>Ga0105047_10002375_pt1 | contig 33603 bp, 28 predicted proteins | sample MAT04_FD_78384 | JGI IMG/M metagenome (GOLD analysis project Ga0105047, IMG submission 78384) | Freshwater microbial communities from Lake Fryxell liftoff mats and glacier meltwater in Antarctica - MAT-04 (megahit assembly) | ecosystem: Environmental > Aquatic > Freshwater > Ice > Liftoff... | reverse complement strand
TGACGGACCTGGTGCAGTATTGGGTTCATCGGGCGTTTCACCAGCATTCGTTTTTGTGGGGCTTTCACGCCGTGCATCATTCGGCCAAGACCATGGATTGGATGGCCGGAGCGAGGATGCATTTTTTTGAGATCGTGATCTTGCGAGGCACGACGGTGATCCCGATGTTTGTGTTTGGTTTCAGCCCAATCGCAATGTACTCCTACATACTCCTAGTCTATATCCACTCCACGTTCGTCCATTCAAACTTTGGTTGGAACTTTGACCAAGTTGGCCGGTTTTTGGTCACGCCTAGGTTTCATCATTGGCATCACGGTATTGATCGCGAGGCGATCGACGTCAATTTTGCGATCCACTTTCCGTTACTCGACCGGCTCTTTGGCACGTATCACTTGCCCAAGGGACAATGGCCCACTGGCTACGGCGTAAAGGAAGAAGTGCCGCGCAGCTATTGGCGTCAGTTCCTATACCCATTCACGCGCACGCGGCACTAACTGCCTGGCGTTGACGCCCAAAGAGTCTTGCGCGTGACGATGGCGCTGAAGGGCCGGATAGGGAGTCAACGTTTTTCCGCAGTGCCAGGTCCCGCGGTCTGCGACACGCCCAGCAGATGCTAAAGTTGGAAGCGGCGACCGCGGGAACGCGCAGATCCGCACGCTTACCGGCTAATCAACTCGCCTGACTTACAAGAGCCCAATATGCTACCGCCAGCAACAGTGACATTGTCCAGACGCGAAGTCCTGCGAGCCCTTTCCGCCGCAGGCATGGCATGCAGCGGCGGAACTCTTGGATCGTCGCTGGCCGCCGCGCGCGAGCCTGAACGCGGCACCGACCGAAATGCCGCAGCGCCGGGGTCGATGTACCGATTGGAGTACGAGCATAAGCTCGAAGACCTGATCGGCGATCTCACTGGTGGCGAGCGCGGCGATCCGCGGATGGAATCTTCGACGCCGCACGCGGAGTGGGACAGCCCTCATATTCGCCGGACGCTTGGTAGCTGGGGACCGCGGGCGCGCGTCTATCCTCGGCTGCACGGACTTGCCGAGCGCACGCAGAGTTGGAAACGCGAACGCGTGATTGCCACGGCCGCGCGCCTTCTGGGGTATGGGTATCAACACCATCACATTCCGGATTGGAATCCGCCGGCCAACTGGCCATGGCAAAAGACGTGCGTGGGACATAACGGCAAGGGAGTCGATTGCAGCAACTTCACCAGCTTCGTCTACAACCAAGGCTTTGGCCTGAAGATGAGCTCGGCGATCCAGAAGCAATCGGAAGCAACGTTCGCCGCGCTGGGGGGCGAGGAAAAGGTCCTCTTGGAGCGCATCGCGTTACCACGCACTTATGCCGAAAGGCAGCTAGTGCTGCACACAGGCGACTTGCTCTTTATCCGTGGCCGCGAAGATGGCCCGATCACGCATGTCGTCCTCTGGGTAGGCGTAGTAGGCAGTGCGCCGAACGAAATGCCGCTGATCATCGACAGTCACGGCGGCGACGTGAAAGACGACGAAGGCCGCACCATCCCATGCGGCATTCGGATTCGCCCTTTCCGCGAGAACTCCTGGTACAACCGCTGCGCGAGCCATGCCGATCGGGTGTTCCGCTGAGCGAAATACAGATCGACAACTCAGGCGATTAACAATCGAGCGTCTGCTCCAATTCCCAGGCCGAGATCTGGCTGCTGTACTGGCGCCATTCGGATTGCTTGAGCCGCAAGTAAGCCGTCGTAAACCGCTCGCCCAGCGCTTTGGACAATGTGGCCGAAGCTTCGAGCGCGCGGAGCGCTTCGTAAAGATTATCTGGAAGCGTCTGCGGCGCCTCGCCCGTTGCCGCGCCATTATACATGTTAATGTCTAGCCGCCGTCCCGGATTGCGGGCATTCTCAATGCCATCCAAACCGGCGCGCAACACCGCGGCCGAAAGCAAATATGGATTGGCTGCGCCGTCCGGTAAACGCAACTCGACTCGCCCGGCGGCCGGAATACGGATCATGTGCGTGCGATTGTTGCCGGCGTAACTGACGGTGTTGGGGGACCAGGTAGCGCCGGAGACGGTTGTGGGCGCATTGATCCGGCGATAAGAGTTCACTGCCGGATTAGTAAACGCGCAGAGTGCCGGAGCCGAATGCAGAATGCCTCCCAGGAATTGATACGCGAGCGACGATAGCCCTAACTCGCCAGCCGGATCGTAAAACAGATTTTGTTGCGTCTCAGGATTCCAGAGCGACAGATGGATGTGGCAACCGTTTCCGGTCAGACCACCAAACGGCTTCGGCATGAACGTAGCCCGTAGTCCGTGTCGTTCGGCTAGCGTCTTGACCATGTACTTGAAGAACGTATGACGATCCGCGGTGGTGAGCGCGTCGGCAAATTGCCAATTCATCTCGAACTGGCCGTTGGCGTCTTCGTGATCTGTCTGGTACGGACGCCAGCCGAGCCGTTCCATGGCTTCCGAGATTTCGGCGATCAGATCGTAGCGGCGCATCAGCGCTTGCTGGTCATAACAGGGTTTGAGTTGCCGATCTCGCGAGTCAGCGAGCGCGGCGCCATCTGGCGAGAGGACGAAAAACTCGCATTCCACGCCTGTTCTCAGCTCGTAGCCCAGCTCCATGGCACTCGCGATTGCCGATTTCAAAACGTGCCGCGGCGATTGCGGCAGCAGTTGGTCCCCCATCCACAGATCGCTTGCCACCCAGGCGACCTCAGGCTTCCAAGGTAGTTGCGTTAGGCTGACTTCGTCCGGGATCGCAAACATGTCTGGATCGGCCGGCGTCATATCGAGCCACGTGGCGAAACCGGCGAAGCCTGCGCCGGAGCTACAAGCGTCCGCAATGGCGGCGGTAGGGACCAATTTGGCCCGCACACCCCCTAAAATATCGCTGAACGAGACCAAGAAGTACTTGATACCGCGTTGTTGTGCGATCCGCTCCAGCTCGCTGGTCATAACTTTCATAGGGTGAGAAGCTCCTCGACAGCCGCGTGGATGAATCGCTCGTCCGCCGCGTTTTTGGATGGATTGCCAGCGCGGTGGCCCCAGATGGACGGAATAGGCAGGTATCGCGAGCGAGGAATCAACGCTGCTTCGACCACGCTATCCTCGGTCGTGAAATAGAGATCGGTTGCGCCCGGCATGATCAGCGTGGCCGCCTGTATGGCGCCCAGCGCTCGCGGCAAGTCGCCGCCAAATTGTTTGTTGTCGCTCACGTCGGACCGCTGCCAGGTGTTGATCATCGAAATCAAATTCGCGGCGTCGCGCCGCAAGAAGCTCGCTTCCCAATCTCGCACCAGAAAATCCTCAAGCGACTCGAAGTCGATCGTCCGATACACGTGTTCGCGATAAAACGCCTGCGAAAGCGCCCAGCCGGCGTAAACTCGCGCCAGCGACCGTAACCCTCGTTCCGGCTTGCGCGTGAACCTCGCGCCGTCCCAGGCCGGGTCAGCGATGAGCGCTGCGCGAATGCCTTCGAGAAAAACCCAATTGTGGGGAGACGTCTTCGCCGAGCCGCAAATCGCGGCGATCCTCGCCACGCAATCCGGGTAGAGGGCGCCCCAATGGAGCGCTTGCTGGGCTCCCATCGACCAACCGTAGATCAACGCCAGCCGCTCCACGCCAAAGCGTTCCGTCAACAGAATCCGCTGGGCGCGGACGTTGTCAACGTGCGAGAACAAGTCCAGGCCGTCAAACGGTGTCGGAAGATTGCTTGGCGAGCTCGACACGCCGTTGCCGAACATGTTGGCGATCACAATGAAGTAGCGACGCGGATCCAGAATCCGGTCCGGGCCGATCAGCCACTCGATATCCGCGTGCGTCGCCCCGTAAGACGTGGGATATAAAATGCAGTTCGATCGCTGCGAATTCAGTTCGCCATAGGTTTTGTAGCCCAATTGCGTTCGAGGTAACGTCACGCCGCCCTGTAGATCGAAGTTCACCAACTCAAAGATTTCGTGGGCTGATGAAGTCGCCATGAGTTCACTTCAATTTGCCTGAACTGGTTCGCCCAGGCTGCGGATCACTTGCATATTGGCCGCCGGATAGCTCGGCGCGATGTGCGTCAGGCTTTGCTTCAACTCCTTATGCGCTTGCGGCAAACTATGGAACGGAATCGAGGGGTAAAGGTGGTGTTCTGTGTGAAACGGCATGTTCCACATCAAAAATCGGATCGGCAGGCTGGCCAACGTGGTGCGGGTGTTGGTTAGCCCGTTGTTATCCTGGCTGCAACCGGTGTGTTCGACGATCAGGAGCGCTCGCAAAAGGGGCTGGGCCAACAGGGCTGGAATGAACCAATACCAGAGCACGACGGGCGATCGCAGGGCGACAGAGAGTGCTGCGGCGAGTAGGTACAAGCCAAGCTGGCAGCGCGCGCTCCAAGCAATAGTGGACTGAGCTTGAGGTGGGATGTACGCGTAGTGGGATGTTTTTCCGAATGCCAGGCGCAATAACTCCCGCGGTTTATTGAACCAAAACGGAATTCCGCTGAGATGCAGCGCGTATTGCGTCCAGCCGTTCGGCTTGGGATCGGACAATTCCGGGTCGCGCTCCGCGTCTTGCGTGTAGCGGTGATGCCAGGTGTGGTAGCGCCGGTAGTAAGTGAAGTTGTAACAACAGAGGGCGCCGACGACCCAGCCCACCGTGTCGTTCAACCAGGGACTTTTGAACGCGGTCTTATGGACGCACTCGTGCATCGGCGCAAACATGGTAACGATCGTAAAACCATGCAAGAACATGGCTGGGATCAGGAGTGCCCAATGGGGCGTTGACCACCAGACGATGGCGCCGGTGAGAAACATCGCGGCAAAGTGGCCGGCGATGCGCAGGGCTCCACGAACATCGCTGCGATGGCTCAGCTCGCGCACGATCGAAATATCGAGCGCCTGCCGGCCTGGCAGTCGCAAGATTTCGGCGTTGTCTATAATGTCTGGGCTGGTGTCGCTCGTCATGCGCGGCGGGACAAAGACGAATACGTCGTGCGTTTGATGGCAGGAATGATTGGGGGGAATTAAGCCTGAGAGCCAGAATGGAGCAATCGCCGTGCCACACCCCCCTAAATAGGCGCCGAGGCGGAGAAGTGCTGCATTTCTAGGGACTTTCAACGGTTGGAAACTCACACCAAGTTTTCCGTTGCCTCAGAGGCAGGCATTTCACCGCCGCGCAGTTGCACACGAAGCCTGGCGGCGACGGGGGCCGTAGTCGTGCTTGCGCGAACCAAAGAAAGTGACCTCGCCACCGCTACCCAACTCTTGGGAACGATGGCGAGGCCACTTAAAGTTGGCGCATCAAGTTTTTATCGAGAGGCGAGATCCGCAGTCAGGGCGCCTTCGGTTGATCGCCTCCGGCTTTAGTCTCTCGATTCACGCCGCCAAAAACGGAATTACCGTAGCGGACGTTTACATACTCTGACCATGCTCGATCAATTGTCTTGGGCCAAACCGCCTCGGAAAAGGTGGGCGTGTTCTCTAAGATGCCCTTGGGCAATTCAACCATCCAAGTCTTCGCCCCTTCAGGAACAACAAACGCGCTCAGCGGAACTGGATAGAGTTGCTTTGGATTCGCTTCCGAGGACATGCCCACATAAGCAATCCGGCCATCGCCAACTAAGGCGAAATCACGAATCGTGCCGAGTCGGACCCCCTTGGCGTTCTCCACGGCCATGCCGCGTAGCGTACTCAACGGAGTCAGACCGGCCAGAGTGTGCGGATCCGGGATGGTTTTAGGCTCTGCCGGCATTTGATCGAAGTGCGCGTAGACCTTGGCTACGTCATCACGGGTGAGCTGCTTGAGGTCCGCAATCCGCGGCGCTTTATGCACCTGGTCACGGGTTACTCGTAATTTGGTGGCTTCGTCTTGCGTGGCGTCAGAACAGCAGCCAGGTGGGACGAGCATACGCTCCGTTCCTAGGTCCAAACCGGCATCAGGTCGGGCGACCAAAAGAACAACTGCGCCGTTGTCGAGATCGACGATCAAATCTTCGATCTTCCCAAGTGGCTTACCGTCGCTCGCTTGCAACTCCGAGCCGACGAAGGCACTGGCCTTGCGAATGGGCGCAGCGTCGGCCGGCTTGAGTTGTTCGTTTTCTGGCTGCGCTCTGCCTTTAGCGACTGGAGCGGGCTTCAAAACCGGCTTCGGTTCGTCCGCGCTGGCGAACGAACTCCAGGCTGCGCTCAAAGCCACCGCCCCCATGAGCAATAGATTTCGTCTCATCGCGCCTCTCCTAGACATCGAACATGGGGCAAGATACAAGCCACTTCGGAAAATGGTTGAGACACGCGATTTACCAAAACTTCAGCTTCCAGCCGAGAACAAAGCCTGCGCCAAAGCACCACAGCGCCGCAACCTCGGGGCGCTCGCGCGCGTACTCTTTGACATAGGAAATGAAATCTTCCGTAGGCTGAATCGCATGTGCGGCTCCGGGGCGACTTGGAACCCGCGCGAGATTGTCCGTTTGGGCAACGTTCGATTCTTTGCGAGCCATGGTTTTTCTCCCATTCGTGTTAGTAGTCAAAATAAGTATTTAGATTGGACCAATTTGATCACGACGATGTAGTGCATCTGCAATGCTCTGATAATTCGCGACTAATTCGTCGCGAGATCTGGCGAGCGGCGACGTCGAGCTTTTTATTACGGATAGGGCAATGACACCCGCAGTCGCGCAAACCAGTAGCGTCGCCATCGCGACAATCATTTGAGCAACGCCTTCTGTCAAATTGGTGTTCTCACTCAGAATTTGCGCCGTTCCCAAGAGCCCTACGGCAAACGCTGCCAAGGCAAGCATGCATGCGCCAGCCAATGCGAGACATGGCAAGATCGCTCTCTTCGCAAATGCAGAGGCGTCGACTTTGGCCAGTCGTGCCTGCAGTTCAACCAAACGGAGAATGTCCCTGCTGAGTGACGCCACGCCGCGAAGGGCGTCCGATGCAGGACTGCTGTGTCCGTTTTCATTTCTTAGCGGCGTTTTAGTAACCATCCGACCACAACTCCAATTGAAGCCATTGCGACCAGGCTCGTTTTAGGATGTTCTACGACGCACTCAGTGAGACCTTCGACCGCCTTTTGCAGCAGGACGATTGGCTTGCTAGATGGTAGAGGGACCGTCTTTTCGGTTGTCCTGACATAATCGTGTAGTCGGTTTCGCATATTCCGGCCTTTCTGCGATTCGCGTTCTGGCGGCCGGAGTGGCCGCTACCGATTTGCGCTTTCATTATGCTCAGCACGGCTGGCGGCAATCCTTGCGACAGTCTCGCTAAGACGCTTCGTCGCGTATGCCATTGCCGCTCGGGCGATCATCCCGACTGCCATTTGCGTCAGCGTACCCTTCGATTTCACTGAGGGATTTGATCTTGCCAGGCGAAGACCGCCGCCGCGTACAAACTCCGCGAAGGAATCTGCATCGGCTTTTAAGACAATGTTCGATTTCGACGGAACGACGAGAAACCCGGCAAGCCCTACAGCACCAAGACAAAGCCACGGATGATTTCGGACTTGCAACCGCCAGTCTGTCATGGTCCGCAAGTTCTCCACGGTGTGTTCGACCTCGTCGCCGAGGCCAAACCGTATGGCTTGCATTTCGTTTCGCAGTTGTTCCCCTTCAGCGCTCATTGTCTAGCGGTCCTCGCCGGTTCATTTTCCAGTTCGACTCGAAAAGCACCTCGCCTCACAAGGCTTACCGCGAACGCATCGTCAAACCCAGCAGCAGGCCCGCGATCATGCCGACGCCAAACGCAACAGCAACCGATTCCGCGGGTCGATTGCGCACCATGCCTTCGGCGTCGCTATAGCCGCCGCGGACCTGATCGACGACGTTTCCGTAGGTGTCCGAAGCGCTCTCTGTCGCACGGCTGGCGTAATCACGCGCGGTCTGCGCTGCCGACGCAATGAACGAGGCGCCTTCCGTCGTGGCTTCTTCGAGGAATCGTTGGACGGCTTCTTTGCTTTCGCCCGTCTTCCGCTGAATCAGCCCGACGAGTTGATCGACGTTGCCGTTGAACGAACGCAAGTCGTCGTTGGTCAAGGCGCCCCACTGTGTCTTGAGTGAGCCTTTGATTTCGTTCCAATTGCCCTGGAGAGTCTGTGCGTTGATCATGATCGCTCCTTCCAAAATGTTTCAATGTCGATCGTTCGCTCGAGATGTCAATCGCCTCGGCTATGTGGCATGTTGCACATCCTGTGCCACGAATCGGCGCCAGCATTCGGCTGATTTCTGCGATCGCTTTCGAGCGATGGAGATTTGCAGAAATGGGTTCGATGGCGCCGACCGCAACGTTCGCATGGGCAAAAGCAAACGATCTTCCGACTTGCGCGGAACCAAACTGCGCTGATCTCGACCACCGCGGTCACCCAATCCGATGGCGCCCGTCGCAATCCATGTAATTGATTGGTCCGTTGGCACAGTGGTTGCGTTATCCACTCAACGGGCTTTCTTATGGATCCTATTGGGAGTGAATGCCATGAACTGGGACCAAATCCAAGGCAATTGGAAGCAATTCCGTGGCCAAGTGCAGCAAAAGTGGGGCAAGTTGACTAATGACGACCTCGACGTAGTGGACGGCAAGCGGGATGAACTCTCGGGGCGTTTGCAGGCCCGCTATGGCTACGCGAAAGAGCATGCGGAAAAAGAGGTCGAGGAGTTCTGCCGTAGTTGTTGACGCGTGCAATCGTCAACTGCTACTGGCATGTGCCGCCTTCGTGCGTCGCTCGCGCGCGAAGGCGGTTTTTTATTGTGCTGTGATTTTCAAGAAATCGAACTCTAGGAGTTTGGCACGACACGTGCATGTGTAGCCATCTGACCGCGGATTTTCCGCCTTCCTAATCGGAATGATTCACTGACATAGAGGAGCGAGCCATGTTGTACTGGTCACTAGTTTTTCTGGTAGTTGCGTTGGTCGCCGGCATGCTCGGTTTCACCGGCATTTATGTCGCTGCCGCGGGGATCGCCAAGATCCTGTTCTTCGTGTTCCTGGTGTTGTTCATCATTAGCCTGGTGGCTGGTGGATTTAACCGGCGCACGATGGTGTAGCGGCTCTGCTAAACGTCACCGCACGATGTGTAATGCACTGCTATTCAGAGGAATGATCCAATGAATGTTCGAGTATTAGCTTGGCTTCCTGCTCTCGTGCTGGTGGCGGCCGCTATGGGCTGTGAAGATCGGCGCTATGTCGAGCCGGCCCCTGGTGGCCCGGTAGTTCCTGGCCAAGTGACGCCGCCATCGAAAGTCGACGTCAATACGCCGGCGGGCCGGGTGACCGTCACAGAAGACGCGCCACTCTTGGTTCCGCGCCGCGAGGTAAATGTGGACGTTGGAAATGGCGGCGTGCAGATCGACGTGGACGGCAAACCGCTAGTGGAGCGAATTCGCGAGCGGCTAGAGGAACAAAAAGATTCCCTGCCGCCGGCGCCTTAGCGCGGATTCCTGCGCGTTAGCGACGCCACTTTTAACTCTCGATCGGGTAAATAATTGCTTCGGACCTCGGTTTGAAATGGCAACCACGTCAGCCATTTCTACTGCCGGGGCCCGGAGCCTTTCACTGCGCCCCACGCTGCCCAGGGCTCAACTCGTCCATCCGACAGGTTTTGCCGTGTGACAGCACGACCTGGCACCCCCCCTGTCAGGTTGCGCACTACATATCAAAATCAGCACATCCGTTGCTGAGCCGCCAAATTAATGGGCGCCGATTCTAACGGCCATTGGTGATCCGGGGCACGGTAATTGCTTGCTTGGGAGGTTGCCTCGTTTCAGCACGTCAACCGCGCAGGCAGGGCAAAATGACTGATGCCGTCTCCTCGGTATTGTCGAGCGCGCAATATCAAGACGCTTGGCGGCAACAATGGCTCAGATCCTAAACGAGTTGAGTATTCTTCCCATGGCTACAGGACCGGTAATGCCCAGGGCGGCCAGAGATGTGATGGTTGTCGATGACACGGCAGCCACTCAGACGATATTGCGGCGCGTCTTGGAATCGGCCGGCCACACGGTGCGGATCGCTGCGAACGGCCTGGCGGCGATTCCGCAGTATTTCGAGCGACGTCCGGACGTGATCCTGATGGACGTGCAGATGCCCGTGCTAGACGGCCTGAAAACCACCCAAATCTTGCGGGTTTTCGAGTTGGATCTGCCGCAAGTCCCCATCATTATTGTCACTTCGGAAAACGGAAACGGTTACCGCGATCAGTGTCTGGCGGCCGGCGCTGACGAATACGTCCCCAAGCCTTTTGACACTCAAAATATTCCCTTGTTGATCGGCGAACTCTGCGATCGCGCATCGTCGCATCCGGGCGTAAGGACAACTGCCGCACCGCTGAAGTACTTGCATCCACCCGAGCCGGTGATCGACCTTCCATCCGCGCTCGCGCGATTGGGGGGCGACAAACGCTTGTTGCGTGAGTTGGTAGGGTTCTTCCTAGAGGATTTTCCTCAGCTTGTGCGAACCGAACGGGATGGATTGGCGAATGCCAACTGGCCCAGCGTGCAGCGTGCCTCGCATAGTTTGAAGGGTTTAGCTGCCAATTTCACGGCCGTGCCCGCCGTACGGGCGCTGCAGGCGGTAGAAACGAGCTGTGACCTCAAGAACGCCGAAACGACTGGCAAGCTGATGCGCGTGGCGAATATCGAGATCGGCCGACTTCTTTCAGCGCTCGCGACTGAGTATTCGTCGATCGACGTCGACGCCGCCTGATACGTCGAAAGCGTGGCCAACATGCGGTACTCGCTGCGATCAGGGCATATCTTGTCGGCCTGGCGCGAAGCCTCGACTCAGTCCACGTCGCCATTATCGCCGGGGTCGATATTGATCTGGCGGTCGATCGAGAGACCGAGTGCCTTGATCTTATTTCGCAGGCTGCCGCGGGTAATTCCCAGGGTTTTGGCCGAATGCGAGATGTTCCCCTGTGCCTTTCGCAGCACGTCTGACAGCACGTAGCGTTCGAGCGCCGCCACGGCCTCTGCGTAGACGTTCTCGCTTCCAGCGGCCAGGATCCGATCGATCGATGAGGTGAGGTCATGTTGCGCTGCGTGATGGCCGTCCTCAGCGCTGTGCGAGTGCGCGTGAACCGCCGGTGGCAAGAACTCGGGCAGCAATACCGGTCCGACGGTGCTAAGCAAACCTTGCCGGACTACATTCTCCAGTTCGCGTATATTGCCGGGCCAGGAGTACTTGAGCAGGATGTCGAGCGCCTCGGGGGAGATCCCTTGCACGTCTTTGGACAAGGAGCTGGCGAACCGCCGTAGAAAATAGTCGAGCAGCAGCGGCACATCCGTAGTTCGTTCACGCAGCGGCGGCAAGTGAATCATAAAGCCGCTCAGGCGATAGTAGAGATCTGCCCGGAACTCGCGCGCCTCGGTCATCTTTTCGAGGTCTCGATTCGTGGCCGTAATCAGGCGGACGTCCGTCGAAATCGTTTGATTGCCTCCGACTCGTTCGAACTTTTGTTGCTGCAGAACGCGCAGCATCTTGGCTTGCAACAGAAGCGACATATCGCCGACTTCGTCGAGGAATAACGTCCCGCCGTTGCATTGTTCGAACTTACCGATGCGGCGTTGCTCGGCGCCGGTGAAAGAGCCTTTTTCATGGCCAAACAGTTCGCTCTCCAGCAGCGCGTCCGGGATCGCCGCGCAATTCACGGCCAGAAAAGGCCGATCGGCCCGCTGGCTGTGTTGATAGATTGCCCGCGCGACCAGTTCCTTGCCTGTTCCGCTTTCGCCCCGGATGAGCACGGTGACGTTTTGCGAGGCAACGCGGCCAATAGCCTTGTAGACCTCTTGCATCGTCGGGCTGCGGCCTACTAGCCGATCGGCCTTGTCGTCGCTGGACTTGGATCCGGGGACGGAAACTGGCACATTCATTAGCCTGCGGATATCGAGCGCCTGACCGACCAGCTTCTGCATGACCGCTAAATCGAGCGGCTTCATCACAAAGTTGTAGGCGCCCAGTGACATCGCCTGGATCGCCGTATCGCTCGAATCGAGCGCAGTGATAAATATCACTGGCAGCTTTGGATCCAGCGCCTGAAATGCGTTAAACGCTTCCAAGCCAGATATCTCTGGCAGCAGAATATCGAGCAGCACCGTGTCAGGATGACGTTGACGGACCAGTTCTATACCGTCTTCGGCATTGGCCGCTTCGAGCACTTCGACGTCCGTGCCGGCAAATGCCTCACGAACCATGTGCCGAATGGACCGATCGTCATCCACGACAAGAAGAGTAGGCATAATGGAGTTTTCGGTGGGTCGAAGTGTAAGTTAGAGTGGAGCTACAATTTAACGAACCAGGCAAACCCCCTGCCCACTATGAATTCCTGCGCCGGCGAGTTCGATTAACCCAGAATGACCATTATGCAACCATCGTGCCGATCAAGGCGAATCCAGTCCGGACACTAAATAGCCAACCGGACTGATCCAAAAGTTCAGCAGGATTTTGGGGGCTGCTCTAACACCTTGTCGGACAAGTAGTTTTCTGCGTTTTGTTTGCTTGTCAAGCGTACCGTGCCGGGTAGGATGCAGCAGGGATCTTGGTAAGGCGAATGTTGGATCTTTCCGTTCGCGCCCGGGGACGCCCGCCTTTGACCCTGCTTAACAGGAGGTTGAAAGATCCCAGTGGTCGACCCCACCCACAAGACTGCTGCTCATTCAGAGCCGATTGACTCAACGCGAACCCGCCGATTTGGCGTCGTTTCTGTCAGTATGGCCGCGCTGATTCTGTTTCTGCTGTTGAATTCCGTGATCGCGTACCGCAATTTGCAGCGGGTGACCGCGCAGCAGCGGGCCTCGGACCTGACTGCCGAGACGCTGATCGAGTTGCAGAACTCTTTCTCCAGTCTGCAAGACGCCGAAACGGGCCAGCGTGGGTTCTTGATCACTGGCGACGAAGCCTACTTGGAACCGTATCAGCGTGGTCTGGCGGAGTTGTCCAAAGCTCGCGAGAAACTTCACGCAGAAGCCGGCGACGAAACGTCCATGCGTCCGTACCTGGCGCCACTTGACTTGGCGATCGATAAGAAGCTGGAAGAGTTAAAGCACTCGCTGGAAGTCTACCGCACCGAAGGTTCAAGAGCAGCGCATGCTCTGGTGGCCGAGGACGAGGGTAAGAAGGCGATGGACGTGGCGCGGTCGCTCACCGCACAGGCGCAGGCCACCGAGTTGGAACGCCGTAACGACCTCGTCAAGGAATTTGACGCTAGCGTCGGCTATGCCATTGGGTCGCTTCTGATTTCGACCGTGGTTGGCGCGGGATTAGTTGCGTTGGGCTTTTACTTCGTGCAGCGCCAGATTGCCGCCCGTCACGAATTGGCTCAGCATCTGGTGGCGGCAAACAACAACAAGAATGAATTCTTGGCGATGCTCGGGCACGAGTTGCGCAATCCGTTGGCCGCGGTCCGGAACGCAGTGGACGTACTGGACTTAATTGGCGCGTTGCCAGAAACCGCTGAGGAAATGCGGCAAATTATCGAGCGCCAGGCGAACTTCATGAGCCGTCTGGTTGACGATTTGCTGGATGTCGCGCGCATCTCACACGGCAAAATCGAATTGCGCAAAGCGCGTTTAAATTTGGTGGAACTCGTTGAGCGGACCGTGACGGACGTCAGTAGCGCGGTTGTCCGTACCGGTGTGAAAATCCAGCTCGACGCGCGGCAGGAAGAACTTTGGGTGGATGGCGACGACACGCGACTCAGTCAGGTGGTTGCTAATCTGCTGCAAAACGCCGTTAAGTTTTCCGATCGCGGAGACACGGTCTGCTTGCAACTGCAAACCACTGCGGAGCGGCACGCCATGATTTCGGTCGTCGACCATGGAATTGGCATGAGCCGGGAAACGTTGGACAGCGTCTTCGAACTTTACGCCCAAGGTGATGGCGCCCGTGAGCGCCGCGCCGGACTGGGGCTTGGCCTGGCCTTGGCTCGCGGACTGGTCGAACTCCACGGTGGTTCCATCCAGGCTCACAGCGCAGGTCTTGGCAATGGATCGACCTTCGTCGTCATGCTGCCGCTGGCGGCACAAGGACCCTCCCTGGCCAAGCATGGCCCGAGCGAAACTGCACGTCATCCCGGGCGATGTCGAGTGGTCGTGATCGACGATCGACGCGATTCGTCTTTCACCATGCAAAGGATGCTGGAACTCTCCGGCCACGAAGCGTTTGTGGCCGAAGAGGGGCCTACCGGGATCGCCCTATCCAAGCAAGTGAAACCAGATGTCGTACTTTGCGATCTGGACCTACCTGGGGGGATGTCCGGTTATGACGTCGTGCGCGAATTGCGATCCCACGAAGATACCGAGCATGCCTTATTTGTGGCGGTCACAGGTCACGCTGAGGTCGAGGCTCGCGAGCGTTCATTGCGAGTTGGATTCGATCTACACATCGTTAAACCAATCTCGCGAGCGCAACTCCTAGAGATTCTGAGAGCACTCCCCTGCGATCGGAAGACTCAAACCGCAGGGCGCAGTAAATAGCCCCGCCGGCGATTAACGGGAGTTGTAAGTCTAATTGCTGGTCGACTGCCGGCCAGTCTGGCCGCAATCACGCCAGTTGCGAATAGTGCTGTCTGATTGCGGGGCCAAATCTTTATTTCGAGCGTCCGGCGCCCAAGAGCTCATCCACGACCGTGAGCAGTTCATCCGAATTGGCTGGCTTGGCTAGCACGCGTTCGATGCCAGCGTCGACGGCCGGAAAGATCATGTTGATGTTGGCGTGGGCCGTCAGAAAGATTCCGGTCAATGTCGGGCTGATCTTCCGGAGTGCTCGGAACGTCTCCACGCCATTCATACCGGGCATCATGTAATCGATAATGGCCAGGTCAATTGCGCCATGGGACTTTGCGAGCTCCAACGCGCTTTCGCCATCAGCGGCCGACTCCACGGAATAGCCGTTGGCGCCTAGGATTCGAGCGACAATTTGGCGATGACTGCGATCGTCATCAATCACAAGGATCTTGGGGCTGGACATGCTAGGACTCTGAGATGAGGTTTCGAAGACCGATGGCCTGACGAGAGGCCTTCAATAATTTCTAGGTCGCGCTTGTAAGCGTGGCTATATGCTGTAACGCATAGGCGGAGGGCGTTAGACGTAACGGTCGGATCCATACTGATCCACTTACCGCACGTCGCGAAACGTGGAGTCATTTCTTCGCGTTATTCGCCGACGTTGCAGGAGCGTACGTTCACCATTAAGAACTAACCTTCGGGGAGAGCGACTGGTTCCGCGCCAGCTCGCTCAAAAACTTCGCGGGTGGCGCCTAGGCGTTGCGCGTCCGCTACATCGGGGTCGTCGACGGCCACCAGGATCTTGCCAGTAGTGACGGCCTGGTCGTAATAATTCGCCAGTTCCTTTTCGAGGCCGCGGGTCATCATGGCGCCAACCAGACCACCCACCGCGCCACCTCCCCAAGCGGCCACTCCGCCGGCAGCCAGGAGTCCGATACCGCCGGTGGCCACGGTGCCTACGACTGCCGTTAAACCGCCCAGGATGGCACCAATGGCGCCACCAATTGCAACCGCCGGCGAGGTGTGACTACCGGCCTGGTCTTGGTGGCGAAACTGCTCGTAATGGGCAGCTTTTCGCTCATCGGAGCAAATGACGATGATCTGTTCGGTCGTGAATCCGAGCTTCAGCAGATCACTGACGGCCTGATCGGCCTGCTCGATCGTCGGAAAGACCGCCACGCGAATCGGACGCTGTTCTACTGCTTTTGTGGTCATGATTGGTTGACCTCTCACTTTCCAGAATGTGCGCTGCCGCCTGCCCCATGCACCAAACCGATTGCAAACCGTGTGCCCGTGATTTAGACGTCCAGCGTGCATGTTAAAAAGGCGGACCGGCACGAAATGTGCGAAGTGGTGTCGCTACAGCTCGCGACCCAGCCCCGATTGGTCGCCACGCAACTGCATCTACTGGAGCCTTCGCGATGAACAATCCCCGCACCAGACGCCGCGCTCATCAGACCCCTGACGCCAACAGCTACCTTCCGAGCCCTGAGGAAGTGCGCCGGATGTGCGATCATATTCAGCACGGCTGGACAACAAACGAGCGCGAGAAGCGATCAAACTATCGGCAATCTCAATGGACCGCGCCGATAGTCAATGTGCCGGACTTTGGCGTGATGCTCGAAAGTTAGAGGCGGCGCCCGGCGTCCGAGATGCACTGGAAATAAAAAAAGCTGCGCCCGCATCTTGTATGCGGGCGCAGCTTTCGTTTTTCAGCAGGCGCACTACGACTGTCACTTCGTTTCGCCGATTACCGCTATTGCGTCACATCAGCCTTTGCACGGTTTGTGTTGCGACTGGCAAACGTTTCTGGATGGATCGCTCAGAGTTCCGGAACGGGCGGGACGTCGATGCCTAGCGCAGTGGCCAGGTCCACCGCGTGCTCTTGTTCCTGTACGAGAATCCCACGTAGGACCTCGCACAAGGCATACTCTTCCAAGGTGTCGGCCTGGCGGACGCGCATACGATAATGGGCGATGGTTTCCAATTCGTTCTGCAAGTCGAACCGCAGCATTTCCTCGGCCTTTTCGGACGTCTTAACTGGCTTGGGAACGACCGTTGGCATTCCGCCCAGGTAGTCGATCTGATTCGCGATCGCAATCGCGTGGGCCAGTTCTTCGCCAGCGTGCTTTTCCAGCTCAGCGGCGATGTTCATGTACGCGGCGCCCTTGATAACCTGGCTGTAGTTCACGTAGGCAATGATCGCCTGATATTCCCGCGACAGATCCTCATTCAGGGCGGCAATGAGTTCATCTCGCCCCGCCTTCGTCGATTTTGCAGCGCCAGACATTGGATCGTTCCTTATTCGAATGTGGACTGGTGTAACAGCAGAAAACAAATGGCACTCCGCCAATGGCGTTTGCGCTCGCGCTGGCAGTTGTCAGGCCAGTTTTAAAGCAGAACCTTCCAAAGCATAACGCATGCCGACAGTCGGCGGGAGATGGCGGTCCTGCCTTCGCCCCTCGGTCCGGTCTCGGGGCGCGAAATTTGCTGCCTCGAAGAAGGTCGAATACCAAGCGGGATTACGACCATCGACTGGCGCCATGAGTAGGAGCTTAAGGGGTCGTTAGGTACCGAGAGATGTTTAGACAATGCCACGATTTGCATGCTTGGGGCAAGATGGAATGAGGATTGATCATCTAGTCTCATGCGGCTGGTGGACGCGCGGCCAGACTGACTTCAATCTGATCTCATTGCAGATGTGTCCGAGTCGACGGATCGCATAATTCTTGAGGGAAATATCACGTTTTTAAGAGGAGAACCGCCATGTCCCGAGACCCCGTCTGCGGAATGGATATCGAGCCGGATGACAGTGCCGGCGAATCCGAATACAACGGCGAGAAATTCTATTTCTGCTCGTCCGAATGCAAGGAAAAGTTCGACGAACATCCGGCGGAATACGCCACCCACTATTCGGCGAAGCTACAATAACTGTATGCTGGATCCGTTATGGGACGATCGCGGCATCTGATCGGGAGGTCGCGGACTTGTCCCGCATAAAGTGTTGGTTTAGGCTCACAGTCGCGTTATTGAGCAAACCGTGATGATTAGGTGTTACGGGAATGCGCGGCCGGCGACGCCAAGCTCTCCCTGCCTTCCGAGGCTGAGCGCATGCGTCAGGAAACCCGCAACCGGATCATTATCGCGATCGGCGTCTTTGGGGCGCTGCTGGTTGCGACGGGCAGTATTGTCTACCGCGAGGCGCGCCAACTCTTCGAAAACTCACAGTGGGTTGCGCACACGCAAGAGGTGGTCGCCGCGATTGAATCGCTACGCCTCCACGTCAGCGACGCCGAATCTGGCCAGCGAGGTTACCTGATCACTGGGCAGGACGAATATCTACTCCCCTATCGCGCAGCGGTGTCGGAGCATCGGGAGGCGGTCGACCGACTGCAAGAGTTGACCGTTGACAATCCAGAGCAACAGTCTCGAGCCGAAAAACTTGAACAGCTCATTTCGGCCCGGTTTCTCGTCCTTCAAAACGGGATCAACAAGTTTCAGGCCGACGGTTTCCCCGCAGTGCAGCAAACGCTGCCGACCAATGGTGGCCGCGAAACCATGCAGGCCATCCGAGCGCTTTCCGAGGAAATAAAAGCCACGGAACTCGACCTGTTGACGAAGCGCGAGGCGGCAAACGAGGCGTCCTACCTCTCAGCGCGGTTCAATATTGTGCTGGCGACCTTGGTCGGCCTGTTGGCGCTGGCTGGGTTGTGGGCACTGGTGCAACGGCACGTCCAAGTAGTTGAGCAGTCCTCAACCGCGTTCTATGCGCAGCGCGAATTGCTCAAGGCAATGCTGATCAGCATTGGCGATGGGGTCATTGCGACCGATGAGCATGGCCGTATCACGTTACTCAATGCGGTCGCCGAGCGTCTGACTGCCTGGTCCGAGGCTGACGCCTTGGGCAAATCTCTGGAGACCGTCTTCCACATTGTCAATGAAGAGACACGACAAAACGTCGAAAACCCTGCTTTGCGCGCTCTGCGTGACGGCGAAATCGTCGGTTTGGCCAACCATACGATCTTGATCGCACGCGACGGGACAGAGTGGCCGCTCGACGACAGCGCCGCCCCCATCAAATCCAAGTCTGGTGAAATCCGAGGCGCAATCCTGGTTTTTCGCGAGATCAGCGAACGAAAAGAACAGGAAAACGAGTTACGCGAGCAAGCTGCCGCCTTGGCGGAAGCCGATCAGCGCAAGACCGAGTTCTTGGCCACTCTGGCGCACGAGTTGCGCAATCCGCTGGCCCCCATTAGCAACGCCTTGCAGCTTTGGCCGTTTGTCGAGCGAGATACCGAAGAAGTTGAACGCCTACGGATGCTGATGGAACGTCAGGTGCGGCAGATGACGCGCCTGATCGACGACTTGATGGACGTTTCGCGGATCGCGCGCGGCAAGATCCAATTGCACAAGCAGCGTTTGGACCTGATCGGCGTACTGTCCGAAGCGGTCGATCTTGCCAAGCCGTTATTCGAAGCCGCCGGCGTGCGCGTTACCCTGGCTCTGCCGCAAGACCCGCTCTACGTCGAAGGGGACGTTTCCCGCCTGGCCCAGGTGTTTGGGAATGTACTCAACAACGCGGCCAAATTTACCGGGCGCGATGGAGTAGTTTGGATTACCGCCGAAAAGCAAGATGAGAACGCGACGATTACCGTGCGTGACAGCGGCCAAGGAATTCCGCCGCACATGTTGAGCGACATTTTCGAAATGTTTCGCCAGGCAGACGGCTCGCTGGAACGCGCCCACGGTGGGCTCGGCATCGGCCTGACACTGGTCAAGCGATTGATCGAAGAACATCGTGGAACGGTTATCGCGCGCAGTGAAGGTCCCGGCAAGGGGAGCGAGTTCGTAATCACGCTGCCGCTGGTTGCGGCGCCGGCTAGCGCTCTTCCCGTGGGCGCCCCTCGCCATTCGCTCTCGCAGATTAACCATATTCCAGGGCACCGCGTCTTGGTTGTCGACGACATCAAGGCCTCGGCCCACACGCTGGCGATGATGTTGCGGGCCCTCGGCCAGGAAGTGTACGAAGCCTATTCAGGACCGGCCGGTATCGAAGAGGTGGACGCCCGCAATCCAGACCTAGTGTTCCTCGATATCGCCATGCCCGAGATGAGTGGATACGAGGTTGCCCGCCGGTTGCGCGCAAAACACTCAGACCTCGTGCTGGCCGCCGTCACCGGTTATGGACAAGAAGATGACCGCCGCGCTGCTTTCGAAGCGGGCTTTAATCATCATCTGGTCAAGCCAACTAGCATGGAGGCGCTCGAGCGGATCCTGCTCAGCGTCCGCTCGTCGAAACTGACGTAGCACGTATTGCTACCCCATCTCTACTTCGATGATGTGGGTCTGGCCATCGTCGCGTAGTTCGATGTCCGTCGTTTGCAGTTCGCCATCCAACTTACACACGCGGACTCCCGTTTGCACGCCTGCCGGGTTCGACACGCGAATCTCGTACGTCGTTCCGCCATGACGGTACGTCACTTCGAACCTCGGCCAATCACTGGCGATGCAGGGGGCGATCCGCAAACGGTTTCCGGTGAGCTGGAATCCAAGAATGGATTCCAGCGCTACGCGGTACATCCAACCCGCCGCGCCGGTGTACCAACTCCATCCACCATGCCCACGATGTGGCGGTTCTCCGTAAATATCTCCCGCGATGGCGTAAGGCTCGATCTGGTAGTGATCCGCTCGCGATTTTGTATCCGCGTGATGGATTGGATTGAGCAGCCCAAATAGTTGTGCGGCACGATCCCCCTGACCTTGCATAGCCGCCGCTTGCACAACCCAAGTTGCGGCGTGCGTGTATTGTCCGCCATTTTCGCGAATGCCTGGCACGTACCCTTTGATGTAGCCCGGTTCGAGATGGTCGTGATTGAAGGGTGGCTTGAACAGCAATATTAGGCGTTCGTCCGATAGGACCAGAAGCTCCTGCACTTTGTCCAGGGCCTGTTTGGCGTGTGCTTTGTCCGCGCCGCCGGAGAGGATGGCCCAGGACTGGGTGATCGAATCTATCTGGCAAGCAGGGGACTCCGCCGATCCCAGGGGAGTGCCATCGTCAAAATAGGCGCGGCGGTACCACTCTCCATCCCAGGCGTGTGTTTCAATGGCATGCTGCAGTTTCTTGAGCACGACCATCGAATGTTCCGCGCGCGAATGGTCTCCACGGGAGCGCGCCAGTTCCGCAAATGGCCGCAGTAGCGAGATCTGAAACCAGGCGTTCCAGACGCTCTCGCCACGGCCCCCGGCGCCAACGCGGTTCATTCCGTCATTCCAGTCGCCCGATCCCATCAGCGGCAAGCCGTGAGGGCCAAACTGAAATCCGTGTTCAATCGCCCTCGCACAATGATCGTAGAGCGTGTCAGCCTCGACAGCGATGCTCGGCTGACCGTAATCCTCGTCTTGGCCCACTGCCAGATCCGGTCCGTTCAGATAATGGACCGTTTCGTCCCAGACTCCGACGTCCCCCGTTTTTTCCGCGTATTGCAGCGCGGCAAATGGCAGCCAGAGAAAGTCGTCCGAGCAGCGAGTCCGCACGCCGCGGCCAGAAGGTGGATGCCACCAGTGCTGGACATCGCCGGCCAAGAACTGGCGACTGGCGGCTCGCAGCAATTGGTCGCGTGTCTCCTGTGGCCGCGCGTAGACCAGTGCCATACAGTCCTGCAACTGGTCTCGAAATCCGAAGGCGCCCCCCGATTGATAAAAGCCTGACCGTCCCCAAACGCGGCAAGAAAGGACCTGATAAATCAACCACTGGTTCAGCATCAGGTCGAAGGCCGGGTCCGGAGTCTTGACCTGAACCGTCGACAGCAACTCCCTCCACTGGCGCTTGGTTGCCTCCAGGTTGCTGGCACAATTCGCGGCGTCGTTATATTTGCGCACCAGCAGTCGCGCGTGCTCGGCGTTATCCGCTTCGCCCAGCAAGAAGTGGAGCGTCTTCACTTCTCCAGGCGCTAGATCGATCGGCGCCATTAGCGCCGCGCAAGGGTCCCGCCCAGCGTCCGCCCGATCCGAGAGCGCCACTCTGCCAAGCGCTGCGGGCATTTCGAGCGAGCCGTTGCGCCCAATAAACTCCGTCCGGTCGCCCGTTACGGAGTGAGGTCGAACGTCCACGTCGGCAAACGCAACGCGACTTGAGAAATCATCCCGAAAGGCATTCGTCGCGAAGATCGCACCTGTCTCAGGATCGATTTCCGTGACCACGTGCAATCGGGCTTTCTCGCGCAGAGATCCCAGCACCCATTCCGAGTAGGACGTAACCGAAATCCGCCGCTGAACTTCGCTCATATTTCGCAGAGTGACGCGCACAATCTTAAGCGGGTCTTCCGGCGGCACAAACACCAGCATTTCTTGGCTCAGCCCGTGGCTATCGGACTCAAAGATCGTATATCCGGCCCCATGCCGAACGCGCGTGGCAGGGCTACCGAGTGGCGCGGAGGCGATCGTCCAGACTTCGCCGGAACGATCGTCGCGCAAGTAGATGATTTCGCTCGATGGGTCAGTAACTGGATCGTTGCTCCAAGTCGTCAACCGGTTTAGCTGACTGTTGCCGCACCACGTGTAGCCACCTCCCGACTCAGAAACGATCGTGCCAAACTGCGGGTTGGCAATTACGTTTACCCAGGGAGCTGGAGTCCGCGTCCCGTCGGGACCTGTTCCCGCTGCGCCTCCAATCACGTATTCCTGGCCGTTGGTCGAGAATCCACCGTAGCCGTTGAACAATTTCAAACCGCCATCATCGTCAGTCCGCGCAGGGACCGGCCATTTTCTGCGGCCTTCTGTCGCAATCAGCGGCGGCGGAAACACCGGCTCCTGGGGACGGCGATCAATCTGGCGCGCCAGCGTCCCGCCGTTGCTAGCCAACACGACGCGCGCGGCGGCTTGCAGTAGCAAGATATCTTCCGGCGAAAGCTCGGAGCCTTTGCGCAAGAAAACGCCGCCCGGCTTATCGAGCAGATCGTGCGATTCGCTAGTGCGCACCAATTCTTGCAGCGTGTGTTGCGCGTCTTCGAAATATCCGCCGGGATGCTCGTTGAGGATCACCAGGTCAACGGAGAAGCCCAGTAATCGCCAATAACCATGCGCCAAAAGCAATTGTCGCACAAGTGAGAGGTCATCGGCCGCGCCAATTTCGGCCAGCACAATCGGTTTATCGCCCGAGATACCAAATCGCCACAAGCCGGGTTGCCCTAGACGATTGGCCTTTAGCGCATGCGGAGTGGCCGACAGCATGTTTCCGGCAAACACCACGTGCGCCGCTAGACGCTGAAACAGGTGGACGTTGTCATCATTGATGGTCAGATGGCGCAGTTGCACCTGACTTTGGGCCCAGGCCAGCTCGAACGCGCGCGTCACGGCATGAAAATCATGATATTGATCCGCCAGCGCCAATGCTTCTTCGCGCGAGTGCGCCACGCCCGTAGCAAAGGCGACGCAAACCGCCCCCCCCGGCGCGATCCGTACGCGTTCGCGCAGACTGACAATCGGGTCGAGGACGGGGCCTGTCGTGCCAGAGAGTTGATTGCCCGCGTCCAATGCCCAGGGGCTCGCCGGACTCCGTCCACGGCCAAGAAAGCGTTTGCGATCGGTCTCATGTTGCACGTCCGCCGTACTGTCGCCATCGACCGCCACCACATGCACGGCCCAAATCGGTTTATCGTGGGACGATCTTGGCCGGCGGCGGCAAAGGATTGCGTGCTCCCCTTCAATGTATTCCGTTTCGATGAACAGTTTCGAAAACGCAGGGTGAGCAGCGTCCGCGCCGCGCGGCGCCAGCGCGATTTCAGCGTAGCTGGTTAACTGCACTTCGTGGGAAACACTGTCGTGATTGGTCAAGGTGATCCGGCGAACTTCGATCGGACTCTCCGCAGATACCGTTACCTCGAGCAGCGTTTCGATTAAACCATCCCGGCGTCGCAACTCGGCCTTGTCCGTGGAGAATGTCACTTCGTATTCATCGGCCGGGCGGCAGACGGGCTGATGTCCAGTCGACCAGAGTAAGCCGCTGGTCAGGTCCTGGACGTAGCAGAACTGTCCCCACGAATCGCAGGTGGCGTCTTCCTTCCAGCGCGTGGAGTCAATATCGTCGCAAGTACTGAAGCCACCACCAGCCGCGGTGATCATCACGGAGTATTGTCCGTTGGAGTAAATATGGAGGCGAGGATGGGGCGTGTCGACGCTGGTCAGCCGACGACTCTTAGGTAGCGATTCCTCGCGCACCACCAGCGTTGACCCGACTTGCTCTTCGTTCGGCTCAATCAAGGGAGCCGTGTGCGGCATCCGCTCTTCGAGTAGCAGTTCGGTCGCCTTGACCATTGGCTCGCGCGCCATCCGACGCGGCATGATATCGTCCAACAGGCAATTGGCGATTGCCACCAGGCTCATGCCCTGATGATGCGCCATGTAAGATTGCACCACGGCCAGACGACGGTCTTTGGGCAAGCGATCGCGGGTGTAGTCGATCGCTTCGTAGTAGCCCAGTGGACCTTCGCCCCCTTCGGACGTTAGCCGTCGAAAGTTCTCGAGCGCCTTGCGCGGCCGGATCGAAACTGCGAGCGCTGTCGAGTACGGCGAAATGACCAGATCCCTCGCCAGCCCACGCTTCAGTCCCAGTCCTGGCACTCCAAATGACTGATACTGATAGTCGAGCGAAGGATCCAACCGGTTGAAGCCAGACTCGGATATTCCCCACGGAACGTGACGATGCGTGCCGTAATCAATTTGCCGGTCGACGGCGCCTTGCCAACTCTCGCACAACAGCGTGCCAGGGCGATTGCCCAGAAGGAGACGCGGCATGAGATACTCAAACATGGTGCCGCCCCACGAGACGAGCGCGATACCTCTTGGGGCGCGCGTCAACGGACGGCCAAGTTGTAGCCAATGCCGCTTGGGCGCGTCGCCGCGAGCAATTGCCAGGAAGCTGGTCAAGCAAGATTCCGACGCCAGCAAGTCATAGTGCGCCGAATCTAAACGCCCGACCGAGAGGTTGTATCCGACCGAGAATAAATCCCGGTGCGCGTTGTACAATACGCCGAAGTCCATCGCGCTGGCAAAGCCCAACGCTCGATTCCGCAATTGCATCAGCCGGCCCTTGAGCGAGCGACTCTCCGCGATGGAACGATTCGAAGCATCGCCATTGCCGTTGGGCGAGAACGCCGCACGTAGCGCGTCATGGTCGCTCTCGCCATGAACTCGCGAGATGTCATCGCCTGGCATGACCTCGCTCGAGAGCTCGCGAGCCATCTGTAGCAATCGGGCGGACCAACGTTGGAATTCTACGACCGGTTCGTTCAGAACGCTGGCGATTTGCTGGCGCCCGTCCACCAGACGCGCCGCGTCAAGCTCCAAGCCATTGCGCCAGGTCTTGAACTCTTCCGAGTCTTTCGGGCATGTTGCCAGCCGCTTGCGAAGATCCGAGAGAGTCTGCTGCAATTCCTCGAAGAGGCGGGGCGTTCCCTCGGGCGGCGCGTCGAATACGCTGGCCGACTCTTCGACAAGACGAAGTGTGTCCGTCAATCCGGAACAATGCGCCCCCCAATCGACCGGCGTTTCGGCCTTCTCGGCCAGGCCGTGGCCGAGTGCGATCAAGCAGCCGAGCAAATTGCCACTGTCCACGCTCGAAACGTAGTCCGGGTGAAGCACCGCAAGCGACTGCGTGTCGTACCAGTTATGGAAATGCCCGTGAAATCGCTCGAGCGAATCGAGCGTATCGAAACATTTCTCCAGCCGATCGCACATTCGGTTTGTCCCTAGAAACCCTAAATCGTGGGCAGCGAGGGCTGAGAGGGCATAAAGCCCGATATTCGTTGGCGAAGTGCGATGCGCAGACTTTGCCTTGGGGGTCTCCTGATAGTTGTCGAGCGGTAGCCAATTATCCTCGGCGCCGACGTGCGTCTCGAAGAACTCCCACGTTTTGCGGGCAATCCGGCGAAATTCGTCGCGCTCCGCAGCCGTGAGCTCCGTCTCTCGAACCTCGCTCCGGCCGCTGATCCAGTAGGCTAAAAACGGAGATGCGCCCCAGGCGATCAGAATTGGCGCCGCAACGATGAGCGCCGCCGGGTCGATGCGCGCAATCAACGGAACCAGTGCCGCCGCGATCAAGATCGCCGGCCACATACTGCGGATAAACCCGCTGAGGCGATTGCCGAGCCGACCTTCGGCCGCCGCCGCAGTTTCCCATTCGAGCAATTTGCGGCGTGTGACGCACAGTCGGATCAGCGTGCGGAGGACTGCGTCCACCAGGTAGGTCGCTTGATCCGCCAGAAACGCAATTGATAACCCTGCCTGACCGACCGTGGCCAACAGCTGGTCGCGCAGATCGTAGAGTTGTAGAAGCACGGTATTGCCATGCGTCAAACTATGAAACAGCCTACGCATGGCGTTAGCGATCAGCAGCGCACACGGCGTCAGCGGAATGGCCAACGCGGCCAGAGTCCAGATCCAAGGACTGCCGGGGAGCACCGTCCATCCAAGGATCAACAGCGCTAAGAGCGCGGGCGCGACCAGGCTGCGCCGTAGATTATCGAAGATTTTCCAGCGTTCGACGAAGGGGAGCGGATTGGGGGCCCAGCCCTGGGGCGTGGGGACGCGTGGCAGCAGCCAGGGAAGAAGCTGCCAATCGCCACGCACCCAGCGATGTTCGCGCCGCGCAAAAGCGTGGTACTGCGCCGGAAACTCGTCTAAGAATTCGATGTCCGTGACCAGGCCGCAACGAGCGAAATTGCCTTCGATCAGGTCGTGACTGAGGATGCTGTTTTCTGGAAAGACATTGCCGACCGCCGCCTCAAAGGCATCCACGTCGTAGATGCCCTTGCCGGTGAAGGAGCCGATGCCGAACAGATCCTGATAGACATCTGACACCGCAGTACTGTATGGATCGATGCCGGCCGACGATGCCATCAGCTTGGAAAAACGCGATCGCATCGCGGATCGCAAACTAAAACTAACGCGAGGTTGCAGAATGCCATAACCGGAAGTAACTCGCCCTACTTCCGCATCGAACCGCGGTTGATTCAATGGGTGCGCGAGCGCCGCAACCAGCCTGCGGCCCATTTCGCGAGGCAACTGCGTGTCCGTATCGAGCGTGATGACAAAACGAGTGCGCGGGAGGTTGGCGATACTGTCGGCGCCTTCGTAAAAGCTGGTGTCGGTCGCGCCGCGCAATAGCCGATTAAACTCGGCCAGCTTTCCTCGCTTTCGCTCCCAACCCATCCAGCATCCTTGGGTCGCGTTCCATTGTCGACGGCGATGGAATAGGAAGAACCGATCTTCACTCCCTCTTGCATACCGCTTATTCAGCGCGGCGATCGCCGCGCGCGCCGACTCCAGGCACGCCTGATCGCCGGGTTGGTGCTCTGCCGGCGCGTCCGAAAAATCCGTCAATAATGCAAACCGAAATTGCGGTTCCGAGTTGGAGAGATAGTGAATTTCAAGGCGCTCAGCGAGCGCAGGGCCATTCTCGGGATCTAATAAAAGCGTGGGTATGACCACAAACGTTGGGCAATGGTCCGGCAGATGCTCTTTGGACTCAAGTTTTGCCAGAACGCGGGGCGCCACCTTGCGCGTAAAGAAGTCATTTGCCACGCCCGCTGCAAGTTCGCTCGCTGGCAGCGCCACGGCGCCCGCAGCAAGCGCCATCCAGCCAAGGCCCCAACCGATATGCGCCCCGGTGTAGAACGCTGCTATCAGCACGAGCGCAAACCATAACGATCCCAAAAGACCGAAGTAGGCCAGCGCAGGATGCGCCGCCAGCCAGCGACGGGGAACCTGTCCCCACTCAGGCTTGTAGCTCAGCACCTGTTCCAGCTCGGCCAGCCCACGATCGACCAAGTAGTAGCCGACGTGCGACTGGGCGCTGTTTGCGGTGGCAGCGTTACCGTTTACTTTGTCGATCTCCGAGTAATCTTCGGCCAAGCGGATCGCGTGCCGTGCCACGGCAAATTCATCTTCATTGCATCCGCGCGCTAACTGCTCCACCATGCGGCGATAACGATCGCGCGTTGGCGCGTCTTGCGCGCCGTAAACCTTGGCCGGATCGCCATGCAGGATCTGTTCGACAACACTCGCGCGTTCAAAGAAACTGGTCCAATCCAGATTCGAAAGCAAACGCAAGCTAGTGACGCAGTTGCCAACGGATAGCTGGTTCGAGGCCTGCCGGTGGTACTCGCGGCGCGACAAGTCCGTAATCGTCGCGCCACGGCGCTCGAGCATTTTCTCCAGCCATTCCACGGCGGAATTTGCGATCGATCCATGTTCGCGCAAGCCCTGAACCAGTCGCAACAACAGAGGATCCGACCAGTCTCGTTCCTGGGCGGGAAGAACTGCAGTTGGCGGCGCGACGTCGTGCCCCTCGCTTGCCGGAATTAACTGCCGTACCCACTGTTCGGCCTTTTCGCGTTCGTTCCACGTATGGACCATCTGGTGGCTGAGGCATCGCAGGTTCTCAACCAGGCCAACGCGGAGCATGATCGCGATCGCCCACAGTTCGCCGATGGTCAGCGGCGCGACACTCTGATACGCGCGGACGAAATGCGCGATGTTCGCTTCGTCGAGGCAACTGTCCGTGTGACAGATCAGCTCGATTCCCAGCGCATAAACGCGCGGCAGGCCGGCGTAGGGTCCGTCCGCCAATTTGGGGAGCCGGTGGTAATAGCCGCGCGGAAGGTCATGCTTCACCTCGCGCAGCGTGTCTTCCACAATATGAAAGTTGTCCAGTAACCATTCCGCGTCCGTACTGACGGGCTGGCCGCTGCGTGTCGCGTCGACGATGCGGTGATACGCCTTGGTCAACTCGCGACCATTTTCGCCGAAGCGATGGTACAGGCGCCCATCCGCAAACGGCTCCGACATCAGTCGGGCATGATGGGCCAGTTGTCTGGCGTGCTGCTCCAGACCTTCGAACCCGAATAACTCCGCTCGCAGCGGATAGTACGAGTCCAAGACGCCGGTGGATTTTTCAGGCGCCAGCACGGAACTTTCGGCGACACGTTCCATGAGACAAGGAATCCGGGGGACTGTGACGCTGAGACCGATTAGGGCGCGAGGCAGAACGCGCCCGGCTCATGTTACGCAAAGTGCGCGCCACTGTCCCACGGTGGTGTGCTTTTCGCACCGGCTAAATATTTAACTGGCACACATTTTGCAACTAGCAAAATCGAATTGTGCTATGTTCCTTCTGCCTTTTGCCCCGCCGACCATTCGAGGCTCCGATGAAAGCTCCTGCACCACGTTATTCGACCTCACAAAAGGCAGCTCCTAGCTTGAAGAATACGTCAACGCCTAATCGCGAAGCGGCCACATTTACGGGAGAAGAGTCGCTAATTGACGACTCGCGCGCGGGTTCCACGCCTGCTCAGGACGTGGAGGCCAAGCTTCAATACCTACTGCGAAGTAACCCCGTAGGAATGAGCCATCTGATGGCATCACATTTGCGCACGTCTCGTCCGCGCTGAGCAATCATCCTGGCCGTTTACGTTGTAACAACGCACTATTTGTTACACGGACTGCACGCGGCGAAGGCAGACTGGACGCAATCGAGCCAGACTGCGTGAATAATGATCGTTCGGGCTAATAGGGCGATTCGACGCCAGTGCGAGAAGAAGAAAGTGGCCCCTCTTCCCCTCATTTAGCGGTGCCAATGCCGCCGCGCTGAAGACTCTCCTGCGTTTCAGGGTTCTGCACGCGTCTCTCAGCGGTTTGCAACGACCATTCGCCGGGTTTCCGAATCTTCGGCACGGCAACTGCAATGGTAAATCAGGTAAGAAGCCGGTTGAACTTATCGACGGCGCGACCGCACCAGAGCGAAACAATGGCCACATTACTTCTTATTATTTTGATCCTTTTGTTAATCGGCGCCGTTCCTTCCTGGCCGCATAGCCGCAATTGGGGCTACGGACCAACCGGAGGAGTAGGCCTGATTCTGATCATTATCTTGCTCTTGGCGTTCTTTGGGCAGATCCCATGGCGTTTCTGAACTTGACGAGCTTCCTGGAAAAACGACGTCCGAATGAATGCAAAGTTTGCAATCTGTTGTTTGTTAAACCCGACACCGTATTTGTTTATTAGGAGATGCTGGCTATGAATCGTTATTTAAAGGGCGTTGCGTGCTTGAGCGTTGGCTTGGCGTTGGTCGGCTGCGAGAAGAAGTCGACGGTTAAAAAGCAGACCACGACGGAAACTCCGGGTGGCACCACGACGGTCACGGAAGAAAAAACCGTCGAGCAGACCGGCGATAATCCGCCAGCCCCAGGCGCTCAGCCTGTTGCCCCACAGTGACCTAACGGCGCGATCAAGCGGCGCGATCAAATGGCCCGCGAGCGCCCTCGCAACCCTCGGAGGCGCGCCGATTGTTTATGACGACGCCAAACAGTTGAAGAACCTGGCCGGCCGAGCAACGTATCGATTGCTCGGCCGGCCAGATTCGTTTCGCGGGCATCGATGCCGCGACGTCTACCGGCCGAATCGAAAGACTTCCGCGTCCGGATTCGCGCGGCCCAAGCAGAGATCCACGATCAGTCGCGACGCAATTGCGGCGAAGGTGATTCCATTGCCACCATAACCGATCGCAAAGTAGGCATGCTGGAAGTCCGATGGCTTACCGATGTATGACAATCCATCTTTGCTTTCGCCAAAGACGCCCGACCAGAAGTAATCCGGTTTGTACTCTACCGTCGGAAACAGCATTTGGAAGCGTCGGACTAAGCGAGCAGCTTTGCGCTCGGCGAGACCTTCGCGGGCATGATCACCAGAAAATACAGTGTCTTCGCCGCCAATAATTGCGCGCCCGTCATCGGTTTGTCGAGCGTAAAAGTAGGGCCGCGCCGTCTCCCAGAGGAGCGCTCTGTCTGGCCAACCTGCGAACGTCTCGATTGGCTCGCTCGCCAGCGCAAAGGTGCTATGCAGCGAACCCGCGTCATCCTTCGTGTAGGCGCCAGATTCATATCCCGTTGCAAATACAACCTGCTTGGCTCGGATGTTTCCCGTGGCCAGGCCCAAAGTCGCCCCATCCGTGTCTTCGTCTACGCTATGGACCTCGGCGTGACTGAAGGCTCGCAAACCAAGCGTCGTGCTTTGCAGTAGAAGTTGTTTCGTAAATTGATAAGGGTCGATCTGAGCATCCCCACGAGACCAGATTGCGGCGGCGGCTTGGATGCTACTCCGTTCGGCCAAGGCGTCGCGTTCGAGAAATTCAACGTCAAACCCGTGCGCCTGGCGACATTCGAACTCGCGCTTCAATTGCCGGTAATGCCAGCGGCTACTAGCGAAGTAGATGGAATCGCGGCGTTTGAATCCGCAAGGGCCGCCTATCTTAAGAGCAAGATGTTCGATATCGTCGATGGCCGCTAGACCGCGACGATAGGCGCGCACGGCGTTGGACTCGCCGACACGATCGATCAGTTCGCACAGTGGCGTGTCGATCTCGTACTGTAACAGCCCAGTGCTGGCGGCGGTGCTCCCTTGGCCGGGATCGCGTTTGTCGACGAGAATAACATCGACGCCTTCACTGGCGAGTGCGTGCGCGACTAGCGCTCCGGTGATTCCACCGCCGATCACCGCCACGTCGCACATCTGGTCAGCGCACAGACGCGGAGCCACAAAGGGCTGCGCGTCCTCAGCCTGCCAATAGGACGTCCCAGATCGCAGCTTCATTGGATCTTAGTTTCTACGGCGTCGAAGCTAGTGTTTCTGGCGAATCAGGCAGGGCGAGCGATGTCGCGAGTCATTTCCAGGCAAGCTTCGCGGCATGCCAGGCATTCCTTGGCGCACTTGGCCATGTGCTCGTCGTCCGGGAACTTTTCGCACTGGGCCGCGCACTTGGAACAAGCGTCAGCACAGGCCTGGCAGATCAGGCTGCCAAAAGGGCCCCCGCGCGACACAATTCGGGCAGCCGTCGAACAGACGTCGGCGCAGTCCTGACATGTGGCCAGCGACTTCAAGTGGTCGTGTTTGCCATCGTGGGCCTTGTGCGCGCAATGCGTTGCGCAACTGTCGCATTCTCTTTGGCAGGCCGAGCAGGCCTTAGCGCAAATATGCATGGCGTGCGAAGCGTGATCATGACCCCCATGGTCGTGCGGCTTCTCGTCATCACGGCCAAAGACTGTTCCGGCGAGCGTGGTCAACGTGACTCCTGACAATCCAGCAGCGGCAAATTGGCGGCGGTTCATGACAGGTTCTCCATAAATAGAATGGATCTAAGTGATCCTGGGTTCAGATACTGGAACGATGCCGCAAATACTGGGCCGTGATCGATCACGATCTACTCGCTCCTGCGCGGCACTGTAGGATCTGCCTCGGGTGGTTCTCGCCGACGGTCGGTCTTCCGGAAGGATGGGCCGTCGTAATCTTCAGCGTCGGTTCGCTTGGCAATGGGCGGCGATTGCGGCGTTTTCTCGCCATCGCGAGGGTTCTTCTGATCGATCGCTTCGTGCTTGCCGTAATTCCGGCCGAAGAGGGTTTCTTCGCGCTTGGGCTTAGGACGGGAGTCATCTGGTGATTTTCGCTTGCTCATCCATCGACTTCTTTCTGCGTTTGTATCTCGCGAACGCAAGAACGCTAGTTGTCCATCCGCGCCACGTCAGCTGTAGTCGCCGCCCCAACTGCCCAGATTTCCGGCTCATCGCTGGGGGCCGTTAGAAGCGAGAGAAGCTCTGCCTGGCGAATGCGAGCCAACTTTGCGCGTTTTTCTCGCTCGTTACCCGACCAATGCTCGCGGGTGCTGAGCACGCGATCGGACAGGTGTTGCGTTCGATTCTTGCTCGGTTTTGCGCCAACCTGGAAGGAAGAAGTCGCAAAATGAGGATTCATTTTAGTCGTCGGCGTCTTCATCTTTCTCTCTCCTTGACGAGCTGCTTCGTGCGACAAGCGGCGCGTTTGCCGGTCCCTCGTCGCGTTTGATTTCGTTGCGGTAAGGAGCAATTCATGCGCCAGTTTTCTAAAAGAAATTCGGAGTTCGAATCAACGGACGATCCCAAGGCCATTCACAACCTGGGTCGCATGAACTGAAGAGGAACGACTGCAAACGGCCAGACTGGTCAGAAATCGCGCAGCGAGGCTATGCAACTCTACTCCGTGGACGGCCACGGGGCATTTTGGCCGGCTGGGCGAGGCGAGATACTGTCAGGTAGAATAGTAGAATCGAGGCCTAGCCCGGTTGTTTCACTCCACCGCTCGCTTGGGTGGATGATGCCCCATTTCGCCCATCCTTTTCTTAGAGTCACCACGCAATGCCCTCTGCTGGCTTGGCCGCCAAATGCCGCTTGGCCTGGGACGTGCTTCGCCACATGGGGCCAGGGTGGGTACTTTTCCGTCTGCGATATGCCTGGCGGCTGCGATCTGGGGAACTGCTTAAAAAATCCCCCCAAGGTCGCTGGACTGACGTGCCGGCCGCAACCGCCCTTCCCCTCTGGCCGGTCACTGCCGCGTGGCCCCCTGAAGCGAGTGCGTGGGGTGACTTGTGCATTGACGACGCCCAGGCGCTCGCTGTTGGCGAATGGGTCTTCTTTGGCAGTCACCGGATGAAGCTCGAATGTCCACCAGATTGGCGGCGGAATCCGTTTACATCGGATCGCGCGCCGACGGACGTTCACTGGTCGAAGTTGAGCGACTATGGCTTTGGCGACGTCAAAGCGATTTGGGAACCGAGCCGATTCGGTTGGGCGTTCACCCTGGCCAGGGCTTACGCGCGCGCGAGAGACAACGCCCACGCGGAGTTGTTCTGGACTTTGTTCGAAGATTGGTTGCATCACAACCAACCGAACGTCGGCGTCAATTGGAAGTGTGGTCAAGAGTCAACGTTTCGACTGATGGCCACGGCGTTTGCAGCATCTCAATTTCAAGCGGCGCCGGCCACTACGCCCCAGCGACTGGCAGCGTGGTCGAAATTTGTGGTCGCCAGCGGTCACCGCATTGAGGCCAACCTGGACTACGCCATCAGCCAGTCCAACAACCACGGCATTAGCGAATGCGTCGGACTGATCACCGTCGGCCTGCTTGCCGATAGTGACGAAGCCCAGCACTGGCGCGACGTTGGACTACAAAAGTTAGCGCCGCAACTCGCAGAACTGATTTACGAGGATGGTGGGTTCTCGCAACATTCGTTGGTCTATCATCGCGTGATGGTGCACGACCTGCTGTGGTGCATTGTC
>Ga0105047_10002374_pt1 | contig 33612 bp, 26 predicted proteins | sample MAT04_FD_78384 | JGI IMG/M metagenome (GOLD analysis project Ga0105047, IMG submission 78384) | Freshwater microbial communities from Lake Fryxell liftoff mats and glacier meltwater in Antarctica - MAT-04 (megahit assembly) | ecosystem: Environmental > Aquatic > Freshwater > Ice > Liftoff... | reverse complement strand
TTCAGTTCAACTCGAGCGCGCTGCGAAAAGAGCCTGGTGCGCGAGCGTAAGATTCTTCCGATAATTCTTACGGGTGCGCGAAAGTTTCGCTCAGTCTTTGGCGTTGGGCGCTGGCTCGACCTTCGCCTGGGCCTTGGGCTTGATGACAACCCGGACTTTTCGGTCCTGCCCGTAATACTTGGAAAAGACCGTGCGGATCTCTTCGCCGCTGAGTTTCTGCAGATCGTCGGGCGTGGCCATCAGTTGGTCGAGGGTCGTGCCGCGGAAGGTCAGCCCCTGCAGGCGCTGGCTCCAGAACGCGGGTTCTTGCAGTTCGCGCGAGACGTCGGTGGCGACCTGCTTGCGGGCGACGACGAGTTCTTCCTCGGTGGGTCCGGACTTGGCGAACGCGGCGTACATCTCGTCGAGCGCCACGGCAAGTTCGTCAGCCTTGGCGGGGTCGGTGGGGGCGGCCGCGAAGAACATGCCGTAGCCGGGGTAGGTCTCGCCGGGGGCGCTGCGCGGGCGGATGGAGTAGACCAGTTGCCGCTTTTCGCGGATCTCGGCGGTCATGCGTGAGGCCAGCACGCGCGAGGCCATGTCCATCGCGAGGCTGTCGAGGCGGTTGATCGCGTCGGGCCCGAAGAACCCTGCGAGAACCTGAGCCTTGGGTGTGCTGGTGGCGTACTCGACGCTCGCGGTCTTTGATACGGTGGGCGGCGCGATGCGGCGCGCGTCGGCCAGCGTGGTTGAGGCGATGCGGTCGCGGCTTGAAAGACTGCCGAGGTAGAGCTTGACGAGGTCAAGCGCGGGCTCCTTCTCGATCTCGCCGACGATCGAAACTTCGATGGGCGAGGTGGCGATCAGCTTCGTGAGAAACTCCTGCGCGGCGGCGAGCGTAAGGGCGTCGAGCTGTGGCTTGGTGATGCCGCGCGGGCGTGGCTCGCCAGCGGGGTAGACGGTGTCGGGAAGCACCAAACTAAAGACGCCCGCGGCATCGTTCTCGCGGCGTTCGATGGCGATCGCCTGCCTGGTCTTCCACTGCTCGAACGAGGTCGGTTCGATCTTGGGATCGGTGAGCATGAGGTGTGCGAGCTGCAGGCCGGGCTCGATCTGGTCGGGCATCCCGCTGATGCGGAGTGTGAGCGCGTCGGCAGAAGCCTGCCCGATGAAGGCGACGTTGCGGGCGTTCATGAGATCGCGAATCTGGACGGAATCGAGCGTGCTGGTGGCGGGGCTGGCCCAGCCGACCGCGGCCGCTCGCGCGAGCCCGCGCGTCGCGGAGGTTTCGAGCAGCTCGCCGCCAGCGAGCGAGATCGTGATCGTGACCTGATTGTGGCGGAAGTTCATGAACCGGTGGTGGACGCGGACGTTATTGGAGAGCCAGCCTGACCAGACCGACGACCCGACGTGCTGAGTAAGATCGCCGATGGTGCCCGGCTTGGGCAATTCGGTGAGCAGCGAGCTCGCGCGTTCGCGGACTTCTTCGACGCTGGGCGTGACGCCCATCATTTCCGACGCGACGGTGACGAGTTCTTGCTCGGTGACCGCGCCGAGGCTGGGCGGGCCGGTGAGCGTAAAGACGACGCTGGAAAAATCGAGAAGATCGACGAGGCGTTGAGAGACTTCCTCGTCGGTGATGGTGGGGAGCATTCCCTTGCCTAGTTCGAGCTCCTGAGCGGCGGACATGAACGGCTCGCCGGAGGTTACGGCCTCGTTGATGGCGCGGATGGCGAGCGGGCCGGGGCGGTTCTGCTCGGTCGCTGCGCTGGATTCGGCGGTGTGGAGTGCTTGCTCTTTGACGTCGGCGATCTCGCGCGGCAGCAGGCCGTGGAGGCGGGCGCGCTGGATCTCTTTGGTCAGGTCCGCGAGCGCGAGCTTCCAGTCGCCGGGCTTGGGGGTCGCGGAGACTTCGATCTGGCGCAAGGCCTGCCCGAGCGTGCCGACGCGAGCCTGGGTGCGAAGTGATTGCATCTCGCCGAGCTTGATCTTGGTCTGCAAGCGGAGGTTGAAGGCTTGGACGGCGAGGCGGTCGACGAGCTGGTCGCGCCATTGCCGCTGGGTCGTCGCGGGCGGGCGGAGTGGCAGCACGCGAGCCAGGCCGACGGTGGCTTCGCGAACTTCGAGGTCGGTGGCGACGATGGCGCGCACGCCCTGCGTGGGCTTGGTGCCGGGGTCGGGCGCTGGGGGGCGCTCGACGGTTCTTCCTTCGCCGAAGGAGGCGGTGATCTGATCGATAATGAGCTTGGGGTCGGTGTCGGCCAGCACGATGACGGTCATGTTGGACGAGACGTACCAGCGTGAATAGAAATCGACAAACTCGGGGCGCAGGACGTTCTCGATGGACTCTTGCGTTCCGATGGTGGCGCGCTTGCCCAGCAGCGATTCGGGGGCGAGCCGTTCGAGAAGCAGGTCGTTGATGCGGCGTTCGCCGCTGAGCCCGCGGCGGCGTTCTTCAAGGATGATCTTGCGCTCGTTCTCGATCTCCTGCGGGCTGAGGTCCAGACGGAACGCGACGTCGGAGAGGAAGGTCATGGCCTTGGTGATGGTCTCGGGCTGACAGTTGGACATGCTGAGCTGGTAGGTGGTTTGGTTGTAGTTGGTGAAGGCGTTCTGGTCGCGTCCGAAGGTGAGCCCCAGGCTTTGGAAGAACGGAACAACGGAGCCGGGCGGGAAGTTCTTGGAGCCGTTGAAGGCCATGTGCTCGAGGTAGTGGGCGAGCCCGCGCTGAGTGTCGGTTTCGTTGAGTGAGCCGGCGTGGACGTGGAGCCACATGGTGGCCCAGCCGGGCGGGCTGCCGTGCTTCATGACCAAGTAGGTGAGGCCGTTAGGGAGTGTGCCGGTGACGAGGTTGGGGTGGGTGGGGAGAAGCTCGCGGCCACGTGGGGGCGGGGAACGGTCAGACGGTGGATCTTGAGCGAGCTGTGGGGCGAGCTGCGCGCTAGATGCTTCGGCGGGAGGCTGCGCGAGCGCGCGGTTACCGGTCGAACCGGACAGCAAGGCCGCGAGCAGCAGCGAGGCGAGCGTGAAAAGAGGCATCGGGTGCTCCTGTTGAGATTCGGGTAAAGATTCGGGGTGGATCGAATCGCGCGACGGCAATTCTAGGAGAAGCGTGGTCGGGAATCGGCCCGCGTTTTCTGCGGTGCCAATTTGGCGCACGAACCACGTCGATCGGGAGTAACCAAGAAAAATCTCCCGCGAGGAGCGAGAGATTCGAGTGGGCTGCGCACGAAGTTGAGCGAGTGATGCGACCAGCGATCAGGCTAGGGCCGCCGCGCCTGAGATGATCTCGGTGAGTTCGGTGGTGATCTGGGCTTGGCGAGCTCGGTTGTAGACGCGAGTGAGGCGTTTGCCCATTTTACCTGAGTTGTCGGTGGCGGCCTTCATGGCGATCATGCGCGCGACGTGCTCGCTGACGTTGGCCTCTTGGAAGAGTTGAAAGAGCGTGGCTTTGACGGCGGCGGGGAGGAGGTCGTTGAGCAGGCCTTGGGCGTCGGGGCTGAACTCGTACTGGGCGGTGGTGCCGGGCTTGGCGGCCTTGTCCGCGGGCTTGGCGACCGGCTTGAAGGGCAGGATCTGCTGGACTTGGGTCGTCTGGCGGCCCGCCGAGATGAAGCGCATCGAGACCACTCGCACGCACGAGATTTTTCCGGCGGTGAACTGGTCGATATAGGACTGGGCGAGTGCCTCGACGGTCTCGTAGGTTGGCTTATCGCCGAACTGGATGTGCTGGGCGGCGATGGGCAGGCCGTTGAACTTGAAGAAGGCGACGCCCTTTTTGCCGACGAGTTCGACCTGACCCGCCTTGGCGGTGGGGGTAGATTTGAAGAAGTTCATGGCGGCGCGGAGGACTGAGCCGTTGTAGGGCCCGCAGAGCCCGCGATCAGAGACGAGGATGAGCGTGACTTCCGCGCCGGGGCGTGGCTTTCCGCTGTCGATGAGGGGGTGGGAGGCGTCGGCCATGGACCCGGCGAGCTCGCTGACCAGCTCGAAGAGAGTGGTGGTGTAGGGCTTGCTGGCCATCGTGCGTGCGTTGGAGGCTGCGAACTTGGCGGTAGCGATCATCTGCATCGTTTTGGTGATGCGGCGGATGTTGCCGACGGCCTTGATGCGCTTCTTGATTTCGCGGGTTTTGCCCATAAGGGCGAGAGTATAGGGGGGGGAGTGGGGCGGAAGTCACGCCGGGGGACGGAAGGACTTTTCGCTCTGCGGGCTGGTGCCCGGGAGCCTCGTTGAGCCAGAGGCGGATCCTATTTCAGAACCAAGAAGTAGATGGCGTAGAGACGGGTTAAAAACTCATCTCACGAGAACTGAGAAGAGTTCTGAAACAGGCTTTTAGGAGGTCGAGGCGCCGGATCTGCTGGCGGCGGCTTGGGCCTGCTGGATTTGTTCGACGGCCGCGACAAGGGCGGCGGTGGAGTGGTCTGGGGGGGCCGACTCCATGGCGAGGATGACGTGGTGGAAACCGGTGCCGGGGAGTTCGTTCTGCCAGAGGATTTGGCCGTTGGCGCGGTCGAGGCATAGGACTCGGCCGTAGGCACCGACGAAGATGTCGTCGCCACGGAGGAGGACGGCGATGACGCCTGCTCTGACTTTAGGGAGTTTGGTGCGCCAGACTTCCCGGCCGTCGGCGGGATCCAGAGCGCAGACGTGCTTGTTGGTCGTCACGATCAACAGTTCGCGTTTCATGTGTGGTACCCTCCTGCTGTTTTACCGCGGAACTCTCGCAGCGTTTCACGGTTCGAAGTCTTTCGGTGCCACTTCTTTCGATCGGAGCCAATCCATGCCCCTGACTCGCGACCAGATCACCCAGCGTGCCGCCAAGGAACTTCGAGACGGGTTCATCGTGAACCTTGGGATCGGGATGCCGACGCTGGTGGCGAACCATGTGCCAGCGAGGATGGATGTTTGGTTACAGTCGGAAAACGGGCTGCTGGGGATGGGGGCGTTCCCCAGCGAGAAGGAGGTTGACGCGGACCTGATCAACGCGGGGAAGCAGACGATCACGGCCCGGCCTGGGGCGTCGTTTTTCAGCTCGGCGGATAGTTTCGCGATGATCCGCGGCGGGCACGTAGACCTGTGTATTCTGGGCGCAATGCAGGTGTCGCAGGAGGGAGATCTGGCGAACTGGATGGTGCCGGGGAAGATGGTCAAGGGGATGGGCGGGGCGATGGACCTGGTGGCGGGCGTGAAGCGGGTGGTGGTGACGATGGAGCACACCGCCAAGGGGACGGCCAAGCTGGTGAAGCAGTGCTCGCTGCCGCTGACGGGGAGGCGGTGCGTGGACCTGGTTATTACGGAGCTGTGCGTTCTGGAGATGGACCCGGTGAAGCGGCGGTTCGTGCTGACGGAGCTGGCGCCGGGGGTGAGCGTCGAGGATGTGACGAGGCAAACGGAGGCGGAGATTGTGGTCCCAGCACGGATCGACACGATCGAGGTTTGATGTTCAAAGTGAAGTGTCGCTATGAAGTGTGAGACGAGGCGTGCCGCCTCGGTCTTGTTATTTTTTATTTTTCCATTTCCTATTTTCGTACTCTCCTCTCTTTCTCTCTTACTCTCATGTCTTTCACTACTTGGCACATCACCTCGGCACCTACGGATCGCGTCTCCACGGTGACGAGCGCCCGGCGGTCGATCGAGATCATAATGTTTACGAAACTTCGTTCCTTGAACCCACTCGCTCAGGAATGCTGAGGAGCGGGCGGTGATGTTCGCGCCGGAGGTTCGGTTCACGCGCGAGCAACAGGTTTTTATCGAGTCGATAATCTCGCAGATTTGTGTGCGGGGCGGGTGGGAGCTGGTCGCGTGCGCCGCGTGTCCGGACCATGTGCATGCCCTTCTGGACATCAAATCAGAGACTCATAGCAAGCCCGCACGTTTCTGAAGCGGTGGCTTACGCAGGAACTCGAAAGACTTTGGACGCGCGTCAAGCGAACCGACGAGATGTCGTGGTGGTGCGAGGGTGGATCGACCAAGGCTGTCAAACGCGACGAGTACTTCGCGAACGCGAAGGCGTATGTGGTGGAGCAGCGCGCGACGAGGCGGGTTGAGAAGTGAGATTCCGGGGCGACACGCGCCGGCTCACGGTTCGAAGCGATCGCGATTTGAGCGACGGTCTTTTGATCCGTTCCTTAAGCGTGAATTGGGTCAGTTCTTGAAGCTCGCCCGCGTCTAGCAAAGTATCTTCGCAGACGGTGCATGACTTTTCGGGAATGTGCGGCTGCTGCTGGTCCACGATATTGATCAACGCGACCGATCACGCGGGCAGACCATCTTGGCGAGGGCCTGGCCTGGGGAGTGCATCTGCTTGTCTTCGAGGTCGATGAAGTGAGCGTGCGTGTTCTTGACGGGTCTGCCCGCGGCCTAGCTCGCGCTGGTCGCTGACGCGAAGGTGCATGAGTTCGAGGTGGCGTTTATCGATGCGGAGCGCGGCTGGGTGAGGGCGGTGCCGGCCGGGTTCAAGACCGAGGACGGCGGCGTGTCGTGGCCGAAGGTGGAGTTTGGCAACGCGGTCAACAAGACCTGTGCGCAGCGCGACGGCGATCAGTTTCACCTGCGCGCGGTCGAGGTGAGCGTGGCGAGCATGAGCATGCTGGCGGCGGCGAAAGATTGACTTCGAACCGTGAACGCCCGGACTTTCGATTCTGAATTTCAGGATCGGGCCGTGAGTCTGCATGAGAGCGTGCTACGAGGCGAGAAGCCTTTGTCTGGTTCTGATGCGGGTCTGAAAGCGAGGCCCGGCCGATCAAGGCCGGGCCTCGTGTGCTTCAAGGTGCGCTGGTTTGAGAGGTTAGAATTTAGCAGCCTGCTTCGAACGCGAGGACGTAGGCGTCGAAGTCGTCGCCGGTCACGAAGCCGTCGCCGTCGAAGTCTGAGGAGCAGGTGACGGCCACGAGGGTGCCCGTGATGATGACGCTGTCGATGAAGGCCTCGGCGTTGGACTCGGGGAACGCGCCAGCGGCGATGGAGAGTTCGACGAACGCGGCGTAGACGTTGTTGGGGGCCGCGCCGAAGGCGGGCACGGAGATGGTGCCAAAGTTGAAGTTGGCGTACGCGCCAGCGCTGCCGTTGGTGATCACCTGTAGGCCGGTCTGGGCGACGATCGCGCCGGTCCCGTTGAGCACTTTGAGGTTGTAGAACCCGACGCCGCCCGGCCCGAGGTTAACCTTGGCGCGAAAGGTTCCGCTCAGGGACGTGGAGCCTTGGAGCGAGGGGAGCCCGCCGTCTTCAATGCTGTTCTGGATGATGATGCCGGTGCCGCCGATGGCGTTGCCGCCGACGGCGTTGAGGCGGTGGGCGAAACCGCCAGCGAAGGGGCCGGAGTTCGAGCGCTCCGAGGCGCTCCCGACCTCGCCGGAGAAGAGCTCGATCTAGGCGGACGAATCGGAGGGGCCGAAGACGCCCGCGTTCTCGAATCCGCCGTTGACGATGACGTCGTCGGCGCGAGTTTGAGGTGCGAGGGCGAGCAGAAGAGCTGCGGGGATGAGCAGTGCCGATGGACGCATGAGGATCCTCTTTTCACGAGTTCAGGTTGTTAAACAAGACCGCCCTGTTGGAACAAATCTGAAACCGTTTCAGACAATGCATGAATGCGCGGCTTGTGTCTACTACCGAGGGCTAAAAATGCGATTTTTTGAGACTAATCTGATCAGAGACCAAAGCGTTGGCGTGGCGAGAGGGTGCACAGGTGTTTTGCTCCGCACGAGCATGTGCGGTCTAGGCGGGCGGCGTTTCTTGTTCGACGTTCCACGCGATCTTGTCGTTGCGGCAATCGATGTGGACGGCGAAGAAGCCGGGCGTGCTGGTCGGGGTGCGAGGTTCGTGGCGGTTGAGGAGTGGCCAGATGATGCTGCGGTCGGTCTCGGGGAGCGGGAGGGCGTCGAGCTCGTGGTGATGAAACCAATCGAGACGGCCTTCGGGGATGTCGCGAGCTTGGACGGCGACGGGGCCGAGAACTCGGTAGACGAACATGAGCCAGTGCCCGCGGCCTTCGAAGGCTTGTTCGCTGACCATCCCGATGAGGTGGAGTCGGCTGATGGGGACGTGGATTCCGGCCTCTTCCAAGATCTCGCGGCTGGCGCATTGGGCGGGAGATTCGCCGATGCCGACTTCGAGCTTTCCGCCGATGGGAGAGCAGAGGCCGAGGTTCGGGGCTTTTTTGCGGCGGAGGAGGAGGATTCGGCCTTGGTCGTCGCGGAGGTCGCAGAGGCAAGCGATTTTGTACGGGAGCTCGGGGGGTTGGGTGAGGCTGGGCATGGGGAGGGAGGGTAGGGGATGGGGATGGGGGATGGGGGATGGCCAATGGGCAGAGGGGAATGGGCAATGGGGAATGAGCGGGTTCGGCTTGCGAGGTGCTTTGGGTGGAACTCCTCATTGAAGAGGTTGAAACCTTCGACTAGATTGTGTCATCGGAGATATTGACTGGCATCGATGGATTTGTTCCAAGCCTTGAACGAACCTCTTCTCTCTTCCTCGTGTGGCCGGGATTACGACAGTATTCCCGGCCATTTTTCTTTGGGCCATTTTGCTTTGGGTGATGTTGTTTGGTTTCAGGGTGGTGAGATGAGGAGTTCCAGACGTTCGCGGAGCCTCGGGTCCGGCGTCCAAATGGGAACGAGGTTGAATTGTGGGGTGTGGTTTTCCACTGGAGATTGTTCATCTACGATGCGTTCATGACGATGGAGCGAAGCACCAAGCAGCGTTCGGCGATCCGTGAGGCGATCGAGTCGGCGAATCGGCCGCTGAGTCCGGCGGAGATTCTTCGGGCGGCCAGCAAGCACGTGAGCGGGATGGGAATGGCGACGGTCTATCGCACGATCAAGGCGATGACCGGGGACCATCAGATCGTTTCGATCGAGATGCCGGGTGAGCCGGCGCGGTATGAGATCGCGGGCAAGGAGCACCATCACCATTTTTCGTGCCGGGCGTGCGGGAAGGTGTTTGAGGTGGAGGGGTGCCCGGGCGATCTGAGTGCGCTCGCGCCGCCGGGTTTCGAAGCGGAGTCGCACGAGGTGATTTTGTATGGGCGTTGCGTGACGTGTGTAAGCACGGTCAAGGGGCTGGCGAGCAAGAGCGCGGAGCGGACCGCACGAAAACCTGCGGCTCATTCTCGCGCCCGTCGCGACGAGCGCTGAATCTACTCTTCGAGGCTGTTTTAGAACCAAGAAGTAGCCAGCGTCGAGACGAGTTGAAAACCTGTCTCACTAGAAATCTGAGGGTTCTGAAACAGATTCTTAGGCTGAGCGAGAAAACCAGCGATGGACGAAGGCTTCGTACTGCTCGGGCGTGTCGATGCCGCTGGTTGAGGCGTTGCGCACGACGACGGCGATGGTGTGGCCGTGCTCGAGGATACGAAGTTGTTCGAGCATCTCGGTGTTTTCGAGCGGCGTGGGCGCGAGGGTTGAATAGAGATCGAGGAACTCGCGGCGGTAGGCGTACATGCCGACGTGCTTGAGCGGCGCGGCGATATTGCTGTTCGTTGGGTCGCGCGGGTGGGGGATGAGCGAGCGCGAGAAGTAGAGCGCGGTGCCGTCGCGGCGGAGGACGACTTTGACGATGTTGAGGTTGGTCGGGTCTTCGCCGGGCTGGAAGGGCGAGGCGAGCGTGGCGACCGGGGCGGTGGTGCTTCGCATCGTTTGAACGAGGGCGTCAATGAGCGCGGGTTCGAGCTCGGGCTCGTCGCCTTGGACGTTGATGATGATGGCGCGCGGGTGGAGCGCGAGTGTGGTCGCGGTTTCGCCGAGGCGGCTGGTGCCGTTGAGGTGATCGACGCGGGTCATGATCGGCGTGCCGCCGAAGGAGCGCACGGCGCTGGCGACGCGCTCATCATCGGTGGCGATGACGACCTGATGCACGAGCGTGGCGCGACGGGCGGCCTCCCAGACGTGTTGCAGCATGGGGCGGCCGGTTTTGTTGGCGAGCACTTTGTTGGGGAATCGAGTGGAGGCGAGGCGAGCGGGGATGACGGCGACGACGAGGTCGGCGAGGTTGGGTGGTGTTGAGAGCGTTGAGTTCATTGGGGCAAGAAGGATCCAAGAACGCGCGAGGTTGAGTTGGGTGTGATCAGAGGGATGGGACGGGATGGGACGGGGATGGGAGGGAGAAGAAGAGAAGAAGTGGCGGAGTGAAGAGTCGGCTCGGAGCGCCGACCTACCTGGGGGATTACTGCGGTTTGGCGCGGAGTTCGGCGAGGAGTTTTTTCATCGCTTCGCGGCGTGCTCGGATGTCGCGGTAGCCGATTTGTTGGATGGCGATCTGCGATGCGAGCTTGTCGGCTTCTTCGGCGGTGGCGATCTCGCGCGACTGCTCGGCCTTGGCCTGCAGGGCGGTCATGAGGTGGTAGCGGACTTCGAGCGTGAGATCGGGGAGGAGGTCCTTGACTTCGAGGGTGCGTTTGAAGGTTTCGATGGCCTCGTCGATCCAGTCCTGCTTAATGAAGGCCTGGGCCATGAGATTGAGAGACATGGCCTTGAGCTTGCCCTCGTTCTGCGAGTCCTGGAACGCGGCGATGGCGTCGTCGAAGTTGCTGAGCACGAAGTGGCGTTTGCCCATCTCGAACTTGATCGTGAGGTCGGTGGGGTAGGCTGCGGCCCGGGCTTGGAACTCTTCGAGCTCCATCTCGTGGAACGCGCGGACGGCTTGGCGCAGGGTGGCTTTGGCGTTCTCGTCGTCGGGGCTGGCGTCGGCGGTCTGTTTGAGGGCCGTGACCTTGCGGCGTTCTTGTCGCAGGCGCAGGTCGCCAGCCTCTTGGCGGAAGCGAAACTGCCCGGTTTTTTTGAAGGTCTCGGCGAGGATGTCGGCGGCCTGGGCCTCGTCGGCGGGGGTGCCGCGCTCGCGCAGGCGTTGCGTGTACTTGGTGACCGAGGGCAGGTCGTCAGGGCGTTTAAGGTACTCGGCCTCGGCCACGGCGAGCAGGCGGTCGATGGACTCAGTGGTCTTGGAAACGCGGTCTTCTTCTTCGAGCTGGCGTTGTTTGTCGGCGTCGCGGATGTTGGCGCGGAAGCCGCCAGATTGTCCGGCCTGATCGAACCCGCCACGGTTCATGGTGGATTGAGCAGAGAGGTTGCGGACGGTGGCGGAGAGCGGGCCGTCGGCGGGGTCGAGCTTGCACGCGGCGTCGCCAGCCTGGACGGCCTTGTCGTAGACGCCCGCCTTTTGAAAGGCTTCCATCAGTTTGACGAAGGTCTCTTTCTTGGTTTTCTTGTCGAGCCGGCAGGCGCCGAGGGCACGCTCGCCGATCCAGTAGGTGGGCTCGATGAGCTTGAGGTCGGAGGCGAGCTCGGTGGCCTTGACGGCGAGGACGGCTTCCATGGGCTTCTGGGCCCAGTCGAGGAGGACGGAGAGGTAGCCGTCGACCTTGTTGGAGCCGCTGACCGCTTTAGCGACTTCTTTGTCGAGCCGCTTGCCAGCTGCTTCGCCGAGCCAGCGAGCGGCGGCGGAGAAGAAGTTCTCGAGGCCGGTCATGTTTCCGGGCTCGAAGCGCAGGCCGCTGAGCCAAAGCTGCATGGCGTACTCGAAGTTGCCGGTGTCGCCGACGGTTTTGGCGTGGGCGAAGAAGCGGGCGGCCTTTTCGGGTGAGAGGGTCGGCTCGCCGCCCTTGCCAGAATCGGCGGGCTTGTCGGGCTTGGCTGCCTTGTCGGTCTGATCGTCGCTTGGTTTCTTCCAGAACATCGCCAAGTCTGTGGTCCTTCTCTGTGGTCCTTACGGGATTGGTCGGGTCGGCGTGGCCGGGCTGAACGCTTGGCCGGGGCACGCGGCGGGGAGGCGTCGGATTCTACCGGAGATCCGAGCGTCAGGGCGGGAGAGTTTCGTGGCGATTTGAGATGCACGCAAAGGGCGGCGGGCGATAATCTCTGCGATCATCAGTGTTTCACGCGAGCCGCATCGCCGATTACTCGGCGAACAGTCGCTCCCGGCGTCGTTTTGGTGGATTTCCGTTGTGACGATGATGGTGCCGACGATGGTGCTGAGGCTGACAACGAGGATGGCGGCGACGCTGGGCTCGTGGGCTTGACTGGCGCACTTGGGGCTGATCGAGCTGATGATCACGGTGGTGTGGCGGCAGAATGCGCGCGACCGCAACCAGCTTCGGCGGCCGCTGGCCGAGCACGAGCGAAGTGTCTGGCCGCGCTGCCGCTACTTGCTCAGCACGCTCGACCCGAGCGAGAATGCCGACCGCTGCCCGGAGTGCGCGACCGTCAATGACCCGGCGAGGATCGAGAAGATGTGGAGGAAGTGGGAGGAGTCGCTAAAGATGCGTGCGGAGTGATCGAGGTTGAGGTTGGACGATGGGTGAGGTTGGAAAATGCCGAGAGACTGCAAGCTCGTGCCACCGAGATCGGTTCCTGCTGATCTCGGTACGTTGGACACAAGAACACTAAGATCGCTAGGAACTGATCTTAGTGGCACGAAGCAGTGATATCCCGCCTCATGTCTTCTTGGAAGGAAGCAACGAGATGAAAGGAGCGCGGGAGAAGGACGCTTTGAGTGTCGTAGCCTTCGTCTTGGGAACCGTGATGCGATAGTCAGCGTTCTGTAGGAATGCGACGAGGATATCATCAACCACCACGCTGGGGCCGGTCGTTTGAAACGAGAGCATCAGGTGCAGGCCCACATGCGGATAATGACAGTCGATGTTCGCGTTGTCCCTTGAGGTCTTGATCTCCAAGCCGTCCGGCACGCGAACGGGCTTCTGTTCCTTCCCGCGAATCGCCGCCCCGATTTCCTTGTCGTCGCGTGTTCGAACCGGCAACCTCGAGTAGTCGTGAGTCTTGAGGAAAATATCGGGGTAGCCGCTCTTGCTGTTCCCTGCGAGCTTCCGGCTCGGATAGCGGGATAACAGATACCCAGTCACGACCGCGCTCACTGTGTCGCCCGCGACAAACGCCAGCAATACGCCTTCGCGCGCGAGTAGTTCATCTATCCGGGCCACATCGTCTGCTGCATCGATTTGTGCTTTTAAGGACGCCCATGCCGAGCGGAGCAACGCGGGCGAGTTCAACGTTTCTTCGACGTATTGCCGCAGCCCCGGCGCTTCTGCGACGAGCCAGGGTACCAAAACACACACTGCCGTGCCTACACGCGCGTACCACCCGAACCCTGCTGGTGCATAAGCATCCAACTCGGCTTTGGCAGCTCTAACCTGCGCCAGCACGTGGGAGAGAGCGCTTGTGTCAGCCATTCGCTCCCCGTTCGCGGAACAAGTCCGCCGCCGGGACGCCAAGTGCATCCGCGATCCGCCATACATTTTTGATTCCGACGTTCCGTTCGCCTCGTTCGATGCCGCCGATGTAGGTTCGGTCGATTTTAGCGAGGCGAGCCAAATCCTCTTGGCTGAGTCTTTTCAGGGTACGGATTTCGCGGTTCTGCCTGCCAAAGGATTTGAGAACGTCCTGTTTCGCCATGAGGAAGTATCATCTCCGTTGACGTCGATCAGTCCACGGACTATGAGTATCATGTCGGGTGTGATTACTCGGGCCCAATCTGATCCGATACAATCTGTTGTTCGCTTTGAAGGGAGATCGCGGAGAGCTATGAGTCTGACCACACCACCCAAGCGATTCGCGGAGTTTTTCGCCGGCATTGGCTTGATTCATGAGGCTCTGAAGGGCACTGGGTGGGGCTGCGTTTACGCCAACGACATCGACCCCAAGAAGGAAGCGATGTATAAGGGACATTTCGGCCCTAGTCCTTACTTCCACCTTGAGGATGTGTGGAAGACGGAGAAGATCGTTCAGGAAATGACTCAGCGCCCGTTCCTCGCCACCGCCTCTTTTCCCTGCACCGACCTTTCTCTCGCGGGTCATTGGCGGGGCTTCGAGGGCGACCAGTCGTCCACGTACTTCGGCTTTATACGCGCACTTCAGGCGCTCGGCGAACACAAGCCGAAACTTGTCATGCTGGAGAACGTGACCGGCTTTTTGACCTCTAAGGACGGCACGGACTTTGTCCGAGCCGTTTCTGTCCTCGCGGCGGAGGGATACTGGATCGACTGCGTTGTGCTGGACGCCAAGTCGTTTGTGCCGCAGAGCCGCCCGCGTGTGTTCGTAATCGGCTTTCATCAATCATTGCAATCCGGGCGGATCATTCGCCAGGATAAAAATAGACTATTATGCGATGAGTGGCAGTCTGCGATAGACGAATCAGGCTCGCTTCGCCCTGACTCACTCCTACGGCTGATGGCACGGGCGACACTTCCCACCGGCTGGGCGACGCTCGCATTGCGTCCACCCGAGCAGGCGAAGTACGAGTTAGCGTCGGTCATCGACACCGAAGACGATCAAGAATGGTGGGACAGCGCCGCGACCGACAAGCATTACGCGATGCTTTCTGATCTCCATCTGGCCGAGGTTCTGCGCCGGCGCAAAGCGGGCGGCCTGCACGTTGGCACGGTGTATCGCCGATGCCGGAATGACGAGATGCGCGCGGAAGTCCGCTTTGACAATCTCGCGGGCTGCCTTCGTACCCCGAGAGGCGGAAGCGCGCGACAGATTGTCATGGTGATTGACGATGGGCGTGTTCGATTCCGGTGGATGTCACCCCGCGAGTATGCCCGGCTCCAGGGTGCGCCCGACTTCACGCTCGCACAGAACACGATCCAATCGCTGTTTGGCTTCGGAGACGGAGTGTGTGTGCCGGTCATCCGTTGGATGGATCAGAATATCTTGACCCCGGTGTATGAAGATGAATGTGCTGCACAAAATGATGCTGCCGGGAACGTCAGGGTGCTCAAGAAAACTACAGCGTAAGTCGTGTGGCAAGTGACACTGTGCCAGCGCTTCAAGGTTCCTTCTTCACATCGGCTTCTTCTCAATCGTCACATCATAAACCTGCAGCAGCTTTTCCTTATCAAAAATCATCTCCTGCCGGCTCAGACCGACCACGTCGTACTCGGTCGTGAGTTCGATCGCGTCGACTGGGCAGGCTTCTTCGCACATGCCGCAGAAGATGCAGCGAAGTTCGTCGATCTCAAACTTCTTGGGGTATTTTTCGCGGTCGTCCCAGGGAGATTCGGCGGCCTCGATGTGGATGCAGCGAGCGGGGCAGATGGTGGGGCACATCATGCAGGCGACGCACTTGACTCGGCCTTGCTCGTCGCGGTTGAGGCGGTGGACGCCGCGGAAGTTGCTGGCGTTGAGGCCGCCTTGTTCGACGGGGAGGTGCTCGCGGCGGACTTCGGGGTACTGCATGGTTCGGCTGGTGCGGCCTTGGCCGAAGGAGGTGAAGAGGTGGCGCATCGTGGTGCCGAGGCCTTTGAAGATCTCGGGGAGGTAGATGCTTTCGAGCCGGTTGAGAGGCTTGATGGAGAGGGGCAGGATGTCTTCGTCGCGGATGGTCATGAGGCGAGAGTATACGGGGAGAGTGGGGGTGCGAGGAGGAAGGAGTTTGGGGTGAGAGAGAGGGGAATGAGATTGAGGAGGGGGCGTGGGGAGGGGAAGGAAGAATCGGCTCGGAGAGCCGATCTACCTAGGAGCAGCTAAGATGAGTCATGGCGCTTGGTCGGCCGAATAAACCTTTGTTTGAGTTGTTGCGGGAGGAATCGGCGACTGGTCGTCGTCCCGCGGCGCCGTTGGGGGGTTCACCGGCTGGGCCAACGGCTGGGTCAAGTGCTGGGTCAACTGGGGGATCGTCGTCGGCGGAGGGCGGATCGCGTGGCGAGCATCGTGCGGAGGCGCGAGCGGGTTCGACGGTGGAGCCCAAGATTGATGCGATGAGTGAGCGGTCTACGGCGGCGCGTGCTCCGCGGGAGGCTGAGGCGCGGCGTGAGGCCCAGCGTGAGGCGCGAGCCGAGGGGCGCTCGGAGATGCTGGCCGATTCGAGCGATCCGCACGCGGCGTCGTGGGGGACGTGGTCTGGTTCGTGGTCGGCGGGGTCGGTGACGGTTTCCAAGCTGGCGTTGGCGGCCGCGGTCGCGGTGGTGCTGGTGCTGGTCTTTTCGTTGTACGCGGTTGGGTATAGCTCGGGGCGGAAGTTCGGGCAGCGGGAGATGGCGGGCGTGAACCCCGGGCCGGTGATCTCGGAGCCGAATCTGACGGGTGATCGCAAGTTGACGGCTGATCTCAAGCAGGAGTTAGATCCGAGGCTCGGCGGTGGTTCGCTGGCTCTCTCGAAGATCGCTTCGCCGCCAGAGAAGCCGATTACCAAGAACTCAACGGCTCCTGCGGTCAAACCGAAGTCGGTGCCCGGTGCGGCGGACGACGAGTCCAAGCCGGTGATTTTGAGCACGGGGGCGGTGGACGCGGACCCGCGGAAGGATGGGCTGAATTACCTGGTTCTGGCGACGATGATGCCGCGTGCCGAGGCCCGGGAACTGGTGAGGTTCTTGTCGTCGTATGGGTTCGAGGCGGTGGCGGTGGCCGGGGAAGTGGATCAAGCGAAGCGGCCGGGCAATAATCAAGACCTGTTTAAGGTCGTTGCCCTGACGGGCGTGACCAAGGACCAGTACAAGGCCAACGACCCGATCCGGCAGACTTTGATTGGTGAATCGCAGCGGGTTGGGTCGTTGTGGAAGAAGACCAAGCCGGGCCGGAGCGATCTTTCCAAGACGTATTGGGAGTCGTTCGTGGGCGAGAAGAACGAGAAGCGGTAGAGAGAAACGGTAGAGAAGAACGAATTTCGCGGCCCGGTGGTTGGGCCGAATCGATCACGACTTTGAGGGAATTGCCATGAGCCTGGACCGTTCACTAAAGATTTCCGCGACCCTGACCGGCAAGCGCAGCGTTCTGACGCGAGCCGAGCGTGTCGCCAAGATGACTGCGGACAAGAAGTTCGACGTCAAGAAGAACAGCCCGCTGGGCATCGCCAAGACGCTCGTTCCCAAGGCGTGATCCGCTGCCGAGTCGTTCGCAGTTGACGTATTTTTCGGGTGCTCGTTCGTTGGGCATCGAGCGCCAGCATGGACATTGAACGCTTGATCTCTGCGCGGTCTCGATCGGTCAACGGTTCGGGGATCCGTCGTGTCTTTGAGATCGGGGCGGGAATTCCTGACAAGGTTGACCTTTCGATTGGGCAGCCCGATTTTCCGGTGCCGCGCGCGATCAAGGACGCGGCCATCCGGGCCATCGAAGAGGACCGCAACGGGTACCCGCTGACGCGTGGCATCGTCGAGCTGCGTGAGGCGCTCGCGGCCCGGCTGAAGCTGGATCTGGGCTGGAACATCGGCGGTCTGCCGGGCAATCTTTCGAACACTGATCCGGGCGTGGTCGTCACTTCCGGGACGTCTGGCGCGCTGGTGCTGGCGTGCATGGCGCTGTTGGATGACGGCGACGAGGTCATCATCCCCGACCCGTACTTTGTGCTCTACCCGCACATGGCGGAGTTGGCCAAGGGGCGGGCGGTGCCGTGCTTGACGTACCCAGATTTTCGGTTGACGGCCGAGCGAGTTGAGAAGCTAATCACGCCGCGGACGAAGATGGTGGTGCTGAACTCGCCGAGCAACCCGGCGGGAGTGGTGTCCAGCGAGCAGGAGTGCCGCGATCTGCTGGACCTGTGCCAGCGGCGCGAGATCGTCCTGTGCAGCGACGAGATCTACGACGAGTTCACCTTCAGCGAGTGCCGCACGCAGCCTTGGGGCACGCAGGGGTCGGGCACGCCGAATCGGTCCGGAGAGCAGACCCACCGAGGAGCGAAGACCGGGCTCGGAGAGCCCCGTCTACCCAGACTGGCTTGCCCGAGCCCGGCTCGGTTCGCGGGGGCGCAGGACACCGTGCTGGTGGTGCGCGGGTTTGGCAAGACGTACGGCGTGACGGGGTGGCGGCTTGGGTACGCGACGGGCCCGCGGCGGCTGATCGAGGAGATGACCAAGCTCCAGCAGTATCTGTATGTGAGCGCGCCGCACCCGCTGCAGTGGGGCGTTATCGAGGCGCTCAACGTGGACATGACGCCGCACATCGCCGAGTACCAGAGCCGGCGCGACTTGGTGGTGTCCACGCTGGGCAAACTGACGGAAGTGCCGATGCCGGGCGGGGCGTTCTATGCGTTCGTCAAGGTGCCCGAGCGGCTTGGGTTTCCGGCCGACTCGCGAGCGGAAGAGTTCTTTAAGAAGTGCGTTGAGAAGCGTGTGATGATCGTCCCGGGGCGGACGTTCTCGGCTCGGGACACGCACTTCCGTGTGAGCTTCGCGACGCCGCGTCAGAAGCTGGAGCGTGGGCTGGCGGCCATCGCGGAGTTGATGCGCTGAGTGGCGTGATCGAGACGAAGGCATGATCGGGATGAGGGCGTGATGGTCGATGTCTCGAGCATCATCCGTGCGGCGTGGTCGCTCTACAACGCGGGCGATTTGAAGGGCGCGAACAGCGCGCTGCAGAGGGCGATGAAGCACGCGCCGCGTGATGCGGCGGTGCTGCAGGCACGAGCGGCGTTTTTGTTCGGCGAGCGCAAGCTGGTCGAGGCTGAGTACTTCGCGCGGCAGGCGGCGGCGGTGGGGGGGAACCACGTCGCGTGCCATCACACGCTGGCGTCAATCCTGCAAGCGGCGGGGAAGCTGGCGGAAGCGGAAGCGGCGTACGGCGACGCCCTGCGCTGCGCGCCCGGGCACGCCGAGGTGCTGGTCGGGCTGGCCGAAGTACGCAAACTGCGCAAGAACTTCCGAGGCGCGGAGGATGCTCTGAGGCTCGCGTTGGCCGCGGGCGGCGCGGGCGCGAGGCTGGCGCGAGTGTCGATGTTTCTGGCCGGGTTACTCCGACAGACGGGCCGACCCGAGGAGTCGATGGCGGTGCTCGATTCTGCGGTTGCGCGTGTGCCGGGCCATCTCGAGCTGAACGTGCAGAGCGCCGTCGCGAGCAACTATGTGCCGATGGAGCCTTCGGAGCGGTGTGCGCGGCTTACGCGTGCCGGGGATCTGCTCGCGCGAGCCGCGGGCAAGCCGGTGAGGCCGCCGGAGAACTTGCGTGACCCGGATCGCCCCTTGCGGATCGGGTACGTCTCGCCAGATCTGCGCGAGCATTCGGTGTCGTACTTCATCGAGCCGATCCTGCGTTCGCACGACCGCGCGAATTTTCACGTCACCTGCTATTTCGGTGCGCCCAAGGCCGACGCCGTGACGGCGCTGCTGCGCTCGCACGTTCCGGCGTGGCGCGACGTGCTGGACATGAAGGACGACGCGTTCTGCGAGCTTGTCCGCCGCGACAAGATCGACATCTTGGTGGACCTCGCGGGGCACGAGCCGCTGAATCGCTTGGCCGCGTTCGCAAGCCGCCTCGCGCCCGTGCAAGTGACGTATCTGGGGTTTGCGAGCACGACCGGGCTGCGGGCGATCGACTTTCGGCTGGTTGATGCGATCACTGATCCGCCGGGCTCGGAGGAGATGGCGGTTGAGAATCTGGTGCGTCTTTCGCCGTGCTTTGTGTGTTATGCGCCGCGGCATCGGCTGGCGGTGAGCGGGCCGCCGTCGGGCTTGGGCGGGCGGGTGACGTTCGGCTCGTTCAACACGTTGATGAAGCTGTGTACGCCGACGATCGCGGCGTGGTCGGCGGTGCTGAGCGCCAGCCTTGGTTCGCGGTTGCTGCTCAAAGCGGCCCAGTTCGCGGACGCGAGCGTGCGTGCGCGAGTTCGGTCCGAGTTTGCCGCCTGCGGCGTGGAGGGCGAACGCGTGGAGTTCATCGAGCATTCGGACTCGATCGAAGATCATTTGTTGCTCTATTCGCGCGTGGACATCGCGCTCGACTCGCTGACCTACAACGGCACGACGACGACCTGCGAAGCGCTCTGGATGGGCGTGCCGGTGGTGACGATGCGAGGCAACGCGCACGCGGCCCGGGTGGGGGCGAGCCTGCTGTCGTGCGTGGGGCTGGGCGAGCTCGTGGCCGAGGACCAGGCGGGGTTCGTGCGGATCGCGGCGACCTTGGCGGCGGATCGAGATCGGCTGGTGGCCCTTCGCGCGAGCATGAGAGCGCGGATGGAGCGGTCGGAGCTGATGAACGCGGGTGGTTTCACGGCCCGGCTTGAATCGGCGTACCGAGCGCTGTGGCAAGTGTGGTGTTCGAAGCCGGGGCCGCCGCCGGTGCCGCGATGAGTAACCGGTCGCGGCGAGACATTCACGACGAAGGCATCACGAGTTCGCTACGCCCCGGCGTGAGGCTCGCGCCTCCGATAGACTCCGCTCATGCTACGTCTCACGGATGTCCGCAAGTCGTTCGGCCCGACCATCGCGGTCGATGGTCTGACGCTAGAGATCAGGCCCGGCGAGGTCTTCGGGCTGCTGGGTCCGAACGGGGCGGGGAAGACGACGACGATCTCGCTGGCGGTCGGGCTGCTCAGGCCCGATTCAGGGACGGTCGAGATCGCGGGCTGGGGGTTGAGCACCGACCCGAAGGTGCGCGCGAAGATCGGCTTCGCGCCGCAGGCGCTGGCGATCTATGAGCAACTGACGGCGGAGGAGAACCTTCGATTCTTCGGACGGCTCTACGGCTTGTCCGGGCGAACGCTGGGCGGCCGGGTGACGCACGTGTTGAACGCGGTGGGGCTGCTGCCGCGGAGGTCGGATCGGGCCCATCGCTTTTCGGGCGGGATGAAACGGCGGCTGAATCTTGCGGTGGCGATGCTGCACGACCCGCCAATGTTGCTGCTCGACGAGCCCACGGCCGGGGTCGATCCGCAGTCGAGGCACAGCATCCTGGAACTGATCCGGGCGTTGAAAGAGCAAGGGCGAACGGTGGTGTACACGACGCACTACATGGAAGAGGCGCAGCGGCTGTGCGACCGCGTGGGCATTATTGATAAAGGGAAGCTGCTGGCGATCGGGACCGTGAACGAGCTGGTGGGGCGGTTCGGCGGCAAGAGCGTGCTGACCGTTGAGCGCGGCGAGTTGGAAGAGCGGCACGACACCGACGACCCGCTGAAGGAGATCACGCGGGTGCTGGCGGCGGGTGATGTGTCGGGCGTGCGGATCGATCGGCCGGACCTGGAATCGGTGTTCCTTTCGTTGACGGGGCGGAGTTTGCGAGACTGAACTGGTGTGGAGTGACCGCGTGAGACCGATCTTTGCTCTGGCGATGAAAGACCTTCGGCTGCTGCTGCGCGATCGCGGCAACGCTTTTTTCACGTTCGTTTTTCCGATCTTGTTTGCGATCTTCTTCGGCATTGTTTTTTCCGGGAGCGGCGGCAGCAGTCCGATGAGCGTGGCGTTGGTGGACGAGGACGGCAGCGATCGTTCGGCGGCGTTTGCGGAGGACTTGGCGGCGGCCGACGGGGTCAAGGTCACGCGCGTGACGCACAGCGAAGGCCCGACACCGGTCGCGGTGACGCTGACGCGGGCGGCGGGCGAGGCGCTGGTGCGCAGGGGCAAGGCCGTAGCGTGCATCGTGATCCCCAAGGGCTTTGGCGAGTCTTCGGGGAATGTGTTGGCGGGTCAGCCGGTCCGGGTGGAGGCGTTGATGGACCCGAGCCGCAACGCCGAGGCGGGGCTGCTGACGGGCAAGCTCAACGAGATCGCGTTGATGCAGCTGGGCAAGTCCTTCAACGATCCGGTGCAGATGAAGTCGATGGTGGACAAGGCGCGAGAGACGATCAACAAGTCGTCGGAGATCAGCGGGCCTCGCAAGCTGCTGTTCAACGCGCTGTTTAGCTCGATGACGAACCTGACGGGCGCGCCCAACAAGGCGGCGACAGATATAGATACGGGCACGGGGACAGGCACGGGGCCGGGCGGCGTGACATCTGCGGACGCGGGCACGGGCGGCGGGCTCGCGTGGAGGCCGATCGACGTTTCGGTGACCAGGCTGACTGCAAACCTCAACGAGCCGCGGAACTCGTACGAGATCTCGTTCCCGCAGGGCGTGGCGTGGGGGCTGATGGGGTGCGTGACGGCGTTTGGGCCTTCGCTGGCCAGCGAGCGGGCCCGGGGGACGCTGATGCGGCTGACGACCGCGCCCATCTCGCGGCGTCAGATTCTGCTGGGTAAGGCGCTGGCGTGCTTCATCGCGTGCGTGACGGTGCAGACGCTGCTGATGCTGGTCGCGGTGCTGTTTTTCAAGGTGCAGGTGAGGCAGCCCGGCGTGATGCTGGTCGCGGTGCTGTGCTCGTCGCTGGGGTTTGTGGGGATCATGATGCTGATGGCGGGGATGAGCCGGACGGAGGGGAGCGCGTCGGGGATGGGGCGCGCGTTGGTGCTGATTTTGGCGATGATTGGCGGTGGGACGATCCCGCTGTTTTTGTTGCCGCCGTTCATGCAGACGATGAGCAGCGTGAGCCCGTTCAAGTGGGCGATCCTCGCGTTCGAGGGCGCGATCTGGCGCGGGTTCGGGTGGGGTGACATGCTGCTGCCGTGCGTCGTGCTGGTGGGGTTCGCGGTGGTCGGGTTCGTGGTCGGCGCGATGTTCTTTCGCTGGGGCGAGAGGTTCTCGGATTGACGCGAGAAGTCTGAAGAGGCTCTCGCGCGGTGCGGCGTTCCTGGTGCCGTGTTGAGTTCCTAGCATGACAGGCCCTCTGCGGGCGGGTAGCTCAGCGGCTAGAGCGCTCGCTTTACATGCGAGATGTCCCGGGTTCAAATCCCGGCCCGCTCACTTTGTCCCAGACCCGTCGGTTCGCACGCTCGTTCATCGCAAAGCCACAGTTCGCAAATCCATCGATCCGGCGTCTCGGGAACGAGCGGGGTCCGCTTAAGGAAGATTGGGAATCTGCTCGCTGTGAACGCTCTTGATTTTCTTTACGCGATCGTCGGCACCGCGACCGCGCCGCTCTGGGCTCGCAAGGTCAGGGGTGGGTGGGGCGAACGGTTCGGGCGGACCGCAGCGCTCCCAGAAAAGCGGCGTCCGCGCGTGATGCTGCACGCGGTGAGCGTGGGCGAGGTCAACGCTCTACGGACGCTGGTGCCGCTGCTCACGCCGACGCTGGACGTGGTGGTCAGCGCTACAACAGACACCGGTCTGGCGCGAGCTGGCGAGCTGTACTCAAAGTCCGCGACGGTGGTGCGCTACCCGCTGGACTTTTCGCGAAGCGTGCGGCGGTTCCTGGACGCGGTGAGGCCCGACGCGGTGGCGCTGGTCGAGCTGGAACTCTGGCCGAATTTTATCGCACAGTGCGGACGCCGCGGGATCTCGGTGGCGGTGGTGAACGGGCGGCTGAGCGAGCGGTCGTTTCGGGGCTACAAAAAAATCAGGGTGTTCATGCGGCGCAGCTTCGCGGCGCTGCGGTTCGCGGCGGTTCAGGACACGGACTACGCCGCCCGGTTCGAGTTCATGGGCGTGGCGGCGGGAAAGTGCCTGGTGACGGGTTCGATGAAGTGGGACGCTGCTCCCAAGGCCGACGCGGGCGAGACGGCGGGCGTGGGGTTGGGCGTGGGGCTGGGCATCGGGCTGGGCGAGAAGGCTGAGCGGCTGGCGGCGGTGCTGGGGATTGAGCGCGGGCGGCCGCTGATCGTGGCGGGCAGCACGGGGCCTGGCGAGGAGGCCTTGTTGCACGCGGCCTGCCCTCCCGAGGTTCAGCTTCTGTGCGCGCCTCGCAAGCCGGAGCGGTTTGATGAAGCCGCAGCGGCGCTGCCCGGGTGCGTCCGGCGCTCGCAGCGTGCGGCGAGCGTCGGCGTGGCTGCCGCGAAATCTGACCGATTCCTGCTCGATTCCATCGGCGAGCTTCGTGACGCGTACGAGCTAGCGGACGTGGTGGTGATCGGGCGCTCGTTCGGCGACCTGTTCGGGTCCGACCCGGTGGAGCCGGTGGCGCTCGGGCGAGCGACGGTGATCGGGCCCGCGTTCGAGGATTTTCTCCAGTCGGTGAACGCGTTGCGGGCCGCGGGCGGGATCGTGGTGTCTTCGCGAGAATCGTTGGCCGATGACTTGGCGAGGTTGATCGCCGACCCGGATCGTCGGGCCGCAATTGTCCAGAATGGTGTCGAGTGCGTTCGCGGGCAGCAGGGTGCGAGCGTTCGGCACGCGGAGTTGCTCAGGGCGTTGGTCTCGAGAGTTGGTGTTGGGAGTGGGTCTTGAGAGGTGGCTTTGGGGCGCAGAAGCTCGAGCCTGTCCGAACGTCAAGTGATTTCGGGCAATCAAACTCCGAACATCGACTGAGAGCCCGGCCGTAGGGCGGCAGCGCACCGGCACCAAGGGATGTCGGGGCCGCAACCGCCGGGGCGTAGTTGTGATATGCTCTTGCCCCCGCGGTCGTTCTCGGCGAAGATGCCGAGGCTGGATGCTGGTCGGCGTGCGCCGACACCGAGGTAGACAGCGCTGAACGAACCGTTCCGTCCCTCAACGCGGCCCCACGCCGCGACCGGAGTTGCACCGTGGCACGTACCCCTCGCTCTCGCCGTCAATCAGTCAACAATCGAACCAACCAAACCTTCATCGAGCAGCTCGAGGCCCGGATGATGCTCTCGGGCAACGCCCGGCAGGGTCATTTCATCGACAACCCGATGGGCGAGATCCCCGGCGCGGTCCCGCCCGGGCCGGTGACCGCCTTGCGGTGGTTGGGCGGCGCGGTGTACGCCAAGACCGGCTCGTGGATACTGAACTTCAACGACATGCTGGGCAACGACGTCGCCAGGACGACGGCGCTCACGGTGGCGGCCAAGCTGGGGGTAGATGTCGAGAGCGTGATCCCGCTCGCGCGAGGGCGTTCGGCGGAGATCAACATCAAGGGTCGTCTGACCGAGGCGGCGGTGTACCGGGCTATGAAAGAGGTGCCGGTGCTTTTGGGCGCCGAGCCCAACCGTGTGTATACCACGACGGCAATCCCTAACGACCCGTTCTTTGACCGGCAGGACTGGCTTCAGAACACTGGGCAGTTTGGCGGCACGATCGGCGCGGACATTCACGCGACGGCCGCCTGGAATATTACGACCGGGTCGCTCAACAACATCGTCGCGGTGATCGACACCGGCGTGCAGCTGGATCACCCGGACTTGGCGGCGAACATCTGGCGCAACCCCAACGAGGTTGCGGGTAACGGCATCGATGACGACAACAACGGCTTTGTCGACGACGTGAACGGTTGGGACTTTGGCGAGCTGGACAACAACCCTGACGACTCGGCCGGGCACGGAACTCCGGTCGCGGGCATGATCGGCGCGGTCGGCAACAACGGGATCGGCGTCTCCGGCGTGAATTGGTCGGTGTCGATCCTGCCCATGAAGATCGCCAACCAGTTCGGCCAGCTTGAGACCGCGGCGATTGTTTCTTCGCACGACTACCTCACGATGATGATCGGCCGGGGTCATAACATCGTGGCGAGCAACAACAGTTACGGCGGCTATGCGCCAGATTTTTACAGGGACCTGCCAACCGGGGTCGTCTCGGAAAGAGATGCGATCGAGCGGTTCATCGCTACCGGCGCCACGTTCGTCGCCTCGGCGGGGAACGGCATCAACGGCGTCGGCGTGGACAACGACGCGGCGCTCGCCGCCTTTCCCGCCTCGTACAACCTGCCCGGCATCATCTCCGTCGCGGCCACCGACACGACGGACACGATCACCGGTTTCAGCAATTACGGGGCGCAAACCGTGGACATCGCAGCGCCCGGCAACGGGACGCTGACCGCTTCGTTGGGCTCGAACTACACGTTCTTTGGAGGCACCTCCGCCGCGGGGCCGATCGTGGCCGGTGTGGTCGCGTTGCTCAAGTCGTTCAAGCCCAACGCCTCTGCGGTCGAGATCCGCCAGACGATCATCGACAGCGCCGACCCGCTGCCCTCGCTCCAAGGCAGGACGGTCTCGGGCGGCCGGATCAACGCTGAGCGGGCCCTGCGGCTCATCGGGCTCGAAGGACCGGTCGTGCGTGCCGTCAACCCCGGCCCGGTGACGGCTCAGACCGACGTAAGCACCGGGCAGGTCGTGCGTTCGGCCACGATCACCTTCAACAAGGCGATCAACCCCGCGTTGCTGGCCACCAATCGCGTGACGCTCGTCGGCGACGGCGTGGACAACATCTTCGGCACGTCCGACGACCGCATCATTACCGTCTCAGCGATCGCGGCCTCGCCCTCGGACGCCAAGACCGTGGTCGTTTCGCTCAACCTCAACAACCAGTCCGGGCAGCGCCTGCCGCTGGACCGTTACCGCCTGACGCTCCAGGCGGCGGGCTTCCGGGACAACGCCGGGAACTTCTTAAACGGCAACAGCTCGGCTGGCAGCGACGAAACGTATGACTTTAACGTGGTCTCGACCAGCGCCGAGAATGAGCCCAACGAGACGCTGCTCACGGCGACGCCGGTGGTCTTCAATGCCAGCGGCCAGGCGAACTTTGCGGGCGCGACGCTGGGCAACGGGCTCTTCGCGGCGCTGGACGTGGACCTGTACCGCGTGGAACTGCCGCGCGGCGGGCAGTTGACGGCCGAGGTTCTCGCCAAGCGCCTCCCCGGCGGCAGCACGCTCGACTCAGTGCTGCGCCTGTTCAACGCGCTGGGCCAGCAGATCGCTATCAACGACCAGTTCTACGGGCAGGACTCGCTGATCGACCTCTTTGTAACCACGGGCGGCACGTACTATGTCGGCGTCTCGGGCTTTGGCAACGACCGCTACCGCAACACCGTCGCGGGAAGCGGGACGACCCAGTCGCGCGGGAGCTACACGCTCAAGATCGGCGCGGCGTTGGTCGGCGACGACCGAGTCGACCAAGCCTCGACGTTCACCACCCCCATCCGCATCCCCGCGACCGGGACACAAGGGTCCATCACCAACAGGATCGAAATCGCCGACAGCCGGCAGATCCTCGACGTGAACGTGAACCTCGATATCACGCACGACTTTGACGGCGACCTTCAGGTCACGCTCACCAGCCCCGCGGGAACGGTGGTGACGCTCATCAACCGCCGCGGCGGCGCGGGCAGGAACTTCACCGCCTCGTTCATGGACGACGAGGCGGCGCAGGCGATCGCGGCTGGCGCCGCGCCGTTCACTGGTGGCTTCCGCCCTGATTCGCCGCTGAGCCTCTTTGACGGTCAGTCAGCTTTGGGGACGTGGACGCTGACCGTCAACGACGCGTCGGCCCTCAACTCTGGGCAGTTGAACTTCTGGGGGTTGGACATCACGCTGTCCAACAACATCTTCGGTCCCTTCGAGAGCAACGACACGCTCGTCACGGCTAGGGCTCTCGCGGAGATCGATCAGAACGCGGGCGGGACCGCGCGCCGCGACGCGTTCATCGGCGACGGCGGGTTCGGTCTGCTCGACCGCGACGCGTTCCGCCTCACGCTCGCCTCCGGCGCGACCGTCAACGTCTCGGCGATCGCCACCGCGCCCGCGAATTCGCCGGTGGGCACCGTGCCCGCTCTCAACACCGCGGTACGCATCTTCGACGCGGCTGGCCGAGAGGTGACCAACTCGGCCCCGGCGGCGAGCAGGGACTCACGCATCGACGGGCTGGTCATCCGCGACGGCGGGGTGTACTACATCGTCGTGACCGAGGGCGCCAACACCGCGTACAACCCGTTGGTCGTGACCAGCGGTGTGCCCGCCGCCACGACCGGAACCTACACGCTCAACGTGGTCGTCTCGGCGGGCGTGAGCGATCGCCCCCTGGCCTTGGAAGGTTCGGTGCTCGATGTCGGCTTTAACCCCGGCGGGACGTTCTTCTCGAACAACGGGGTCGCCCCCGGCACGGCCACGGGCGCGGTGGGCCTCCGTTGGAACGGCATCGAGTTCCTCTTTGACGACCAGACTCCGGTCGCGACACCCAGGGCCTTGTTCGGCGGTTCGGCCAACGGCAGCAATTTCGTAAACCAGAACGCCGCGGACTCGGGCGTGCAGTTGCCGCTGGCGGTCTCCGACGAGAGCGACTCGTTCAACCGTCGCGTCGTCGGCACCGGCCAGTTCGGCAATCTCCGCGTCCAGCGCACGCTCTCCTACGGGGTCAACGATTCGTTCGTCGCGATCGATGTCTTTCTGAGCAATCTTGGAGCGACGCCGCTCACCCAGGTCAGCTGGATGGAAGCGTTCAATCCTGACCAGGGACTCAACACCACTTTTAATACATCCAACACGGCCAACGACATCGGTCTGGGCACCGACGGCACCAAACCTATCGCTCGCGCCAGCGTGGTCACCAACGCGTTTCCGCTCGGCCTGACCATCGGGCTCGCGGCCCCGGCGTCGGACACGCGAGCCCGGGCCAACATCGTCAGCCGGTTCCTGAACCTGCGCGATTCCTCGCAGTTGCTGACCCTGCCGTTCAACGATCCCAACGGCGCGACCAGCGACGATCTGCTGAGCCTCGGCTACGACCTAGGCACGCTCTCGGGAGCGGGCTCCGCCGGTTCTACAACCCGCCTGCGTTACTTCATCTTCGTGGGCAACAGCCCCTCGGCCGTGAACGCGACGTACGCGGCGCTCAACGCCAACACCGCGGGCGGGCACCTGTCCGTTGACAGCGCCAACCCGACGACCGAAACGCTCTCGAACGGGCAGAACGCCAACCAACTGCCCTTCCGCGTTTATTACCCCGAGGGCTACGCCAACGCCCAGACCTACACGTTCATCCCGATCCTCAACACCAGCGACCAGGCCAACCACGTTCAGGTGATCGCCCGGTACGAGACCGGCGAGCGCGACCAGCTGATCGCGGACCTGACCATCGCGGCTGGCAGCCGCAGTGGCATCACCATCACGTCCCCCGACCTGTACGCCGCGGGCACGCTGCTGGTGAGGAAGGACACGCCCTACGCCATCGAGATCCGGGCTCAGACGCCCGTCGCCGCGACCTTCAGCCACTACGACCAGTTTATTCTGGCGGGCGCTCGGTCGGCCATCGGTGAGGCGTTCACGACCCGTGTCAGCACCGACTGGACCTTCGGGCAGGCCAAGAAGGACGTGGCGGGCGGTTCCACCTCGGACTTCATCTTGTTCATGAACACCTCCAACCAGTCCATCAAGGTGGACACCACGTTCTACCCTCGCGCCGGTTCGGGCCTGACGCCCGTGACGATCACGCAGCAGGTCGAGCCCTTCCGTCGCTCGGGGCTCAACCTCAACGACCGCCCGGAGCTGGCGGCCGGGAACTACGGCGTCCGCATCACCGCCGACGCCAATATTGTCGCGAGCCTCTCGCACTACGACCGCGTTGGCAGGTCCGCCGCCGGACTGACCGGCGTGCCCAACGCGGGCTCGACAGGTGGCACCATCCCCAACGGGATCCTCGGCATCGGCAGCACGCAAGAGCTCATCGGCGTGCTCAACCCCAACAACGCTGTCGCCACCGTCCAGTTCTCCTTCCTGCTCGCCAACGGCACGACCTATCGCAGCGTGCTCACGATCAACCCGCGCAGCCAGGCCCAGATCGATGTCAGCACGCTCCCGCAGTTCCCCATCGGGCAGCCCTACTCGGTCCTGTATACTTCTGATCTGCCTGTCAGCCTCAGCGAGCAGAGCCAGGCCTTTGGCGAGGGAATCGCGACCACCTTCAGTGACCGCGGCTTCACCTACTGGGGCTTTGGTGAGGGCTTCCGCCCGCCGGGCAGCGGCAATAGCGTCATCGAGACGCTGCAGCTCTTCAACCCCAACTCGACCGACGTCTTGGTCGAGATCACGATTCGTTTTGACGGCGGGCTGGGCCAAGAAACCTTCCGCCAGGTGGTCCCCGCCCGCAAGTCCACCGTCACGGACATCCACAGCTTTGTCACCGGAAGCCGCCGGAACGTCTTCGCCTACTACGGCCTGACGATCAAGGCGGCCGACCCGATCGTCGCGTCCATGACCCACTTTGACAGCTTCTTCCCCGGCGCGTTCACCACGCTGGGCACGCCGCTGGGGATCAGCGCTCCGATCGTATGATTCAGGTTGGTCGGCCTCACGAGAAAATGAGTGGGCACGGGCGCTCTTGCTCGTGCCCTTTTTTTTAGCACCTAGTCGAGGGTCGAACACCGAGCGATCGCTCTTTTTAAGCTCGAATTCGTGCGCGGCCGGAGGGAACGCCCGGACGTGTCTACGATCCCGATGCGCCGGGTTGTGCCCGGCCTCTGAGGGCGTAGCTCAGTTGGTAGAGCATCGGCCTTTTAAGCCGTTGGTCCTGGGTTCGAGTCCCAGCGCCCTCATTTTCAAGCCGCGGACGCGATGAACCGTCGCGCGGCGATCCTTTACCGTTCTTCACCGGACCTGAGACGACCTTCGGGGGCATGATGGCAGACGTATCGCGGGTGGTTCACGCGTGCTGGTCGGGCGGCACGCTGCACCTGTGGGCCGAGGATTCGGAGCGGGCCGCCCTGGCCGTCGCCACTCAGGCGAACGCCGACACTCCTCTCGATCATGCCTTTGCCGTGCCCTCGGCCCAGTTCGCCGAACTCTTGCCCGCCACCGTGCCCGGCACCCCCGCCGAGTTGGTGATCCGGCTTCCGGTTGTCCAAGGAATTCCCACCGCGAGCCCGCGATTGTCGGGGCGATCAGCCGCGCCCGCCGCGAGCAGCGTCGAGATGTGGCGATTGCACGTCCCCACGGTCGCGTTCACCGGGGCCCAGGCTTTGGTGGTGCTCGAAGCGCTGATCGACGACGCGGCCGACGCGAGCGCCAACCGCGACCAACGGCTATCAGATCCATCGACCGACAGCGGGTCTGCGCTGGCGATCGCCGAGAAGCCCGCGCTGCAGCTCGCGGATTCCGTGCATTTCTTCGCCGCCGCCGCCCGCCTCGCCCAGCACCTGATCGCGCAGCAACGCTTTGTTCCCATGCTTCGTCAGCAGGCCTCGGGAGAGCTGCATGGCGCGTGGCAGCCTTGGACCAGCGACGAGGCCACGGCTCAGCGTCTGGGGTTGCTGGTCCGCGCCATGCCGCCCGAGGCGCGCGCGGTGGTGGACGAGTTCGGGCACAGCGCCGCGGCCATCGTCGAGGATTTTCTCACCGCGCTCGTCGACGCGCACTGCCGCCAGTTCTTCCTCGCCGAGGACCTGATGGACGCCGTGCGCGAGCGCGACCCTGTGGCCGACCCGCACGTCGCGTGGCTCACCGGCCTGCTGGGCGCGGAGGACGCCATCGCCGCAACCCCGGCGGTGCGCCAAGAGATGGTCCGGCGCGTGCGCGGCTGGATCGGCGGGCTGGAAGAACGCGGCGCGAGCGCCGCGTGGCGTCTGTGCCTGCGCCTCAACGAACCCGTCGAATCTTCGCTGCTCGACACCGACGTCGCCATCGCCGCGCTCCCCGGCAAGGCCAGCAAGCCCGTCAAGCCGATGCCCGACCCTGTCTGGACGCTCTCGTTCCACCTTCAGGCCGTGGATCGCCCGACGCTGATGCTCGACGCGCCTGACATCTGGCTGCTGCCCAGCCACTCCGTCACCGTCGAAGGCCGCCGCGTCGAGAGCCCGCAGGAACTGCTGCTGGGCGAGCTCGGTCGCGCCTCCAAGCTGTACAAGAAACTCGAAAGCGCGCTCGACGACGCCGCCCCCGCCAAGCTCGAACTCAACACCAAGCAGGCCTACGAGTTCCTTCGCGAGGTCCGCCCGATCCTGCAGGAGCAGGGCTTTGGCGTGCAGGCCCCGACGTGGTGGGAATCGCCCGCGGCCCGGCTCGGCGCACGCCTTCGCCTCGACGGCGTGGACGGGACCGAAGGGCTGCTCCCCGGGGCCGCGGCCTCCAGCGCAACCTCGCCGCAGCTCGGGCTCGGCGCGCTCGTCCGTTACCGCTGGGAGATCGCCGTCGGCGATGTCTCGCTCTCGCTGCAAGAGTTCGAACAGCTCGCGTCACGCCAGAGCCCGCTCGTCCGCATCAACGGGCGATGGGTCGAGGTCCGCCCCGAGGATGTCCAGGCCGCGATCAAGTTCATGCGCGAGAACCCCGGCGGCACCATGAAGATGGGCGAGGCTCTGCGCATGGCCTACGCCAGCGACCTTAAACAGACCGGCATCCCCGTCGTCGGGCTCGAAGCTACCGGCTGGCTGGAATCACTCCTGGGCAGCGACGGAGCGGCCAAGCTCGAACTCCTCGATACTCCCAAGACCTTCCTCGGCACGCTCCGCCCGTACCAGGCCCGCGGCATGTCGTGGCTCGAGTTCCTCGAACGCATCGGCCTGGGCGCGTGCCTCGCGGATGACATGGGGCTGGGTAAGACTATCCAATTGCTCGCGCTGCTGGCCCGCGAGCGCGAGGTCGCGGCCGCTCAAGCCGAGAAAGTCGGCGGCCTCGGCAATTCGGCACCCCGCGTCCTCCCCACGCTTCTCATCGTCCCTATGTCCGTCGTCGGAAACTGGATCCACGAGACTCGCCGATTCTGCCCGCACCTCAAGGTCGTCGTCCACCACGGCATGGACCGCAAGCACGGCGAGAAGCTCATCGAGGCCGCCAACGCTGGCGATTTGATCATCACCACCTACGCTCTCGCGCACCGCGACCGCGACGTGCTCCAGCAGATCCAGTGGGGCCGCCTCGTGCTGGACGAAGCCCAGTACATCAAGAATCCGTCCACCAAGCAGACCCAGGCCGTACGCTCGATCAACGCCGAGCGTCGCATCGCGCTCACCGGCACGCCCGTCGAGAACCGCCTCAGCGAGCTCTGGTCCATCATCGACTTCCTCAACCCCGGCTACCTCGGCTCGGTGCAGAACTTCCGCCAGCGCTTCGGCATCCCCATCGAGCGCTACCGCGACAAAAACCGCGCCGAGCAGCTCCGAGGCCTCATCCGCCCGTTCGTCTTGCGCCGCCTCAAAACAGATCCGACCGTGGTGCCCGACCTGCCCGAGAAGATCGAAGGCCGCGAGTATTGCCACCTCACCAGCGAGCAGGCCTCGCTCTACGAATCGTGCGTCCGCCGCATGCTTGGCGAGGTCGAGCAGGCCGAGGGCATCCACCGCCGCGGGCTCGTGCTCTCCGCGCTCATCAAGCTCAAGCAGATCTGCAACCACCCGGCTCAGATGCTCAAAGAGAACGAGGGCCAAGACCTCCTCCCCGGCTCGCGCGTCATCGATCCATCTCGCTCGGGCAAGTGCGTCCGCATCCTCGAAATGCTCGACGAGGTCATGGCCGAGGGCGACCAGGCCATCGTCTTCACCCAATTCCGCCAGATGGGCGCGCTGCTGGCCCCCATGATCCGCCACCGCTTTGGCAAGGAAGTCCTCTTCCTCCACGGCGGCACCAGCCAGGCCCAGCGCCAGCAAATGATCGACCAGTTCCAACGAGCCGACGGCAACCACCCGGTGCTGCTGCTGAGCCTGCGCGCTGGCGGCGTTGGTCTGAACCTGACCGCCGCCACGCACGTCTTCCACTTCGACCGCTGGTGGAACCCGGCCGTGGAAAACCAAGCCACCGACCGCGCCTTTCGCATCGGCCAGACAAGAACGGTCCAGGTCCACAAGTTCGTGGTCCGCGGCACGCTGGAAGAACGCATCGACGAGATGATCGAGCAGAAGACAGAACTGGCGACCAACATCATCGGCTCGGGCGAACGATGGCTGACGGAGCTGAACACGGATCAGCTGCGCGATATTCTGACGCTGCGCGCGGACGCGGTGGGGGATGAGGCGTAGGGCAGTACAAGTCACCAGATCGTTCGTGTTGAGTGCCGAATGTTCGTGGCACGGCGGGATGATGACCTCCAGACACACTACCCGTGCGAGGATGTCGGGTCTGAGGTACAATTTATTGGACACGAACGAGGACCGATCATGAGCGGACGGGTAGGACATCGCAAGCGGCTGATTTGCGTGAACGCAGCGAACTTGCGCGCGAACCACTTGTACTTGACCGGTCATACCGACTTCTTCCCCGCAGACTGTTACGGCGCGCCGACCTCG
>Ga0105047_10002373_pt1 | contig 33651 bp, 35 predicted proteins | sample MAT04_FD_78384 | JGI IMG/M metagenome (GOLD analysis project Ga0105047, IMG submission 78384) | Freshwater microbial communities from Lake Fryxell liftoff mats and glacier meltwater in Antarctica - MAT-04 (megahit assembly) | ecosystem: Environmental > Aquatic > Freshwater > Ice > Liftoff... | reverse complement strand
GTTCGGCAATTCACCCGATTTCAAGACCTTTTACAATGCCGCCGAGACCTACCACTGCCTGAAGGGCGAATTCACCTTTCACTGCCCGGAAACCGGCGAAGTGCATGTTTTGAAAACGGGCGATACGCTGTATTTTCCGCCGAATACCTGGCATTGGGGCTATAATTTCGGCGCCGAGACCTGTCACATTCTCGAAAGCCTGACACCGCGCACCGAAGAAGCACTGGAAGCCTATGCGGTCAAGCAGCCGATGCTGACGAATATCCGGAACGGCCCCCTGCCCCAGATCGGCAGTTTCATACCGGGTGGAGACCGCGGCACTCAGCGCGCCAAACTGGTGCGGGCTGGTGAGTATCTCTATGAAATATCGGGTGAGACGCGACCGATGCGCGTCGGCCTCGTCTGTTCTACCGACATGCTGACCACCGCCATCGTCGATCTGCACCCGGGTCAACAAAGCGACCCCTATGCGCGGTCCAGCGATGAGGTGCTGTACTGTCTGTCAGGCCGGATGAACGTCTATCTGCCCGACGAGCCGGTGAATTGGTGGGAATTGAACGCAGGCGATGCGGCGTTCATCCCCAGAGGCTGCCGCCATAGCTATTTCAACACGTCGGACGCGATGGCAAAGTTCCTGTTCAGCGTTGCGCCCACCTATCGCTGATCCTCAATCGGTCACCAGGCTCCGGGGCATGACTCAGGGCAGTTGGCCCGCCCTCAGAACCAACGGCCTGCCATCCGGCATAACGGGTGACAGCGCTTGGCCCGGACCGCGACCAGAGAAGCCCAAGCCCGCCCGCGCAGCCCCAAGCGCGGCGCGTTCGGGAAAACTTTAACCAGGTCGGATTGGCCCGGCAGAACCGATTGACAAGCCACTCCGCCCGCGCATAGTCATGACCTGTAATGACAAGTAGCAATACCTCACGTGATGTCGCAATGACACAGGCACTGATGGCCCCGCCGGGTAGCAAGCCTTTGCATGCGCATCTGAGGGAGGTGATGTTGGACCAGATAAACTCGGGCCTTTGGCAGCCCGACTGCCGCATCGCGTCCGAGCGGGAGATTTGCGAACAGTTCAAGGTCAGCCGGACCACTGCACGCCGGGCCATTGGTGATCTGACGCATGAGGGGCATTTGTTTGCGGTGCAGGGCAAGGGCACCTTCGTTGCCAAGCAGCCTTTGCTTCAACCGCTGGAGCCGCTGGTGGGCTTCACCGAGGATATGCGGCGTCGCGGCGTCAGCCTGCACACCCGCGTGATATCGATCAACAGCCTGCGCGCGGATGACGGTCTGGCAGAACGGCTGAAGCTGCGGTCGCTGACACCGGTCTTCGTCATTGCCCGCGTCCGCAGTTCGGAAGGGCGCCCGATTGCCTATCAACGCTCGCATCTGCCCGAGCATCTTTGCCCCGGCCTGATGAACTTCGATCTGGCAAAGCATTCGCTCTATGAGATCTTGCGGACGGAATACGGACTGAAACTCGACCACGGCAAGACCCGGCTTTCGGCGGCGCTGGCAAACGCCGAAGAACGCAAGGTTCTTGAGCTAGGCAACCCTTGGGCGGTGATGCGCGGCGAGCAGACGACGTTTCTCGAGGATGGCTCGGTGATCGAGTATTGTGCCAGTTCCTATGTCGGGGAGCGGTTCGAACTGACGGTTGGGTCATGAAGAAAAGGCGAGGACGCGCAGAAAGCTTGTCTGCGGTCGACCGGATGGCCGAGCCTACCCGAGGCCTAAACGCAGGGTTCCGGCTGGAACCAACCGCAAGTGATCGGCCAATCGAACCGCAACTTCGGAATGCGGTGTGCTGTCCTGGGCCTACCTACACCGTTGTGGAACCGGCGCGTCCGCCATGTGACCGAAATCAGCGCGCGGGCCTGCTCTGCTGCCAGCCCCGGCACCCCGCAAACCCCTAAAACACGATTCCAGGAGAGCGTTTTTCATGGCCCGTCTGAAGATAGCCTACATCGGAGGTGGCAGTTCCCGGGCACCCGGAACAGCGGCCACTTGGGTGGCCCAGGCCGAGAACTTTGCAGGATCGGAGATTGTCCTGATTGATCTCGACATCGACAGGCTCAACCTGGTCCAACGGCTGGCGACAAACATGGCACGGGCGGCCGGGGCCGATCTGCGCTTTACCGTCGAAACCTCGCTTGAACGTGGTTTGGCCGGTTGCGACGCGGTGCTTACCAGCTTTCGGCCCGGCGGATTTGAGGCGCGCTATCTTGACGAATTCCTGCCGCTGCGCCGGGGCGTGATCGGCCAGGAAACCCAAGGCCCCGGCGGCTTCTTCATGGCGCTGCGGTCCATCGAGGCGATCAAACCGATCCTGGCGGCGATGTCGCGGGTCTGCCCGAAGGCGTGGTTGTTCAATTACACCAATCCGGTGAACATTGTCGGGCAAGCGATCTCGACCTATTCGGACATCCCCTTCGTCAGCCTGTGTGAAGGCCCGATCATCTTCCCGGAAATGCTGGCCAGGGCGGCGCGGCTCGATCCAGCGAAACTCGACGTCTCTATGGTCGGCCTCAATCACGGATCCTGGTCAGTGCGCCATCTACACGACGGCGAAGATTTCATCGCAAAAATTTCGCACCGGCTCGACGCAATCATGGCAGACCCGGCGATCCATGTCAGCGACAAGCGGATGGCCGAGATCAGCGTGAACGCAGGTTCCGTCGCCGCGCAGTATTTCCAATACTACTATTACACGCAGGAAATCGTGAAAGAATTGCAAGCCAGCAACATGACGCGCGCGCAAGTGATCATGGCGAGCATTCCAAGCTATTGGGAACACTATCGCGAACAGGCCGAAAAAGATGCGCCGATGCTCGATCCCGCACTGTCGCGCGGCGGCGTCAACGAGCTTGAGCTTGCGATCGACGTGATGGATGCGATGTTCAATGACCGGCGCGAAGTCTGGCCGGTCAATGTGGCCAATCAGGGCGCCATCGGTGACTTTGACGACGATCTTGTGGTCGAGGTCCCCGGTTTCGTCGACCGCGCCGGCATCCGGCCGCTGGCATCTGGCCGATTGCCGCAGCATGTGGCCGGTTTGACCCACGCTCTGGCCGAGTTTCAGCGGCTGACGGCCGCCGTGGGGTGGGAGGGCGACCGTCGATCCGGCATCCGCGCGCTGGCATCGAACCCGCTGGTGCCGGGGTTTGCCCTGGCAGAGGCGCTTTACGATGAAATGGCGCAAGCGCACCGGGCGTATCTGCCCGAACGTCTCTTGTCCTGACGCGGGTGACACATTCCATGAAACTCGAAATATGTCCCGACATCGAAACGGTAAGCCAGATCGCGGCCGAGCGTCTGGCCACGATGATCCGGGCCAAACCCGATCTCGGCATCGTGGTGGCGACCGGCAACACACCGATGCCGGTCTATGCCGAATTGGTCCGGATGCAGGCGCGCGGCGAAGTGGATTGCCGCAACCTTCGGGTCTTTCAACTCGATGCCTATCTGGGGATCAACGACGACGATCCGCGATCCTTGTTTGGCTGGATGATGCGGTCCTTCATCACGCCGCTGGGCATAGCGCCTGAGAATGTCGTGCGATTTGCAGCCCTGCCGCCGGATCCACCGGCTGAATGCCTGTCCTATGCCGCCAAGGTGCGCGCAATGGGAGGCTACGACGTTGCGGTGCTGGGGCTTGGTCCGAACGGGCACCTTGGGTTCAACGAACCACCCTCGGCCGACGACGCCCCGACGCGCGTTGTCGCGCTGACCGAACAATCGGTTGCAAGCAACGGGCACTACTGGGGCGGCCCCGATGCCGTGCCGCGACAGTCGATGACTGCCGGGATGGACCTTTTGCTCAGTGCGCGCGCAATTCTCTTGGTGGTCACAGGGTCACGAAAGCAGATCATTCTCAATCAGACCCTTCACGGCCCCGTCACCCCGCAAGTCCCGGCGTCCTATCTGCAGACGCGGCCGCAGGCGCTGATCCTGGCCGATGCCGATGCGGCGGGTGGCAAGACGGCATGACGACCGCTGCGGCCTTTGTGCTTGGGGTGGATGGGGGCGGCACCAAGACGGTGGCGCTGGTCGCCGACCAAACAGGCACGATCCTCAGCGGGGCCCGGGGCTCCGGAAGCTCTTTGTACGACCACGCCGACGCGATTGCGACGATTTCAAATGTCTCGCGGCAGGCAATTCAGGGTGCAGGCATCGGCGAAGATCAGATCGCAGCGGCCACCTTCAGTCTGTCCGGCGCTGACTGGCCCGCCGATTTTGCCTTTGCGCAGAACGCCTTGGCAGCGGAGTTCAATTTTCCTGTCGAGGTCATCAACGATGCCGTGGGGGCGTTGCAGGCCCATATCGCTGACGGCCCCGGCGTTGTCGTGGTTTGTGGAACTGGCAGCACGACCTGCGCCCGGAACGCCCAAGGCGAGGTCTGGTTCAGCGGCTTCTGGCAACTGACGCCGGGCGGCGTCGATCTCGGTGCCGCCGCGCTTCGTGCGATCTGCGCGGCCGAGCTTGGCATTGGCCCTCAGACGGCGATGCGCGAGGCAGCGCTCGGTCGTTTTGCGTTGGGCTCGGTCGAGCAACTGCTCAATCGGTTCACGGCACGCGAACAGGGCGCGACAACGGGTGAACTCGCCTCGCTTCTGCTGGATGCCGCGGAAGACGGCGACAGTGCCGCGCGCGCCATTACCGCGAACCACGGGTCGGGACTTGGCGACATGGTGCTTGCGGCCCTCTCTCGGGTCCGTGTCTCGGGGGGGCGCCTGCCGCTCGCCCTGACCGGAGGGGTGTTCCGCCACCCCTCGCCCCTTCTGGCCGATGCGGTGACGGATCGGGTCAAGTCACGCTTTCCGGACGTTGATCTGGTGGCCGCTACCACAGAGCCGGTTCTGGGTGCGGTATTCGGTGCGCTTGTGCAGGCGGGCGTACGTCCGGACGCGGCGATCCGGCAGCGGGCGCGGGCGACGATACCTCCGTCCGGGCTGTTCAGCACCGCCGTTTCCTGAAGTTCTGAAGCGCAACCTCAGGACGACGGCGAAACCGGCCTGCGACTGATGCGAAGAGCCCGCCGAATTCTAGCGGGAGGTCCAGCCGCCATCAATGATCAGCGTCTGGCCTGTGATCAGCGAAGCAGCGGGCGAGGCTAGAAACGTCACCGCACCGGAGACTTCCTTTGGCTGACCGATGCGGTGCAGCGCCGCGATGCGCTCCAACACGTCGGCCTTGAACGCCGGATCGCCCAGCGCATCAGCGGTGCCGTCCGTTTCGATGAACGTCGGGGCAACCGCATTGACCGTGATGCCATGCGCGCCCCATTCGATCGCCATGCATTTGGTCATATGCGCGACGGCGGCCTTGGCCAGACAATAAATCCCTTCGCCGGGCAGTGCCACAAACCCGGCTTGCGAGCCGATGTTGATGATCGTGCCACCCTTGCCGCGCGCGATCATATGTTTGGCCACCCGCTGCGCCACAAAGAAGGTCGACTTTACCGTCAGGTTGATCGTCCAGTCGAATTCATCCTCGGTGAAATCTTCGATGGGGCCTTGCGTCCCGCCGCCGACATTGTTGACGAGGATGTCGATGTGGCCAAGTTCGGCAATCGCGCGGTCAATCGCGCCGTAAGCTTGGGGCAGGTCCAGCACGTCCATCTGCACGGCCACGGCACGACGCCCCATCGCGCGGATTTCGGCGGCAAGGTCGGTTCCCCCTGCCGCGTCCCTAAGGCCGAGTGCGACATCGGCGCCGGAATTCGCCAGCGACAGGGCAATCGCGCGCCCAAGGCCACGCGCAGCACCTGTGACCAGAGCGGTTTTTCCCGTCAGATCGAAACTCGGAAGATCAGTCATGCCAAGGATACCTTTTTCAATTTCGCTGATGCACACTGCCAATTCCCAATTGTCTACCCGGAACGTGACCGTCCGCGCGACAGATTAATTCGCAAGCGCCAGGGTCACTGCGACCTCATCCCGCGTCACGATCAGCAGTGCCGCGCAGGCGGCGTTGCAGCCGGAACACGTGATCCGCGATTTCGCGGTCCAGCGCGGCACCGTCGCCGGCGGCAAGCAGGTCGCGCAAGTGCCGGTGCATCGGGCCGTAGGCGAGGGTATCGCGCTCTTCCAGAATCTCAAGCCCGAACTGGATGAAGATCAGCCGCGACAAGCCTTCCCAAAGCGTCTGGACGATCACATTGCCCGAAACGCGCATGATCTCTCGGTGAAACGCCAGATCCGCGCGGCTGACGTCGATCCAGTCGATCCGGCTCGCGGCCCGTTCCATCTGGTGGATCAGCCGGTCAAGCTTGGCAAGCTCGCCGGGCTGCGCCGCATAGACCGGAATCGCATCGCGGCAGGCAATTCGCTCCAGTGCGACCCGAACCTCGGAAATCTGGTCCAGTCGCCGATGGTCGATAGGTGCCACCCGCGTGCCGCGATGCGGAACGCTTTCGACGATGCCCTGCACTTCCAGAATCTTCAGCGCTTCGCGCAGCGGCACCCGGCTCATGTTCAACAGGCCCGCCAGATCCGCCTCGACCAGCCGTTGGCCCGGTTGCAACGCGCCAGAGGCGACGCCGGTGACGATGGCATCGGCAGCCTGCTCGGCAAGGCTTGGCTGGCGCGCCATTTCCAGCACTGGCAAGACAGATCGGACGTCAGAGGCGTGCATGAATTGATCCTTGCGGCGATTGCATATTTGTATACAGTTAGTTCACAAGTGACAAGCGACTCTGCGGTGACGGAGTGGCTGGGTCGCGTTGGGTATGCCGACAAGGGGAATTTCGATGCCGGGGGCCTTGACAGGAAAGCGGGCGTTTGTCACGGGCGGCTCCAGCGGAATCGGGGCCTGCATCGTCAATCTGTTTGCGGACGAAGGCGCCGATGTCGCCATTGGCGCCTCCAGACGGGCCGGTCAGGCGCGCGACGCTGCCGCACGGATTGCGGCCAGCGGTCGCCGTGCCGTGGTGATCGAAGCTGACCTGATGGACCCTGCGGCGGCTGACAAAGCCGGCGATGCCGCCGTGGCGGCGCTGGGCGGGCTGGACATTTTCGTGCATTGTGCGGGCATCGACGTGACCGCGACCGCGCCCACGCACGACACCCCGACCGACACATGGGACCGCATGATCGGCCTGCATCTGACGGCGGCGTTCCGGATTTCGCGCCGGGTGATCCCCGCGCTGTTGCAGGGCAACAAGCCTTCGATCATCTTCATCGGCTCGGTTGCCGGCATCGTGGCCTGGGAAGGCGACGTGGCTTACAACGTGGCCAAGTCCGGGCTGCACCACCTCGCCCGTTGCATCGCGGCCGACTATGCCAAGGCGGGCCTGCGCGCCAATGCCATCGCCCCCGGCGTGATCGACACGCCCCTGACGCGTGGCTATGCGGGCGGGATGGACGGGGGCGAGGCGGCCGGAATGCAGGTTCTGGCCGGGCTGCACCCGATGGGCCGTTATGCCCAGCCCGCCGAAGTGGCCGCCGCCGCGCTGTTTCTGGCGTCCGACGCCGCGGGATTCATTACTGGAACGGTGCTGCCGGTCGACGGCGGCATGACGATGGTCTGACGGGGGGAAGGGGCGCACCATGGCACGGCTGAAGATGCTGGCGGCAGTCTGCGACGAACCGGGCGAGGGCGACGTTTTGCATCTGCGCGAGGTCTGGGTAGACGATCCCGGCCCGATGGAGGTGCGTGTGCGGATGCTTGCCACGGGCATCTGCCGCAGCGACATCCACTTTCTGCGCGGCGTTTGGGCGCATCCAAAGCCGGTAATATTGGGGCACGAAGCCTGCGCCGTGATCGAGGCGGTCGGTCTGGGCGTGTCTGCCGCGCGCATTGGCGAGTTGGTGGTGCTGACCTTCACCCCGTCCTGCGGTCAGTGCAGGTTCTGCGTCGCGGGCCGTTCCGTATTGTGCGAGGAAGTGGCGCGCGTTGCCGCGACCGGCACGATGTGGGACGACACGACCCGGTTCCGCGCGCTTGACGGCACGCCGATTCACCATCTGAGCCTGGTTTCGTCGTTCTGCGAATACACCGTCGTGCCGCACAACGGCGCGGTCCGCATCGACCCGGACACCGCTCCCGAAGAAGCCTGCCTTCTGGGCTGCGGCGCCTTGGCCGGAATCGGGGCGGCGCTGAACACCGCGCAGTTGCGGCCCGGCGATTCCGTGGCGGTGTTCGGCTGCGGCGGCGTGGGCCTCAGCGTGGTGCAGGGTGCCAAGCTGTGCAACGCCCTGCCCATCATCGCCGTCGACACCCGCCCCGAAAAAGAGGCCGAGGCGATGCGCTTCGGCGCAACCCATTTCGTGAACGCGAGCGTTACTGACCCTGTGGCACGGGTGCGCGAGATCACCGGGGGCGGTGCCGAGTTCACCTTCGAGGCGACGGGGATCACCGAGATCGCCGAACAATGCTACAAGGCCACCTGCCGCGCCGGGACCACCGTCCTGATCGGCCAGCCGGGCGAGAACGCCGTCGCGGGGTTTCCGCCTTACTGGATCGCGCAGGACGAGAACAAGGTGATCGGGTCGTCCTACGGGTCCACCCGACCGATGATAGACTTTCCCAAGGTGCTTCGTCTGGTGAAGCACGATCTTCTGAACCTCAAGGCGCTGGTGTCCGAAGTCTGGCCCTTCGCCCGCATCAACGAGGCGGTCCGGCTGGTGGAAACCGGCACGGTCAACCGCATCGTGCTGCATTTCGACAAGACCACCTGAAACTCCAACCTGCCTGTAACCCCAAATCTGAAGGAGGATGCCATGACCCACCCATCAAAGATCAGCCGCCGCACGCTGCTGGGCAACGCCGCCGCAGCCGGAGCCGTGCTGGCAATGCCCAGCATTGCGCGGGCAGAGGCGAAAAAGCTGCGCATGTTGACCTGGGAAGGCTATGCCGAACCGGAATGGCTCGACCCGTTCAAGGCCACCACGGGGGCCGAAGTGACCATCGCCTATGCCGGCTCGGCGGACGAGATGTTCGCCAAGATGCAGGGGTCCAAGGGCGCCGACTTCGACCTTGTGTCGTTCGACACCTCGCTGTTTCCTCGCTATGTGGGCGCCGGTCTGATCCAGCCCTTTGACATGGCGAAAATCCCGAACGCGGCCAATCTGGAGCCCGCGTTCCAGAACGTGGCGGCGGTGATGCACGACGGCAAGCAGGTCGGCATGCCCTTCGCCTGGGGATCGCTGCCGCTGATCTATGACAAGGATACTTTTCCGACGGCACCAGACAGCTGGGAGGTGATGTGGGACCCGCAATATGCCCAGCAGATGCTGTGGATGGACGATGCGAACAACTCGATCACGCTGGCTGCGCTGATCATCGGGGTTGCCAACCCCTATCAGCTGACCGAAGCCGACATGGCCGCGGTAAAGGTCAAGTTGGTCGCGCAAAAGAAGCTTCTTTTGTCTTACTACGCGGGCTTCGACGATGGCGCGAACCTGTTTGCGCAGAACGGCATCAAGCTGATGTTCTCGATGGGCGAGCCGCAGTTGAAGGCGGTCAACGACAAGGGTGGCAACGCCGCGCTGACCATCCCCAAGGAAAAGGCGATTGGCTGGCTGGACTGCTGGGAACTAAGCGCGGGGGCGCAAGACCTGGACCTGGCCCATGCCTGGATCAACACCTGCATGGACAAGGCCACCGGCGAGGCGCTGACGACCAAACTCGGCTACGGCAACACCACCAACGAAGCGGTGAACACCGCCGCGGGACTGACCTACGGCGACCGGCTGTCCTGGCTGGAAACGGCCGAGAATTACGAGGCACGCGTCGCGCTGTGGAACGAGATCAAGGCGTCCTGATCCGTTCCAGTTTCACGAACAGCGGGTGGGCGGATCAGCCTGCCCGCCCCTCGGCCCATGTCTGAAGGAGCTTTCCCATGCCGTTTCGCACTTTGTCGCCCGTGCTGCCGGGCGAACGCCCCCGTCTGCGCATCACCGATGTCGAATGCCACGTCCTTGTCGCGCCCGACTACGACGCAAGCTTTACCTCCTCGGCGCAGGACAGCTTGGTCGTGGTGATCCACACCGACGGCGGGGTCAGCGGTGTCGGTGAATGCGACGCCAACCCCTGGATGGCCAAAGCCTGCATCGAAGCGCCGGGGACCCATACGATGGGCCTGCCGATCAAGGGCATCCTGATCGGCGCCGACCCGTTCGACATTGGCGAGATTTGGCGGAAAGTTTACCTCGGCACCGCGATGAACGGGCGGCGGGGCATGGTGATCCATGCGCTCAGCGCCATTGAAATGGCGCTGTGGGATCTGTGCGGCAAGGCAACGGGCCTGCCGGTGCATGCCTTGCTGGGCGGCGCCACGCGCGACCGCATCACGCCCTATGCCTCGCTTCAGCCTGCCGGCAAACGGTTCGAAGATTACCGCGATGCGCTGTGCGCCTCGGCCCTGCGGGCCAAGGCGCTTGGCTTTCGCGCGATGAAGACCGAAATCACGATGAACGGCCCCTATGCCCACAACGGCATGCACGAAAGCTATGACCGGCACACCGATGTGCTGGCGGCCGTGCGGCAGGCCATCGGCCCCGACATCACCCTGATGGTCGATGTGCAATATCTTTGGGATGATGCGGCTACCTGTCTGTCGGTGGTGCGCGATTGGGGCGAATTCGGGGTCTATTTTCTGGAAACCCCGCTCTGGTCAGACAACGTGCACGAAATGGCGAAACTGGTGGAAGCGGCCCCGATGCCCATCGCCTTCGGCGAATGGCTGGCGACGCGATGGGAATTCGAGCACCTCATGGACATCGGCCGCGTCCAGGTCGCACAGCCGGATGTCGGCCGCGTCGGCGGCATCGGCGAGGCGAAGATCGTCTGCGACATGGCGCTGGAACGCGGCCGCACCATCGTGCCGCATTGCTGGAAAACCGGTATCTCGATCTCGGCCACCGCCCATCTGGCCTTCGTGACCAACCATTGCGCGTTCATCGAATATCTGCCGCCGCAATTGTGCAACGAACGCCTGCGGCGCGAACTGGCGCAGGAAGAACTGGTGCTGGACGCCGACGGCACGATTGGCCTGCCCACAAAGCCGGGGCTGGGGGTCGAGGTCGACTGGGATGTCGTGCGCCGCTACACTGTCGCCTGATAAAGCCTGAAGCATGGGTGTCACACTTCACGCGATCACGAAGCGCTACGGCACCGTCGAGGTGCTTCAACCCTTTTCGCTGGCGGTCGAGCCGGGCGAATTCCTGACGCTGCTCGGACCCTCCGGGTCGGGCAAGACCACCGTGCTGAAGCTGATCGGCGGTTTCACCGAGCCTTCGGGCGGAACCATCACCTTTGACGGGCGCGACATCACCCGCGATCCGCCGAACCGCCGCCCGTTCAACACGGTGTTTCAGGATTATGCGCTGTTTCCGCACATGACGGTTGCGCAGAACGTCGGCTACGGTCCCTTGGTGCAGCGCCGGTCGGGCGAGGCGGTGCGCCGGCTGATCGACGAGACGATCGAGGTGGTCGGACTGTCCAGTTTGCAGGGCCGCTTCCCGGCGCAGCTTTCCGGCGGGCAGAAGCAGCGCGTGGCGCTGGCGCGGGCCATCGTCTGCGAACCGGCGGTGATCTTGCTGGATGAACCGCTGGCGGCGCTTGATGCGACCCTGCGCAAGCAGATGCAGCTGTTCCTGAAAGCGATCCAGCGGCGCATCCGAACGACGTTCATTTTCGTCACGCACGACCAGGACGAGGCGATCACCATGTCCGACCGCATCGTGGTCATGCGGGCAGGGCGGATCGAGCAGTTGGGAACCCCGCGCGCGGTCTATTTCCAACCGGCGACGCGGTTCGTGGCCGGATTCATCGGCGAGAACAACCTGTTGGCGGCCAAGGTGACGGCGCCGGGCGTGGCCGAAACCGCCGTCGGACGGCTTGGCTTCCGCCCGGAAACCGCCGCATCATCCGGCTGGCTGTCGTTTCGCCCCGAAACGCTGCGATTTGCATCCGAAGGCATCCCCGCCCGGGTCGAGGAAGCGACCTTTGCCGGCGCGATAACCCGCGTGACCCTTCGCCCTGACGCCGCCCCCGACCAGACTCTGATCCTGCACCTGACCGGCGATGCCGCGACTCAGTCTCTCGAACCGGGTGCCAGCGTGCATGTGGCCCACGACCCGGCGCGCACGGTTCTGATCGGGGACGCGCCATGACCCGCTCGCTGACGCGCTGGCTGCTGTTCGGCGTGATCGCTGTGCCGCCAGCGCTGTTCATCCTGGCGCCCCTTGGCAGCTTCATGCTGCTGTCGCTGTTCCATTCGGAAAAAAGTGTCATCATCCGCGCCATCAGCCTGGACAACTACCGCGCCTTTTTCGGCAACTGGACCTATTTCGGCACCTATCTCGGCACGCTCTGGCTGTGCCTTCAGGTCACGGCGCTGGCGGTGGTTCTGGGCTATCCGGTCGCATGGTTCATCTGGCGGCAGAAGGGCGGCACGCGATACCTGCTGCTGCTTTTGGCCGTCATTCCGCTTTTCATGAGCTATATCGTCAAGCTTTACACCCTGCGGGCAATTCTGGGGCTGAACGGGTTGCTCAATCAGGCGCTGATCGGCATTGGCGTGCTGGACAAACCCAGCCAGGCCTTCCTGTTCAACCAGACGGCGGTGCTGGTCACGATGGTGGTGATCTACCTGCCCTTCGTGATCCTGCCGGTGTTTCTGTCGCTGGAACGGGTTCCGCGCAGCCTGCTTCTGGCCTCGACCGATCTTGGGGCGGGGGGCGGCGATACCTTCCGGCGCGTGGTGTTCCCGTTGTCGCTGCCGGGAACGGTCGGCGGCGCGCTTTTCGCCTTCGTTCTGGCGCTGGGCGACTTCATCACCCCGCAAATGGTCGGGGGAACGACCGGCTTCACCATCGGGCGCGTGATCTACTCGCAGTTCGGCCTGGCCTTCAACTGGCCCTTCGGGGCGGCGATGGCCGCCGTGCTGTTCGTCACCGCGCTGATCGGCATCGCGCTGGCGGGCTATGCCGCCAGTCGGCAGCGGGTGTAGCGGGTGAAAAACTCCCTCGCAATCTGGCTGACCGGCGGGATGACAGTATTGGTGTTCGCGGTGCTTTATGCGCCCTTGTTCGTCAGCCTGCTGTTCTCTCTGGTCGAGATCAAGCGCGGGGTGATCCAGTGGGACACGCTTAGCTTCAGCCCCTACCTGACCCTGTGGTCGAATGCCTCGGTGATCTCGGCGCTGTCGAACACGGCACAGGTGGCCGTGGTGTCGGTGGTCATCGCCTGCCTGCTTGCAGTGGCGCTGGCGCTTTACACCGAAAGCGACGGCGCCATCGGAAGGCGGGTGATCGAACTGGTGATTTATCTGCCATTCCTGATGCCGCCCATCGTGACCGGGCTTGCCCTTTTGGTCGCCTCGGCCGAAACCGGCGTGCCGCGCGGGCTTGCGACCATTGTCGTCGGTCATGCGGTGTTCGTTCTGGCGGTGGCTTACCGGCTGGTGCTGACACGGCTGCAATCCCTGCCGCCGTCGCAGGTGCAGGCATCGGCCGATCTGGGGGCCAGCCGTTGGCAGACGCTGCGCCTTGTGCTGCTGCCGCATCTGGCGTCGGCGGTGATGACCGGGGCGGTTCTGGCGCTGACGCTCAGCTTTGACGAGACGCTGATCAGCACCTTTCTTGCAGGCGACCAGATGACGCTGCCCCTGCGATTGTGGGCGATGATGCGGGTGGGCTTCACACCCGAAGTGAACGCACTGGTGACCTTGGTGCTGCTGGTGTCGATTGCACTTGCGGTGGTGGTGGCCTGGCGCATGAAACCGGATGACATGGGGGAAGAATAGCATGAACGGACGGTTGCAGGACCGCATTGCACTGGTAACGGGGGGCGCACAGGGCATTGGCCTGGGCATTGCCACCCGCCTCGCGGAAGAAGGCGCGCGGGTCATTCTGGCGGACATCAAGGATGCATCGGCGTCAGCGGAAGCCTTGACCGCGCGCGGGCTTTCCGCCTCGGCGGCCACTGTGGACATCGGCGATGATGCATCGGTGGCGGCGCTGGCAGCGCTGGTCGAAGACCGGCACGGGCATCTCGACATTCTGGTGAACAACGCGGCCATCGCCGACGAAACCCCGATTTCCGACCTGACGATGAACCATTACCTGCGCGTGACGCGCATCAACCAGGACGGCGCGGTGCGGGTATCGCTGTCGCTTCTGCCGCTGATCCGCAAGGGCGGGGCGGCCCGGCGCATCCTGAACATCGCGTCGATCATGGGTCTGCGGGGCTGGCCGAATTCGGTCCCCTATTCCACCGCGAAGGGCGGCATCGTGAACTTTACCCGCGCGCTGGCGGCGGACCTGGCACCCGAAGGCATTCTGGTAAACGCGCTGGCGCCCGGTTTCGTCGATACGCCGATGTCGATCCTGCCCGACGGCAGTCATGAATACGATGCAGACTGGTTCCGCGACATCTACGTGAAATACGGCCGCATCCCGTTGCGCCGCTTCGGCACGCCCGAAGACATGGCGGGGCCGGCCTATTTCCTGTGCTCGGACGATGCACGCTACGTCACCGGGCAAATTCTGCTCGTGGACGGCGGCGCGTCGGCGACCTTCTGATGGAAAACCTTCGCATCCGCAGTATCGCCTGCACCGCCTTGCAAGGCCAAAGCCCCAAGGGCGGCTGGTCTACCGAAATCCGACCCGACGATTCCGTGCATGCGCTGGTCGCGGTGCATACTGACGCAGGCATCAGCGGCTTCGGCAGCGTGTTCACCAACGGCGGTCTGGTGGCGGCCGCCTTGAAAGTGCTGGAGCCGTTGCTTCTGGGCGAGAATGCCCTGGAACCGGCGCGGTTAAGTGAAAAGCTGCACCAGAACAGCTTCTGGATGGGGCGCGGCGGCACGCTGACCCACACCATCAGCGGCATCGACATCGCGCTGTGGGACATTCTGGGCAAGGCCCTGAACCAGCCGGTGGGCCGGCTGCTGGGCGGCACCTATCGCAGTCGCATCCGCCCCTATTGCTCGCTTCTGATGGAAGAACCCGCGATGATGGGGGATGTGCTGGCGCCCTTCGTGGAACAGGGGTTCAGCGCGTTCAAGATCGGCTGGGGGCCGTTCGGGCGGCGCGGCGACGCGCGGATCGATGCCGCCATCGTGGAAGCAGCCCGCGCGGCTGTAGGGCCGGATGCCGCGCTGATGATCGATGCGGGCGGCAGCGATGCCTATTGGCCGAACGGCCTGAAATGGGCGCTGAACACCGCGCGGATGCTGGCCGATTACAACGTCACCTGGTTCGAAGAGGCGCTGGTGCCCGACGCGCTGGACGATTTCTGCGAACTGCGCCGGCAAAGCCCGGTGCCGATTGCGGGGGGCGAGGTGCTGACCCGGCGGCAGGCGTTCACGCCCTTCCTGACGCGCGGCGCGTTCGACATCGTGCAGCCGGACGCCACGAAAGTCGGCGGCATTACCGAACAAAAGCGGATCGCCGAGATGGCCGAGGCCTTCGGCGTGGCCTATGTCGGGCATGGATGGAACACCGCGCTGGGGGTGGCGGCAGACCTGCAACTGGCGGCAGCCCTGCCGCAGGTGGCCTATGTGGAGTTCATCGGCGGCTCGCCCTACGTGGACGGCATGCTGACCGAGCCGTTCCGGCTGGACGCCGAGGGGTATCTGGAAATCCCCACCGGTGCCGGCCTTGGGGTGACGCTCGACCCCGAACGGGTCGCCCGGTATTCTGCGGTGGGTCCGGGGTTCTTCTCGCCGTGATGGCGACCGCGCCACGGGTCAGCGCGCGGTATACCCGCCGTCGACGGCAATGGCCTGACCGGTCATGAACGCGCTTTCGTCGGACACAAGGTAGACCACGATCGCGCCCATCTCGGCCAGCGTGCCGCCGCGCGGTATCGGGTGCATCGCACGTTTCGCCCGCAGCGAGGCTTGCGGGTCTGCCTCTTGTGCGGCCACGGCAAGGGCAAGGTCGGTCTCGACAAAGCCGGGGCAGACCGCGTTCACCCGGATGCGCGCCTCAGCCAGATCCAGCGCCATGGCGCGGACCATGCCGTTGACCCCGGCCTTGGCGGCACAATAGGCCAGCCGCTCGCGCTGGCCGACCAGCCCGTACATAGACGAGATCGCGATGATCGCGCCTTGCCCCGCATCGCGAATATGAGGCAGGGCATGGTGGACGGCCAGAAACACCGGCCGCAGGTTCTGGTCGATGATCGACTGGAAGGCGGCTTCGGATGTTGCCCCCGTGGGCGTCACCCCACCCTGGCCCGCGCTGATCAGCAGGGTATCGATGCCCCCCATCGCCTGCGCCGCCGCTGCCGTCACCCGTGCCACGTCGGCATCCAGGGTGGCATCTGCTGCGGCGTGGCCCGCGGCCCCCAGCACTGCGGCAGCTTCCGCGACCACCGCACCACGCCGCCCGGCCAGGAACACGGCAGCCCCGTCCCGCAATAGCGCCTCTGCCCCGGCGCGCCCGATGCCGCTGCCACCGCCCCAGATCAGGCAGCGCTTGCCCGAAACCCGCCCATCCGCCATGCCGCCCTCGCTGCGAAAAATACCCGAAGGATCAATACTGTCTGCGGGGACCGCGTTGGTCAAGCCAGCGCTGGACGGGGCTGTCATGCGGGGAGGTCCGAAAATCCTCGCCCCGCACGACACACTCCAGCGGCGACAGTTCCTAGGGTTAACATACGCGGGCGCAAACACCCAACCCGCTTCTTTATCCCCCAATACAAATCTGTTGCTAAGCGAATTCAGGAATGTCAGACATTTGACATTGGCGCGCTCGCGCAGATGAGGGGCCAAGCAGACGGCCACGGCGCTATGGCTTTGCTGCCTTTGCATCCGGGGTTCCCAACAACGATAAACGTCAGCAAGGAGGAAGCGATGTTATCCTTGAGAAGATTTGCCGGTGCGCTGCTCACAGCCGCAGCCCTGGCGATGCCAGCCGCAGCAGAGACGACCGTCTATGCCGCCGGAGACAGTACCAGCGGCACTTATATGGACTACATGAAAACGGTCTATGCCCGCGCGGGCAACCCGGAAATCATCCAGATTCCGCTGACCAGTTTCGACAAGAACTTCGAACTGAACGCGCTGGCCGCCGAAAGCTGGAGCCAGTCCGAGGATGGGCTGACCTGGACCTTCAAGCTTCGCCCGGGTCTGGTTTGGAGCGATGGTGTGCCGTTGACAGCAGGCGACTACATCTTCTCGATGCAGCGCGCGGCCACCACCGGATATGACTTTGCCTGGTACTGGGGCTATGCTGGCGGCATTGCCAATTGGGACAAGGTGACCAAAGGCGAGGCCGATGTCTCGACACTTGGCATTGCCGCGCCCGACGATATGACGATCACGGTGACCACCTCCAGCCCGAAACCCTATCTGCCGGGCGTGGTATCCTTGTGGTATCCGGTGCCCAAGCACGTCTGGGACAAGATCGGCGACGAATGGGCCGCCAATGTCGACACGCTCGTCGCATCGGGCCCTTTCATGGTCGAAAGCTGGGAGAAGTCGAACAATTCGATGACCCTGGTGAAGAATCCGACCTATACCGGCCCCTGGCCTGCCACGGTGGACAAGCTGGTGATCGACCCTTCGTTGGGTGCGCCGGAAGTGGGCCTGCCGGCTTACATGGCGGGCGAGGCGGACTTTTCCTACCTGAACACCGGACAGATCCCGTTTGTCGAACAACGCTTCCCCGGCCAGATCGCCAAGAACGCGGTATTCGCGACCTCGTACATCTCGTTCGATCTGAAATCGGCGCCGTTTGACAACCTCAACGTCCGCAAGGCGCTGCAATATGCCGTCAACCGCGACGAGCTGACCTCGACCGTGCTGAAGGATCTGGCGATCCCCGGCAAGTCGCTGCTGCCGCCGGGCTATCCCGGATACAACGAGAATATCACCGGTCAAGCTGTCTATGACCCGGAAAAGGCCAAGAAATTCATGGCCGATGCGGGCTATCCCGATGGCAAGGGCTTCTCGGTGGTCGACGTATCGTATCACGAAAAAGACGGTTACAACGGGGCGATCACCGCGCCGATGCTGCAATACCTGCAACAGCAGTGGAAAGACACGCTGGGCATCACGATGAATCTGAAGGTCATGCCGACCAAGGACTGGATGGACGGACTGTTGAACCACAAGAACAACCTGTTCCTGGCACCCTACGAGTATGACTACATCGACCCGTCCAACTTCTATGGCATCTTCTTCAACGGTGGCCGCCACGATTATCACAACCAGGCTTATGATGATCTGGTCGCCAAAGCCGATGCAGGCAGCAACTGGGAAGAGCGTGAAAAGCTTTATGAGCAGGCCGAACAGGTGCTGATCGACGACGCTGCGATGATCCCGGTGGTGCATCCGATCACCAACGCCGTGGTTTCGAAAGACCTGAGCGGCGAAGGCACGACGCCCAACAAGCTGGGCTTCACGCCGCTGCGGCAATTGGGTCTCTATTTCTACACCCATATCGACAAGAAGTGACCGCTTGAACGTGCCCCCCGGTTTGATCCGGGGGGCATCGCTTTATCCCCCAATTACCCCCCCCCAAAAGATCAAGCGAACAGGCCAGGGACATGCGGCTGCTCGACGTCCAGAACCTGACCGTCAGCTTTGCCCAGCACGAAGGCGTGGTGCAGGCGGTGCGCGGCATGACGCTGCATGTCGATGCCGGCGAAAGCCTTGGGATCGTTGGCGAAAGCGGCTCTGGCAAATCCGTCACCTGCATGGCGGCCTTGCGTCTTTTGCGCGAACCGCCCGCCCGGATCACGGCGGACCGGCTGACCTTGGGCGGCACCGATGTGCTGAAAGCCCGGGGCGCTGACCTTGCCCGCCTGCGCGGCCGGGTGGCTGCGATGATCTTTCAAGACCCGATGACGGCGTTTGACCCGTCATTCACCATCGGCCACCAGATCGTCGAGACCATTCTGGCCCACCGCCCCGCCGCCAAATCCGCCGTCCGCACCGAGGCGCAGGCGCTTTTGACCCGCGTCGAGATCAAGAATGCAAGCGCTGTGCTGAACAGCTATCCGCACCAGTTGTCCGGTGGCATGTTGCAACGCGCGATGATCGCGATGGCGCTGTCCTGCCGCCCGCAGATCCTGTTTGCCGACGAGCCGACCACGGCGCTGGATGTCACCATTCAGGCGCAGATCCTGCAACTGATCAAGGAAGTGCAGGCGGAATTCGGCATGGGTCTGGTGATGGTCACCCATGATCTGGGAGTAGTCGCCGAAACCGTGGACCGCGTTCTGGTGATGTATGGCGGCAAGGCGATGGAGCAGGGCCCGGTTCAGGCGATCTTCGACGCCCCTGCCCATCCCTATACCCGCGCGCTGCTCGCCTCGATCCCGGGGCGAACCAGCGGTCGTCAGCGCCTGGTCGAGATCAGGGGCGCGTCCCCCAACCCCGCCAATCCGCCCACTGGCTGCCCGTTTCATCCGCGCTGCGCCTTGGCCGACGCAAGATGCGCCGCCGAGATGCCGCCGTTTCAGTCGATCGGCCCCGGACGCGACGCCGCCTGCTGGAGGCCGCAATGACCCTGCCAGCCCTGGAACTGCGCCATGTGTCCAAGACCTATCCGCTGAAGACGGGCGGCGGCTTTTTCCCGCGTTACAGCGACCTGCATGCGGTCAGGGATGTGTCGCTGATCTTGCCGCAGAACAAGATTCTGGGGCTGGTCGGCGAAAGCGGTTCGGGCAAATCCACCACCGGCATGATGGCGCTGCGCCTGATCGAACCGACCTCGGGCACGGTGCTGGTGGGCGGCACCGACATCACGGCGCTGGACCATGCGGCGCTGAAACCCTTTCGCCGCAAGCTGCAGGTGGTGTTTCAGGACAGCTATTCCGCGCTCGATCCGATGATGACGCTGGCGCAGATCGTGGCGGAACCCCTGCATATCCATGCCGAAGGCTCCCCGCGCGAACAGACCGAACAGGCGCTGGCTTGGCTTGACCGCGTCGGGTTGGACCGCAGCTATGGCAGCCGCTATCCGCACGAACTGTCGGGCGGCCAGCGTCAACGCATCGCCATCGCCCGTGCGCTGATCCTGCGGCCGACGGTGCTGGTGGCCGACGAGCCGACCTCGGCGCTGGATGTGTCGGTCAAGGCGCAGATCATCAACCTGTTGCAGGATTTGCAGGCCGAAATGGGCCTGTCGATCCTGTTCATCAGCCATGACCTGTCGGTCGTCCGCTCGTTGACCGACACGGTCGCCGTCATGTTCAATGGCCGCATCGTCGAACAGGCCGCGACCGAGGCGATCTTCACCGACGCGCGGCATGGCTATACCCGGTCGCTGCTGGATGCGATCCCGGCCTTGAACCCGCGCGACCGGCGGCAGCGCCAGTTCCTGACGCGTGAGCAGATCGAGGCGTCGACGCCGCGCCTTGCAGCGCGCGATCTGGCGCATCCCGCCACCCCGTCCGACATCCCGCAACTGGTCGCCGTCGCCGCCGATCACCGGGTTGAAGCGATCGTGACACCATGAGGAGACAGCCGTGATCCCCTTCATCCTGAAACGTCTGGCCTCGATCCTGCTGACGTTCATGACCGTGTCGGTCATCGTGTTCCTGATGATGCATGCCGTGCCCGGCGGGCCGTTCGATGGCAATGACATGCCGGTATCGAAAGAGGTGCGCGACAAGCTGATGGCCAGCCTTGGCCTGGATCAGCCGCTTTATGTGCAGTATTTCAAATATATGTGGGGCGTCTTCCACTTTGACTTCGGCGTGCCGTTCCAAAGCCCCGGCGAAACCGTGGTGGAACTGCTGGCCCGCGCCTGGCCCCCCAGCCTGATCCTTGGGGGCCTTGGCGTGTTGATCGGCGCGTCTTTGGGCATCCTTCTGGGCATCACCGCCGCCCTGCGCCGCAACAGCTGGATCGACTACCTCGCCTCGGCCTTTGCCACGCTGGGCCTGACCATTCCGGTCTTTGTCATCTCGATGATGCTGATCCTGGTGTTCGCGGTCTGGCTGGGCTGGCTGCCCGCCAAAGGGTGGGGCAAGCCGAATTCGTGGATACTGCCGATCACCGCCTATGCGATGATCCCGATGGCCACCTATGCCCGCTACACCCGGTCTGCGATGCTGGATGTGCTGAACAAGCCCTTCGTCACCGTGCTGCGCGCCAAGGGTCTGTCCGAACGGCGCATCATCTTTCAACATGTGCTGAGGAATGCCGCCTTGCCGATGGTGACGGTGTTCCTGCCGATGTTCATCGGCACCGCGACCGGGTCGATCTTTGTCGAATCGATGTTCCGGGTGCCCGGGCTTGGGGCCTATTTCGTCTCGGCGATCAACCTGCGAGACTATCCGTTGGAAATGGCGCTGATCCTGATGATCACCATGATGTTCTGCGTGGCTTACCTGTTGACCGACATTGCCTATGCAATGCTGAACCCGCGCATCCGCTTTGCCGGGAACACGCGATGACCTTGGCAACCACCCCATACCGCCAGCGCAGCCCGCTGTATTTTGCGTGGCGCCGGTTCACCGCCAACAAGGCCGCGGTGCTATCCGGGCTGGTGCTTCTGGTGCTGATCCTGATGGCAATCGCAGCACCGCTGATCAGCAAGACCGGTTACGAAGATCAGGCCTATCTGACGCAGGCGCTGGCCTTCCCCTCAAGTGAATTCTGGTTCGGTGTCGACGATCTTGGCCGCGATTTCTTCACCCGCATCGTTTATGGCGCGCGCGTGTCACTCAGCATCGGTTTCACCGCCGCGCTGTTCTCGGTCGTGATCGGCGTGCCCTTGGGGGCGGTTGCCGGCTATTATGGCGGGCGGGCCGATTGGGCGGTGATGCGGGTGATCGAGTTGTTTTCCGTGGTGCCCTCCCTGTTGGCCGCCATGTTGCTGGGCGCGCTGACCGGGGGCGGTTTTTTGACCATCATCCTGATTGCCGCGCTGTTTGGCTGGGTGCAGGTCTGCCTTCTGGTGCGGGCACAGGTGAAATCGGTGCGCGAAAAGGAATTCGTCCGCGCGGCGCAGGCCTTGGGTGCCACGCCCTGGTACATCATCCGACGCCATTTGATCGCCAATGCCGTCTCGCCGATCATCGTCGGCTTTGTGTTGGCCATCCCCTTGGCGATGATGCTGGAAGCCAGTCTCAGCTTTCTGGGCATCGGTGTGGCCCCGCCCACGCCAAGCTGGGGTCAGATGATCAATGTCGGCATGAATTTCATGTATTTCTACTGGCACATGGCCGTATTCCCGACGGCTGCGCTGGCCATCACCGTGCTGGCCACGACGCTGTTCGGCGACGGATTGCGCGATGCGCTTGACCCAACGATGAAGGGGCGCTGACGTGGCCGAAAATCTGGCGTCGCTTTTCCTGTTGGACCCTGACGTGGTTTTCCTGAACCACGGCTCTTATGGTGCCTGCCCGCGCCCGGTGTTCGAAACCTATCAGCGCTGGCAGTTGCAACTGGAACGCCAGCCCATCGCCTTTCTGGACCCGGCCCGCGGCTTGAACGGCTGGATGCACGACGCTCGCACCGCTTTGGCCGCCGAATTGGGCACCTCGGCTGACAACCTCGTCGGGCTGACCAATGCCACGGTGGCGCTGAACATCGTGGCCCAGTCGCTGGATCTGCGCCCGGGCGACGAGATCCTGACGACCGATCACGAATATGCCGCCCTGGAAAAGACCTGGGCCTATGTCTGCCGCCGGACAGGTGCCAAGTTGGTCATCGTCCCCATTCCCCTGCCGCTGACGAACGAGCCGCAGTTCACCGATGCCATCCTTGCGGGTTTGACCGACCGAACCCGCGTGCTGTTCCTCAGCCACATCACGTCTGCCACTGCACTGGTGTTCCCGATCCAGCGCGCGGTGGCCGAGGCGCGCGCGCGCGGCATCTGGACGGTGATCGACGGCGCCCATACCCCGGGCCATATCCCGCTGAACCTTGATGCTTTGGGGGCAGATTTCTACGCCGGCAATTGTCATAAATGGCTGATGGCACCCAAGGGCTCGGCCTTTCTGCATGTCCGCCCCGAAATGCAGCCCCTGATCAATCCCTTGGTCATCAGCCACGGCTGGACGCCAGAGTCCAACGCCGCGACCGATCCCGGCCCGTTCGGCAACCCGGCCTTCATCGACAGGCTGGAAATGCAAGGCACCCGCGACCCCGCTGCCTGGCTGTCTGTGCCCGCCGCCATCGCCTTTCGCCGCCAGCACGGCTGGGACAAGGTCGCCGCCGAGTGTCGGCGGCTGGTGCAGGACACCGCCGCCCGCGTCGCCAGCCTGACCGGCCTGCCCGCCCTTGGCAGCCCGGAATTCTGCGCGCCGCAGATGGTCGCGATGCCGGTGCCGCCATGTGATGTTGCCAAACTGAAGACCGATCTGATCGAGCGTTTTCACATCGAGATTCCCTGCTTTTCATGGGGTGCCCATCACATCGTCCGCGTCTCGGCCCAAGGCTACAACACCCAAGCCGACATGGACCGGCTGGTGCAGGCATTGACCCAGCTTTTGCCGATTTCACCGGTGGCCACGTGACGCAACGCGCTTTACAGGAAACCAGCGATCCCGGTGGCCGCGGGCCAACGCGTTCGCAGGCGTCAACGGAGTAATTGGTCATGACCAGCGTATCAGCCCTGCGTTTTCTCGAACCGCTCGACACCACGACACGCGGCGTGGCCGTGCTGGATGCGCTGGCCGAAATGGTCGAACGCGGCGGGCTGCAGGTCGGCGACCGCCTGCCGCCGGAAGTGGCGCTGGCCAATACGCTGGGGGTCGGCAGATCGACGATCCGCGAGGCGCTGAACCGATGGGAGGGGCTGGGGATCATCCGGCGCAGGCGCGGTGATGGCACCTATCTGACCGCCCGGGTCCAGACCTCGCACGGCCCGCTGCCCACGATGATCCGACTGGAGGGCGAAGGGCTGTTGCGCCTGCTGGAAGTGCGCCGCGTGGTCGAAACCGGCACCGTCCGGCTGGCCTCGCAGAACGCCAGCCCCAAACAGCGCGCCGAAATCCACCGGCTGTGCGACCGGCTGCTGGCAATCGTCGCGGCGGGCCGGGACTACCGCGAGGCCGACCTCGCCTTTCACGGTGCCATCTGCGATGCAACCGGCAATGCGATGTTCGGCCAGATTCTGCTGCGGCTTGATCACGCCTTCGAACGCTCGGCCGAGGCGCCGTTCAGCCAAAGCGCCTTTGGCCTCGCCTCGTTCCCCCCCCACCGCGACCTGTCCGACGCCATCGTTGCCGGCGATGCCGACGGGGCCGCAGCCGCCATCAACGTCATCATCGACCGGGTGGCCGCAGAAATCCGTCAGATCATCGCGCAGGGCCTATCGCGTGAGGGCGAAAACCCTGCCGCATCGGCTGAACCGTCTTGAGGTCCGGCACAAAAGGCTGATTTGGCCGACATAGTTCTGCACGCCCGGGGATCGGTCAAGCCCCATGCCCCTCCGGTGTCAGACGACCAGATGCCCGCCGCGATGCCGAGTTCCTTCTGTAAGGCTCACAAAAAGATCCAGCACCCGCGCTTGAACCGACACATCCAGCGCCGAGACGCATTCTTCTGCGATCACCAGTTGCGGGTTCAAGGCAAGCGCGCGGGCGATGCAAATACGCTGCCGCTGGATCGACAGGCTGACCTGCTCCACCGCATGACCCTGATGGGTGACGCGGCCCAGCATCCCACCCCGCATCGGGAAATGCACAGACACATCGGTCAACTTCGCCACAACCTCGCCCGCAAGCTCCGGTCGCGCCGCGGCCATGCCCATGCGCGGCACGGCGGCCAGCAGGGCCTGAGTACAGGGCTGCGCCGGATGCGCGAACAACGCCCGCACCGGAGCCGTCTCCACCTGCGCGCCGTTCCGCATGACCACCAAACGGGGTGCCATTTCGGCCACCACACCCATGTCATGCGCAATCAGAATGATCGCGGTGGCAAGGCCCCGCCACGGCGACCTTGTTCGCGCGTTACATCCGACCCATCAGGACCAGCACGACGATGATGATCAGGATGACCCCGATGACGCCGACACCGCCGTGTCCAAAGCCATAGCCATAGCCGCCGACATAACCGCTGAAGCCGCCGAGAAGGGCGATGATGAGAACGATGATGAGGATAGTGCCTAAAGACATGATGTAGCGTTCCTTTCGGGGAATATATTCTTGGGGGTTCAACCCAACTGGCCTTTGTCGAGCCGCCCTTGGTCTGGGATGCCGTCAGTCAGTCCGGGGCCTACTTGGCCTTCAGCGCGTCCATCAGGCCGCCCACGGCGTTCTGCACACGGCCCTCGGCCTGTTTGGCCTTGCCATCGGCTTGCAGCTTGGCATCGCCTGTAACTTTGCCGGCGACTTCCTTGATCTTGCCTTCGACCTGTTTCGCCGATCCGGCGACGCGATTCTTGTCCATATCTCGGGCTCCGTCTGGTGCCGACTTGCGGGGTCGCAGCGGCGCATGGTCCCAAAAGACCACAAAACCCGGTGGCCTTCACTGATACGGATCAGCCTGCGGAACTGACCGCGACCCTTGGTAGTTGTTTGACACAACGGCTCGAAAAGGACGCCATGCCAGCAACCTCCAAGCGCTCCCGCTCTGACGCGGCGCCCCTCACGGGGCCTTACGTGCTGCCCAAGCTGACCGAGTTGCAGGCCGCTATGCCACCCGGCGATCTGGACCTGTCCGGCATCGAAAGGCTGGACACCGCAGGGGCTTGGCTGATCCTGACCACCGCCCGGCAAACCGGCGCGCAAGTGACGGGGGCCAGCCCGGCCCAGGCGCATCTGCTGGACGCCGTCGAAGCCTCGCTGCCGCCAGATGCCAAACCCGAACGCCCGCCGCGTCATGTTCAGATGCTGGACCGGGTGGGCCATGTCGGGCGCTGGACTGTCGCCGGGCTCGACGGTCTTGCGCGGATCACCAGCTTCTTCGGTCTGGTGGTGATCCGGCTGGCAACGACACTTGTAAAGCCCTGGCGGCTGCGGCTGACCGCTCTGGTGGCGCAGATGCAGCAAACCGGCCTGGACGCGGTGGCAATCGTCGCACTGATGGGCTTCCTGATCGGCGTGGTGATCGCCTATCAGGGCGCCGACCAATTGCGCCAGTTCGGTGCGGAAGTGTTCGTCGTCGATCTGATCGCGATTTCGGTCCTGCGCGAGCTTGGCATCCTTCTGACAGCGATCATCGTGGCCGGACGCTCTGCCTCGGCCTTCACCGCCGCCATCGGCTCGATGAAGATGCGCGAAGAGGTGGATGCGCTGCGCACCCTGGGTCTTGACCCGATTGAAGTGCTGGTGCTGCCGCGCGTGCTGGGCCTTTTGCTGATGCTGCCGGTGCTGACATTGATCGCCGATCTGGCAGGGCTGCTGGGCGGTGGCGTGATGTCCTGGATCGTCCTTGGCATCTCACCGGGCGAATTTCGCACCCGGCTTCTGGACATCGACGTCTCGCACTTCCTTGTCGGCATGTCCAAAGCCCCGTTCTTTGCCGTGATCATCGCGGTGATCGGCTGTTTTCAGGGCCTTCAAGTGCAAGGCAACGCCGAATCTCTCGGCCAGTTGACCTCGCGCGCGGTGGTTCAGGCGATCTTCATGGTGATCGTGGCGGATGCCACCTTCTCGATCCTGTTCGCGGCGGTGGGAATATGACCTCGGACGCGGTGATCGAGGTGCGGGGTCTGGCGAACCGCTTTGGCAAGTCGGTGGTGCACAGCGACCTGAATATCGACCTGATGCGGGGTGAGGTTCTGGGCGTAGTCGGCGCCTCGGGCACCGGCAAGTCAGTCCTGCTGCGCACCATCGTCGGGCTGCAAAAGCCCCAGGCCGGGACCGTTCAGGTGCTGGGTGCCAATGTGCTGACCGGCGATCTGACGGACGTTCGCGGGCGCTGGGGCGTGATGTTTCAGGATGGCGCGCTGTTTTCTGCCCTGACGGTGCGCGAGAATGTCGAAGCGCCGATGCGTGTGCAACACCGCCTGCCCGCCGACCTGCGCCGGTCCCTGGCCGATCTGAAACTGGCGATGGTCGGGCTGCCGGCCAAGGCGGGCGATCTTTATCCCTCCGATCTGTCCGGCGGCATGCGCAAGCGGGCCGGCCTTGCCCGGGCGCTGGCGCTGGACCCGGAAATCCTGCTGCTTGACGAACCCACCGCCGGTCTGGACCCGATCGCGGCCTCCGCGTTCGACACGCTGATCGCGGCGCTGCGGCAGGCACTGAACCTGTCGGTGTTTCTGGTGACGCATGATCTCGACACGTTGAATGCCACCTGCGACCGGATTGCCGTCTTGGCCAAGGGCAAGGTGCTGGTGACGGGCACACTGGCCGAAATGCAGGCCGTCGAGGACCCTTGGGTCCATTCCTACTTCCACGGGCCACGGGCCCATGCAGCATTGGCGGGCTAAATCATGGAAACCAAAGCAAGTTATGTCATCGTCGGGGCCTTTACCCTTCTCGCCATCGCCTTGGGTCTTGGCTTTTTCGTCTGGCTGGCTAAGGTGCAGATCGACCGGGTCTATACCCAGTACGACATCATCTTCGACAGCGCCGCAGGCCTTGGCCAATCCAGCCCGGTGCGCTTCAACGGCGTCGATGTCGGCAAGGTGCTGACCATCGCGCTTGACAAGGCCGACCCGTCAAAAGTGCGTGTCCGGATCGAGGTTTCTGCGACAACTCCGGTCCGGCAGGGCACAGAAGCGACTCTTGCGTCCCAAGGCGTGACCGGCGTCGCCTTCGTCGGGCTTGAGGGCGGCGATCCGGGGGCCAAAAGGCTGCCCGTAGACTCAGGCACCGATGTCGCGCAGATTCCTTCGAAATCCACCGTGGTGCAAGGATTGCTGGCAGACGCGCCGGATATGCTCGCCAGCGCGATCGCCGCGCTCGAGGATGTCCGCAAGTTCTCGACCCCGGAAAACGCCGCCCATGTCGCCGGCATTCTGGCCAATCTGGATGCGGCTTCGGGCCGGCTGAACGCGGTGATTGATGATATGACCAAAACCTCTGGCAGCCTTGCGAAAGCTGCCGACAAACTGGACGGACTAGCGGACAACGCAAATGCCACTTTGGACGACGCCCGCAAAACTCTGGGCCATATCGACGACTTTGCCGAGAAGGGTTTGCCGCAGTTCACCTCCGTGGCCAACCATGGCAACAAAGTCATCTCGCAGCTCAGCGGCCTGATTGCCAAGATCCAGAAAGATCCAGCGGCTTTCATGCTTGGGTTCAACAAATAAAAGGGCGAACCGCCCCGATGCCCAAACGCGGCCCCAGCCACAGCGGGGCAAGCCGCAAGGGGCCAGGCAGCGATACTGGATTTTTCATCACCCCGGTCGCCTTGACTCGCGATGCCCGGCGCAGGCTTCCAACAATTGTCTCGGCGGATTGACGTGGATCAGCCCGGGCCAAGCTCACCGATGTTAAATGGATGCATGGCTACCTTGAAGGGGTGCCGCTTGCGTAGTGAGTGAAGGTGAGGCGCCGCGGCCTGTTGTATGCCCTCACAACAGGTCAGGTCGCCTCACCGTTTGCTTCCGTGCCAAAGGCCGTCAGATCAGGATGCTGAACAGTGCGACCGGGGTCGCAGTTGCCTGCGCTTCAGTCCCGGCCGGGCCCCGGAACAACGCCGCACTGGCCTGGCCTTTGCCGCCTACTTCAGCAGCGGCCCGTCATGGTCCAGATAGGCCCGGTCGAAATCCGCAAAACTCACCAGCCCCTCGAAATTGTCAAACGTCACCATACCGTTCTGAAACGTCACCAGCCCTGCCTCGCGCAACTCGCGCAGCACGCGGTTGACATGCACCGAGCTTAGCCCCAGCGCATCGGCCATCAGATATTGCGACAGCGGGCAGGCATACCCGTCCTTGGAGCCAAGCCCGACCAGTTTCAGCCGCGCCGCCATCTCCAGCAGGAAATGCGCGGTCCGTTCGGCGGCATTGCGGCGCCCCAGGCCAATCAGATGCTCGACCAGAATCGCCTCATCGCGTGACGCCGTCCACAGCACTGCCGTTGACAGGCGCGGCCGTTCCGCAAAGATATTCAGCAGATCGGTGGCAGAGATTTCCGAAGCTTCGATGGGTGTGACCGGTTCGACATTGTGGTCCGATGTGCGGAGCAACACCGTCCGCAACCCCAGAAAATCGCCCGGAATCTTGAACCCGACGATCTGGCGGCTGCCGTTGGCCATGTTCTTGTAAGAACAGACCCAACCCTCGGCCAGAATGAAGGCGGATTGCTTGTGCTGGCCCTGATGGATCATGTCACGACCCGCCGGAAAGCGGCGGCGGCGGGCATGAATGTCGGACAGAGCCGTCAGATCCTGGTCAGACAACGCGACAAAGGCTGACAATTTTCGGGCGAAGGGACTTTCCAACATGAATCTTGTCCCGTTCTTGGCCGGTTGCCGCGCAGACCCTCGCGCGGCCCTCCCTCAATCACAGTTCGGCGGGCTTCACATTGATCTACATCAGTCCCCCGATCGGTCCATCTGTCAGACTGCCGATTCCAGCGGCTGTCCGCATCGGACCTGCTCAATTCTACACTTACCTTGAAGAAAGACGAACAGAAATGTCCAGTTCACCCGATGTTCCCGGTATCGCTGCCCTCACCATTTGCGAATCGCTGCTGCTGGCGCTGAACGACCGGAAGGTTCTCAGCGAGGTTCAGATCATGGGCGTGCTGGTGGACGCCGCCGCCGCCCATTCCAACATGCCGGACGACCATCCGCGCATCACAAGGCATCAAGAGGTGGCAGCCATGATCCAGGCCATCATCGACAGCGGCAATTCGGTTCGCCATTTATCAAGGTAGGGTCCGCAAAAAAGGCCGAACCGCCAACGAAGCCTTCCTTTGGAGAAAGTGGGAACCTATATCCGAGGTCAAGAGTTATACGCCAACGTAACACCCCGTAAGGAGACTGACATGGTCCGCGACACAACCACTGAATCTTCCGGCATGCCGGACTATGCCACGCTGATGGCTGATCTTGCCGCCCTGCGCGCCGAAGTGACCCGGCTGGCGTCCCAGTCGGCCGCGATGGCCTCGGTGGGCGGTGCCGCCTTGGCCGAAGGCTTCGATCATGCGGTGCATGACGCGCGGCGCTATGCCGGGCGCAAGACCAGCGAGGCCGACGCCAGCATTCAGCAGGCTGTCACCTCCAATCCCTATCTTGCCTTGGGCATTGCGGCAGGCATCGGCCTGCTGCTCGGCGCCTTGTCACGGCGGTAAGACGGATGGCACTTCTTCGCGGCAGCATTGCTTTGGCCAAGGCTGCGGGCCGCGACATCGCCATGAACTTCGCCGTCCTGTCGCTTGCGGCAGGATTTGCAGTGCTCGGCGGCGGCTTTCTTGTCGCCGCCGGCTATCTGGCGCTGGCTTCCCACTATGGCAGCATTATCGCTTGCGTGCTGATGGGGGCCGGGCTTGTGGCCTTGGCGGCGCTGCTGGTGGCGATCCGCTTCGCGCGATCAAACCCCGGCGCGCCATTGGTCGCCGCGCCGCCTCCGCCGCAGCCGATCGCGCCCTTGGCGCAAACCGCCTTCGAAATCGGTTATGGCGTCGGCCGCGCGATGTTTGGCCGCCGCCGCGACTAGGCGCGGGACAGCCGGATAAATCACCCGAATGGATTGATCCCGCCGCGCTGCCCTGAAAGACTGCCCCAAACGGGCGGCATCTCAAGGTGACGCAGCGCAAGGGGGGACATCCGCATGACGCCGACCACCATGACGTCGAACACCGACGCAGACTTGGGCCGCTGGACAACGCGGCCAGGCCACCGCGCCTGGCTGACCGCGCAGGCCAACGGCCTGTTCGATTTCTTCCAGCCCCGGTTCATTGACCCGTCCGGCGGATTTTACGACCTGAACCGCCAAGGACAGCCCTTGGACGCAGCGGGCCAGGTCCATCCGATCCACATCGCCGCCCGCGCCGTGCATTGCTTTGCCATCGGCAGCCTGCTCGGCCGTCCGGGCGCGCCCGATGTTGTCGATCACGGCATGGACTTCTTGTGGAACCAGCACCGCGACCGCAAGAACGGCGGTTATTTCTGGTCGATGAAATCCGGCCCCGCCGACAGCGCCAAGCAGGCCTATGGCCATGCTTTCGTGCTGCTCGCCGCGTCCTCGGCCAAGCTGGTGAACCACCCGCTCGCCGCCCCGATGCTCGCCGACATCACCGAAGTCATCGAGACCCGCTTCTGGGAGCCGCAGCACGGCGCGCTTGCCGAGGAATTCACCGCCGACTGGCAGCCGCTTGATGGCGGCACCTACCGCGGCCAAAACTCCAACATGCATATGACCGAGGCCCTGATGGCCGCGTTTGAGGCGACGGGAGAGGGCGAATATCTGCGCAAAGCCAAGTCGATTGCCGAGCGGGTGATCCGCACCGCCGCAGGCTCATGCGGATGGCGCGTGGCCGAACATTTCGGCCCGGACTGGACCATCGACCGCGATTATTACCACCCGAACGAGATGTTCCGCCCCGCCGGCACCACGCCGGGTCACTGGCTGGAATGGACCCGGCTGATCCTGCAGCTCTGGGTGCTGGACGGCAAACGCGAGGCCTGGATGCCCGAAGCCGCGCGCGGGCTTTTTGCGCAATCCATGGCGATCGGCTGGGACCGGGCCAAGGGGGGCTTTTTCTACTCGCTCGACTGGAACGACGTTCCCGCCAAGCGCCAGAAGCTGTGGTGGCCCCCCTGCGAAGCGGCGGCAGCGGCGCATGTTCTGAACGAGTTGTTGCCCGATCCGGCATGGGAGACCGCCTACCGTCAGGTCTGGAATGTCATCACCTCGGCCTTCATCGACCATGAAAACGGCGGCTGGCATGAAGAACTGACCGAGGATTTGGTCCCAGCTACAACGCTTTTCCCCGGCAAAGGCGATATCTACCATGCGCTTCAGGCCTGCCTGATCCCGCTGTATCCCGCGACAGGCAGCCTGACCCGAGGGATTTTGCGGCAAGGCTGACGGGGCAGCCGCGCGCAGGCGTCAAGAACCGCGCCCGCGGACGTCAAAATCGCTTAACACTTCCTAACAGATTCCTAATAAAATATGTGATATCGTTTAATATCAAATGGTTACGATGGATTTCACGCGTGAAATCCACCGGTTTTTACACTCTATCGCAGCCCTCACCCGCCGCCCAAGGCGTGCCGGCTGACAAGATGAAAGCGCCCATCTTCGGCCTCGCCGAACAGGCAAAGCTCGGCAATGACAAAGGGCCGTGGCAGGTGCGACGCGAAATACGCCTCGGCGAGGGGCTGCAACAGGTCCAGATCGGTCGGGGCCAGACTGCCCGACACGCTCAGATGGAACCGGAATTCCCCCATGACATAGGGATAGCCCCAGCGGTCCAAAAATGCGCGCTGATCCACCGACAGCCGCTCCGGCCGGCGTTTTTGAAATTCCGCCTCGGTCAACGGCGCACGCGCCGCATCCAGACCCGCGACCACCTCGGCGGCCAAAGCCTGCAAGCCCGCCTCACCCCCATCAGGCGTCAAAGCCAGAAACGAGCCGATCCGGCGCAGGGACAGTCCGGCCAGCGAAACGGGGGCAAGCGAGGCACAAAGCACCCTTATGGCGGCCGAAAGCCGATCCCGGTCCCAGCCCTCCGCCAAGCGGAACGGCGCCTTGACCGTGCCATGAAACCCGTACTTCCGCGGTTCCCCGGTCCAGATTGCCAATGGCACGCGCAAGTCGGGCTGAACCGCAGCCTTCCCCGTCGCCGGATTCCAGCCCAGCCATTCCGCCGCAGCTTCCTCCCACGCGCCGGGTGATGGCGCCCAATAAACAGCGTAGCGGCGGAAGTCCTGCATCGTCGCCTTTTCCCCCAAACCCAGCCCCCGTCCCTAGCATGACCGAAAGCCCCCCGCACCCCGCCCGAACAGACACCTTGCCACAGGCCCGCCGCGTAGCCACAATGGGTTGACATTACAGGAGGCATCCATGGACGCCACAACCGGCTTCGAACTATTCCTGCTCGCGCTTGCAATCTTGATCGTTCTGACTGTGCTGCGCGCAGTGCGCATCGTGCCGCAGTCGATGAAATACGTGGTCGAACGCCTTGGCCGCCTGCATTCCGTGCTGGGGCCCGGCATCAACTTCACGGTGCCGTTTCTGGACCGGGTGGCCCACAAGGTCTCGATCCTGGAACGGCAGCTGCCGCTGGCGCATCAAGATGCGATCACCACGGACAATGTGCTCTTGAAGGTGGAAACCTCGGTGTTCTACCGGATCACCGAACCGGAAAAGACCGTCTACCGGATCAAGGATATCGATGCCGCGATTGCGACCACCGTGGCCGGCATCGTCCGCTCCGAGATCGGTAGAATGGAACTTGACCATGTCCAGTCCAACCGCACCGAACTGACCGCCAGCATCCGCGAGCATGTCCGGGCCATGGTTGACGAATGGGGAATCGAGGTGACGCGGACCGAGCTTTTGGACGTGACGCTGGACGATGCGACCCGCCTCGCCATGTTGCAGCAACTGAATGCCGAACGCGCCCGCCGCGCCCAGGTGACCGAAGCCGAGGGCAAGAAGCGCGCGGTCGAGTTGAACGCCGATGCCGAGCTTTACGCCGCCGAACAGGGCGCCAAGGCCCGCCGGATCCTCGCCGATGCCGAAGCCTATGCGACCGGGGTGATTGCCGAGGCGATCAAGTCCAACGGGCTTGAGGCCGCCCAGTACCAGGTCGCGCTGAAGCAGGTCGAGGCGCTGACAGCAGTCGGCAAGGGCGAAGGCAAGCAATTGATCATCGTCCCTG
>Ga0105047_10002372_pt1 | contig 33654 bp, 32 predicted proteins | sample MAT04_FD_78384 | JGI IMG/M metagenome (GOLD analysis project Ga0105047, IMG submission 78384) | Freshwater microbial communities from Lake Fryxell liftoff mats and glacier meltwater in Antarctica - MAT-04 (megahit assembly) | ecosystem: Environmental > Aquatic > Freshwater > Ice > Liftoff... | reverse complement strand
CAATTCCAGACCGGAAGCCCGCGACAAGGTTCGACTGCCCACCGGCTGTCCATCGGCGATGTAGCGCTCAACCAGAGCTTTCAACAACAACTTGGAACGTTCATCGAGCATCGGACCATTTTAATGATGTAATTTGCGAATGAAGTCCAAATTCCGCCACGTTGCCCTGATTGGCAAATACCACGCCAATTCCTCGGGTCCGTCGGGCGCTGCTGCGCGCAAGGCACTGGACGGAATCGCGCACTTTCTGATGGACCAGGGTTGTGAAGTGGTGGTTGAGGCCGACACCGCAGAAAACATGGGACTTTCAAGCTACACGGCAGCCAACGTAGCAACCATTGGTTCCAGCTGCGACCTGTGTCTGGTCGTCGGCGGCGATGGAACCATGCTGGGCATTGGTCGCCAGATGGCGCAATACGGAGTGCCGCTGATTGGCATCAATCAGGGGCGACTGGGCTTCATCACCGACATTCCGTTTGAAAATTACCAGGCAACCCTGCTGCCCATGCTGGCCGGCTTTTATGAAGAAGACCACCGTAGCCTGATGCAGGCCCGCGTCATACGCAGTGGGCATTGCGTGTTCTCGGCTCTGGCCATGAACGATGTGGTGGTGAACCGGGGCGCCACCTCGGGTATGGTGGAACTGCGCGTGGAAGTGGACGGGCACTTTGTGGCCAACCAGCGCGCCGATGGCTTGATCATTGCCACACCGACAGGCTCTACCGCCTATTCCCTATCCGCCGGCGGGCCACTGCTGCATCCGTCCATTCCGGGCTGGGTGCTGGTGCCCATTGCGCCGCATACCTTGTCAAATAGGCCGATTGTCCTCGCCAATGTTGCGGAGGTAGCTATCGAAATCGTAGCAGGCCGCGATGCCAGTGCGAACTTTGACATGCAATCCCTGGCATCCCTGATGCACGGGGATCGCATTGTGGTCACCCGGTCCCAGTACCAGGTGCGTTTCTTGCATCCCAAGGGCTGGACCTACTTTGATACCTTGCGCCAGAAACTGCACTGGAATGAAGGAGTGGCTTGACCGTGGCGCTAAAACGTATTGTCCTGCGGGATTTTGTGATCGTCCGTGAGCTGGAGCTTGACCTGGAGAGCGGTTTCACGGTGCTAACCGGTGAAACAGGCGCCGGCAAGTCCATCCTGATTGATGCCCTGCAGCTGGTCACCGGTGCGCGGGCCGATACGGGCGTGATCCGTGAGGGTGCGAGCCGCACGGAGGTGAGCGCCGAATTCGACACCCCGGCCAGCGTCCATGCCTTCTTGCAGGAAGCGGGCTTTGACACCGATGACAGTTTGCTGCTGCGCCGCACCGTCGACCTGCAAGGGAAAAGCCGGGCATGGATCAACGGCAGCCCCGCCACCGCGCAGCAATTGCGTGCAGTGGGGGAGCAATTGCTCGATATCCATGGCCAGCACGCCTGGCAAAGCCTGACACGCCCGGACGCGGTGCGCGGACTGTTGGATGCGTATGCCAAGGTTTCTACCAACACACTGAGCGCACTGTGGCTCGATTGGCGCCAAGCCCAGAACGCCTTGACCCAAGCCCTTGCCGCGCAGGATTCGCTGCAACGCGAGCGCGAGCGACTGGCCTGGCAGATCGGTGAAGTTGAAAAGCTCAACCCTCAACCCGACGAATGGGATGAACTGCAAAGCAGCCACAGCCGCCTGTCCAACGGGCAGGCCCTGCTGGATGCAGCGCAAGGCGCACTGCAGCTATTGGAGGACGACGACAGCAACGTGGTCAAACTGCTGCACAGTGCCCTGCAACTGGTTCAACACCAGTCGCACCTGGAAGCCGACTTCAAGGATCCGGCGGATGTATTGGCATCAAGCCTGGCGCAGGTCGAAGACACCGTGCACACGCTGCGCGCATATTTGCGCCGCACCGAGCTCGACCCGGAACGTCTGGCTGAACTGGATGAGCGCTTGTCGATGTGGATCTCGCTTGCGCGGCGTTACAAACGCGCGCCCGCCGAGTTACCTGCCCTGCTGGAATCCTGGAGAGCCGAACTGGTGCAACTGGATGCGGCTTCCGATCTGGAAGGTCTGCAAAGTGCCGGGAAGAAGGCGCATACAGCCTATTTGGCAGAGGCCAAAACCCTGTCCAGGGCGCGCGCCAAAGCCGCGCCTTTGCTGGCACAGTCCATCAGCCAAGCCATGCAGGGCCTCGGTATGCAAGGGGGTCAGTTTCAAGTGCAGTTGGAGCCCAGTGCGCAGCCCATGCAAAGCGGGCTGGAAGACGTGGCATTTCTGGTGGCAGGCCATGCCGGCAGCACGCCACGCCCGGTTGGGAAGGTGGCCTCGGGGGGCGAATTGTCGCGTATGGCGCTGGCCATTGCCGTGACCACCAGCCAGTTGGGTACCGCGCAAACCCTGATTTTTGACGAGGTGGATTCCGGTGTCGGCGGTGCCGTGGCCGAGACCGTGGGTCGCCTGATGCAGCAACTCGGCGCAGACCGGCAGGTGCTGGCTGTGACCCACTTGCCGCAGGTGGCGGCTTGCGCCAACCACCACCTCGTGGTGGCCAAGCAATCCAGCGGCAAGGTCACGCTCAGTACCGTGGCTCCCGTACAGGGTGAGCAACGCGTTGGCGAGATTGCCCGTATGCTGGGCGGCGAAAAAATGTCAACAACCACCCTGGCCCATGCGCGGGAAATGTTGCAATCCGGAGCCTGAAGCTATGTCAGAAGACCGACGATCAATGCAAATTGTGCTCATCACGGGCATGTCTGGCTCAGGCAAGTCCGTGGCTCTGCACGCGCTGGAAGATGCGGGTTTCTACTGCGTGGACAACCTCCCGCCCGAGCTGCTTCTGCCCTTTATTGAACTGGAACAAAAGCACGAGGCCAAACGGGTGGCCATCGCGATCGACATACGCAGTGCCACGTCGCTACCGCTGGTGCCGCAGCAGCTGGAAGACTTGCGCCAACAGGGTATTGCCGTCAAATCGCTGTTTCTGGATGCCAACACCGAGACACTGGTGCGCCGCTACTCGGAAACCCGGCGCAAGCATCCGCTGTCCCAACTGGATTCAGGCCACGGCGAACAGGATGCCCGGCACGCGCTGGTGGATGCCATTGAGCTGGAGCGCAATCTGCTGGCAGAACTCCGGGAGCAGTCGCATGTGATTGACTCCAGCATCATCCGGCCTTCGCAATTACAGGGCTATGTCAAGACGCTGATTTCCACGCCCAGCAAGCAGTTGACGCTGGTGTTTGAGTCCTTTGCGTTCAAGCGCGGTGTCCCCACCGATGCCGACTACGTTTTTGACGTGCGCATGCTCCCCAACCCCCACTACGAGCCTGGTCTGAAGCACCTCACCGGGCGCGACCAGCCGGTCATTGATTTCTTGCTGGGCCAGGCTGAAGTGGATTTGATGCTGCACCACATCACCTACTTCCTGGAATGCTGGATGGACGCATTGGCACGTGACCACCGCAGTTATGTCACCGTCGCGATTGGCTGCACCGGCGGTCAGCACCGCTCGGTCTACCTGGTTGAACGTCTGACGCAGCACTTCGCAGCCAAGTGGGTCACGCTCAAACGCCACCGGGAAATCGACGCCATTTGAACGCGTTGTTGCGGAAATGCAGCCCGTCAGGCTGACAGGCCCTGCTGCAAAAGCTTGCGAATCGGTGCCGGCAAGCCCATACGCGGCCAATCCTGCGCACCCATCCACTGCCCCTCGTCCCAGGACATCGCCTCACTCGGCAGCGACCAGCGCCATGGATGCAAGTGCAAATCCTTGTGCGTGAGCACATGGGTGAACACCGGTTGTGCGTCCAGTTCCACCCGCAGGTGCGGGGGCACGGAGCGCAACATGGCGTCTTCGCTGTCAAACAACGGCAGGCAATACAAACCCGCCCACACACCCGGGGTTGGCCGTTTGCTGAACCAGACTGCACCATCGACCGACTGCGCCCACAGAAGCCAGATGGACTGACTGCTCCGTTTGAGTGTGCGGGTGCGCACCGGGTATTTTTGGGGGTCGCCTGCTGCGGTGGCCACGCAAAAGGACTGCACCGGACAGGTGCTGCAAGCGGGCTTGCGTGGCAGGCAGACCGTGGCGCCCAGATCCATCATGCCCTGGGTATAGCGCGGCATGGCCTTGCCAGCATCTTCCAGCTTGGGCAACAAGGCGGCTGCGGCTTCCCACAAAGCCCGCGTGTTGGCCGCCAGGGCCAGATCGGCGTCAAATCCCGTAACCCGCGTCACCACCCGCTTGACGTTGGCGTCCAGTATGGCCACCCGTTCGCCAAAGCACAGGGACGCAATGGCCGCTGCCGTGGAGCGTCCAATGCCTGGCAGTGTCTCCAGCGCATCTGATCGGCTTGGGAAAGCGCCCTGGTGCTGCGTCATGACCTGCTGCGCACACCGGTGCAAGTTACGGGCACGGCTGTAGTAGCCCAGCCCGCTCCATAAGCCCATGACGTCGTCCTGACTGGCTTCTGCCAGCGACTTCACGTCCGGAAATCGCTCAACAAATCGTGTGAAGTAGTCCCGAACGGTCGCCACCTGCGTCTGTTGCAGCATGATCTCTGACAACCAGACGCGGTAAGGGTCTTGTGTGTTCTGCCACGGGAGGTCATTTCTGCCGCAGCGTCTCTGCCAGTCCACCACCTGCGCAGCAAAAGCGCCTGCGGCTCGCACGGTGCTCAGGCGAACTCCACGTCCAGAACGGCTTTGGCTGGCTGGTTGGACTCAATGAGGTAGGCGGTCAGTTCCGACAGTTTGACATCAACCTGATTCAACGAAGTCCCCTGCGATTCAATATCCTGAATACGCTCCTCGAGCCCGCCAGCGGCTTGCTGAATGCGGTCGATGGCCTCAATGCGACGACTGAAGTTGCGGCGGCGCTCGCGCAATTGCGCATCCAGCTGGGCCGCGGCCGACTTGCTCCACAACTCCACGTCCGCCAATGCGGTCTCATGGATGTTGCGAAGGCGGGTCGATAACGCACGCACCAGACGGTCTGCAAACTCGGGCTGGGCCAGCTTGAACGCGTTTCCAATGCCCAAATATTGCAGGTGGCTTCGCTCGACCAGATCCAGGTCAATGAGGTACTGCGCCATTTGGGGCTCCGCAGGCGCCTGCAAGGAAAATCCATGCTCAGCATTGAGCTGGCGGAAGGTTGCAGCCAGCATCGCCTGGATTTCTCCGCACAGGGTCTGAACTTTTTGCAGATTGCCCCGCAACCGGTCGAACGTCTCTCCATAAGCCCGCTTGACACCCAGCTTGAGGCCTTTTTGCATCAGGGCGCCGTTCAACTGGGCCATCTCCTTTTTCAGGGCCGCCGACCCCAAAATACCAAATACTTCGCGCAGCAGTTTCAGATGCACGGACCGAACGGCGTGGATCTTGGCCCCACCCAGATCGAACTCCGCTTGCTCCTGCGAAATGCGTGAGCGCATGTGTTTGATCACCGAGGCATTCTTGCCCTGCAGGCCCCTGAGCTCCATCATTTGCTCGGTCAGGTCCCGCTTGCGAATATTGATCACACGACCGGTCTCTGCGCGCAAGTCTGAAATACCCGACACCATGGCATCCGCCAGAATCTTCTGGCGTTTGCCCATCATTCCCCGACCCAGCGCATCTTCCAGAACCGGCAGGCAACTTTGCCTGAGCAGTTCTTGATCATTGGTCACCTTGGCCACCAAGCCCTTTTGAGCCGACACGGCAATCACGCGATCCCGTGGAATACCCAGAATTTCGGCGGTGCTGGCTTTTTGACGATCAATCTGTGCTTGAATCTGCGCTGGTGTGCTCAATTCGTCCCAGAGGGTATCGATCTTGTTCAGTACAACCAGGCGTGAATCGGTATTGCCGGACTCGGTAATCAGGTGCTCGCGCCAGATGGAGAGGTCCGACTTGGTGACTCCGGTATCCGCACCCAGAATAAACACCACCGCATGCGCCTGCGGAATCAGGCTGACGGTCAATTCGGGCTCGGCGCCAATCGCATTCAAACCCGGCGTATCCAGAATCACCAGACCCTGCTTGAGCAAAGGGTGTGCGATGTTGATCAACGCATGCCGCCAGCGGGGCACCTCGACCATGCCCTGCGCGTCCAGCAGGGGATTGTCTTCCTGTGACCGGTTGTCCCAAAAGCCCAACGCACGCGCTTCATCCTGGGTAACCTTCAGCGTCTCGGCAACTTTCTCCAGCGCCTTGGCCAACTGTTGCGGATTGTTTACATCCAGGTCAATGCGGGTCCACTTTTCTGGCGCCATACGCCATTCAATGAGCGCTTGCGGCTGCAGGCGGGTCTCAATCGGGAGCAGGCGCAGGCAAGGCGGCACGTCCGAGTCGTAACCCATCTCGGTGGGGCACATCGTGGTGCGGCCGGCGCTGGCGGGCATGATGCGCCGGCCATACCCGGCAAAGAAAATGGCGTTGATCATTTCCGATTTACCACGGGAGAATTCGGCAACAAATGCCACCATCACCTTGTCAGATCGAACCTGGGCTTCCAGCCTGCGCAGGCGCTCTTCGACCGCAGCGTCGAGCAGTTCGTTGTCTTTCATCCACTCGGCCAGCAACTTCAGGCGCAATGCAAACTCACGCCTCCACGAGCCGTGCTGATCAAACTGTTCGTTAAATGAAGTAGCCAAAAGTCCCCCCGGTGGAATCTTTCAATATAGCACCGCGACCACTGATAGCGCTCAAGGTTTTTGGCAAGTGCCGCAGAAAAACGTCGATCGCTGCCCTTGCCGGATTGCCTTGACGGGCGCGCCGCAGACCTTGCAGGGTTGGCCCTCTCGCGCGTACACCATGGCTTCCAGCTGAAAATGCCCCGCTTCACCCTGCGCATTGGAGAAATCACGCAAGGTGCTGCCCCCCTGCTCCACCGCCCGCGCCAGCACTTGGCGGATAGCCTGATGCAACCGGGCAACACGTGGGCGACTGAGGCGAAAAGCCCGGGTAGTGGGCCGGATACCGGCAAAAAAAAGTGCTTCAGATGCATAAATATTGCCCACCCCCACCACCACATCACCGGCCAACAGAACCTGTTTGATGGGCGCTTTGCGCAGCTTCAGTCCCGCGTGAAACAGCCGCGCGTCAAAATCCGCACCCAGCGGTTCTGTGCCTAACTTTCCAAGAAGCTTTTGGGCAACCGGGTCTTGCTCACTCTGCGCATGCACCACCGCGCCAAACCGGCGTGGATCATGCAGCCGCAAGATGCCGTGGGTGGTGCGCAGCTCAAAATGGTCATGCGTGCCGGCTTCAGGTAACTGGCGGTCAAACGTCAGGCTGCCTGACATACCCAAATGCAGGAGCAAAAGCCCTTGGTCCATGTCCAGCAGCAGATATTTGCCACGCCGGCGCACCCCCGCCACCCGGCGACCCACCAACACATCCGGGGCACACCCCAGGGGCCAGCGCAGGGGCTTGCCCATGCGGACCGACTGGATCTGCGCTCCCGCAATGCGGTCGGCAAAACTCAGGCGCGTCACTTCAACTTCGGGTAATTCAGGCATGGGGTAACAGGTTTACGGTGTTGGATTATTATGGCCTGATGAGAAGACACCACAGACTGATCACCCTTGCCTTGTTAATTGCTGCCGCCTTCAACGGCGTTCATGCAGCATCCGCCCCAACCAGCAGCCTCAGTAACTCCAAACTGGACAGCGAACTGTTTTACGAGTTGCTGGTTGGCGAGCTCAGCGCCCAATCGGGTGACACCGGCGCGGCATACGCCTTGATGCTGGACGCCGCCCGCAAGGCCAACTCACCCCGTTTGTACGAACGCGCTGTGGAGTTGGCACTGCTTTCGCGCAGTGGCACTTCCGCGCTGGACGCGGCGCAAGCCTGGTCGCGTGCGTTCCCTGCTTCACGCGAAGCCAATCGTTACGTACTCCAGATCCTGATCGGATTGAACCGGATTGCCGACACGCTGGAACCCCTCAAGCGCGAACTGGCTGGTTTGCCTGCGGCTGAGCGATCAGCGGCAATCGGCCTCCTGCCGCGCTATTACGCCCGTGCGACGGAAAGAAAACTGGTGGCAACAGTCGTTGAGCAGGTACTGAAGCCAGATTTTGCCAACCGTACCACCGGCCCCACGGCATGGTCCGCCATTGGCATCCTGCGTTTGCAGGCGGCAGACACAAGCGGTGCACTGGAAGCGGCGCGGCGGGGTGCCGCACTGGACCCTCAATCCGAAGTGCCGATGATGCTGGCGCTTGCCCTGATGGAATCCAAAATACCGCAAGCAGAGGTTCTGGTCCGTAAATATGTTGCAAGCAAACCGCGACCTGATGTGCGCATGGCTTATGCCCGCCACCTGCTGAGCACACAGCGATACGCCGAGGCTTACGCACAGATGCAACTGCTGACAGCTGAAAAGCCGGATTACCGGGAAGCATGGCTGGTACGTGGATCACTGGAGTATCAGGACAAGAATATGGTGCTCGCCGAAGCATCATTGAAGAGCTTTGTTGCCCTCAATCCCCCTGCACCCGCCGCTGACACCCTGCAGCCAGCGGCCATGGACCGCGGTCTGGTGCAGGCCTACTTGCTGCTGGCACAAATTGCAGAACAGGACAAGCGGCTGGATGAAGCCCAGAGTTATCTGGCGCGCATTACCGGCCCACAGGATGCGCTACGCGTGCAAAGCCACCGTGCCACAATTCTTGTGCGTCAGGGCAAGCTGGAAGAAGCGCGCGCGGTTATCCGCAACACGCCGGAGTCGCAACCCGGAGATGCACGCGCCAAGATCAGCGCAGAAGTGCAACTCTTGCGGGACAACAAACAGTTCCCCGCAGCCTACCAACTACTGGCCCAGGCCATGGTTCGCTACCCGGAAGATGCCGATCTCGTCTACGACCAGGCCATGGTGGCGGAAAAAATTGGCAAGCCGGACGAAATGGAAAAACTACTGCGCCGCGTGATTGCCACCAAGCCTGATTACCACCACGCCTACAACGCGCTGGGTTATTCGCTGGCAGACCGCAACGTGCGCTTGCCGGAAGCCCGCCAGCTGGTCGCCAAGGCACTGGAGTTTGCACCCAACGACCCCTTCATCGTCGACAGCCTGGCGTGGGTAGAGTTTCGCTCTGGCAATTCGGCCGAGGCGGTGCGTCTGCTCCAGGGCGCCTTTCAGGTCCGGCCCGATGCGGAAATCGCAGCCCACCTGGGTGAGGTGTTGTGGTCCATGGGCCAACGTGATCAGGCCAACGCCATCTGGACGAAGGGTCTGGAGCTCAATCCTGACAACGAGACATTGCAAGACACCATCAAGCGTCTGCGCGGCAAACCGTGAAAGTGGCATTCCCGTGGTGGAGCAAGTGGGTGGGCATATTTGCTATTATTTTAATAGCTGGATGCGCAAGTAACACGGGGGCTAGAGGGCCGTTTGATGCACAAAACCCGCATTGGCAAGGCCGCCTTGCGGTTCGCGTGGAAAGCACACCGGTGCAAGCGTTCTCGGCAGACTTCGATCTTCAAGGCAACGCGCGCGCCGGCAGCATGACGTTTACCTCCCCGCTGGGTAGCACACTCGCGCGCCTGCAATGGGATGCAGAAGTCGCCACATTGCAGACCACCGGAGAGGCCCAGCACTTTGCATCGCTGGAGGCACTGGTGTGGCATGCAACGGGAACCGATCTGCCCGTAATCAACCTGTTTTCATGGCTGCAAGGTGTCGCATCGGACACACCGGGGTGGCAAGCCGACTTGCAGGACCTGCCGACCGGTCGGCTGAGCGCCAGGCGCCTGCCACCGGGCACACCCGCCGAACTCAAGATCATCCTGGACCGCTGAGCCCCTCCGATAATTGACCCATGCAGTCGCTCTACGACATTCCCGCCCCCGCCAAGCTCAACCTGTTTCTGCACATTACCGGCCGACGCGATGATGGCTACCACCTCCTGCAATCCGTCTTCATGTTGATCGATTGGTGCGACACCCTGCACTTCGAGCTGCGCCGTGACGGCCAAATCAGCCGCGAAGACCTCACATGGGAGTTGCCCGCAGACGATCTGGTGGTGCGCGCCGCCCGTACTCTGCAGCAAGCAACGCAGTGCCCGCTGGGAGTGCACATCGGCGTCTCCAAATCGGTGCCTGCGCAAGCCGGCATGGGCGGCGGATCGTCGGACGCGGCCTCGACCCTGCTGGCACTCAACCGGCTCTGGCAATTGAACTTGTCTCTGGAAAAGCTGTCGCATCTGGGCCTGGCGCTGGGTGCCGACGTCCCTTTTTTCCTTTGCGGCCACCATGCCTGGGTCGAAGGTATTGGCGAAAAAATAACCCCACTGCAGTTGCCTGCAGCCCGCTTTGTCGTCGTCAAACCCGATGCCGGACTGGAAACCCAACTTATTTTCTCTGACCCCTCGTTAAAACGGGACTCAGAGCCTGCTATAATTTCAGGCTTCGCTGCAGATTCATTCGAAACCGCATTTAGTTACGGACGAAACGATTTGCAAGCCGTTGCCCAAAAGCTGTGCCCCGGTGTGAATCAAGCCCTTGAGTGGCTTGAATCCCAAGGTTTGAGTGGTCGAATGACTGGCTCTGGAAGTGCAGTATTTGCGCAAGTGCGGCAAGACGCGGACCTGGATCGTTTGGGTGGCTTTGAGTCAGTGCCGAGCGGTTTTCAGGTTAGGCTTTGCAGCGGCTTGGATGTTCACCCTTTGTTGGGTTGGGCAACCAGCGATGGTTTATCGGTGGGCAGCGTTTAGCTGTCAACCCGTGTAGGGGAGTCGCCAAGTTGGTTAAGGCACTGGATTTTGATTCCAGCATGCGAAGGTTCGAATCCTTCTTCCCCTGCCAAATCTGTTGTTCCGGATATCCGGACTACGGCACGCGCAACGTACAGACATAAACCTAATCTCTTCGCTGGAACCCGCATGCAGGCACCCCTTCCCCCAGATTTCATGGTTTTCACCGGCAATGCCAATCCCGGCATGGCGGCAGACATTGCCCGGCACCTGAACATCTCGCTCGGAGCAGCCACCGTTGGTCGCTTTTCGGACGGCGAAGTCACCGTCGAAATCAACCAGAACGTGCGCGCCCGCGACGTGTTTGTGGTCCAGAGCACCTGCGCACCCACCAACGAAAACCTGATGGAATTGCTCATCATGGTGGACGCGTTAAAACGTGCATCCGCCGAGCGCATCAGTGCCGTGATCCCTTACTTTGGTTACGCCCGGCAAGACCGCCGTCCGCGTTCCTCGCGGGTGCCAATTACAGCGAAAGTGGTTGCCAACATGCTGCAGGCCGTGGGTGTGGCGCGCGTACTGACCATGGATTTGCACGCTGACCAGATCCAGGGTTTCTTTGATATTCCCGTCGACAACATCTATGCATCCCCTGTGCTGCTGGGTGACTTGCGCCAGAAGAACTACGAAGACCTGATTGTGGTGTCGCCCGACGTGGGCGGCGTGGTACGTGCCCGTGCGCTCGCCAAGCAGCTCGGCTGCGACCTGGCCATTATTGACAAACGCCGCCCCAAGGCCAATGTCAGCGAAGTGATGCACGTGATCGGTGAGATTGATGGCCGCAATTGCGTCATCATGGACGACATGATTGACACAGCCGGCACACTGGTCAAGGCAGCCGAAGTTCTGAAAGAACGCGGCGCCAAGAAAGTTTATGCGTATTGCACGCATCCCATCTTCTCGGGTCCCGCCATCGAGCGCATTGCCAACGGCAACGCACTTGATGAGGTGGTGGTCACCAACACCATTCCGCTGAGCGCTGCGGCGGCGGGATGCAAGAAAATTCGCCAGCTCACCGTGGCACCGCTGATTGCTGAAACCATTCAGCGCATCGCCAAGGGTGAGTCGGTCATGAGTTTGTTTTCGGATCAGGAAAATCTTTTCTGATTGAAGCAAAAAAGTAGACGCCCGGCCTGAACGCAGGCTGATCCGCGTTTTTATTAATCGGAGTCGCACTGGTCGCGGTGGACTCTTTCAGGAGTAAGTTATGAAATTTGTCGCTTTTGAGCGCGCTATGCAGGGTACGGGTGCGAGCCGCCGTCTCCGCAATTCGGGTCGCACACCTGGTATCGTTTACGGTGGCGCTAACGGCGAACCGCTGTCGATCGAGCTCGACCACAACGCCCTGTGGCATGCCATCAAGAAGGAAGCGTTCCACGCCTCCATTCTCGACATGGAAATCAACGGCGTTGAGAGCAAGGTTCTGCTGCGCAACGTGCAGATGCACCCGTTCAAGCAATTGATTTTGCACACCGATTTCCAGCGCGTGGACGCCACCACCAAGCTGCACATGAAGGTGCCACTGCACTTCAGCGGCCAGGAAGAGTCTTCTGCAGTCAAAGTTGACCACTGCCTGATCAACCACGTGTTGACCGAAATGGACATCTCCTGCCTGCCGGCCGACCTGCCAGAGTTCATCGCGGTAGACCTCGGTGGCCTGAAGAAAGGTACCTCGTTCCATGTGAGCGATGTCAAGCTGCCCAAGGGCGTGTCTGCAGTCATCAAGGGCCGTGAAAACCCGGTCCTCGTGTCCGTGGTGACGCCAGCTGCTGAAATTTCCGCTGAAGCCGCTGAAACTGCAGCACCTGCAGGCAAGGGCGGCAAGGGCGGCAAGGCACCCGCTGCTGCCAAGGCACCGGCTGCAAAGCCCGCTGCAAAAAAATAATTCCCTAGCCGCAAGGTTTTAGGCGATATCGCTTAACGGCCCACTTCGGTGGGCCGTTGTCGTTTATGGGCCTGCATTTTTGCCCTACCATTCACGACACCTTCGACACACCACCCTGGCTACCCGTCATGATCAAACTGTTTGTTGGACTCGGAAACCCGGGCCCGGAATACGATGCCACCCGCCACAACGCCGGGTTCTGGTGGGTGGACGCGCTGGCCCGCGAGCTCAAAGTGTCGCTGATCATGGACAAGGGTTACCACGGCTTGGTGGCGCGTACCACCGTGCATGGACAAACCGTCTGGTTGCTGGAACCGCAGACCTTCATGAACCTGTCCGGTAAATCGGTGGCCGCGCTCGCACGATTTTTCAAAATTGCGCCGCAGGAAATCATGGTCATCCACGACGAGCTCGACATCCCGCCAGGCCAGGCCAAACTCAAACTCGGCGGCAGCCACGCCGGTCATAACGGCTTGCGTGACATCCACGCCCAATTGGGCACCGACGACTACTGGCGCCTGCGCCTGGGTGTGGGCCACCCTGGCAACAAAGCCGAAGTGGTCAGCTGGGTACTGAAAAAACCCATCCTGGACGATCGTATTGCCATCGAACAATGCATTGACCGATCCCTCAAGGCCGTGCCCGCTTTTATGGCTGGCGACATGAACAAGGCCACCTTGCTGGTGCACACCAGCAAGCCCCCAAGACCCCATGCGCCCCAGCAGCCGCGTCCCCTCAAGCCAAACCAGTCAGCCGACCCGACGGTGAACCAGGTTTCTCCCGCTGACCTCGCACCGATACCAACCAACCCAGGAACTATTGCGTGAAAAAACTTCTGTTCACCGCTATTACTTTGATAGCTGCTTGCGCACTGTCGACGGGGGCCTGGGGCCAAAAAGTCTACAAATGCGGTGCGTCATACAGCCAGACGCCCTGCGACGGTGCTGTCACGGTCAACACCGAAGACCCGCGCAGCAAAGCCCAAAAAACCGAGGCCGATGCAGCCACCCGAAGCGAAGCGGCCGCGGCCAACACCATGGAAAAAACGCGTCTGAAGGCGCAGGCGCACGCACTGGCCGACAACAAAGCCGCAGACAAAAAAGAGGCTGAAGCGAAGGTGGCCAAGTCCAGAAAAGAGCGGGCCCAGATGGAAGCAGACCCAGCCACAAAGACCGGTGCCCAAAAGAAAAACAAAGCCGGGAAGAAAAGAGAGCCGGAATATTTCACCGCCCACGCAGCCAGCGAGAAGAAGCGCAAAGTGGCGGACTGAGCCTTGCGCTAAACCTTGGCGACCAACTGGAGCCGGCGGTATTTCTGCCACAAGGTCTCCAGGTCTTCCACAAATGCCGGGTTGACCGGAATACAGGACACCGGGCACACCTGCACGCACTGCGGTTCATCAAAATGGCCCACGCACTCGGTGCATTTGCCGGGGTCAATCTCGTAGATCTCGGAGCCCATGTAGATGGCTTCGTTGGGGCACTCCGGCTCGCACACATCGCAGTTGATGCACTCGTCGGTAATGATCAGCGCCATAGCGAGCCCTTCACCGACAACCCTGCGAAAAATGAGACGTTTTGCATGGGCATCATTATCGTTGCTTGGCCCACAATAGTTTTTGTCCGAGGCTGCAACACCCTACTGCCATGTCTGAAAACACCCGGCCATCGAACGCGTCACTCCCCTTGCACGCGTGGAGCGCCACCGCCCTGCTACACGCCTACCGGGCCCGTGAACTCTCGCCCGTAGCGGTGACCCGATCGGTGCACTGGATGGTGTGCCCGTCACCATCAAGGAAAACATCGCCACCTGGGGCGGCCCCATGCCCCTGGGTACCCTGGCCACCGATGCGCAACCCGCCCTTGCCGATGCCCCGCCCGCCGCACCGCTGCGCGAGGCAGGCGCGGTCATGGTGTGCAAAACCAGCATGCCCGACTACGGCATGCTGTCCTCGGGCGTGTCCACCTTCCACAAGCTCACACGCAACCCCTGGAACCTGGAAAAAGCGCCGGGCGCGCAGCAGGCCCCATGACACGCACCGTGGCCGACTCCGCGCTGTTGATGCAGGTGCTGAGCCAGAGCGATGACCGCGACAGCATGAGCCTGCCACCCCTCACCATTGCCCGGGATGACTGGGACGCTCCCGTCCGCTTCGTACGCGACCTGCGCATCGGGCTGCTCATGGATGCAGGCTGTGGCCTGCCGGTGGAGCCCGAGGTGCGCGATGCAGTGCTGCGTGCCGCGCAACTGTTCTCACCCGCCAGATGCTCGACGGCATGGACCACGCCTGGCGCATGCGCTCGCACCTGGATCTGGCGGCGCTGCCTGCCGGGAAAAGGGATGCCGTTCTGCCCTACATCCGCCAATGGGCCGACAGCGTGAAAGACATGCCGGCCTTCGCGGCCGAACTGCCCTCGCCCACCAACGATCCGCTGCGCCCGCTGGAGCACATTGCGTTCACCGTGCCCTACAACATGTCGGGGTAACCCGCCGCGTCCATTCCGTGCGGCTGCACGGCCGGTGGGCTACCGATCGGTCTGCAGATTGCCGGTCGGCGGTTTGATGATTTGGGGGTGCTGCAGGTCAGCCGCACAAGGCTCGGTCAAGGCTCGGTCAAGGCTCGGTCAAGGCTCGGTCAAGGCCTCTGAAAACTCATCCGGCTTGACGATCATGACCGGCACCGCACTGGCGTGCAGAACTTCATTGGAAACCGAGCCCAGCATGGCCAGGCGCAAGGTGCTGGTTCCGCGTGCGCCCATCACAATCAGGTCGCAGCCAAAACGCTCGGAAATTTCAATAATGATGTGTGCCGGGTCACCCTTGGCCACTTCGCACTCGTATTCCACACCTGCGGCATCCAGCAAGGCTTGCGCGCCCACCAGCGCGTGCAAGCCCGCTTCGGCACTGGCCCTGTCGATCAGTTCCGGATCCTCCGCCAGCAGGAGCTCATACAAGTTGGCAGATTCCTGCACGTTGGCCAGCACCGCGTCGGCCCGCAGGCCCGCCAGCACCATGCGGATGGCAAAACGCACTGCCTCCAGAGACAACTCCGAACCATCCACGGGTAGCAAGATTTTCATGGTGCACTCCTGTTGGGCGACGGCCCGTGCACAGTATGCAGCGGCTAGCCCTTGGGTGCCTGCAATTTTTGCAGCAGGCGGGCGTGCACGCTGGGTGCCACGAACTGGGCCACGTCGCCCTTGAGCGTGGCAATCTCGCGCACCAGGGTGCTCGAAATATGCTGATAGCGGGAATCAGGGGTCAGGAACACCGTCTCCACATCGGGCGCCAGCGCACGGTTTATGCCTGCGAGCTGGTTCTCAAAATCAAAATCTGTCACCGAACGCACACCGCGCAGCATGGCCCGTGCGCCATGGTCCACCGCAAAGTCGCGCACCAGACCGGAAAAGGGTTCCACCTGCACATTGGCATAGGCCCTCAGGACTTCGCGCACCGTCTCCAGGCGCTCCTCCAGGCTGAACATCGTCTTTTTGTGGTGGGCTGCCGCCACCGCCACGATGACGGTGCCAAACAGACCCGCCGCACGGCGAATCAGGTCCTGGTGGCCCAAGGTGATGGGGTCGAACGTGCCGGGATACACGGCAATCACGGGGTTTGACATGGAGTGCTCCGGGACCTGCAGGCCCTGTTGTGCCAGAAATTATTCAGCGCCTGGGGTGGGTTCCAGCGCCGCTGCAACGACGTCCACGGCCTGCAGCAGATGCGCATGCACAGCGCCAGCCTTGAGGTGGCGGTGCACTGCCAGCCCCAACGGTGCCAGCGCTTCGTCCGTCCAGGCCTTGGGCGCTTCCAGGTACACAAAGCCGCCGGGCGCCAGGGCGCGCGCTGCAGCAGTCAATGCAGCTTCGTAAATATCGGCGTCAAACGGGGGATCCAGAAAGATCACGTTCTGGGTGCCGGGGGCCAGCTGGCGCAATGCCGCCACGCCCTCGCCGCGCTGTAGCTGCAGCTTTTGTGGCACTGCGGGCTTGGGAATATCCAGGCTTAACAGCTGGGTGTGCACGCGCTGCAGTTGCTCCACCAGCGTGCCGTCTTTTTCTACCAGCAGCACGTCGCTGGCGCCGCGCGAGGCGGCTTCAAAACCCAGTGCGCCGGTGCCGGCAAAGGCGTCCACACAGCGCATGCCAGTCATGTCCTGGCCCAGCCAGTTGAACAGGGTTTCGCGCACGCGGTCAGGCGTGGGGCGCAGGCCGGGCTTGTCGGCCACTTTGAGTTTGATGCGCTTCCAGTGCCCGCCGATGATGCGAATTTCGTGGGTTTGAACCAATTTGACGCGGACGGGGCGTTTGGGTGCGCCGGGGGTGCCGCGCTTGAGGGTGGATTTCTTTGCTTTCATGCGCACAGCTTAACCCAAGGTGATCAGAGCAAACCCGCCGCCGCGACCTCCCGCTACGCGGACAGTTTGCGCTCAAAGCTTCAGCTGGCGTTGGCCGGACTGGTGGAGGGCAAGCGGTAGACGGGCAGGCCCAGCGCTGCCGTGTGGCGCGCATGGCGGTGTCCAGACTGCCCTCGCGCCCGCAGGAGGTGTACACATCCCACACGCCCGGCCCTTTGTCCAGCATCCAGGCGCTCCTCTTTTCATAGCTATCCACGCATTCTGCATGCGGGCTGGAAGGCCAAATGGCTTGAAGAATCCGCCAGAATCCATTCTGGGGATGGGCGTAATACTGCTGGTGCGCCAAGGAGGTAGCACCGGGAAAACCGCCCAACACCAGCAAGCGGGTATGCGCCGTCATCAGGGGGGGCAGACCCTGCAGACGCACAGGCGCATTCACGGCGGGCGCCTCAAGGCCCGCCACCGAGCACCACCGTCACCATCTTTTGCGGCTGCAGTTTGCGCGCAAAAGCGGCGCGAATGTCGGCCACGGTGAGTCGCTCCACTTGCTGCGTCCAGGTGTCCAGATAGTCCAGCGGCAAACCGTTCCAGGCGATGTTGGCCACGTTGTCGAGCAGCTTGCGGTTGCTGTCGATCAAGAGGGCAAAGCCGCCAATCAGGTTGTCTTTGGCGGCTTGCAACTCTTTCTCGGTCGGGCCATCGGCGACGAATTTGGCGAGCACTTCACGCACCAGTGCCAATGCCTGCTGCGCCTGGTCGGGGCGGGTTTGCAAGCCGATCGTGAAAGCACCGGCGTGCAGACCCGGGGCAAAATAGCTGTAGACGCTGTAACTCAGGCCGCGCTTCTCCCGCACCTCTTCGGTCAGCCGCGAGGTAAAGCCGCCGCCGCCCAGAATGTGGTTGCCCAGCATCAGGGCAAAGTGGTCGGGGTCGTTGCGCCGGTAGCCCGGCTGGCCCACCAGCACATGGGCCTGGGCTGATGCAAACGAGATGTCTTTTTCCTGCGCCTGTTGCAACGGCTGCACATCAGGCACCGGTGGCAAAGCCGGGCAATCGCCGGTCGGCAGGTGCGCAAACAGCTGCGTCACCAGTGCATCTGCCTGCGCCTTGTCGAGCGCACCGACGATGCTGACCTTGGCGTAGCAGGGGCGCACCACGCGGGCATGCAGCGCGGCCATGTCCTGCACGCCGATGCGCAGCAAGGTCGCCTCTGTCATCTCGGCGCCATAGGGGTGGGCGCCATAGACCGCTTTCGCGAAGGCGCGCGCTGACTGTTTGGCGGGTCGGGTGTCGGCTTCTTTCAAGGCGGCAATCAGTTTGGGGCGGTCGCGCAGCCAGTTGGACTGCGGAAAGGCCGGCTCGGCCAACTGGCGCGCCGCGAGCGCCACGGCCTTTTGCAGCAGGTCCGGGTAGGTGAGCGAGCGCAGCGAAAAGCTCAGGCGATCCACCCCTGCGCCGCCGCCGAACGACGCCCCCAGATCAGCCCAGGCTTCGCTCAGACCGTTTTCGTCCAGCGCAGGGCCGTTGGCCGTGGGCCGCAAACCGTTGGCGGTGGCGGCCGCCATCAAGCTGGAGAGGCCGGGCTTGTCGGCCGGATCACGGCGGCCACCGGCGTCGAGCTCAATGCGCACGTCCACCATGGGAATAGCGGGGCTTTCTACCAGGAATATCTGCACGCCTGAAGGCTGCGTCCACTGGATGAGGGGAATACCCGCCCACGCGAAATTTATAAGAAAAAGGCCTGTAGCCCCCGCCAATACTGCGCGAGCAGCTCTCATTTTGATAGTGATCATAGGGGCTTCAGTGGCGGGCGCCAGCCAGGGGCACGCGGGGTTTGCGGTTTTTGTCTGGTGGCTGGGGCAAGAGGGTGGCCACCGTCAGGGCGTCATCGCCAAAATATTGGGCGGCCACCGCCTGCACTTGGGCTGCGGTGACGGTGCGCAGGCGGGCGATCAGGCGCTCATCGCTGTCCAGCGGGAAACCGGTGACCCAGTTCACGCCCAGCGAACGGGCCTGGTTGAAGACGCTGTCGAGTTTGTAGACCTCACCCGCCACCCACTGGGTTTTGACGCGCTGCAACTCCGATTCGGTAACCCCCTCGCTGGCAATGCGCGCAACCTGCGCACGCAGAGCCTGCTCCACTTGGGCGGCAGTCTTGCCACTGGCGGGCACGCCCGAGAGCATGAACACCTGCGGACCCCGGGCGCTCAGGCCATAGTGCGAACCGGCGTTGTCGGCCACATGGTCTTTGGGTTGGGTGAGGGCCCGGTCCAGGCGGGCCCCTTCATATCCATCCAGCACTGCGGACAGTACCGTCAGGGCCAGCGCGTCGGCGTTGTCAGCGTCATTGTCTGGCGCATCCAGTCCGCTGGAAGCCAGACCCGGCACCTTGAACGCCAGTGTCACATAGGCCTGCTCGGCGGGGGCCTTGAAATCGAGGCGGCGCACGCCCGCCTGCGGCGGCTCCTCGCGCGGTTTGCGCACGGGTACCGCGCGAGCGGGGATGCTGCCGTAGTATTTTTCAGCCCAGGTGCGTACCTGGGCCACGTCCACGTCGCCCGCCACCACGACAGCGGCGTTGGCAGGGGTGTACCAGCGCTGGAAGAACGCGCGGGCATCGTCCGCCGTCATGGCGTCCAGATCGCTCATCCAGCCCACAATGGGCCTTCTGTAGGGCGATGCTACATAGACGGCGGCGCTCAGCGCCTCGTAGAGACGGGCATGCGGGTTGTCGTCCGTGCGCAGGCGGCGCTCTTCCTTGACCACTTCGAGCTCTTTGGCAAACACCACGTCGCTCCATTGGTTGTTGGCGAAGCGGTCGGCTTCGAGCTTCATCACGTCTTCCAGGCGGGCAGTGGGTATTTGCTGGTAGTAGCCGGTGTAGTCCTTGCTGGTGAAGGCGTTCTCGCGGCCGCCCAGCGCGGCCACGCGGCGCGAAAAATCACCCGCTGCCACAGTGGGCGTGCCCTTGAACATCATGTGTTCCAGGACATGGGCCACGCCCGAGGTGCCGTCCACCTCGTCCATGGAACCCACCCGCACCCACACCATATTGACAGCCGTCGGGGCACGGTGGTCGGGTTTGACAATGAGCGCCATGCCGTTCGCCAGGGTGAATTGCTGCACAGCGGGTGCGGCCTGCGCCGCATGGCCTTGCGCTGAAAAGCCCAGGCCAAGCCCGACCGCCACCGTCAACGCTGTCGCGCGGGGCATTGCGGTCAACCGGCTGAAAAAATGATGGGGCGGGGTCAACAAGCGCGGCTTGGAAGGGGGCTGTGGGTGTTTCATAGAATGTGTGATTCTAAGAACGCCCCACATGTTCAGTTTTTTCAAAAAGAAATCCCCTCCTCCGCCCATTGTTGCGCCCATTGTTGCGCCTGTTGTTGCACTGGTTGCACCGCCTGATACACCGTTTCTCCCCCCGGCAGCGCGGGGCGGCTCGCTGATTGGCAGCGCGCTGGCCGCACCCATTGACATCCCGGTACCGAGTGTCACGCCGCCCGAGCGGCAAAAGTGGCTGGACAAGCTCAAGCTCAGTCTGGGCAAAACGGCGTCCGGCATCTCGACCGTGTTTGGCGGCTCGCAGATCGACGAGGCGCTGTACGAAAGCCTCGAAGACGCCCTGCTCATGGCCGACACCGGCGTGCCCGCCACGCAGTATTTGCTGGCCGAGCTGCGCCGCAAGGTCAAGGACAGCGGCGTGACCCATCCGGTGGCCCTGAAAAACATCCTGATTGCCACGCTCACCGACCTGCTGCAGCCGCTGGAAAAACCGCTGGTGATTGGCCAGAACCACCCCACCGTCATCATGGTGGCCGGCGTCAACGGCGCGGGTAAAACCACGTCCATTGGCAAGCTCACGCGGCATTTGGCCGAGCATGGTGCCAGCGTGCTGCTGGCAGCCGCCGATACCTTCCGCGCGGCAGCGCGCGAGCAGCTCAGCATCTGGGCCGACCGCAATACGGTGGACATCATCAGCCAGGAAGGGGGCGATCCCGCCGCCGTGAGCTTTGATGCCGTCAGCGCCGGCAAGGCGCGCGGCAAGGATGTCGTTCTGATCGATACCGCCGGACGCCTGCCGACCCAGCTTCACCTGATGGAAGAGCTGAAAAAGATCAAGCGCGTGATCCAGAAGGCCGATGCGACGGCGCCCCACGAGATCCTGCTGGTCATTGACGGCAACACCGGGCAAAACGCCCTGACCCAGGTGCGCGCCTTTGACGACGCGCTGGGCCTCACCGGGCTGATCGTCACCAAGCTGGATGGCACGGCCAAAGGGGGCGTGCTGGCGGCCATTGCGCGGGAGCGGCCGATTCCCGTGTACTTCATCGGTGTGGGTGAAAAGCTCGAAGAGCTGGAAACCTTCAGCGCCCGCGAATTTGCGCAGGCCCTGCTGGCCTGACCCGGTTTAACCTCCCTATTTTTTCGCCATGAACCACACCTTCCTCGCGCCCACAGACACTCCACTGACCCTATCCCGTCGCCACGCCCTGGCCTTGGCCCTTGGTAGCCTGGCATGGCCTGCGCTGGCGCAAACCACACCCGCCTGGAGCGGCACTCAGAGCAAGGCGCGCGGGCAAACCGTGTACTTCAACGCCTGGGGTGGTGGGGACAACATCAACGCCTACATCCAGTGGGCGGGCGCCGAAGTGAGCAAGCGCTATGGCGTGAAGGTGGAGCACGTCAAGGTGACCGACACCGCCGACGTGGTCAAACGGGTGCGCAATGAAAAAGCGGCAGGCAAGTTGAGCGGTGGCTCGGTGGACATGGTCTGGATCAACGGCGAAAACTTTCTCGCCATGAAACGCGAAGGTCTGCTGTTCGGGCCTTTTGCGGAAAAGCTGCCGTCGTACGCCTTTGTGGACGTGCAAGGAAAGCCCACGACCCGCGTCGACTTTTCCGAGCCGGTGGACGGCATGGAAGCGCCCTGGGGCATGGCCCAGCTCACCTTCTTCGCTGACAGCAAGCGTGTGAGCGCGCCTCCGCACAGCATGACCGAGCTGCTGGCATTTGCCAAAGCGCGCCCCGGGCGCGTCACGTACCCGCGCCTGCCGGACTTTCATGGCGCTACTTTCATCAAGCAGGCGCTGACCGAACTCAACACCGACCGCACGGCGCTGTACAAACCCGTGACACCAGATGCCTTGGCCAAAGCCTCTGCACCGTTGTGGGCTTACCTGGACGCACTGCACCCCCACCTGTGGCGCGCAGGCAAACAGTTCCCGCAAAACGCGGCCGCGGTTCGACAGATGATGGCCGACGGCGAGTTGCTGCTGGCATTCACCTTCAACCCCAATGAAGCGGCGAATGAAATCGCTGCCAAGCGCCTGCCAGCCAGCGTCATCAGCTACCAATTTCGTAGCGGAACCATCGGCAACACGCACTTTCTGGCGATCCCGTTCAATAGCGCAGCGGCAGCCGGTGCGCAAGTGTTCGCCGATTTCCTGCTGGGTGCCGAGGCACAGGCCCGCAAGGCGGACATCGCCGTCTGGGGCGACCCCACGGTGCTGGCGGTAGAAAAACTCCCCGCCGCGGAGCGCGCGCGCTTTGCCGCCAAACCGCTACCCGGCCAGGTAGAGGTGAGCGCACCCGCCATCCCCGAGCCCCATGGCAGCTGGGTCGGTCCGCTGGAAAAAGAATGGCTTGCACGCTACGGACAGTAGATGAAAAAATTTCTATCCTGGAGTGCGGCTGGGGTGCTGGCACTGGCGGCCTACCTGTTGCTGTGGCCCGTGCCCATTGAGCCAGTTTTTCTGGTGACGCCTGCGGCACCCGGCTATGTGGGCGTGCATGCCGTCAACACCAAACTGGCCCAGCTGCAGATCATCGACCTGCATGGCGAGGTGGGCCCCGAGCACATCCTCTTTGGACCGGAGGGCAAGCTCTACACCACGGTGGCCAGCGGCAACATTCTGCGCATGCAGGCCGACGGCTCGTCGCAAGAGGTGTTTGCCAACACCGGTGGACGCGTGCTGGGCTTTGACTTTGATGCCAAAGGCAATCTGATTGCAGCCGACGCGGTCAAAGGTTTGCTGTCGATTGCACCCGACCGCACCGTCACGGTGCTGACCAACACGGTGGGCGGCGACCCGATTCGCTACGCCGATGCGGTGGTGGTGGCCAAAAACGGCAAGATGTATTTCAGCGACGCATCCACCCGCTTTGCACCCAAAGACTGGGGCGGCACCTTTGAGGCCAGTGTGCTGGACATCATTGAGCAGGCCTCCACCGGCCGCATTCTGGAATTTGACCCCGCCACCCAGGCCACGCGCATCGTAGCGCAGGGCATCAGCTTTGCCAACGGCGTAGCCCTCAGCGCCGATGAGCAACACCTGTTTGTCAACGAAACGGGCAAATACCGCGTCTGGAAAATCGCGGTCGCGGCAAGTGGGCTGAACGTCGCCCAGACCAGCCCGCAGGCGACGGTGCTGCTGGACAACTTGCCCGGCTACCCCGACAACCTGATGCGCGGGCTCGACGGAAAGATCTGGCTCGGTTTTGCCAAGCCCCGCAACCCGGTGGCGGACAACATGGCCGGCACGCCCTGGCTGCGTCGCCTGACCCTGCGCCTGCCGCGCATGTTCTGGCCTGTGCCCCCCTCGTATGGTCACGTCATCGCCTTCACCGAAGAGGGGAAAATAGTCGCCGATCTGCAAGACCCCACCGGGGCTTACCCCGAAACCACCGCCGTTACCGAAACCAAAGACCGCCTGTACATCCAGAGCCTGCACGCGCAGGGTCTGGGCTGGCTGTCGAAATGATTTTTACTGTTTGATATGACCACTCTGCTACCCCACATCGAAATCGAAAGTGCGCCCAACCCCACTGCGGCGGTCATCTGGCTGCACGGCCTGGGCGCGGATGGCAATGACTTTGCCGGTCTGGTTCCGCAGCTGGACCTGGTCGGTTGCCCGCCCATCCGCTTCGTGTTCCCCCATGCCCCCAGCATGCCCATCACCCTGAATGGCGGCTATGTCATGCCGGCCTGGTACGACATCATGGGCGTGAATCTGGTGGACCGCCAGGACGACCGGGGCATTCAGAAATCCGAGTGGGCCATCACCGCGCTGATCAACAACGAGGTGGCACGGGGCATTCCTTTTGATCGCATCGTGCTCGCCGGCTTCAGCCAGGGCTGCGCCATGGCGCTGCACACCGGGCTGCGTCTGCCACACCAGCTGGCCGGCATCATGGCACTGTCAGGCTATTTGCCATTGGCCGACAGTTTTCCCAGTGAACGCCACGCAGCCAATGCCCACACTCCGGTGTTCATGGCGCATGGCACGCAGGACCCGGTGGTGATACTGCAGCGCGGTGAAGAATCGCGCGATGCGCTGATCGCCTTGGGCCACCCGGTGCAATGGCACACCTATCCTATGCCACACAGCGTGCACCCGCGCGAAGTGGCCGACATTTCTGCATTTTTGACCCAGGTGCTGGGCGCGTCCAACCGTGCAGCCTGAGGACACCCAACTCACACTGGGCATCGACTTCGGCACCTCCAACTCAGCCGCGGCGCTGATTGGCGCCGATGGAAAAATCCAGACCATTCCGCTGGACGGCGTGCGGGCCGAGATGCCCACCGCGCTGTTCTTTGCCAGCGAAACACACACCGTGCTCTATGGCTCGGCGGCCATGCAGGCCTACCTGGCGGGCACCGAGGGCCGCTTGCTGCGCTCCCTCAAGAGCCTGCTGGGCAGCCGGCTGATGGACGAATACACCGCAGTTGATGGCCAGAGCATTCGTTTCTTTGACATCGTGGTGCTGTTCTTCAAAGAACTCAAGCGCCGCTGCGAAGCCCATGTGGGCCAGCCGCTCACGCGCGCCATGCTGGGGCGCCCGGTGCACTTTGTAGACGACGACGCCGAGCGCGATGCGCTGGCGCAAGAAACCTTGGGCCGCGCGGCGCTGGAGGCCGGTTTTACCCACATCGCATTCCAGCTCGAACCCATTGCCGCCGCACTGGACTACGAGCAACGCGTCAGTGTGGAGACCACTGCGCTGGTGGTCGACATTGGCGGGGGCACCTCCGACTTCACCGTTATCCGCCTGAACCCGGCGCGCAGCCAGATCAGCGACCGCACGGCCGACATTCTGGCCACCACCGGCGTGCACATTGGCGGCACCGACTTCGACCGGCTGCTGGATCTGTCCACCGTGATGCCGCTGTTGGGCTACAAGCACCTGGGTACGGGCGGACGCCCGGTGCCCAACAGCGTGTTTTTTGACCTGAGCACCTGGCACCTGATTCACCAGGCCTACACCCGCAAGTCCCTGCACTTTGCCCGCGAGCTGTGGACCGACTACACCGACCAGACCCTGCACCGCAGGCTGATGGACGCGCTGGAAGAACAGCACGGCCACCGCATGCTGGCCGGGGTGGAGGCGGCCAAGATTGCCTGCTCCATCAGCGGCGAAGACGCGCTGGTCGATCTGGACTTTCTGGGCCACGGCCCCTCTGAACACCTGGGTGCCACCGTCACGGCCCCTGGCATGGCCGACGCCCTGCACCAGTCGCTGGTCCAGGTCGTGCAATGTGCCGAGCTGTGCGTACAACAGTCCGGCCTGCCTGCAGTGGATGCGGTCTACCTCACCGGGGGCTCATCCGCGCTGCGCCCGCTGATTGAGGCGTTGCGAATCGCTATGCCCACCGCCACGCTGGTGGAAGGCAACCGTTTTGGCGGCGTGGCGGCGGGACTGGCGTATGCAGGGGCTACACTGCCGGCGTGAACCCTTTCAACCCTATCCGCCTCACGGCCTTGGTCGTGCTTCCCGCCCTGCTGCTCGGCGGGTGCGGTACGGCACCTCCTGCACCGCCGCCACAGCAGGAATCAACGGCTCTTTCGACGTGGAACCCGCCTTCGCGCCTGCTACCGGGGCAGGCCCATGACATCACGTTGTACGCGATTGGGCTCGTGGGAACGCCGTATCGCTTTGGAGGCAACACGCCGAATTCGGGCTTTGACTGCAGCGGGCTGATCGGCCATGTCTATATGACCAGCGCGCGGGTGGCCCCACCCCGCACCGTATCCAACCTGAACCGTTGGGGGCAGCTCGTGTCCAAAAACCAGGTACAAACCGGCGATCTGGTCTTCTTTTCCCAGAGCGACGTGGCCACCCACGCCGGAATCTACGTGGGCGAGGACCGCTTTGTCCACGCGCCGTCCACGGGCGGAGAGGTACGGCTGGATTCGTTGAATTCAAAATACTGGGCATCGCAGCAAGTGTCTTTCCGCCGGCCCTAAAATCGCGCCCACCCCTTCAGGAATTTGATCGCATGCAACCATCAACGCCAGCCAAGGCGCACTGGGCCACTTCGGACGCGGGCATCTGGCATCGGTGGCGTGGCTATACCGTTCGCTGGCTGCTTTTCGGTGAAGTCGTCCAGTTGTACCAACCCACCGTAGACGGTCCGGACAGCTATTGGGAGCAAAAGCTGTACCAGGCGCTGATGGGCCTGGTGTTTGGTGCCGCGTGCGCAGTGGTCTTCACGCTGGCGGAAAACACGCTCAACGTCGTTCGCGTGAAATGGAAGACTTGGCTGATCGTCATCACAACCTGGATGGTGGTGAAAGTAGCCTTTGTCAGCGTCCTGTCTGCATGGTCTTCGTAGTGCTATTATTTTAATAGCTGCTTGCGCATATTCCACGGGGGCTAGAGGCCATTTTTACCTATAAGTCGGCATGGTAGCCCCACCCCATTTCCTTCGCACCCAACACCACCACACCAGTGCGCTTGTGCTGCTGGCGCTGGTGGGCGTGCCGCTGCTGTGGAGTCTGTGGGGTGCGGTGGTTGCCGCGCTGGACGATGCTGCCTGGGCGGCGCTGATCCACAACGGCCAAACCTTGCGCGCACTGGGCATGAGCCTGTGGACGGGTGTGCTCTCCAGCCTTCTGGCCATATCCGGTACCGCCTTTGTTTTGTCGCGCAGCTTTGGGCAGCCAGCTTGGCCGCGCGTGGTGCAGCTGCTGGGCCCCATGCTGGCCGTGCCGCATGCGGCATTTGCCATCGGGCTGGTGTTTTTGATTGCGCCCAGCGGCTGGTTGCTGCGTGCACTCTCACCCTGGGCCACGGGTTTTGATGCGCCGCCACCCTGGCTCAGCACGCAAGACCCCTGGGGCGTGGGTTTGATTGCCGTGCTGGCGTTGAAAGAAATTCCGTTTTTATTGTGGGCCGCGCTGGGGCATTTGCAGCGGCCCGATGTGGCGCGCCGATTGCAGCAAGAGCTGCAACTCGCCCAAACATTGGGCTACGGTCTGCGCACCGCCTGGTGGACGGTAGCCTGGCCGCAACTCTGGCCGCGATTGGCTGCACCCATGCTGGCGGTGCTGGCCTACGGGCTGACCGTCGTGGACGTAGCGCTAGTCATCGGCCCCACCTCGCCGCCCACCTTGTCCGTGCTGGCCTGGCAATGGCTTCAGGACGCTGATTCGGCCATAAATGCACAGGGCGCTGCGGCCGCGTGGCTGCTGGTTGGGGCACTGGCGGCCAGTACAGCTCTGGCCTGGGGGCTAACGCAACTGCCGCTGTGGCGCAGGCGCTGGGTGCGCGGCGCACCGAACCATGGCACACCTGCGCCTACCGGCACCGGCAGCCTGTGGGCCTTGGCCGCCGTTTATGCCGCAGTGCTGCTCGCGCTGCTGGTGGGCAGCGTGTTTGGCAGCTGGCCTTTTCCGTCGCTGTGGCCCGAGAGCTGGACCGGGTCGGCCTGGATATCGGTAGCTGGCAGCAGCCGCACGTTGGTCTCCACCGTGTGGCTGGGCCTTGCCAGCAGCCTGGCCGCGCTGGTGTGGGCCGTAGCGTGGCTGGAGCTGGCCCCGACCCGCTGGAACACGCATTTGCGCCAAGTGCTCTACCTGCCGCTGGTCCTGCCGGCCGTGCTGTGGGTGATAGGCCTGCATCGCCTGGCACTGGCATGGGGCCTGGATGGTAATGGCTGGGGCGTGTGGCTGGCGCACACCCTGGCCACCTTGCCCTATGTGCTGATGGCGCTGCACAGCGCCTATGCCGGGTTTGACCCGCGCCTGCGCGCCATTGCCGCCAGCCTGGGGCATGGGCGCTGGGTGTTTTTGCTGCGCGTCAAATGGCCACTCTTGCGTGCTGCACTGGCCGCCAGCTTTGCCGTGGGTTTTGCGGTGAGCGTGGCGCAGTACCTGCCTACGCTGTATGTTGGCGCCGGGCGCTTTGCGACGGTGACGACCGAGGCCGTCAACCTGGCCGCGGGCGCACAGCGTTCGCTTACATCCGCTTACGCCTGGCTGCAATGGTTGCTGCCAGTGCTGGTGTTTGCGCTGGCCGCGCGCCTGGGTCAGGCGCGGCGGTTTTAATTCCGTTTGAGCACCAGCGTCAGGATGTCGTACGACGCCACCAGCTCGTCGTGCTGGTTGGTCACTTCCACATCCCACGCCACCACGCCCTGGCCGATGCCATTGGCATCCTTCTTGTTTTTGTCGGTCTTGCGCTTGCAGGTCAGGCGCGCACGAATGGTGTCGCCAATGCCCACCGGCTTGATGAAGCGCAGGGTATCGAGCCCGTAGTTGGCCAGCACGGGGCCGGGTGCGGGTGACACAAACAAGCCTGCCGCGGCCGACAGCACAAAGTAGCCATGTGCAATGCGCTTGCCAAAGGCCGATTCTTTCGCCGCAATGTCGTCGAAGTGCATGTAGAAATAGTCACCCGAGATGCCGCCAAAGGCGACGATGTCGGCCTCGCCCACCGTGCGCCGGTGGGTCAGCAAGGAATCGCCAATTTGCAGGTCTTCAAAGTAGCGGCGAAACGGATGAATATCGGACTCGCGCACTTTGGCGCCGCGCACATGTTCGCCGGTGATTGCCGCCAGCATGGTGGGCGAGCCCTGCACTGCCGCACGTTGCAGGTAGTGCTTGACGGCACGTATGCCGCCCAATTCTTCACCGCCACCGGCACGGCCCGGGCCACCGTGTTTGAGCTGGGGCAAGGGTGAGCCGTGGCCGGTGGACTCGACCGCCGCTTCGGCATCGAGCACTAGCAAACGACCGTGCCAGGCTGCAGCTACCGGTATCGCGTGGGCTGCCATTTTGGGATCGCGTGTGACCAGCGTGGCCACCAGACTGCCGCGCCCGCGGGCCGCCAGCGCCAGGGCTTCGTCGATGCCGTCGTAGGCCATGAGCGTGCTGACCGGGCCAAAGGCTTCGATGTCGTGCACGGCGTCGTCATGGAGCGGGTCGCGGCTGAGCAGCAAGGTGGGCGCAAAAAAGGCACCCTGGTCCACGCCTTCACCCAGCGGCGCAAAACCGTCGCGCGCACCATAGACCCATTCCGCGCTTTTCAGCAGTAACGCCACGCGCTCGGCTACGTCGGCCTGCTGCGCATGCGAAGCCAGCGCGCCCATGCGAACGCCCTCTACTGACGGGTCGCCAATAACCATTTTTGACAAACGATCCTTGAGCCTGCTGGCCACCGCGTCCAGATGCTGGCGCGGCACGATGGCACGGCGAATCGCGGTGCATTTCTGGCCCGCCTTGGTCGTCATCTCGCGCACCACTTCTTTGATGAAGAGGTCAAACTCGGCATCGTCCGGCGTCACGTCAGGGGCCAGAATGGCGCAGTTGAGCGAGTCGGCCTCGGCGTTGAACGGCACCGAATGGCGAATCAAATTGGGGTGCACGCGCAGCTTGGCGGCGGTGTCGGCCGAACCAGTGAAGGTGACCACATCCTGCCCTTGCAGACGGTCCAGCAAATCGCCCGTGCCGCCAATCACCAGTTGCAAACTGCCTTCGGGCAACAGGCCCGAGCGGTGCATCAAGCGGACTGCCGCCTCCGTGAGGTAACTGGTCGACGACGCCGGTTTCCCGATGCAGGGCATGCCCGCGAGGAAGCTGGGCGCAAATTTTTCGAGCAAGCCCCAAATGGGAAAATTGAAGGCGTTGATGTGCACCGCCACACCCCCGCGTGGCACCAGAATGTGCGTGCCAGAAAAACCGCCTTTTTTGCCCAGCGCCATAGCCGGGCCTTCGTGCACCAGGTTGCCCGAAGGCAGCTCGTTACCCGCCATGCTGGCGTAGGCAAACAGGGTGCCGGCACCGCCCTCAATGTCGATCCAGCTGTCGGCGCGGGTGGCACCGGTGTGGGCCGAGATGGCGTACAGCTCTTCCTTGTGCTCGCCCAGGTATTTGGCCAGTGCCTTGAGTCGCTCGGCGCGCTGCTGAAAATCCATCGCCATCAGGGCGGGCAGGCCGGTGGTGCGCGCATAGGCGATGGCCTCACCAAAATCGATGGCTTCGGCGTGGGTCTGCGCTACCGGGAGGCCGTTGACGGCACTGCGCAGCACTTGCGCAGGCGCCTGGCCTATCCAGCGGCCGGCAATCAAACTTTGAAGGGTTGTGGTCATGGTGAGTCTCGGCTATCAATGAAACAAGTGGACGAAGGGTTACGCAGCGTCCCGCTTGGCGCCCATACCCAGGTAGGTGTCAATAATGCGGCGGTCACGCAAGAGCGACGGGGCATCGCCACTGAGCGCCACGGCACCCATCTCCAGCACATAGGCGCGATCCGCCAGTTGCAGTGCGGCGCGGGCGTTTTGCTCCACCAGCAGCACCGAAACGCCCAGCTTGCGCAGTGAGGCCACCACCTGCAGCACCTCGCGCACGATCAGGGGCGCCAGGCCCAACGAGGGCTCATCGAGCATCAGCAGGCGCGGCCGTGCCATCAGGGCGCGGCCAATGGCCAGCATTTGCCGCTCGCCACCCGACAGCGTGGCGGCGAATTGCGCGCGGCGCTCTTCCAGGCGCGGAAAGATGGCAAACACCTCTTGCATGCGTTCACGCTGGTCACGCTGACCCTTGCGCCAGCGCGAGAAGCCACCCAGCAGAAGGTTGTCTTCCACCGACATGTCGGCAAACAGCTCGCGCTTCTCGGGCACCAGCGCCACACCGCGCGCCACCATGGCCTCGACGGTTGGGCGCTTGATCAACTCGCCCGCCAGCGTGAGCGCTCCGGTGGATGGCAGCAAGCCCATGGCCGCGCACAGCAAGGTGGTTTTACCGGCACCGTTGGGGCCGATCACGGTGACGATTTCGCCTTCGTTAACCACCAGATTCACACGGTGCACGGCTTCCACCGAGCCGTACGAGACGCAGAAATCGTTGAGGGCAAGAACGGGTTGAACGGGCGGCTGGTTCATGCGGCCACCTCGGTCCACTCATCGCTGCCGCCCAGATACGCATCGAGCACACGCGGATTGGCTTGCACCTCGGCGGGGGAGCCCTGGGCAATCACCGCCCCAAATTCCAGCACGGTGATGCGATCAGCAAGGTTCATCACAAACTCCATATCGTGTTCCACCACCAGAATGCCGACGCCCTCGGCGCGCAATTGTTTGAGCAGTGTGGCGAGCGCCTGTTTTTCAAGATGGCGCAGACCGGCAGCGGGTTCGTCCAGCAACAGCACCGCCGGCTGACTGGCAAGCGCCCGTGCAATTTCGATCACGCGCTGCTGCCCGAGCGCCAGCGAAGACGCCGGTGCATCTACAAATGCAGCCAGCCCGCAGCGCTCGATCTGGCGGCGCGCCTCGTTGCGCAATGCGGCCTCTTGTGCGCGGTCCAGGCGCAGCATGGTGGCCAGCCAACCGCTGCGCCCCCGGCGGTGCGCGCCCAGGGCCACGTTCTCCAGCACGCTGCGGGCACCGAGCAGACGCACGTGCTGAAAGGTGCGCCCCAGCCCCAGCAATGCAAAGTCGCGGGCGGGCTTGCCGTTCATGGCCTGTCCCATCAGCACCACATCGCCCGAGGTGGGCGAATCCACGCCAGAAATCATGTTGAAAAAAGTGCTCTTGCCAGCCCCATTGGGGCCAATCAGCGCGTGCACCTCGCCTGCTTTGACGTCCATGGTGACCGCATTGTTGGCCACCAGACCGCCGAAGCGTTTGGTGACGGTGCGCGCCTCCAGCACCACTTGTCCCACCGGCGGCAAAGCGCGCTGGGGCAGTGTGGCAGCGGTCGACTCCTTGGCATCAGATGGTGGTGCGTCGGCTTTCATAAAGCGCTGCGCCATGCGTGCCAGCGAGGGCCACAGGCCATCCGCAAAGCGTTGCAGCACAAACAACATCAGCAAGCCAAAAACAATCACTTCAAAATTGCCCGTGGCACCCAGCAGTTGCGGCAAGATGTCCTGCAACTTGGACTTGAGCAGGGTAATGAGCGCAGCCCCCAGCACCGCGCCCCACAGGTGGCCCGCACCGCCCACCACCGCCATGAACAGAAATTCAATACCGATGGACAAGCTGAACGGTGAAGGATTCACAAAGCGCTGCAAGTGCGCATAGAACCAGCCCGAAACCGCCGCCAGCAAGGCCGCCAGCACAAACACCTTGACCCGGTAGGTAGCGGTGTCCACGCCCATGGATTCCGCCATGACGCGGCTGGTCTTGAGCGCGCGGATGGCTCGCCCCTCGCGCGAATCCAGCAGGTTGTGCAGAGCCCACAGCGCAAACAGCAGCACTGCCCAGATGGCCAGACCCAACCAGCGCGGCTCGGCCAGCGACAGCCCCGCGATGGTGAGTGGCGGCACGCCCGAGATGCCGGTGTGGCCACCCAGAAATTCCAGGTTGCCAAACAGGTAATACAGGCTGAGACCCCACGCAATGGTGCCCAGCGGCAAATAGTGACCCGACAACTTGAGCGTGATGCGGCCCAGCGTCCAGGCCACCGCGGCGGTGACCGCCAGGCCCAGCAGCAAGCCCAGCCAGGGCAGCAGCGAGGGCGCAAGCCACCCACCCAGCGCCTGCGCCACCACAACCGACGTGCAGACCCACGCCGTAGCGTAGGCACCCAAGCCGACAAAGGCGGCCTGACCAAACGAGGTCATGCCACCCACGCCCGTGAGCAACACCAGCCCTGCGGCCACCATGGCATACAAACCAATGTAGTTAAGCAAGGTGATGCTGTACTCGGGCAGCCCGCCCCAGACCAGCGCCAGCGCGGCCACACAAAGAAGCGTCAGGCGGCGGGGCGTCATTCCTCGTCCTCCACATGGTGACTGTTGAGCGAGCGCCACAACAACACAGGAATGATCAAGGTAAACACCAGCACCTCTTTAAATGGACTCGCCCAGAACGAGGCAAATGCTTCCAGCTGCCCCACCAGCAAAGCCCCGGCCAGCGCCAGCGGATAGCTGGCCAGCCCCCCCACAATGGCAGCCACAAAGCCCTTCAGCCCAATGAGAAAACCGGTGTCGTAATACATGGTGGTCATGGGCGCAATCAGCAAACCACAAACCGCCCCAATCAGGCCTGCCAGTGCAAAACTCACATCGCCCGAGAGCTCCGTGGGAATGCCCATCAGCCGCGCGCCGACCCGGTTCATCGCCGTGGCCCGCAAGGCCTTGCCCACAATGGAGCGTCCAAAAAACAGAAACAGGGCGAGCACCAGGCTGAACGCAACCCCCACCACCACCAGCGACTGGCCGGTGATCGTCAGACCACCCACGTCAAAGCGCAGGTCGGAATAGGGTGTGGTGCGCGAACCCTCGGCGCCAAAGAACAGCAGACCCAAGCCCACCAGCACACTGTGCAAGGCGACTGACACGATGAGCAGCATCAGCACCGTGGCGTCCGCCAGTGGCCGGTACGCCAGGCGGTATACCAGCGGGCCCAGCGGTGTTACCAGCAACAGCGTGGCAGCCGTCTGGCTGATCAGGGACTCCGGGTGCAT
>Ga0105047_10002370_pt1 | contig 33664 bp, 36 predicted proteins | sample MAT04_FD_78384 | JGI IMG/M metagenome (GOLD analysis project Ga0105047, IMG submission 78384) | Freshwater microbial communities from Lake Fryxell liftoff mats and glacier meltwater in Antarctica - MAT-04 (megahit assembly) | ecosystem: Environmental > Aquatic > Freshwater > Ice > Liftoff... | reverse complement strand
TTCTGGTTCCAAAGGAACGTCATCTTCACCGACAAAACCCGGGCGCAGCCACGGTTGATCGGGCGGCAAAGGCGCCGCGGATGGCGGTTGACCCTGCGGCGCCGGTCGCCCGCCGCTCTGCCCGCCCCCCTCTGCGGGACGTAGCGTAGATTCCCCGCGCAGATCGGCGCCGCAGCGATTGCAGAAGTTGGATCCAGACCGATTGGCGGCCCCGCAGTGCGGGCAAGCGAGCGGATTCATGGTCTGGTCATGCCTTTCCGAGCAAGAGGCGCAGACCGACGATCAACATGGCAATGCCGCTGCCAAGGAGCAGACCGCGCACCGCCGCCATCACCGGTTGATTGACCAACCAGAAGGTGCTGTCCACGATGGACACGGGCAACCATGCGCCGGCCAGCGGCCACTGTACCAGAAACACGGCCAGCGCGCCCGCCAGCATCCACGCGCCGCCGGGACGGCCGATGCGTAGAAAACGGTAGGCCGCCGCGGCCATAAAAAAGACCAACAAGGCAAAGAGCGCCGCCTGGCCAGGCGCTACGACACTCTCGAAAACCCACGTCATCGACGGGCTGGTGGCGCCTTGCGGGCTGATCACGCCCGCCACAAAGACCGCCAGCAGCACGGCCAGCAGAACGATACTGAGCACCCAATCGCGCTGGCCCGTCTGGATGCGGCGCCCGTGCAGCCAGGCCGCGTTCACGACGCCCAACAACAACGCGACCCCGCCCAACAGCATCAACCCTTGATAGAAATTCGCCATCACCGGCTTCAGCGCCGGCAATATCCCCGTGCGGTCGACTATCAGCACCATGAGCACCGCCACCAACAAGATGGGTACCAGCAGATTTGTGCGCGGTTGGCGTGACGATGGCATGGCGATCTAGGCGACCAAGGCAATGAGGAAAAGGGCGACGGCCAAGACGACGGCCACCCAAGCGGTCCAACCATCACGCTGCATCGTAGCATTTTCGGATTCGCTCACCACAAACGACGTCGACTCCAACGGGGCCGCGCCGGCCTGCACCGAGGGAACAAACGTTGGCTGGAAGGCGGGCGGCAGTTCTGCTGGCCGGCGGCGAAACCCGGAACGGCGCGTGTCGATCACAGAAAGTGCCGCTGCATGGGTAGCGGCGTCAGGCCCGGTATACACCGTGACGGCGCCAGGAGAACGCAGCGGCGCATCGGGCAACCGAGTATGCAGGAGCGCCAGGAGCCACGCCGGGCCTACGCCGCCGGCGGCAACCAGCGGCGATATGGCGTCACGGCGTTCTTCGTCCAACCATTGCAGGGCGATCGGTCCTGCCAAATCCCCCAGCACGGTGGCGCCGGCGTTCAAATAGAAGACCGGCGTCTCACCGGTTTCCAGGCTTGTGTCCAGTTCACGCTGCCATTGTGCGATCACGTCGTCGAACGTGCGGTTCGTATTCATGCTTTGCTCGCATTGGCGGTGTTCAGCGCAGCTTCGAGGTGGGCCAATCCATCTGCCGTGCTCAGAATCTCCGCCCACTGCATCACCGACCGTTGGCCGAGCAGATCGGCGACGGGCGCCGCCAGCGCCAGCACGTGTGCCGCCGCAAACGCCAATGGGCGATGGCCGGTCAGAAACAACAGCACCGGCGCCACCAATTGGCGGCGCGCGATACTTTCTACACTGGCTTCAATCGGCGACGTTGCGTTCATCTTGGCTTCATTATAGATTCGCCAGGCGGCAGCCGCAATTTGCCTCTACGGTCTGTCGAAGCCGTCCTATTCGCGGACGGACAACTCGCCAAAGCCGCGACCAAGGGCTTCCTGGACAATCCCGACCGTGACAAAGGCCTGGGGATCCAACCGCGCCACGACCCGTTTCAAATCGTTCACCTGTGGCCGGTAAATCGTGCACAGGATCACCGTGCGCGTCTCGCCGGTGTAGCCGCCGACGGCATTCCAATGGCTGACGCCGCGGCTGAGTTCCTTGATCAAGGCATCAATGATCGGCTGGGGGTTCGTGGTGATGATCGTCGCCGTGCGCGTGCGGCTTGGCCCTTCCAACACATAGTCGGTGGCCAGACCGCTGAGCAACAGAGTCAGCATGGCATAGAGCGCCGTCTCCCAGCCAAAGATGATGCCCGCCGCCAACACGATGGCGCCGTCGACAAACAGATAGATTTGGCTGAGCGACAGCCCCGTCTTGACCTGAATGATGCGGCCCACGATGGCCGTGCCGCCCAGCGTGGCGCCGGCCCAGTAGACCAACCCGCCGCCGATGCCGCCCACCAGGCCAGCCCAGATCGCGCTGAGCAGAACATTGTCGGTGATTGGATAGGTCGCCAGCAGCAGCGGCAGGTTTTGGTTGAACCAGCCGGTGGCAAAAGAAAAGATCAACACAACGAATGCTGTGCTAAAGAAGAAGCGCCAACGCCCCAAGTAAAAAAAGCCGAGGACAAAGAGCGGCACATTCATCGCCAGGTAGAGCGTCGACACGGGCCAGCCCGTGAAGTGATTGACGAGAATGGCGATGCCGCTGACGCCGCCAGCAGCAATATTATACGGGACCTGAAACAGGCTGAAGCCAGCGGCGGCAATCAACGCGCCCGCCACCAGCAGCACCAGCCGCCGCACTTCATCCAGAACCACTGCCAACTGTTTTCGATTCATGTCCGGTAGTCGCCATTGATCCGCACGTACTCGTAGCTGAGATCCGAGGTCCACACCGTGGCCGCGCCGTCGCCAAGCCCCAACTCGATGCGCACATCGATTTCCTTCTGGGCAAAAATTGCCGTGGCAAGCTCCTCACGATAGCGCAGCGGGGTGCCGCCGGCCACCAACTGCACCTCGCCAAGGCGTGTCTCGCCATCTGGCCCGCCATTGATGAAGAGCGCGACGCGGTCAGGATCGACGGTGATGCCGGCGCGGCCCACGGCGGCGAGAATGCGCCCCCAGTTGGCATCGCCGCCAAAAAAGGCCGTTTTGACGAGGGGGCTGGTTGCCACAGTGTTCGCGGCGCAGTGCGCGTCGCTGTCGCTGGCGCCGCCCTGCACCGCAATCGCCACAAACCGGGTGGCGCCTTCGCCGTCGCGTACGAGCGCCTGCGCCAACTCGGTGCACAGACCCGTCAACATGGACTGGAAGCGCACAAACTCGGGGCTGGCTGCGTCGCTGATTTCTTCGCCCCCCGCAACCCCATTGGCCAGCAACAGCAAGGTGTCATTGGTGCTGGTGTCGCCGTCGATCGAGATGCGATTAAAGCTGCGGTTTGCGGCATAGACCAGCGCCTGCTGCAAGAGCGCCTGGCTGATCAGGGCGTCGGTGGCCACGACGCTGAGCATCGTGGCCATGTTCGGGTGGATCATGCCCGCGCCTTTGGCGATACCGGTGCACGTGACCTCAACCGCGCCCAACGCGATCCGCCGCGTGACCAGTTTCGGCCGCGTATCGGTCGTCATGATCGCCGCCGCCGCCGCCGGCCAGCCCTCCGGCGCCAACTGCGCAACCACCGTGGGGATGCCGGCTTCCACTTTGTCCATCGGCAACTGGACGCCAATCACGCCCGTGCTCATGACAAAGACCGAATGTTCGTGGGCGCCCAGATGCAGCGCCACCAGTTCTGCCGTGCGCCGCGCATTGGCCTCGCCCTCCGCGCCGGTGCAGGCGTTGGCACAGCCGGCGTTGATCAACACGCCATAGATCAGTTCGGCATTGAAATCCAGCAACCTGCGGTCATAATTGACCGGCGCAGCCGGGAACGCGTTTTGGGTGAACACCGCGGCCGCCCGGCAGGGAACGCGGCTGGCGATCAGCGCCAGGTCAGGCGCTCCGCTCTTCTTGATGCCGGCCGCAATCCCCGCACAGTCAAAGCCAGTCACGGCATAGGTAGTCGCAACGCTCATTGCCCACTCCTCTCTGTGTTCTTTGTATTCTCTTTTTTCTCTGGGTTCTTTGTGGCAATGCATTTCCCCATCATCCAGCCGCCAGCCAACTACGCAGACGCTCAATTTGAACACCCACCGCGCGCCGGCTCGTGCCGCCGTCCACATCGCGGCGCTCGACACTGCTGTCGAAATTCCACACTTCAGCTACATCCGCTTCGAAAGCCCTATGCAGCGTCTGCAGATCCTCCACGGTCAAGTCCGGCAGCGCGACCCCCTGCACCTCGGCCATGCTGACCGTCGCGCCGGCCACATGATGCGCCTCGCGAAAAGGTACACCGCGGCGCACCAGATACTCGGCCAGGTCGGTGGCCAGCATTTCGGGACTCAATGCCGCGCGCATCGGCCCTGGGTTGACTGTCAGCGTCGACAACACCCCACACGCGATCTGCAGCGAACCGTTGAGGCTGCCCACCGCATCGAACAGCGGCTCCTTGTCTTCTTGGAGATCCTTGTTGTACGTGGTCGGCAGTCCTTTGAGCAACGCCATCAAGCCGGTCAACTGGCCCATGACGCGCCCCGACTTGCCGCGCAACAATTCGAGCGCATCGGGATTCTTCTTTTGCGGCATGAGGCTGCTGCCGGTGCTGTAGGCGTCGGCCAGGGTCACAAAACCAAACTCGCGGCTGCTATAGATGATCAAGTCCTCGGCGAAGCGGCTCAGATGCAGCATGGTCAGCGTCGCCCAAAAGAGAAACTCGGCGATGAAGTCGCGGTCGCTGACGCCATCCATGCTGTTATCGGTAATGTCGGCAAAGCCAAGATCCGCAGCCAACGCATGGCGGTCCACATCAAACGGGTTGCCGGCAAGTGCACCGCTGCCCAGCGGCATGATGTTGACACGCTGCGTCAACTCGTCCAAGCGCTGCGCATCACGCTGCCAAGCCCATGTATGGCTCAAGAGCCAATGACTCCACCGCACAGGCTGGGCCGGTTGCATATGGGTGTACCCCGGCATCAGCAGCGCGATCTCCTCGGCCGCGCGTTCGACCGCCACCGTAATCAGTTGGCGCAAATGACCGCGCAGGCCGACGATCGCTTCGCGCAACCAGAGACGCACATCCGTGGCGACTTGATCGTTGCGGCTGCGGCCCGTGTGCAGCTTGCCGCCGACGGCGCCCACCAGCTCGGTCAACCGCCGCTCGTTGGCCGTGTGAATATCCTCGTCGCCCTCTCGCAACTCGAAAACGCCCCGCACCCACTCGCCGGCCACCTGGTCGAGCCCGGCGACGATCTGGCTGGCTTCGCTCTCCGTAAGAATGCCGGCGCGCGTCAACGCCCGTGCGTACGCCTGGCTGCCCCGAATATCGACCTGCCAGAGTAGTTTGTCAAAGCTGATCGAGGCGTTGAATTGCTCCATCAGCGGATCGGTTTTGCCTGTGAAACGGCCGCCCCAGAGTTTCTTAGTCACGCGATCTTCTCCCTGTCCTGATCCGCCAACCGCAGTGTAAACGTATTGGCACGCAGTTGCTCAAAAGAAACGCGCTGGGTGTGAGCCTTCACCCAAAACGCGATCAAGGCCATGCCGATCAGCGCCGCGCTGACGCCAAGCAAGCCCGCCTCCGGGCCAAAGGCGCCACCCGTCCAGAGTGCCGGCCCCGACTGCGCGATGGCCAACACGCTGGCGCCGCCCAGCGGCCGGCCGCTCACCGGAAAACCAAAGACCGCACCCTGGGCAAAATTCCAGGTGAAATGTAGGCCGATGGAGATGGCCAACTGCCCGGTCAATACGTAGCCGGCGCCCAGAAAAACCCCATAGAGCACAAGGTACAGCGTGCTCAGCCAGGTGCTGTTTGGGTTGGACACATGCAGGGCGCCAAAGATCGCGGAAGAAAGCAACCACGCCACGAATACTGCGCTCGTAAAGCCCAACGGCCGGAAACCCTCCGTGAAGTTGAGCAACTGGTTGCCGCGCGACAATACTTCTTCGGCTATGGCAACGACGACATAAAGCATCAATGGCGTCCAGATCGCCACGTAGAACGGGATCCCGGCTGGCGCCACCCAAAAACCAGTGACCGTCACCCAACCGGCCGCCCACTCGACGGCAAAAATGCCGCTCATCAGCAGCACGCCCAGCGCCATCCCAAAGGCAAGATCAACCCACCAGCGGCGGTTCAACCGAAAACCGTACGTGACAAAGGGTCGGTGGTCGACAAACCGGGCAACGAACAAGAGCGCAATCAGCACGACGGCCAGCCGCAGCAAGTCAAGCAGGATGTTTGCCAGCCAGCGGGCGTCGACGCCCATTGCCGCCGTCACTGCTGGCCCAACAAGTCGATGCAGCAGCGCAGGGCCAAATCCCCATAACCCAAAAAAAATGCCGACGCGAATAACAGCGCGCACGCGACGCTCTGTTTGGTTCCAGAACAGTGCTCCTACCTTACCCAGCACGCTGCCCTCACGCAATTAAGAGATGTGGGATGTACATCCTCCATCCCACATCCTCCATCCCATATTGCTATCGATGCCGCCGCACAAACCGGTCCATTCGTTCAAGCGCCTGCTCGATATGGTCGACACTGGCCGCATAGGCGCAGCGCACATGACCTTCGCCACCCTTGCCAAAGGCACTGCCCGGGATCACGGCGACATGTTCTTCGCGCAACAACCGCTCGCAGAACTCCTCCTCGCTCATCCCGGTGACGCGAATGCTGGGAAAGGCATAGAACGCGCCCTTTGGCTCGAAGCAGTCCAGCCCGATGTCGTTTAACCCACCCACGATCAGCCGGCGGCGACTGTCATAGCTCGCCACCATCTGCTCCACATATTCTTCGGTCACCGGGTCGGTAAAGGCGGCCAAAGCAGCTTCCTGCCCGGTGGTCGGCGCCGACATGATCAGATACTGGTGAATCTTGCGCATGGCGCCCAACAGATCTTCCGGGCCTAAGGCATAGCCGATGCGCCAGCCGGTCATGGCGTAATCCTTGCTCATGCCGCCCAGGTGAATGGTGCGCTCAGCCATGCCCGGCAGCGCCGCAAACATGATATGCTCATGGTCGCTATAGACCAGCCGGTCGTAAATCTCATCGGAGATGACGATCAGGTCATACTTCTCGGCGATGCACGCAATCGCCAACATGCCGTCCATGTCCATCACGGCGCCGGTCGGGTTGCTAGGAAAACCGATCAGCAACGCCTTGGTGTTCGGGGTGATGGCGGCCTCGATGGCCTCGGGGCTGACAAAGAAGTTGTCTCTGGCATAGGTCGGCACATCGACCACCGTGCCGCCGGCCAGGATGACGCTGGCGGTGTAACTCACAAAACACGGCTGCGGCACGATGACTTCGTCGCCCGGGTCCAGAATCGCCTGCATGGCCAGATACATGGCCTCGCTCACGCCCACGGTGATGAGCACCTCCGTGTCGGCGTCGTAGCGGCGCGCCCCGTAGCGGCTACGCAAGTTGTCGGCCACCGCTTCGCGCAACTCCAGAATGCCGGAGTTGGACGTGTACGCCGTGTGGCCGCGCTGGAGGCTGGTGATACCGGCCTGCAAGATGGGCGGCGGCGACACAAAGTCGGGCTCGCCAATCCCCAGGCTGATCACATCGTCCATCGTGGCGGCGATGTCAAAATACTTGCGAATGCCCGAGGGCGGCACCGCCTGGACGCGTTGGCTCAGACGGCTGCTCATGGGCCGAAAGGTTTGCTGCTTGCCATTCGTGATGGGCATATGGTGAAGGCCGGCCGTCGCCGGCAAAATGGTGCGGTTCATGGGAAAATTGCCTCGCCTGGATAAAAATTCTACCGATGTGCTAGACGATCAAAGAGGATTCCACAACCGGCTGAAGCCGTTTACAGCGTGCGGTCCGGCTCAACCCGCAAGCTGCCGGCGGCTAGCTGTGGCCAATCCACCGACGCCTAAGCCAAGATAGTCGAGAATCGTGAATTGCAAATCGAAAACCGTGAATTTCATGGATTCAGATTGTCCCTGACCTGAAAATGCTTAGCCGCAAAGAACACAAAGATATTTTCATTGTTGGTTGTGCCCCGAAGGGACATGGATACTAATTGCTCAGCGGCGCCCAGCGCGTGTGCCAGGCGGTCGACTGTTCGTAGGCGTGGGCCACGCGCAAGATCACTTCTTCGCCCAGATGCGGACCCACGAGTTGCAGACCGATCGGCAGCCCACTCGCGTCAAACCCGCAAGGCACGCTGACGCCGCACATGCCGGCCAGATTCAGCGTGATCGTGAACACATCGCTTAGGTACATTTCCAACGGGTTGTCGGTCTTCTCGCCAATCTTGAAGGCCGTCGTCGGCGCCACCGGACAGGCAATCACATCCACTTGGGCAAAGGCACGCTCGAAATCCTGTTTGATCAACGTGCGCACCTGCTGCGCCTTGAGATAATAGGCATCGTAATAGCCCGCGCTCAACGCATAGGTGCCCAGCATGATGCGCCGCTTGACTTCGGCGCCAAAGCCCTGGCCGCGCGTCTGGCGGATATTCTCGAACATGGCGTCGGCGTGGGCGCTGTAACCAAAGCGCACACCGTCGTAGCGCGCCAAGTTGGCCGAGGCTTCGGCGGTGGCGACCAGATAGTAGACGGGCAAGGCCTTGTCGGTGTTGGGCAGGCTGATCGGCACCAACTCCGCACCCAGGCTCTGCAAATGCGCCACGGCAACACGTACGGTCGTGTCGACTTCGGGCTGCATGCCGTCGATAAAGTATTCCTGGGGAACGCCGACGCGCAGGCCGCGTATATCGCCGGTCAGGGCGGCAGCGTAGTTGGGCGTGGGTAAGGGCAGGCTCGTGCTGTCGCGGTCGTCCCAGCCGGCCATAACTTGCAGAATGAGCGCGGCGTCGCGCACTTCTTTCGCCAGTACGCCGATCTGGTCGAGGCTGCTGCCGTAAGCCACCAGGCCATAGCGGCTCACACGACCATAAGAAGGCTTGAGGCCGACCACGCCACAGTAGGAGGCCGGCAGGCGAACGCTGCCGCCGGTGTCGGTGCCCAGTGCGCCCAGCGCCATCTGCGCGGCGACGGCGGCGCCCGAACCACCGCTGCTGCCGCCGGGTACGCGATCCAGATCCCACGGGTTGTGGGTCGTGAAATAGCCGCTGTTCTCCGTGCTCGACCCCATGGCGAACTCGTCCGTGTTGGTCTTGCCCAACATCACCATGCCGGCCTGCTCCAGGCGGCTGACCGCGGTTGCCGTGAAGGGCGGCACATAATGTTCAAGGATGCGGCTGCCACAGGTCGTGCGCACCCCTTCCGTCGAGAGCACATCTTTGATGGCTAGCGGCACCCCCAGAAGGGGCGCATCCTCCCCTTGTGCGCGGCGTTGATCGGCGGCGGCGGCCTGCGCCAGCGCCCGCTCGGGCGTGACCGTGAGATAGGCTTTCACGTCGTCGTCCACAGCCGCAATGCGGTCGAGCAAGGCCTGCGTCAGTTCCACCGACGAGAAGACACCTGCGCGCAGACCGGCAAGCGCTTCGTGGATGGTGAGTTCGTAGAGTTGCTTTGTCATGGTGACCGGTTTCATTCTTCAAAGACGGCCCGCACCCGGAAGAAGCCGTTGGCCTTGTCGGGCGCATTGGCGACGGCGACCGCGTTGGAGAGCGACGGCTCGGACACGTCGTCACGCATGACGTTGGCGAGCGGCAACACATATGGCGTCGGCAGCACATGACTGGTGTCCACCTGCTGAAGCAGTTCGGCGTAATCCAGGATTGCCGCGAGTTGTTGCGTGTACTGCGTGATCTCCGCCTCCGTCAAGCGCAACTTGGCAAGCTCCGCAACATGGCGTACTTCATCGGTCGTGAGATGCATGGCAGTTCCTCACTCAAAACAAAACGTCGTGGCCGGCATGCTCCACGACGCTGAGATGACTGGGGTATCCAATCAAAAACGCCGTGGAGGTGTCCACGGCGCTGGCTATCTTGCTGCCATCACCGGGACACGCGTCTAGCTGCAGCGGCCTTGACGGCCCATGCGGCGACGCTATTCGAGCAGGTGATGACAATCGACATGTGCATGATAGAAGATTTTATAATCCGGTTAATAAACTTGCTGCCAGTATAGCGATGCGACGCGTCAGTGTCAAGTCGGCAACCACCAAAATCCCAAAATCGCGCCGACCAACAACACAACGCCGAATATGCCTCGCTGGGTTGCAAGCGAGCAAACGATATCGACATATCGGCTATCCGTTGACATGCACACGATTATATGCATAATAGCAGGTATGCAATTCACTTGGCATGAACCCAAGCGACAAAGCACCCTCAAACGACGCGGCTTGGATTTCGCCGACGCCGAACTGGTCTTCGGGGGTGCCACTTTCACCTTTGAGGACGATCGGGAAGACTATGGCGAACGGCGTTGGGTGACATTCGGTTTGTTGCGAAGCACAGTAATGGTGATCGTACATACCGAAACTGAAGACGAGATTCATGTCATTTCTATGCGTGAGGCAGACAAAAATGAACAACTCCTATTCTTCCGTAACCTCTGACGAGCAGGACGATTACCCCAAGGTCACACAAGCAGACATAAATCGGGCAACATTCCGCGTCGGCCTCAAGCCTACTCCGCGTAAACGACGCGTGACAATCTTGTTGGATACCGGGCTAGTGGAATACTTCAAGGCGCAGGCGGGCGAGCGGGGCTATCAGACGTTGATCAACGAAACCCTCCGTCAAGCCATGGAACGCGATGACCTGGAAGAAAGACTACGACGCCTTATTCGCGAGGAAATGCGCCGCGAAGTTGTACCGACAGGTGTCTAGCATAAACTTCCGCCTGTCGGCTGCACCGGTTACACTGATCACCCCCACCGGTATCACGTGCAACTTGCACACCGGCAACAGGTTCGCCAACGCCCACAAGGAGACGCATGACCACGGTTGACCATACCAATCGCTTGATCCACGAAACATCGCCCTACTTGCTTCAGCATGCCCACAACCCCGTCGACTGGTACGCCTGGGGTGAAGAGGCGCTCGCGCGGGCGCGTGCCGAGGACAAGCCGATCTTTCTCTCCATCGGCTACAGCGCCTGCCACTGGTGCCACGTCATGGCGCATGAGTCGTTTGAGGATGCCGAAACCGCTGCCCTGATGAACGATCTGTTCGTCAACATCAAGGTCGACCGCGAGGAACGGCCCGACCTCGACGCTATCTATATGGACGCCGTGCAAGCGATGACCGGGCAGGGCGGCTGGCCGATGAGCGTCTTTCTGACCCCCGACGGTCAACCATTCCACGGCGGCACCTACTATCCCCCGGAACCGCGCTACGGGATGCCCGGCTTTCCGCAGGTGCTGCACGCGGTGGCGGACGCCTATCGCACCCAACGTGAGCGCGTCGACGGCCAGGCACAGCGGCTGACTGACATGCTGCGGCGCACGGCATCGCTGAGCGCCGACGGCGGCGAACTGAGCACGCAACAACTCAGCGAGGCGTTGCACGCGATGCGCCAATTGTTCGACGAGGAAGATGGCGGGTTTGGCACGCAGCCCAAGTTTCCCCAGCCGATGACGTTAGACTTCGCGTTGACGCAGTATCGACGCAACGACGACCTCGACGCGCTTTTCATGGTTGAGCTGACGCTCGAAAAGATGGCACACGGCGGTATCTATGACCAATTGGGCGGCGGCTTCCACCGCTATAGCGTGGACGGCATCTGGCTGACGCCCCATTTTGAGAAGATGCTCTACGACAATGCCCAACTGCTGCGCACCTATCTTCACGCCTGGCAGGTCACGGATCGCCCGCTCTACCGCCGCGTGCTCGACGAGACCATCGATTATGTGCTGCGGGAGATGACGGCGCCGCGTGGTGGTTTTTATAGTTCCCAGGACGCCGACAGCGAAGGGCATGAAGGCAAGTTTTTCGTGTGGACGCCCAGGGAGATCGAGACCGTCCTCGATGCACCCACCGCGGCCATCTTTGAGACCTACTATGGCGTTTCCGACCGTGGCAACTTTGAGGGCAAGTCCATCCTGAGCGTCGTGCGCACGCCCAAGGATGTCGCCGAACGCTTCCGTGTCAGCGTGGCGCAGGTCGAGCAGACGTTGGCGGGCGCGCGCAGCGCGCTTCTTGCCGAGCGCGAAAAGCGCATCAAGCCCAGCCGCGATGAAAAAATTCTCACCGAGTGGAACGGGCTGATGATCCACGCGCTAGCCGAGTGTGGCGTTGTGTTGGGCCGCACCGATGCGCTGGCGGCAGCCGAAAAAGCAGCGGACTTTGTCCTCACGCACATGAGCCAGGCGGACGGACGGCTTTATCGTGCGTACACACGGCAGGCGGGCGAAGGCTCGCTTACGCTCGCGGCTCCGACGGAGCAGAGTGGCCGTGCGCGCTTCAACGCCTATCTGGAAGATTATGCCGCGCTGATCCGGGCGTTGATTGCCTTGTACGAAGCGACCTTCAACCTGCGCTGGCTGGGGGAGGCGACCCGGCTGGCCCAGATCCTCGTCGCACAGTTCGAGGATGGCGCCAATGGTGGCTTCTTCCAGACCGGTGTGGACCACGAACAACTGGTCGCGCGCCGTAAAGACGTCATCGATAACGCGATTCCCAGTGGCAACTCGTTGGCCGCCGAGGCGTTGCTGCGCCTGGCCGTCTACCTCGACAAAGAGGAGTATCGCCGCGCGGCCGGCCGTATCCTCCTCATGCTCACCGACGCCATGGTGCGCCAGCCCACCGGCTTTGGCCGCCTGCTCGGCGTGCTCGATGCCTATCTGTCGCCCAGCCAGGAAATCGCCATTGTCGGCGACCCCGCCGGCGCCGCCACGCAAGCGTTGTTGGCCGAAGTGCGTCGCCGCTATCTGCCGCACACGGTCCTGGCGCTGAAGCGCCCAGGAGAGGAAAGCCTGCTGCCGTTGCTGGAAGGGCGTACCCTGGTCGATGGGCAGCCGGCGGCCTATGTGTGCGAGAACTACACCTGCCGGCTGCCAGTCACCACAGCCGCCGCGCTGGCAACCGTGATCGAGGGCGTGTAGGCGCTTTGGCAACAAAAAGCCGCTTGATTCGATGCCGAAGCATCGAATCAAGCGGCTTTTTCTCCGGTGACCATCGCTCACGAAACGGCCTGCAGTCGGGGCGGGTGGATTCGAACCACCGACCTCGTCGACCCGAACGACGCGCGCTACCAAGCTGCGCTACGCCCCGATTACCAGTGCAAAGTATAGCGCAGCCCCCAGTGAATGACAAATCGGTAGGAGGAAAGATCACTTTGCAGCCATCCCCACCTGTGCTATAATCTGTCCACCAAAGGCGCATGCAGAGTGCCTTTACCATTTCGGCGCAACGCGGTCGCCGCGACTCTGCATGTGGATTGATTGCCGTAAACTATACACACCTGCCGGATGAACGTAAGGAAGTCTTCATGATTGAAGTCACCATCGACAGCATTCGGGTCAGTCTGTTGTCGCAGAATCGCATTGTCGTCCTCAAAGAGGAGAGCAGCGAACGCTTTCTGCCGATCTGGATCGGGCCGTTTGAGGCCGACGCCATCACTTTGCAATTGCAGGGCATGGAAGCCCCGCGGCCGCTGACCCACGATCTGCTGAAATCAGTGATCGAGACGTTGGGCGGCGAAGTCATGCACATCCTGATCAGCAGCCTGGAGCGCAATACCTACTTCGCGCGCATTGTGCTGGATGTCAACGGCGACAGCGTCGAAATTGATAGCCGCCCCAGCGACGCCATTGCCCTGGCGGTGCGCGTGAGCGTGCCGATCTTTGTGGCGGAAGAGGTCATGGAACAGGCCGGTATGATGCCGGAGCAAGAGATGAGCCTCACGGAGGAGAGCGGTCAGCCTGAACTGGGTGATACCGCCACCGAAGACCTGGGCGCATTCAAGGACTTTGTCGAGGGGCTGGATCTGGACAACCTGCTCGGCAACTGATTGTTCTGCTCTACCATCTGTAACGCCAGACGGCGAGGCTGCCCTTCAGCAGCTTCGCCGTTCTTTGTCTCTATCGCGGAAAATCATTATGGAAAATGACGCCCCCATTAAGTCGATCCCGGCCAACTTGGAAGCCGAACGGGCGGTGCTGGGTTCGCTTCTGATCGACCCCGACGCCATCCTCAAAGTGGCCAACTTCCTGCGCCCGGAAGATTTCTTTCGCGAGCGGCATGGTTGGCTCTTCGACGTTATGCTCACGCTGCACGAACATCGGGAGCCGTTGGACTTTGTCACGGTGGTCGATGAGCTGGAGCGACGCAGCCAGCTCGAGGAGATCGGCGGGCCGGCCTATGTGACGGATCTGATCGGCGGCACGCCCACGTCGATCAACGTCGACTTCTACGCGCGTATCGTCGAGCGGACGGCGCTGCTGCGGCGCCTGATTGGGGCGGCGGGCCAGATTGCCGAACTGGCCTACGATGAGAGCCGGGAAGTGGATGATGTCATCGATCGCGCCGAGACGCTCATCTTTGGGGTGAGCGAGGCGCGCATCCACCGTGACTTGGTGCCCATCCGCGCCATCATGGGCAACGTGGTGGACCGTATCGACTTTCTGACACGCAACCGTGACACGCTGATGGGCGTGCCGACCGGGTTCACGCTGCTCGATCGGCTGCTGGGCGGGTTGCAAAAGAGCGATCTGATCATCCTTGCCGCGCGGCCGGCAATGGGCAAGACGAGTCTGGCGCTCAATGTGGCGCTCAACGCCGCCAAGCGCTACCTGGCGCGCGTGGCGATCTTCAGCCTTGAAATGAGCAATGAGCAACTTGCGCAGCGGCTGCTTTCCACGGAGACGGGGATCGACAGCCACCGCTTGCGCCTGGGCCAGGTGCACGAAGAGGAGTGGCCGATTCTGCTGGAAGCGGCCAACGTGCTGGCAGGGGCCAACATCTTCATCGACGATACGCCGGGCGCCACCGTGAACGAAATCCGCACCAAGTGCCGCCGCCTCTACGCCGAGCACGGGCTGGATCTCGTGCTGATCGACTACATGCAGTTGATGTCCGGTCAGGGCAACGGTCGCGGCGAGAACCGCCAGCAAGAGATCAGCTATATCAGCCGTTCGCTCAAGGGCCTGGCACGCGAACTCAACGTGCCCGTCATCGCCCTGAGCCAACTCAGCCGCGCCGTCGAAAGCCGCTCCGACAAGCGACCGATGCTGTCAGATCTACGCGAGAGTGGCTGCATCAGTGGCGATTCATTGGTTTATTTGCCCGACACAGGCGCCTGTGTGCCGATTAGCCAGTTGGAAGGCCGGCAAGATTTCAAAATCGCCAGCCTCGATCTTGCTACGTGGAAACTCGAGGAAACCACAGCTAGCCAGGCCTTCTGTACAGGTGAAAAACCGGTATTTGCACTGACTACACAGCTCGGACGCACGGTACGAGCGACCGCCAATCATAAATTCCTGACGATTGATGGCTGGAAACGCCTGGACGACCTACAACCCGGCACGCACATTGCCCTCCCTCGTTACCTGCCGGGACCTTCAACTGATACAATGAGTAACGATGAATTGGCGTTATTGGGGCATATGCTTGGAGATGGATGTACACTGCCGCGCCACGCAATTCAGTACACGTCACGTGAGTTTGACCTGGCAAGCCTCGTAGCGGGCCTAGCCAAAAACATGTTTGGCCCGGCCATCGAGCCGCGCATTCGCCCAGAACGCAGTTGGTACCAGGTCTATTTGGCTGCTTCCGAGCAACTCACGCATGGCAAGCATAACCCCATAGCGGCGTGGCTTGACGCACTGGGCGCTTTTGGCCGGCGTTCTTATGAGAAAACTGTCCCAGCAAAAGTGTTTGAGCAGTCGCCAAACGGGGTTGCCGTGTTTTTGCGACATCTTTGGGCCACGGATGGTTGTATCCGCATGACCTATGGCAAGAAACCGCGACCGGCTGTCTATTATGCAACGAGCAGTGTACGATTGGCCGAAGATGTTCAATCGCTTCTACTTCGCCTAAGCATCAATGCGCGGCTGGCGTCGGTATCACAAGGAACAAAAGGCCGTACTCAATATCATGTGATCGTCAGCGGTATGGGGGACGTTGGCACGTTCTTTTCATGTGTTGGCGGTGTGGGCGAATATCGCTGCCGGTCACAAGACGTAATCCAAAAGTGGAATCAGGGGCGGGTGGCCAACACCAATCGCGATGTGCTGCCAAAGGATGTGTGGCGCCGGTACGCAGTTCCGGCCATGAATCAGCAGGGACTTACCACACGACAAATGCAAGCGCAGTTGGGCAATGAGTATTGCGGCACAGCGCTATATCAAGCGAATCTTAGTCGAACAAGAGCAGCGCGTTTGGCGACGGTAACGGGATCTCAGGAGCTAGCCACTTTGGCTTCGAGTGATGTGTACTGGGACAAACTTGTTGCTGTCGAGGCTGCCGGAACCGAAAAGGTGTACGATTTGACGGTTCCCAAGAACCACAACTTCATCGCCGGGAATATTATTGTTCACAATAGCATTGAGCAAGACGCGGACGTGGTATTGTTTATCTATCGTGACGACTACTATAATGAGGACTCCGAACAGCAGAATATCGCCGACATCATCGTGGCCAAGCATCGCCACGGCTCGACGGGATCGGTCAGCCTCTTCTTCCGCAAGGAGTTGACCCAGTTCCGCGATTTGGAGATCCAACGCACGGAGCTTGCCTATTGAAACTCACAGGCTTTATCGGCTTTCCCGATGCCAAAATGAAAGCGGTGATCGTCCCCGACGTCTTCTTTTGCGACTTGCTGCCGCTGATCGACGACCTGGCCGAGCTCAAGCTGACCCTGCATTGCTTCTGGCTGCTCAACGAGCAGGAGGGGGCGTTCAAGTATCTGCGCGGGGCCGATCTGCGTGCGGATGAAACCTTGCTGCGCGGCCTGTCGGCGGCCAGCGCCCTGCGCACGCCGCAGCAGACGCTGGAAGATGCGTTGCAGCGCGCCGCCGCACGTAACACGCTGCTCAAGCTCGAGATTGAGACCGACGGCCCCGACGGCGCCCCGCACGTCGAAGATTGGTACTTTATGAACACGGTCAAGGGCCGGCAGACCTTGGCCCTGGTGCGCCAAGGCCGGCTGGGCGAGCTGCAGGCCGCCATTCCCGACGAGGCCCGCCTCAAGGTCGAGCGGCCCAACATCTTCTTGCTCTACGAGCAGAATGTCGGGCTGATGACGCCGCTGATTGCCGACCAGTTGCGCGACATGGAAAAGAGCTATCCGCCCGACTGGATCGATGAGGCCTTTACGGTTGCGGTGAGCCGCAATGCGCGTGCCTTGCGCTACATCCAGGCAATCCTGAAACGATGGGAAACGGAGGGTAAAGATGACCGAACCCATGCGGACTCTGGGCGAGATTCTGAAGCCGAACGCCGGCGCAAATATATCCCCGACGAGTATTCCGACATCATCATCGGCTGAGGCGCGGCCGCGCGCCGGCAGCAGCCCGACGCGCCCGCTTGAGGTCTGTTCGATCTGTGGCGGCGTTGGCTTTGTCATGCTTGATCTGCCGGTCGGCCATCCCGATTTTGGCAAGGCGGTCGCCTGCACCTGCCGCGCCGAGGAGCGCAAGCAACGTCGTCTGCGCGCCGTGCAGTCGATCAGCGCGCTCGATACGCTGACGCGGCTGACCTTTGCCTCTTTTATCCCGGAACCCTCGCATTTGGCGCCGGAGCGCGCCTTCAATCTGCGCCGCGCCTTTGAGACATGTGCCAATTTCGCCAAGGAACCGGAAGGATGGCTGTTGCTGACGGGCACCTACGGCTGCGGCAAAACGCATTTGGCGGCGGCGATCGCCAATGCCCGCCTGGCGCTGGGATTTCCCGTCGTCTTCATGATCGTGCCGGATTTGCTCGACCACCTACGCGCGGCGTTCAACCCGCAAAGCGAAACCACCTACGACCAGTTGTTCGAGCAACTGCGCACGGCTCCCATGCTGGTGTTGGACGATTTGGGCGCCCATTCCAGTACGCAGTGGGCGCAAGAAAAGCTCTTTCAACTCCTCAACCACCGCTACAACGCCCAGTTGCACACGGTCGTCACCACAAACCAGCGCCTGGATGATCTAGACCCGCGCCTGCGTAGCCGCCTGCTCGACGTCAACCTGGTCACCCATTTTGGGATCATCGCGCCCGACTTTCGTACGGGGCAGAATAGCGGCCAAAGCGACCTTAGCACGCTGTCGTTGCATGCCAACCAGCGCTTTGAGACCTTTGACGCCCAACGCAGCGACCTATCGTCTGCCGAGCGCACCCGCCTGCGTGAGGTCTTGGTGGTATGTGAAAGCTTTGCCCACGACCCACATGGCTGGCTTGTCCTGGCCGGCGACAACGGCTGTGGCAAGACCCACCTCGCCGCCGCCGTCGCCAACGAGTTCGTGGTGCGCAAGCGCACCGATGTCATGTTTGTCGTCGTGCCTGACCTGCTCGACCACCTGCGCGCCACCTTCAGCCCCCAGGCCACCACGTCCTATGACCGCCGCTTCGATGAGATCAAGCGGGCTCCCTTGTTGGTGTTGGATGATTTGGGCACCGAGAGCGCTACGCCGTGGGCGCGCGAAAAACTGTTTCAATTGCTCAACTTTCGCCACAACGCCCTGCTGCCCACGGTCATCACGACCAGCGCCGATCCCAACCAGATCGAGCCGTGGCTGCGCACACGCATGTTGGACATCAACCGCTGCCGCTGGGTTGCCATCACCGCCCCCGGCTATCGCGGCAGCCGGAGCCAACAAGAGGCCCAAGCGGCCCGCCCACCACGACGCCGGGCGACGTAATCAGCTCGATGGGGAACTCTTTGCCTGCTTTTATGCGTCCTATTTTCGATATGCTATACTCGCCGCTTGGTGAAGCATCCACCGGCGCGGCTTGAACGCACGCTGACAAAACACAATGCGGATTCCTTGATGCACGGGGATAGAACTATGGCAACACGAATCTTACACGCAGGGCGCGGGACGGCTGCCACGGCTGCCGTCGTCGCCTTATTGCTCTTGGCCGGCTGCGGTGGTCTCGGCGCCGAGGCCACGCCAATGCCGACGCGCACGCCGTTGCCCACCTTTACGCCGACGCCACCCGATGGGCAGGCCGCGCCACCGGTCGTCGTCGACCCCAATGCGGCTGCAGAGGCGCCGCCGGCCCCCGCGCAGGGCGAACAAGAGCCGGCGCCGGCGACCGCGGCCGCGCCGGAAGGCCAACCACCGGCGCCGCCGCCGGCCGAGACGCCGACCGTTGCACCGTCGCCCACGCCGCCGCCCGCCGCCGCCGAGATCGTGACCAACGACATCATCAACGTGCGCCGCGGTCCGGGCACGAACTACGAGTTGGTCGGTTCGGCACAGGTCGGCACAAAATTCAAAGCGACGGGCAAAAGCCCAGCAGGCGACTGGTGGCAGATCGACTACAACGGCCAACCCGGCTGGGTCTTTGGCCAATTGGTCACCGCCAGCGGCGCCGAGGCCGTCGCGGTTGCCCAGAACATCCCGGCAGCGCCCACAGCCGCACCGGCCCCGCCAGCAGCGCCGCCAACCAATACGCCACCACCACCGCAGGAAGCACAGCCACAGCCGACGGCAGCGCCATCCAAGAAGTATTTCTTTAACATTCAGGTCGTGAGCAAATGCGAGCGCCAGCCGGCCGGCAACTGGTTTGAAGGCAAGACCTATGTGGGCGGCCAGCCGAAGAGTGGCTACAAGGTTGTCTTTAGCGCCGGACCCGATGGCGGCTGGATCACCGAGCCGCAGACCACCGGTCCGCATCCAGGGTATCCCGGCTGGGATCAGGGCTATTACAGCCATATTATCAGAAACGTCGGGCCAATCGCCGGCACCTGGTACGTTTGGGTGGTCGACGACGCCGGCCAACGCATCTCCGAAGTCGCCAGTTTTACGACCACTGGGGAGGGTGAAGGCTGTAATCAGGCCGTCGTCGACTTCGACAGCCGGTGATCACTCGCTGCCTGATAGGGAGATCAGTGAATCATGCTTGATGTCAAGGTCGTTGCAGACTATTTGTCGAAGCCCGCAGCCGATGTGATTCAGGATTCCTTGCGCGCGTTGCTGGTGCGCGAAGTCAGTGTAATTGAAGTTGATGAGTCTGTCAGACACGTGCTGAACTATCTTGCACCCACCGTACGCGCCAATGCAAACCGCGCTTAAACAGACCTTGGTTTTGTGGCTCAGCCTGCTGCTGGTCAGCGGGCTGAGCTTTCTTTTGCTCAGCACCCCTTGGGCGCGCGATTGGATGAAGCAACACACGGGTGAAGAGGAATTCCTGGCCCAGGTCAAGGGACTGAGCGACCTTGCCTCCGACCGTCTCCGTCCCAATCTGGATCTCGCCGCCAATGCAGCAATTCAACATGCGGATGTCAGCCCGTTCGGCATCAATGTTTTCCTAGAACAAGAGGCCGACCCGGCCAAACGCGCGTTGGCGGTAAACATGGCGGCCGACGCTGGCTATCGCTTTCTGCGCCAGGAATTCGCCTGGGAGGATATCGAAATCCATGCCAAGGGTGATTTCGAAGACCGCCGCCACGAACCGGCGCGTTCGGCCTGGGACAAATACGACCACATCGTCGATCTGGCCGAACAAAATGGCATGGAACTGATCGTCCGCCTCAGCAATCCGCCCGGCTGGACACGCGCCCAGGGCGAGGGTGAGCACAACGTCGACACCTTTGCGCCGCCCGACCAGGTGCAGGATTTTGCGGATTTTGTGACGGCCGTCGTCGACCGCTACAAAGGGCGCGTCAAATACTACCAGCTTTGGAACGAGCCGAATATCTACCCGGAATGGGGCAGCGCCGCCATCAACCCGGAAGCCTATGTCGAATTGCTCAAGGCAGGCGCCACCGCCGCACGCGCGGCGGACCCCAATGTGGTCATCATCGCCGGCGCGCTGGCTTCTACCATCAACTTACAGCCGGGAGACCCACCGCCGGCCAACAGCTTGAACGACCTCTTGTTTCTGCAGCGCATGTACGACGCCGGGGCCGCACCCTACTTTGACGTGATGGCCATGCAAGGCTACGGCCTCTACAGCGGTCCCACCGACCACCGCATGCACCCGCGCGTGATCAACATCGGCCGCAACCAGTTTGTGCGGGATCTGATGGTCAAGAACGGCGACGCCAATAAGCCGATCTGGATCGCCGAAATGAACTGGAACGCCGCACCGGACGACGTCGACCCGCGCTACGGGCGCGTCACGCCGGAGCAGCAAGCCCGCTATCTGCCCCTGGCCTACCAGCGTATCATCGACGAATGGCCGTGGGTGAGCGTCGCCAACACATGGTATCTCAAACGCGCCACCGACGCCTGGGAACTCAATCGCCAGCCCGAAGCCTATTTCCGCCTATTGGCGCCCAATTTCGCGCCACAGCCGGTCTATACAAGCATGAAGGCCTTTGCCACCGGAGTGACCAGTGACAAGTGACAAGTGACAAGTGACAAGTGACCGGTGACCGGTGAACCTGGTTCCCTGCACGATGTAGACGACGCCGTGGCGGTAAACGGGCCGCCAGGGACGGCCGCAGCGCGCGATCCAGTCACCCATCGCCAGGCGCCAGGCGCCTACGTATGGCTCTTGGCCGCTGTTCTTCTGCTCGCGCTCTTTCTCCGTTTCTACCGCCTCGATGCCTCCAGCCTTTGGAGTGACGAGGGCAACACCTGGGCCATGATCGGGCGCAGCTTTGCGGCCATTGCGCAAGCCGCGGCGGCGGACATTCACCCACCCGGCTATTACTGGCTGCTAAAAGCGTGGTCACTGCTGTGGGGGACAAGCGCGTTCGCCATGCGCAGTTTTTCGGCCGTCGCCGGGATAGCGCTAGTCTTTGTGATCGAGCGCATCGGCCAGCAAGTCATTGCCTCAGGCTACAGCCGCTGGCGATGGCCGCTCCTAGCCGCCTTTCTCGCGGCCGTCAATCCCTTCCAGGTCTACTACAGCCAAGAAGCGCGTATGTACATCCTGCTGGCGCTAGAAAGTGCCGGTCTCTTCTGGGCACTCCTGGCAATACAGACCGCAGAGCAACGCGGGCCCAGGGGGACATCCAATCCCCCCCCAATCTTGGGGGCAGGGGGGGCACACAAACTCCCCCCAATCTTGGGGGGCAGGGGGGGCTTCAGCTTTGTCCTATGTGGCATCGCCGGTCTATGGACACACTATAGTTTTCCAATCGTCCTCGCGGCAGCTAATTTGGCTTTTTTCGTGCGGTGGGCGGCTGAAAAAGACGCACGGCGCTCGCGGTCGCTGCTTCACTTCGTGCTGCTCAATGCGCTGATCGGGATCGCCTTTCTGCCCTGGCTGCCGTTCGCCCTGCCCGCAGTGTTGAACTGGCCCAAGGGGGGCGCACCGATCGGCCTGGGCGAAGGTCTTGCGCTCACGGCACGCACGCTGCTCTTTGGCCCGCTGCGCAACACGCCGGCGCCCTTGTGGCCGTGGTTGCTGGCCGCGGCCGTGCTGCCGCTCGCCGGGGCGGTGGTGCTGCGCCGGCGCTGGAGCGTGCCGGCGTTGAGCCTCTGGCTGCTGCTCCCCGTGCTCCTCATGGCAGTGCTGGGCCTGTTCACGGACGCCTTTCTAAAGTTCTTGCTCGTCACCTCGCCGGCATGGTGCTTGCTCGTGGCGGCAACGGCCTTGGCACGTGTCCGTTGGTCGCCTGTGGTTGGGGCGCTTGTCGCTCTCTTTGGCGCGGCCGCCGCCTTGGCCGTGTTGCCTGGCTATTACGCCGGCGACACGGCGCGTGACAACTACAAAGGCATTGCCCAGTACCTCGCTGCCGTGGGCGATCCCGCCCAGGACCTGGTGCTGCTGGACGCCCCAGGGCAGCAAGAGGTGTGGCGTTACTACGATCCCGGCCTGCCGGTGCTCGCCCTCCCCACCACACGACCCGCCAATGCCGCAGAAACCCAAGCCGCGCTGGCGACCGCCACGCGTGACCGCCGCCACGTCTACGCCCTCTTCTGGGCGACGGATGAAGCGGACCCGGAGCGGCTGGTCGAAGCATGGCTGGATCGCAATGCCTTCAAGGCGCTGGACGCCTGGCAAGGCAATCTGCGTCTGGCATCCTATACGTTGGCCAACGATTTGACCGCACTCACCGTGCCGCCCCTGCCCTTTGGCGACGCCATGGCGCTCGTAAGCCAGGCGCAGCCGGCCTTTCCGCAGCGGGTGCTGGCCGGGGAGAACGCGATCGTGCGCCTGGATTGGCAGGCGCTGCGCGACATCGACCAGCCCTACAAGGTGAGCGTCCAACTGCTGGACGCACGCAACCAACTCGTCGCCCAACGCGACGGCGAACCCGTGGGCGGCTCGCGACCCACCGACACCTGGCGCACCGGGGATCAGATCGCGGACAACTATGCGCTGCCCATCCCCTTTGGCACACCGCCCGGCGACTACCGGCTGATGGTGGCGGTCTATGACCCTGCGACCGGTGCGCGCCTGTTGCGCGGTGCGCAGGATCATCTGGACTTGGGTACCGTGGTCGTGGCGCGCCCATCCCACTCCCCGCCACTCGCCGTGGTGCCAATGCAGCAGCGCCCCAATCGGCGGCTGGGGCCGGTCTGGCTGGGCGGCTACGATGTCTATCGCAAGGAGTTCGCCCACGCCCCGCAGACACCGGTGCAGGCAGGCGACCCCCTTCACTTCACCTTCTTCTGGCAGGCGCCCGACCCACTGCCGGCCGATTGGCCAGCCGATGGCTCATTCACCGTGCGCCTGGGCGGACAAGAACTGACCGCGCCGCTGGCCGGCGGGGCCTATCCGACCGGCTTGTGGCAGCCCGGAGAACTCGTGCGCGGCGAGTTCGACCTGCTCTATGATGGCACGGCCGTCCGCCCCACACTGCGCGTTGGCGGGCAGGAGATCACGCTAGAGCCGCTGCCGTAGGGCGATTTGCCAAATCGCCCTGCATTGACCGGTGCCTCACGTTGACGTAGTGCTATATTTGTTATAGTATAGCGCCAGGAATCAATCCGGTGAGGTGATATCATGAGCAACATGACCGTTGAATTAAGGCCTATTCCATCTAAGCGTTCCGCGCTTTGTCCGGTTGAGCCGGCCGCGCGTATCATTGGACAGAAATGGACGCTGCAAATCGTCTATTTCTTGCTCGATGGCAAGCCGATGCGCTTTTGCGAGCTGCAGGACGAGTTGGGCGGCGTCAACCCCAGCACGCTCAGCAGCCGCCTCAAAATGTTGGAGGAAGAGGGCCTGGTGCGCCGTACGCAGATCAGCGCAATTCCCCCCCACGTCGAATACAGCCTGACCCCCATGGGGCGCGAGCTTGAGCCAATTATCTATTCCGTGATCCGCTGGAGCGGCGTCTGGCTTGGCGACCGCTGCGCCTAGGGCTGCCCTGCATCCAAACTTTTCACTAGATCGCAACGAGTACGAAGCATGATTGTCAAAGGTCTGACCGTTGGTTTGCTCCAAGAAAACTGCTACATCTTTGCCTGCAGCCGCACGCGCAAGGGCGTGATCATCGATCCAGGCGACAACGCCCGCGCCATCCTGCGCGTCGTCGACCAGCAGGCGCTCAAGATCGAGAAGATCATCAACACGCACGCCCACTTCGACCACATCATGGCCGTGCCGATGGTCAAGGCCGCCACCGGCGCGCCCTTTTACCTGCACCGCGCCGACCTGCCCGTGCTGCACGAAATGCCGGAACGCGTTCGCCTCTGGCTCGATATGGAGGTCGACCCGCTGGACGACCCCGACGGCTTTCTAGAACACGGCGACCTCATCCAGGTGGGCGATGAGGTGTTGGAGGTGCGCTTCACCCCGGGCCACGCCCCCGGGCATGTGGTCTTCGTCCACCACGCCGGCAAACAGGTCTTCGCCGGCGACACGCTCTTCCAAGGCAGCATTGGCCGCTTTGACCTGCCGGGCGCCGACGGGCCAACCCTGCTGCGCAGTATCCGCGAACAGTTGCTCACGCTGCCCGACGATACGGTGGTCTATCCGGGCCATGGCGCCGCTACGACGATTGGCGCCGAACGCCAGTCCAACCCCTTTGTGGGGCTGCACGCCGGGGCAGACCAGGAATGAGTGCGCCGCCGGGCGTTGGAACGCCGATCGTCTATCACATGGCGCCGCGCGCACGCTGGGCAGCGCAGCCCTCCCATCAACCCTATGCCGGCGACACGTTGGCGACCGAAGGCTTCATCCATTGCACGGCGGAACCCACCCGCCTGCTGCACGTGGCAAATTCATTCTACCGTGAGGAGACCGGCGCCTGGGTCATCCTGCTGGTCGACACGTCGCAAGTGACGGCGCCGGTTCGCTGGGAGCAGGCCGACGGCCATCTCTTTCCGCATGTCTACGGCCCGATTGAGTTGGCTGCCGTTGTCCAGGTGCTGGACTTTCCACGCACCGCCGCCGGTGCCTATCAATTGCCGCAAGCGCTGACACAATCGAGTGATCGGATTGCATCATGACGACTTTAGCTGACCTGCTGCCTGATTGGTTCAAGCGCAAATTTGGGGGCGACACCGGCGCCGATTCTTCCTCGACCCTGGCCTCGGTAACCACCGGCGGTGGGTCCGCGCAAGAGCCGGTCGTGGTCTGGGAAGCCGCCAATCTGCTGGAAGCCCAGGTGGTCAAAGGGCGTCTGGAAAGCGAAGGCATTCCGGCCATGATCCGCAACGAAGTTCTCAGCGTTCTCTATGGGTTGACCGCCGGCAGTCTGGCGAACGCCGACGTGCTGGTGCCCGCCCCGCTAGCCGACAAAGCGCTCGAAATACTCTTCCCCAACCCAGAAGAAGCCGCATGAAAACGCTCCTGCCTTCTCTACATTCCCTATCTTCTCTGCGTTCTCTGTGTTCTCTGTGGCAAAACATTTTTTTTTCATCAGACAGGATTCGCCAGTCGTGGCCGATCAACTAATTGTCGTAAGCGGCGTACAAAAACGCTATGGCCGCAAACGCGTCCTCTCTGGCGTCGAACTCACGGTGGAACAAGGCTGCGTCATGGCTCTCCTCGGCGCCAACGGGGCCGGCAAGTCGACGCTCATGCGCATCATTTCCGGCCTGGCCAAACCCGACCGCGGCGACGTGGTGCTGGGTGGCATCTCCCTGCGCCAGACCGGCCACGAGCTGCGCCGCTATATCGGCCTGGTCACCCATGCGCCGCTGCTCTACGACAACCTGAATGCCTGGGAGAATCTGCTTTTCTTTGCGCGCCTCTATGACATCCAGGAGCCGGAACCGCGCATCGAGGCCGTCCTCCACGCCGTCGATCTATGGCCGCGCCGCCGCGACCCCGTACGCACCTTTAGCCGCGGCATGATCCAGCGCCTGGCCATCGCGCGTGCCATCCTGCACGAGCCGCCTGTGCTCCTGCTCGACGAACCCGACACCGGCCTCGACCCGCTCAGCGCCGAGATGTTGGCCAGCCTGATTCGCAGCATGGGCGCCGCCAATCGCGCCATCCTGCTCACCACCCACAACCTCGAACGTGCGCGGCTGTGGGCCGATTCGGTTTCCCTGCTCAAAGATGGTAAAATCGCCTTCTGCGCGCCGGCAGCCAATCTCAAAGAAGGCGATTTGCGCCGGCTGGTGCTGGAAACGGATGGTGACGAGTGAGAAGTGAAGTCAGCGTGCCGCTGCCCCCAGTGTCCATGCGCACCGGCGGCGGGCTTGGCGCTTTTCTGCGCAAGGTGTGGGCGGTGGCCGAAAAGGATCTGCGCGCCGAACTGCGCGGTCGTGAGGTTTTTAGCACCATGACCGTCTTTAGCGCGTTGGCGGTGATCATCTTTGGCATGGCCTTCGACCTGCGCGTGCCCAAGGCCGAGATGGTGGCGCCCGGCGTGCTGTGGGTGATCATTCTCTTTGCCGGCGTGCTGGGGCTGAACCGCAGCTTTGGCGCCGAAATGGACCGTGGCACGCTGCCCGCCCTGTTGTTGGCGCCGATGGATCGCAGTGCGATCTACTTCGGCAAGGTCATCGCCAATCTCTTCTTTACGCTGGGCGCCGCCGCTGTCATCCTGATCGTCATGTTCTTTATTTTCGATGTGGACTTGCTCCAGCCGCTGATCTTGCTGGCCGCTGCGCTCGGCACGCTCGGCTATGTCAGCGTCGGCACGATCTTTGCGGCGCTCACGGCCAGCGTCCGTGCCCGCGAAAGTCTGCTCCCAATCCTGCTCCTCCCCGTCATGGTGCCCGTCTTTATGGCGGGCGTGGCCCTGACCGCCGGCATTCTCGACGGCAAAAGCTTTGACGACGTGCGTACTTGGCTGGGGATGCTGGTCGCTTTCGATCTGATCTTTCTCGTCGTGGCCTATCTGTTGTTCGATTTGATTCTGGAAGAGGTGTGACATGGCGACAACCGCAACCAAATCCAAGCCGGTTCCGTGGCGCGCGGTGGACATCGTGCAACTCGTGCTGGGGGTGATCGTCGTCGTCGTTTCGGCGCTCATCATGTGGGCGGCCCTGATGTACGCGCGGCCCGCCTCCAACCTGGCCGGCGACGAACAGCTTGCCCAACGCATTTTCTACATCCACATGGGCTGCAACATCGGCGCGCTGGCCGGCTTTCTGGTCTCGATGATCGGCAGCATCATCTACCTGGTCACGCGCAAACTGGACTGGGACCGCGTGGCGCAAGCCTCCATCGAAGCCGGCCTGGTCTTTGGCCTGGGCACCGTCGTCACCGGCATGTTCTGGGCCAAACCGACCTGGAACACCTACTGGACGTGGGACCCCCGCCTGACGACGTCGACCATCACCGTCCTCGTCTACATTGCCTACCTGCTCCTGCGCAACGGCATCGACAACCGCAACTCTCGCGCGCGCTACGGCAGCATCTATGCCATCCTGGCTTTTCTCAGCGTGCCCCTCACCTTTTTTAGCGCACGCTGGTTCCGCTCGATTCACCCGGTCGTCTTCGGCAACGAAAACCCGGATGCGCAGGGCGGGTTCGACATTCTTGGCGGGTCGATGCAACAAACGTTGACCGTGAGCCTGATCGGCTTCTGTGTGCTCTTTAGCGTCTTGGTGATCATGCGCTGGCGCCAATTGCGCATGGAAGATGATCTGGCCGAACTACGAGAGGATTTGGCGTAATGTTCTATCTATTTATGGGCTTTGCCGCTGTCTGGGTGTTTGTCACGGGCTACCTGGTTTTTATGGGCCTGCGCCAACGGCGCATCGAGGCGGATCTCCGCCTGCTGCGCGAAGATCTCGACGCCCGCGCCAAGGCGTGAGGCCGGCCTTGTGTGCGAGAGGAAATGAGTGACGCTATGTCTGAAATCGTGCAAACACAGCCTGCGCCCGCTGCGGCGCCGGTGCAAGCGCGACGGAACGCTGGCGGCGATGCGCCGCGTCTCACCGTGTTTCTACATGCCGTGTTCTTTGTGGCGGGCTTTACCTTTGTCTTCACCGTCACCGGCGCCGCCGTCGGTCTCTTCGGCAGCCAGTTGGACAGCTATAAGCCAATCTTGACGCAAGGGGGCGCCGTCCTGCTCGCCTTCTTTGGCTTGACGACGCTGGGCGTCTTTCGCTGGCTTGTGCGCGTCATCACGGCGCGCGTCGACCTGGCCACCAATCCGGCGGCGGAAGCGTTGGTGGGCGTGCTCGATTTCCCCAACCGCTTGCTCTATTCTGAAATGCGTGTGACGGAGATGCACCAGGTCAACCGCAGCTGGGGCTATTTTAGCAGCTCGCTGATGGGCGTCGCCTTTGCCGCCGGCTGGACGCCCTGCATCGGCCCCATCCTCGGCACTATCTACCTGCTGGGTCTGTCCAGCGACACGGCGTGGCAGAGCGTGGGCCTGCTCCTGCTCTACAGCCTGGGGTTGGGCATTCCCTTCCTGCTCACCGGCGCCATGTTTGGCAGCATGAGCCGCTGGCTGCGTAAGATGAACCGCTATTCGGGCGTCGTCAGCATCATCAGCGGCATCTTCATGCTCTACGTCGCCTTCTTGTTGTGGGACGGCCAACTAGGACGCCTGACCACGCAGTTCCCGATCCTCAACGAGACCTTTCTACGCCTGAATGATGGTGTGCTGGTGGCCGAAGGCTGGCTCGGCGACGTCACCGGCACGGGCGGCGATACCATCAATGCCGGCATGCTGGTGGGCGGTCTGCTCGCCTTTAGCGCCGGCCTGCTGAGCTTTCTCAGCCCCTGTGTGCTGCCGCTGGTGCCCGCCTACATCGGCTACCTGAGCAGCACGGTGGTCGGCGCCCCGCCCGAAACGAAGAGCGTCTAGCCCCCATGCATGTCACCCTCTACGCGCGGCCCGGCTGCCACCTATGCGACGATCTCAAGACCGATCTCGCCGCGCTGCAAACGGAGATTGCCTTCGTGCTCACTGAACGCAACATCGACGACGACCCGGCCGACTACGCTCGCTTTCAATACCTGATCCCGGTGCTCGACATCGAAGGCGGCCCGCTTCTCTATCCACCCCATCACGGGGATCTTGTGGCCGCAGCGCTGCATGAGGCAGCCAATCATCCCCATGACCACTGATCCAGGCGAGACGCCGGACGCCTCCCGCTCCACCTTTGCGCAGGGGGCCAACGGCCTGGTGATCTGGGTGGCGCGCCACTGGCTGGCACTCTTCAACACAGCGTGGGCGATCTATCTCTTCACCCCCTTCCTCGCCCCCATTTTTATGCGCCTTGGCTGGCCCATGGCGGCGCAGGTGATCTACTCGATCTATTCGGTGCTCTGTCACCAACTGCCGTCGCACAGCTATTTCCTGTTTGGCGCCGATTTTGCCCCGCCGGCGTCCACCCTGATCGCCGGCGGCATGAGCGCCAGCAGCAATCTCTATGCCCAGCGCGCCTTTATCGGCAACGCCGAGATCGGCTGGAAGGTAGCGCTCTGCGAGCGCGATGTCGCCATCTACGCTGGCGTCTTCGTCACCGGTCTGCTCTATGCCCTGCTGCGCGACCGGCTGCGCCCCCTTCCCTTCAAGATCTATGTGATCTTTCTCATCCCCATCGCCATCGACGGCCTCACGCAGCTTTTCGGCTGGCGCGAGAGCAACTGGTGGCTGCGCACCATCACCGGCGTGCTCTTTGGCTTCGCCTCCGTCTGGCTGGCCTACCCTTATCTGGAAGAAGCCATGCAGGAGGTGATCGAGGATGAGGTGGCGCGGCGGGAACGGGGGTGAGTGGGTGAGGATGCTTCTGGGGGATCGCCAATTCGACAGATTCGCCTTTCCTTCGTATACTTCTGGTTTGTTGAATTGTGGCCTGTCCTCTCAACGGTGCTGCAAGAGACGATCATTTGCGGGTGTCGGCGCCAGAGCACACCCTTGACATCAGCCGGGGTCTCCGGCCAGTAGGTACGAATCTGGGAGTAATCTAGCAATGGCGAACACCAAGTCTGCCGAAAAACGCAATCGTCAGAATCAAAAGCGGGCCGCCGCCAACCGGCTCTATCGCGGCGCCGCCCGCACGGCCGTCAAGAAGGCGCGTGTCGCAATCGCCGCCGGCGATCCGAATGCCGCCGAACTCGTGCGCAGCGCCGAGGTTGCCCTGGCACGCGCCGCCACCAAAGGCGTGGTGCACCAGAACAATGCCTCGCGCCGCACCAGCCGCCTGATGTTGGCGCTGAATAAGGCGTAGGCATTGCGCAGGTGAGCGGGTGACGCTCACGGCTCGGCATAATGACACAAAATAAGCCGCTGCCCATAGGGGTGCAGCGGCTTATTTTGTGGTGGTTCTTGATCGATCTACAAATCGAGTTGACGTCTGACCTCTGACAATGGAATCCCTTTGCCCGGCTGTGCCTGCGTTCCCCGTTCATCCAGAAACTTCATCAGCGCTTGATTGGCGCCTTCCACAGCAATCTCGCTTTTCAGATCGTCACTGTCACCCACATAAAAAGCCTGCAAATCGGACATGCGCGTCAACACGAACTGGCTGCCGTCCGTCGTCTGCAGCAACAAGCTAGTTTCCTGAGCCATTTGCAGTAACGCATTTACCTCTTTTGAGCGAGCCGATATCGTGACAGTTTTCATAATTCTCCCTTTCTGCCTCGAATCAGCAGCAGATTTCCCACCTTTAACCCAACTGCCTCAATCGAGACAATCCGCACTTCAGGTTCCACATCGTAGTAAACGCGAAAGTTTCCGAGACGCAGTTTCCATTCGGCGCTTTGATTTGGACGTAGTGGCGCTCGATTTCGGGTTCTCATCGTCGGTTCGTATTGTAGATTCGCCTCGATCCCATCAAGAATTGCGTTCTGTTCATACTTCTTGAATCACTTCAAATCGGCGAGCGCTTCATCGGTGAACTCAATTTCATACATTGCCGATTCACACTTTGAACTTTGTGTCAGTTTCGTTGCGCATCAGTATACCAGAAGAGTTGGATGTCTAACACCAAGGTGTGAGAGAGCCTATCACACTGGGGGACAGGGTCGGGTACCCTAGATCTCCCCTCTTCCTACCTAACCGTCATGCCCTCACCGCTCGTGGTGAAACGGTATTGAATCGGGCCGGCGACGGTGGGGTTGCCGCGCACCAGGATATAATAGGTGCCCGAGGCGCCAATCAAGCCCGACCACGTTGCGTAGCCACGCGAGTCGAACACCGTGTAGTTGCAACTGTCGTCGGTGTTGCTGGGATCGCGCTTGTTCTCGCACTGCGAGCGTGCTTTGTCTGGAGCGTCGGTGCAGGCCGGGTCTGACGGTTGGCGGTCGCAGAAATCCCCGAGATCTTCCTTGAAGGTGGATTCATCGTAGACAACCGTCGCCGCCCCAAAGCTTTGCAGCTTTTCGCCGTGCTCCCACGCCTTAACCTGTTCCCCGTTCAACAGCACCAACGTGGCGCCTGCACCAGGATTGGTGACAAAACGAATCGCCGCCGGTGCCTGATCCGCATCGTACGTATACTTGAACGCGTACCAATGCCACTCGCCCGGATGAAGATCGACCCATTGATCCGCATAGGCCAGCGGCTTTTCTGGCGACGAAACGACTGGCGCCGCCGGCGTCGCCGTCAGTGTTGGCGTAGGCGTAGGGCGAGTCGTTCCCCTGGCCAGCGCCGCCGGCGCACCCGGTAACAACAGGCTGGCGACGATCAGCGCAGCCACTATCAATTTTATCGGTTTTGTCAGCATATCTGTACTCCTTGCCTCAATCAACGAATTGGACTCGACAACCACCCGATCCGCTCTGATCGTACCGCTACTTGGGCGGCCACACAGTAATCTTGCCTTAAAATTCGTAGTCAATCTTGTCAAGAACTGAAAACCGGTCACACGTACTCTCCCGTCCGTCGAAAGAAATCACACACCCCCTGCAACGGGCAGGCGTCACAGCGCGGATGCAACGCCTGGCAGGTCTGCCGGCCATGGCGGATCAGGTTGATGTGCAGCGGGTAGAAGGTCTCACGCGGCAGCAGGCTCTCCCAAATCCCCTTGATCTTGTCCGGATTGGCGCGGGGACTGCTGATCCCCAGCCGCTGCGTGATGCGCTGGATGTGCGTGTCCACCGGGAAAGCCGCGCCGTTGAAGCAGAAAAGCAGCACGATGCCCGCCGTCTTGAGACCGACGCCGGGCAAGCTAGTGAGATACGCCTGCGCTTCGTCCGCCGGCAGGCCGGCCAGAAAGCCCAGGTCGTACGCGCCGCGGTCAGCCTTGATCCGCTCCAGCGTCGCCACGATCGCCGGCGCCTTCCGGTTGTACATCCCCGCCGGCCGGATCGCCTGTTTGATCGCGTCCAGCGGCGCCTCACGCACCACATCCCAGTCGTCGCCAAAAGTCGCCTTGAGTTGGTCAAAGGCGCGGCCGCTGTTGGTGTCGTTGGTGTTGGCGCTGAGGATGGTGGCGATCAGTTCGTCCACCGGGTCATCACCACCCGGAAACGCGGGCGTCCCGTAATGGTCGATCAGCGTATGGAAGACGGTCCACGCTTTGGCGCGCGCCAAGGCATCCGATTCGGTCATACTCCTCTACTCGGCAACCTCTGGATAGCGCTGGCGCAAGGCCGATCGCAATGCGCCAAAGCGCCGGCGTTCGGCCACGGCCACCAGCGACTTCATATAGTCCGCATCCGGCACACTGCGCAGTTCCCCGCTATTGTAGATTTCCAGCGCTTGCAGCATCGCCTCCGCGCCCAGTCGCGGATTGGCTTTCCCCTGCCCATCCTGAATCGAATTTATCGCCGAGCCGGCCAGAAACAAAACATTCCCCGTGATACCCCGTCGTTCGGCTTCGGCAAGATTCAACCCAATGTTTCCCTGGTCGAGCGCACCAGCCCGCACGATCATCGTCGGCTTGATCCCCGGCAAGGGCCGTGTCAGCATCTCTTCGGAAGCCAACCATTCGGCGCCATAGGGCCGGATATACGGCTGTGCGCCCGGGCGTACCGGTGCTGTTTGCCGGAAGTCAATGCCATCCAGCCGCGCAAGCATGTCGATCACCTCGCGCCAGATCGCCCGCGTTTTAACCCCGATCCCGGCGTTGTGACCGTAGATCGCCGGTGGCCGCTCCAGGTGTTTGGTCGCCTCGCGTACCAGGCGATAGGCGCCACCCGCAAACGTTTCACTCAGCATCACGGCGGTTGCGCCTGCCTCCAGCACGGCCTCCAGCGTCGCCCGCAGTTCATGCGGCGCCCCGCTGATATGCGGCGCAAAGATCACACCCAAGCCGCCGCGTCGGTCGCGCGCCTGCTCGATCGCGGCAACCGCTTTGCGCGTGCGCACGGCAACGGGTGAGTAATCAAGGTTCGGATAGAGATCCTCATCCTCTTTGATAAAGAGAAACAGTGGATTCTCGGCGGCTTGCCCAACCAGGTCGCCAACCTCCTCCGGTGTGATACCGGCGGTCGGCTTGAGAATGGTGCCAAACGCCGTTTGCGTCGGGGCAAAGCCCGTCGCCTGTCGAATA
>Ga0105047_10002369_pt1 | contig 33693 bp, 28 predicted proteins | sample MAT04_FD_78384 | JGI IMG/M metagenome (GOLD analysis project Ga0105047, IMG submission 78384) | Freshwater microbial communities from Lake Fryxell liftoff mats and glacier meltwater in Antarctica - MAT-04 (megahit assembly) | ecosystem: Environmental > Aquatic > Freshwater > Ice > Liftoff... | reverse complement strand
TGATAATAATCTGCAGCCAAACGATGTGCCTGAAGTGCTTTTTTTTGTTTTTCGCGCCACTTTTTTGTTTGAGGACTAGATGTGTCTTTTAGCTCTACACCTGCTTTTTGAGCAGCAACCTCTAACGCCTGCCTAAATTCTAACCCTTCCAACTTCTGAATAAATTTAATAACGTCGCCGCCCTCGCCACAGCCAAAACATTTATAAATCTTTAATTCAGGATTTACCGAAAAAGAAGGAGACTTTTCTTTATGAAAAGGGCACAACCCAAAATAGTTTCTTCCCGCTGGTTTAAGCGACGGAACATAGCTTTGCACTACTTGCACTATATCTAACTTAGACTTTATTTCATCTAGCTGGGAATCCATAGCAAATTATCGCATGCGCACAAATACCGTATAATTAGCATATGGAAGAATTGTCTAAAGTGCTTACAGAACAAATAAAACAAGCGTTATCTGCTGTAGTTACACAAACAGAAGAACCTAATTATGAATTTTCGCTAACAAGGCCAAATGATATTGCTCACGGAGACTTATCTAGCAATGTTGCAATGATTAATGCTAAAAAGCTTGGCGTAAACCCTAAAGAGTTGGCTATTAAACTTGTTGCAGTTCTAAAAAATGCTCAAATAAGGGGAATTAAGGAAATTGAAATTGCTGGGCCTGGTTTTATTAATATTCAGTTAGAAGTTGAGCCTATATTAACTGCTGCAAATAAGAATATAAATCTGAGCTCTACAAGTATTTATGCCGTAGAAGATCCAAAGGAGTTGGTTGTAGAAATGGGCGACACAAATACTCATAAATTTCCTCATATTGGCCACTTATTTAACTACATTACTGGCGATTCTATTGCCAGACTTAAGCTTGCTGGTGGTCATAAAGTGCATAAAGTTGCTTGGCAAGGAGACGTTGGCCCGCACGTTGCCAAATGTCTATGGGGGTGGCGCAAATTGGGAAAACCACAGCCAGAAGAGCTAGTAACCAAGATGCAATTACTACAACAGGCATACTCTTTGGGCAACAAGCATTATGACGAAGATGAAACTGCAAAGGCAGAAATTCAGCAGCTAAACAAACAAATTTACGACCAAGATGAAAGTATTGTTTCAGATTGGCAACTTACCAAAGACTGGTCATTGCAATACGATGCAATGTTCGAAGCACAGTTGGGTATAAAACTTGAAAACCGTTATTTAGAAGGCGATCTGTGGCCTCAAGGTCAGCAACAAGTTGAAGAAAATCTGAAAAGTTCTGACAGTATTTTTAAAGAAAGCGAAGGAGCAATCATTTTTGCAGGAGAAGAGCACGGGTTACACACGCGTGTATTTATAACTAAACAAGGAACACCTACTTACGAAACCAAAGAAATTGGACTGGCAATTCAGAAGTTAAAAGATTATCCAGCAATGGATCTTACAATTATTCCTACTGCTAGCGAGCAAAATCATTACTTTAAGGTTGTTTTCAAGGCAATTTCAGGATTTATTGAGGGCTATAAAGGCCAAAATAAACTAGCTCATGTAGGAACAGGAATGTTTACTCTAACTAGTGGGAAGATGGGCTCTCGAAGTGGCAACATTATTACAGCATATGATCTAATTACAGAAATAAAGCAAAGAGTTAGTGAAGTATTAAACGATCGTGAAGGACTCGATGAGAGCGAGAAAGAGGATATTATTAACAAAGTTGCTTTAGGTGCTATTAAATATTCTTTCTTAAAAGGAAATATTTTGCAGAACTTTGTTTTCGACATGGACGCTTCCGTTTCATTTGAGGGAAATTCTGGACCATACTTGCAATACACTTACGCTAGAATCGCTAGCATCTTAAGACAAACAAATACTTCAGAACTACTTCAGAACTTACCGTTATTATCTATTCCAGGAGGCTACGAGTTATCTCCTGCAGAATTAGATTTAGTAAAACAATTGCCTTGGTTCACAGAAGCAGTAAAGGCTGCGGCCAGAATTGATGTGGTAGATAATGTTACAACGCATGCTCCTAGCCCTCATCTTGTAGCTACATATTTATTCGATCTTGCACAAAAATTTAATAGTTTTTATAAATTACACAGCGTAAACTCTGCAGAAAGCAGCGAAATTTCAGAATTCCGCAAAGGCCTAAGTGCTCATACAGCAGCAATAATTAGGCTAGGACTAGGACTACTGGGCATTGATGTGCCAGAAAAGATGTAGTTTGCACCAAAGCGGTTTACCTATATATGCCCATATTTACAAAGCGTAAGCAGTTAGAACAAACGCCCACCGAAAAGTTTGCAGCAGCTTATAAAGAAAATTTTAAGCTTGTCTTTAATTATCTGTATAACAGAGTTGGCAAAAAAGAAGACACTCAAGACTTGGTAAGCACTGTGTTTTTGGCTGCTTGGCAGAATTGGGCTAACTATAAACCAGAAAGCTCTGTAAAATCTTGGCTAATGGGTATTGCGCACCATAAACTGGCAGACTATCTGCGGCTAAAGTACAAATTAAGCAGTATTATTATTGAAAATATTGCTATTGAAGATTTAAGCGAAACCGCTGCAGTGCAAATAAGACAACTAGAAGAGAGTAACCCGGCTGCGAATACTTCAGCGAACAAGGTTAGTAAAAAGCTTGAGCAGCTTACGAAATTCTTAAAAAGAGATGAAAAGGAATTCTTTCGGCTTAGGTTTAAGAAAAATCTTAAAATTAAAGAAATTGCCGCGCAATTAGGTCAAACAGAAAATAATGTAAAAGTACGTCAGAATAGACTAGTAAAGAAATTGAAGAAATTATGGGAAGCAAACAAGAACAATTAAATAATCCCTGGAAAAAGCTGCAATATGGTAATGCAATGTCTTATGCAGACAAATGTACTCGTGCACAGCTCGAAGAGCACGGCGCAGTAAATATATCGGGGTTTGCTAATCCTACAGCTACAATTGCAATTATTGGGGTTGTTGCTACAACTGCTGTAATTATTGCGTTTGGAACATTTACAATTATTGCCGAAGTTTCTCCACTAGATAGAGAATTTAACAGAAGAACAGAACTTGTGGGGTTACGAAAAGAAATAGACGCCAATGCCAAAGGGTGGGACCAAAGCGTAGATAAAGATTTCTCGGAAGCAGATGAATGGGCAGAATTGTTGCAGTTCACAGATTAACTAAACTTCGGTAGTATCTTCCTTCTTTCCGTGAACTTCGTCACGATGAACAGCCATTGTGTAACTTACGTTTGGTTGATTTGTCTTGCGCTTAGCGAAAACTGAATTATAAATAAATTTCAGGATTGAAAAGATTGTTGAACTGGCAATAAACAAAATACAGATCAAAACTGCCAAAAGAATCCAGCCTTGCTGATCTATCTTTGTAGGGGTAGTGGTAAGTAAAGTAAGTGTGCGAGAAAGCTTATGCTCTACAAAATCTTTTAAGAATTCTAGGCTTGAATTTGCAGTTGGCGGATAAGTTTCTATTAGTGTGGCTACAGAAATAAGGCTATCTAGCTCTGTGCTAGGAATTTCTGCCAAGACCTCGATCTTAAATTGTGGGCTAGCAAGCTCATCTCCAACAGAACCAAGCGCTTTGCGCGAAAATATAGCAGGAGTATTTGGATTATCTGCAGCTACATGAGTGTAGAAGTGGTTTAAATCTCCGCCAATAACTTTGTTGCCAGATTCTCCCCAGGTTACGTCTACGCTCATCCATTCTTCAGAAGAAGGAAGAAATACTTGCACCCACTGGTGAGCTTCCTGCTTGTCGCTTGCAGTGCGAGAATCGTAGCCATAGCCAAAGGCTGCGCGAGTTGCAACTTTGCGATTTCTTAACAGAGTAAGGTAGAGGTCGGAATATTCCATACATACACCCGAGCCTTCTGTTAGTGTACGCAGAGCGCCTTTTCGTTCGTTTAGACCGAATTTTTGAATATCGGAATAATCAATCTTACTAACTACATAACTGTATGTAAGATTCATGATTTCTGAAACATTCTGATTTTGCCCAACAATTTCTTCGGCTACTTTATTAATTGCAGAATTTGAAACTTCCCAATATTCGGCAGGTTTGGTGTACTTGGAATAGTTGGCAAGAACAGTAGGGTAATCTGCCAAAGTACCGGTGGAAGAGAAGTCTTGCTTGTCTTTATAAGAAACTTCGGCGTAACCACTCAACTTTATAACTGCATTTTCTTGGGCAGGCATTCTGAAAGTGCCAATCATATTTCCTTCGCTGTCCTGATTAATACTTATTGGTGCAGGCTCTATGCTAGAGTAGTAGACTTTTTGGCGCACATTTAGCTCTTCAATGTCGCGTGGCAAAACCATCTGATACTCGTATAAATTGCCAGTGTCTTCGGTGTCTGTAGAAACAACTTGTTGGTCTATTTCGAATTTATAAACTTGTTTGTTGCCGCGCTGAATCCAGAGCGTTTTGCCAACTAATTGGTCTGTGTTGTAAGTGTAAGTATCGTATTCATCTTCTGTGCCACGACTGGCCGGAGGAATACTAACAACGCTTTCTTGACCAGCGTTTTTAGGAATTTTTACCTTGGTGGAATATTTATATTCTTGGCTATCTGTCTTGAATTTATAGTCTTTAGAGAAAGCTGGCACATAAGCGTCTAATACTCCGCCAGTGCGTTCGCCAAGTTCTGGGTGTAAATAGGAAATTTTGGTAATTACAGATTCGCCAGGGCCTAAATTTCTAGCCAGTCTGTAGGAAAATCCATAATTTTCACCTTCTTTAAATTTTGTAATATTTGCTGCTTTGCCGTTGTGTGTAACCGCAAGAGTAAAGTAAATAGAGTTGGCAATTTCTTCTCGTTTAGCAGCGTCGCGCTGACTAATTACAAATTGATATTTGCGCTCTTGATTGGCTGGTAAAAAAAGATTCGAGAAATTATTTTTGAGGTTTTCATTTTCATTAACCTGCATTTTGCCGTCGGTTTCGCCTTGCCCCATTGTGTAAGTGCGGTCTACGGAAAGTAGCAGTTCTGCCTTTGCTGTATTGGAAATAGAGAAGTAGAAGCCCATTCCAAGAAAGACCACAAGCCCAAATACCAATTGTAACCAGAACTTTTTCGGCATTGACCAATTCTAGCATCTGTTAGAATTTAAAGATGCAGCTTAACCCCGAACAACAAAGAGCAGTAGAAACAACAGAAGGACCATTGCTAATTATTGCCGGTGCCGGCTCTGGAAAGACCCGCGTACTAACAGAAAGATTGGGTAAAATTATTACCGAAGGCCTTGCTGTGCCTCATGAAACGCTAGTAGTAACATTCACAAATAAGGCAGCAGCAGAACTAAGAAGAAGAGTAGAAGAGCGAGTTGGAGGCAGACAATTTTTTCCGTGGTTGGGAACCTTTCATTCGATGTGCTTAAAACTTTTAAGAATAGATGGCGACAAACTTGGCTTAGATAGAAATTTTACAATTTACGATACAGAAGATCAGTTATCTGTAGTAAAAGAAGCGCTTGGAGCGCTTAATTTAAACACCAAGGAAGTAAATCCGAAGGCTATTCTTAGCCAGATTTCGGCTGCCAAACAAGAATTATTAACACCCGAAAGATTTGCTGTAACTGCCAAAGGCTATGCCCAAGAGTTGGCAGCCGATATTTACCGACATTACCAAGCCAATTTAGTACGCAATTCGGCAGTAGATTTTGATGATTTATTATTCTACGGAGTTCGCCTATTAAAAGAGCACGAAGAAGTACGGCTAAAATACGCCACACAGTTTAAATACGTAATGGTAGACGAGTATCAGGATACCAATCAGGCTCAATATTTGCTGGTTAAGTATCTTTCTAGCGTGCACAAAAATATTTGTGTGGTTGGCGACGACGACCAAGGAATTTATTCCTGGCGAGGAGCCACAATTAGAAACATTTTAGAATTTGAAATCGATTTCCATCCTGCTACTGTCATTAAACTAGAACAAAATTATCGCTCTACAAAAAAGATTCTGCAGGCTAGTCACAATATTATTTCTGGTGTTACTAGTCGCAAAGGAAAAGAGCTCTGGACAGATAATACAGACGGCGAGAACGTAACAATTTACAACGCTTTAGACGAAAAAGAAGAATCTTATTGGGTTGTAGAGCAAATTGAAAGTCTGATTCAAAAAAATGTAGACCCAGAAGAAATGGCAGTGCTTTATCGCATGAATGCTCAGTCTAGAATGATTGAAGAAGTCTTGGTTAAAGCGGGTATTCCTTACAGAATTGTTGGTAGTGTGCGCTTTTATGAGCGTAAGGAAATTAAAGACGCCATGGCCTATTTAAAGCTGGTTTATAACCCTGCAGATACTGTGGCTTTGCTTAGAATTATTAATATTCCTACCCGCAAAATTGGTGCCAAAACAATTAAAGACTTATTGGCCAAAGCAACTGCAATGCAGATGAACGCAATAGACTACCTATTAACCTATAACGAAAAACTTGCGCCAGCGTTAAAGAATTTTGCAGAACTTGTTCAAAAACTTTATGACTATGCCAACGAGCATACTGTAAACCAGTTGTTAACATTTATGCTTACAGAAAGTGGCTATACAAAAATGTTGGCAGACGGTACAGAAGATGGCAGACAACGACAAAGCAACTTAGAAGAACTTATAAATGTAACAGCTAAATACTCGGAAATGTCTCCTCAGGCTTCTTTACAGGCTTTTCTAGAAGAAGCAGCGTTAATTGAAGACCAAGGCAGAAGCAGATCTGCCGGGCAAAGTAGGAATTATGCTGGCGACGAAGCTGCCGAGTTGCCCCAAGTTACTTTAATGACAATTCATGCTGCCAAAGGTTTAGAGTTTTCTCATGTCTTTATTATTGGCGCCGAAGAAGGAATTTTTCCGCATTCTCGCGCCTTTATTAATCCGGCCGAACTTGATGAAGAGAGAAGACTTGCCTACGTTGCTATTACGCGAGCCAAAGCTCGGGTTTATCTTATCTATGCCAACAGCCGCAGCGTTTTTGGCAGACAAAGTTCTAGTATTCCTAGCAGATTCTTAAGTGAGATTGACCAAGATATTGTAGATTACAAAAGTTACACTTCTAGCGGTTACCGCGACCCAATTATTACCGAAAACGATTTTGGCGGAGACTGGTCGAATATTTATTCTAACCAACGTTCACTTGGTAATAAAGGCAGAAGTGCTGTTAAGCCAAGTGGTACCTTTGCGGTAAATGCTGGCGATAGGGTTGTGCACCAACAGTTTGGCAAAGGCACAGTAATAAGTATTGACGAAGATACGGTCTTAATAAGCTTCGACCGCGAAGGAAAAAAGGAAATGGCTACGGAATACGCTCAACTTCAGCCAATTTAGTGTTTATAAAAGAGGAGCAAATCCTATTAATAGTGCAAATCCTACTCCAATAAAGGTACCTATTGTTACGTCGCTTAGGTAGTGGCTGCCATCTACAACCCTGCTGTATGGAATTAATAGCAAAAGCACTGTTGCAGGTACAATTGCGCCTTTATAACTGTACGGAGATAAAAGCAACTGACCAATTACAAACCCTGCAAATAAGCCATGAGAAGAAGGCATTCCAAAAGTAGTGTGTTTACCAGAGAATCCGGGGCGACTTCTTTTGAAGAATTTTTTCAGAACTAATTCATTTAGTACCCCTAGTATTAAAGAAAACACTAAACAACTAAATATAAAGCGCCAAGAAGTTAAAAGGGCAACAACAATGCTTATAAATAGGGGTAGCCCAAAACCCAAGACCATCCTATTTAAATAGTACCAACGTTCATCTTTTAATGGTCTATAACCAAATGCTTTCAATGACAGCTCGTTATCTAGCTTTTTAATTTTGGACAGTAACGAACTCATTAAATTTTTATTCGACCGGATTAAGAATATATAGAGGTCTATCTTGCACCTCAGAGTAAATTCTACCCAAATATTGGCCTAAAATGCCAAGCGCTGCCAAATTAATACCGGTTAAAAATGCACCGACAATTAAAACGTCTACACTTGTTGGGTAATGAACGTTCCACGCAAATACTTTCGCTAGCAGCCAAACTAAAACGGCTAAAGAAGAAATTGCCATTAGTACGTAACCCAACCTATTTACTATTCTTAATGGTGCATAGGAAAAACTAACAATTGCGTCATTTGCCAACTTAAGCATTTTCTTTAATGGGTAGTGAGTTGCTCCTGCAAAGCGATTTGCTCGATCGAATAAAACCCCAGTTTGACGAAAACCCAGGTAGCTAACCAACCCACGCATAAATCTGTTGTGCTCTTTATATTTTCGTATTTCTTGCACCACGACTTTGTCCATTAGACGGAAGTCGCCAGTATCTTTGGGAATATCTATGTCGGCAAAAGCAGAAAGTACTCGGTAGAATCCAAAAGCCGTAATTCTTTTAAAAAACCCATCTTTTCTAGAACGACGCTGAGCGTAAACAACTTGGAATCCCTCCTCCCACTTTTTTAATAAATCTAAGCTTACTGTAGGGGGGTCCTGCAAATCTACGTCCATAATAATAACTGCGTCGCCTTCGGCAAAGTCTAACCCTGCGCTAATTGCAATTTGATGTCCAAAATTTCTACTAAAATTGAGAATCCTTATGCGCTTATCTTTGCTGGCCATCTCATTAAGGAGGCCAAGGGTATTGTCTTTACTACCGTCGTTAATAAAGATAATTTCTGTGCGATATTTTTTCTCTACCTCTATAAGGATAGGTTGCAACACTTTGCTTAGTTCGGGTAATGTTTCGACCTCATTAAATGCCGGAAAGATGTAAGAAACTAACTTACGCTCCAAAGTGTATATTTCTAAAGTTTAACTATAGGCAGAATCATTTGCTCAATTCTATCAAGAAAACCACCAAGGCAATAACGAATGACGTTGCAACTGCTGTAATTTCCCAGTTGTAAAGTTTACTTAGTGACAGTTGTCAATCTTTAAGTTTTACAGTTGTAAGTTTATTTAATTGACAGTTGTCAACAACTCACTTGTACAATGAGGAATGTTCCCAATGCAGTTCACAATTACGCCTCAGATTCTGGAGAATATTTCACAATTCTTTCAGCTCCATGCGCGACTATATTTCAAGGGACTAGAGAATCCGTGGAATGAAGAGCTGCAGAAATTAACTCAACAGAAAATTGCGGTCTCGGCCACAGCTTCTAGCAAGCCCCAATCTTACTTAAATGCGTCGCAACAACTAGATCAGGAAAACTACGTCAACACACTAAAACTTATTCCGCAGACGTTTAACTACGATACAAAGCTAAACGAGGACTTAATTCAGCAGCTTCAAAAGTCGCTAAATCCTTCTTGGCAGGATGATTCGGAAGCCTATGGCGAGATTGGTACAAAGCTTTATATGCTGTGCAACTGGTACAACAGCGAAAGAACGCGTTTGAACTCGATTATTTTGGCTGCTATTGCCCACATGTACGTTGCCGAGGTATACCCAGACACAAATAGCAAAGGGACACTTAGCAGGGTAGTAGGCAGAGGAGCTTTATTCCTAAACTCGATAGATTCGAATATGGTTATTCCCATTGAGGATTTCTTTCTTCAAAACCGAGAGCGCTACATTACAGTACTAGACGAGGCTATAAATACACGTAGCTTAATTCGTTGGATTGAACTTTATACAGAAGGCCTATTATTCGCTACTAAAGAGGCGTTAAAGACTCTTTCCGACCTAAGTGGAGGAACTATAGATTTGCTGGCAAATAGGATAATTTCGCTTAGTCCTAGAGAGAAAGAAGTTCTAGACATTATTGTCTTAAACGAACAAGCAAGTGGAGCGGAAATTGCCAAGAAATTGGGCGTAACTAGACAAAACATTAATCTAATTCTGCATAACCTTTTCGACAAAGGTTTACTAGAAAGAATTGGAGAAAGTACTAGCTGTCGCTATAAAGTGTGCCAATAGCAAGACTATTCCCAGCTTGTTCCTGCTGCAGAATCTACTAATTTAACTGCAAACTTGCTGCTAACTTCATCGCGAATACGGTCGGCTTCTGCAAAATTCTTTTCAGCTTTTGCTGTGTTGCGCAGAGCAATTAAAGCCTCTATTGCAGATGTTTGTTCTGTAGATAAAGCTGCTTTCTGGGCAGGAGCTTTAAAGAGATCTACTCCTAAAACTTCGTCCATCTTTACTAGGGTAGCGTAATAATCTGCTGCAGAAAATTCTGAATTTTGATAATTGGCTAATAGCTCAAAGACCGTTGCCAATGCAGCTGTTAGGTTAAAGTCGTTTGCAAGAGCGTCTAAGAACTTCTGGTAAAAAGAGGAGATAACTTCTCCCGATTTTGCTTCGGCAGCTTCCATAACTTTCCTAGAACTAGCTCGTAAACCGTCTAAAGACTTCTGAGCTGCAGTCATACCTTCCCAAGTAAAGTTCTGTTTGGAACGATAATGAGCATTTAGGAAGAAGTAACGTAAGGCAAGTGCTTCAAATCCTTTGCTAACAACATCCTGCAACGTAAAACTAGTTCCCTCGGATTTACTCATTTTCTTGTCGTCTACAAGTAAATGCTCGTTGTGGATCCAGTAGTCTACAAAGTGTCTGCCATTTGCTGCCTCACTTTGGGCAATTTCGTTGGTATGATGCACAGGAATATGTTCTACGCCACCCATATGCAAGTCTATAGTTTCGCCTAAAAGTGTCTTAGACATGGCGCTACATTCAATGTGCCAACCCGGAAAACCTTCTCCGTCTTCTACTTCCGGAGAAGAGAAAGGAGATTTCCATGTCTGTAGAGCGTTTTGGTGAGCACCGGTCTTAAAAAACCACAGCGCAAAATCTACACTTTTCTTCTTGGCAGGATCTTGAATATCGCCTTTGCCACTGCCAGTAATGTTTTCATCTAACTTTTGACCACTTAAAGCAGTGTAATTTGGAAACTTACTAACATCATAATAAACAGCTTTTGGAGTTGTATATGCAAAGCCTTTATCGAGCAATTCCTGCACCATCTGTTGCATTTGGGTTACATACTCTGTTGCTCGTGGTGAATGAGTAGGGGGCAAAACAGCAAGTTCTTCTAGATCATGATCGAAAACTGCAATGTATTTATTGGCAATAGCCTCTGGAGTAGTGTGCTCGCGAGCTGCACCTTTAGCCATTCTATCTTCGCCAGAATCTGCGTCGCCAATATTATCGCCTGTTAAGTGGCCTACGTCGGTATAATTGCGTACAAAATTTACGTTATAACCAAAAGCTGAAAGAGTTCTTCGCATAAAATCTGCTTCTACCATCGCTCTTAAATTGCCGATATGCTGTACCCAATAAACAGTTGGACCACAGTGATAGAAGGTAATTGTTTCGGAATTTAATGGCTCAAAAACTTCTAGGTTTTTACCTAGTGTGTTAAAAATCTTTAATTTGGTGTTGCTTATCATGTTTAGTACTTAAAAGTATAATATTCATAAGCGTTACCAACAAAGTTTTTCATGAATTTTGGCAATTTTTGGGATTTAAAAAAACTTGCTGCATGTGCTTTTTTCCAAGCAAAAACAAAATTATTAATTCTTATTTCAGGATTAGCCTGATCTATTCGCCGAGGGTTCCTTGCCATGTGCAATGGCAATTTTAAGCGAGTAAGAATTTTGTTAGGCAAAGTAGAGTACAAAGGGGTAATGCGTTTAAATCTTTGCTGGGTAGTAAGATCGGCAACTAATTTGCTTAAAGCAATATGGTCCGGATGACCATAAATTCCCCAACGCTCGTAAGTAACAACAAAATCTGGGCGCATAGTATAAAAGTACGAAGCAAGTTTTTCCTTAAGTTGAAGTAATTGCTCTTGCACTTTTCCGTCTGTAAAATTCCACACAGCAGAGTTTTTCACACAAAGTTTGGACATTGCATTGGCAAATTCTTGCTTTCGCAAGTTTCCCAGTTTTTCTGGCGAAAGCTGAAGCAATTCTGTGCCATGTTGACCTGCAGTAACTGAAATAACCTCAACAAAATAGCGAGAATCTTTCGCTAATTGGCAAATTAGCCCGCCAGCCATCATTACTTCGTCGTCTGGGTGAGGGAAGATGAATAAAACTTTAATTTTCTTTTCAGATTCTTCAAAACTATCTTTCTGATTCGCATAAGTACCAAATAATTTCTCTTTACTTTGCAATGGCACGTTGTAATCGTGCATTGAGCGTAAGACAAGCATTACTATTAAAAACAAAAATATTGCTAAACCTATGCCTAGAATTATGAAAATTAAGAGAAGTTCCATGTTTTATCGTATAAAAAAAACCTCCGGAATGGAGGTTTAAGGTTTTATTAATTATTTAAGTTGCTAGCCATTGCCACAGCCACAGTTGCCCCCACAAGCGCATTCTTCGTTACCATTACAACAAGTTAGTAAGTTTTGGCTTTGTGCACTCATTCTTAAAATAATTCTGAATTAATATTACTTATTATAACGCTTTAAGATTTCTTTCAAAACTACTAGCTGATCTGCCCTTAAACTAACATCGGTTGGGAAGTTAATAATTCTGCTACAAACATCTTCTGTAACAGGGCAACTGCCAGGTTTATAACCAAGATTAGCAAGGAATTCTGGCTTAGTAAAAAACATTGTTTTGTACCAGTCTCCAAGAATAATTCCGTGTTTTTTTGCCTCTTTTAAAACTTCTAGCCGTTCTTCAGAATTCTTTAAGAGTAATGAAAAGCGAAGAAGGGGGAGGGGGTAATTTGAGCCATATGCTGAAGCAACCTTTTTGCGCACATTCTGAAAATATTCTAACTTCCTAAGTTGCACTAACCCTAATGGTGCTAATAAGTTTGGAAATTTCGCAGGTAAGAATTCTGGTAATTTTCCTTCGTATTCTTCCGGGCTAATTGCAATGCCTAAAACACCGGTTACTCTGGCTATTTTTACTAGAAACTTACCAAGCGTGATAGGGCCAAAGCCAAAATAATAACTTCTTGCTGCAATACGCCAGAAAATAGGATTAATTAGCAAACGTTTAATGTATTTTTCAGGAAGTTCTGGCAATTCTGAATAACTTTTAACCAACCTCTGTAATAGTTCTGAATTTTTATATTTAGCATTTACAAATAAAGCACCTCCACGAATTGTAGAGATAACTTTTTCATATCCAAATGTTAATAAAGAAAAATCGGCTAAGCTGCCTGTAAGTGCTTGTTCCGAAGAGGAGTAAGCACTACCAAACGAGTGGGCAAGGTCTTCAATTATTAAAATGTCATCTCGTTTTAGCTTCTTTAAGCCTGCTTTTAATTCGCTTACAGAAATAGTCTTTCCGAAAGTGTGTTGTACCAATATCGCCTTAGTTCTTGTGGTTACAAGCTTTAGTAGGCCTTCCACAGGAGTATTAAAATCTTCTGAATTTATGTCGCAAAAAATGGGTTTAACGCCCGCAGACAGAACAGGGTTCACAATCACAACACAAGTAAACGCCGGTAAGATTACTTCATCTTCTGACGCGAAATTTAGTGTTTGCAGCAAGAGGGCAAATGCCGATCTTGCCGAGTCTGTCAGAAATATTTCAGAATTTGACGAAGTAGCCGGAGCGATCTTTTTCTTTAACAGTTCTGAAAACTTATTTGCTGCTTCGACATTAGCCGGAGCATTTTTTGAAGCCCCGCCTAGGTTTTCACGAAAAATTTTAGTGACTAAATCATATTCTTCTGCAGAAAATGTAGGAAGAAGGCCAATTGAATGTAAGTGCATAGTTGAGTTTATAATCTTGCGGAATTAGGTAGCAAGAGAAAAAAGAAAGACACCAGAGAGCGGGGCTTATTCCACTCTCATTGGCATAACAATGTGCAAGTAATCCTCATCTTCGCTGTCTTTGAAAACACCAGGAGCAGTAACTCCGTTAGATTCGAATAAAATCTGGTCGCCAGTAATAGCGCCAACCATGTCGCTAAGATACTTAGAGTTAAAGGCGGTTTCTACATCTTCGCCAGTAACGCTGCTAAGAGGTGTTTTTGTTTCGTTGTTGCCCACATCCTGAACTTTTGCTTGCAACATTAATTTCTTTTCGGTGGTGTCTAGTTTGAAAAGTGTTTTGTAGCCAAGAACATTGCGCGAAAAAATATTGATAATCTTTACTGCGTCGTCAAAGTCCGATTTATTTGCAGTAAATGTAGCAACACTTTCGCTAGGAATAATTTGTTGGTAGTTTGGAAATTCTCCGTCGATTAACCTTGTAGACAAGACAATATCTCCTACAGAGAAGAGTACTTGGTTCTTATCTTTCATAAAGTGCACTTTAACTTGTAAATCTTTGCCAGAGGAATCTGCAATTAAATGCGAAACTTCTAACATAGATTTGGCAGGAATAATTTCTTTTCTATCTTCTCCGTTTGAAGAAGTAAGTTTTAGAGTTTTGCGTGCTAAACGGAAACCGTCTACTCCAACCAAAGATGCTTTGCTTTTAGTAGCTTCTAATAATAAACCAGTTAAAACTGGTCTGCTTTGATCTGCAGCAGTAGCAATAACAGTTCTATCGATTGCTTTGCTAAGTTCTACGCCTGGAAGAACTAAATCTGGCTCACCTGCTGGTACCAATAGGGTTGGGAACTCTTCCGCCGGAATTATATAAAGTTGTGCGCGGTTATCCACAGACTTAACCACAAGATCTGAACCAGCTTGCGAAAGCTCTACAGTAGTAGACTTTAGCTGGTTAACAAACTCGGTAAGCAAGCGGGCATTGACTGTTAACGATCCTTCTTCTAAAACGTCGCCACCTATCCAAGCAGAGATAGCAATCTCTAGGTTTGTGGCACAGAACTGAATCTTAGATTTCTCTGTCTTAATAAGTACATTAGAAAGGACAGGAATGTTGGGTTTGGCTGCAGTTGCCTTAATAACCTGATTTAAAACTTTAGCGAGATTTGTTTGAGTTACTGATACTTTCATCTTTGTGTTGTGTCTCTATTTATTATTTATATAAATAAAGTAGTTTAAGTAGGGGCTGTGTATAAGTGTTTAACTTGATTCTTATTCTACCTCTTTCCTTATTCTACGGCCAAATCCTGAAATATTTATGATGTGGATAAGTTTCTTGCAAAATTTCACCTTGACAAGGTTTCGGCTCAATTTCTTCAAGTATAGTATAGATTTTCTTTAAAGTGAGCTCCCTGCTTAGGATTAAATAGGGTTGCCACTTTCGGGTCTCTTTATAAAATTCGTTGGATAGGTTGTTTTAATGGTCTCCCAAGAAAGTGATCGCTAAAGGGCGGTTAATTCGAAGGAGACCATTGCAACGATCCTTATGGATTCTTAGCGATTGTAGTCCTTGTTTCGTCTTAAAGTTTGACTACTCATAAGACTTGATCTCATTGATTATAGCGCTAATTAAGACTGCAGCCCCTCAATTACATTTAATAATTGTGCTCGAAAGCCTTCGTCTGCCTGTCTTCGCGAAGTTACTTTTTCAATGCCGTGAATAACTGTGGTGTGGTCTTTTCTATTTAATACCCGGGCAATTTCTTCTAATTTATAGCCAAGTTCTTCGCGCATAATATACATGCAAACCTGTCGTGCTAGGGCAATATCGGCTGTACGGCGCTCACTTTTAAGCTCACTAACTTTAATGTCGAAAGTTGCAGAAACTGCTTTTAGAACCGAAGGAACAGCAATTTTCCTGCGTTTAGATACCATATCTTTACCCAATTGCTTGGCCACAAGTTCTAAAGTAAGTTCGTTTGGTTTGCCTAAAATATTCTTTAATAGAACTATTTTTTGTAACGCACCTTCTAGTTCGCGAATATTGTCGGTAATGTTTTTGGCGATGAATTGCAGAATGTCGTTAGAAATTTCAGGATTGCCCAAAGTCTGAAGTTTTGCTTGCATAATTGCTACGCGATGTTCAATTGAAGGTTTAGAAACATCTACAACTATTCCTCCTAAAAAGCGCGACTTTAATCTAGGGGTAAGTTTATCTAGTTCGTCGGGCGAACGATCTGAAATAATTATGATTTGTTTGCCTGCAGATTGCAGTGCATTAAAAGTATTAAAGAATTCTGTCTGAGTTTGTTCCCAGTTAGAAATGAACTGTACGTCATCAATAATTAATAAGTCGCAATGATCTCTATATTTTTCGCGGAATTTACCAGATTTATTAGCGCGAATTGCAGTTATCATTTCGTTCAGAAAAGTTTCAGCAGGCACATAGACCACGTTTTTGTCAGGATTCTTTTCTAATACTGCACGAGCAATTGCTTGGGCAATGTGAGTCTTTCCTAAACCGGTAGTGCCATAAAGAAAGTATGGGTTGTAAGCCACGCCCGGAGCTGCGCCCACTGCTTTTGCTGCTGCCACAGCCATTTGGTTAGAGTCGCCAACAACGTAAGTTTCAAAAGTGTATTTAGAGTTTATTTTATTGCGTGCTAATGAACTCTGTAAATCTCCTGACATTCCTCCGCGCACATCTAATAGTGAAGGATTTATGCCATAAGGATTATTACTTAATCCTGTATTTGGAATTGCTTTTGGTAATGGTTGGTTGGCAAGGTCTTCATCAATCTTAAAATCTACTTTTAATCTTTGGTCGCAAAGATAGGCAAGAGTATCTTCAATAATTGGTAAATATTTGCGGCGCAGCCAGTCTGCTGCGTAATGATTACGCACTCCAACAATTGCTTTTGTGCCTTCAAGTTCTAGCAGTTTAGTGCCACCAAACCAGGTTTTAAAGTGTTGTTGATTATCTAACTTCACTTCTATCTGGGCTAAAGCAATCTTCCAGATCTCTGTGGCGTCAATCTTTTTAGACATGTGTGTGGTAATTATAAATCTTGGCGGAAGGAGAAGATATACACAAAGTTTAAAAAAAGTTACGTAAAGACAACCTAGTTTAAACTTTGTGCACCTTCAGCCTGGTTCGCGTACACTTAGAGTGTAATTTGTCTGTGGATAACTTTGCAATGGAAGCAAGGAAGAGGCTAAAAGCGATGATGTGCATTCTCTAAGTTATCCACAAGAGGTATTGAACAACAAAACAGGTAATTTTTTTCGGTAAAGTTCCTCATCCTAGAGTTAAAATGTAATTATGAAAACAATCGCCAAGTTTCTTATCAGAATCTATCAGAAATTATTCTCTTTCGATCATAGTTTTTGGGCTAATCCTGGCAATTATCGTGTCTGTATTTATCAACCAAGTTGTTCTCAATATGCTTATGAAGCCATAGATAAGTACGGAGTAATAAAAGGAACTTGGCTGGGAATGAAGCGTATTGGCAGGTGCCATCCTTTGTCAAAAGGAGGTTATGATCCTGTGCCTACAGCCTATAGCGAAGATATGTTTAGAAAATTTCTTTCTGAAAGAAACCTGAAAACTGAATTAATAGACAAAGCAATTAAGCAAGCAATTCTGTCGCATTCAAAAGACAAAAGAGACGATGGTCAGAGTTCTTTAGAAGCTCACATGTTTCCTGTAACGGTAGAGTTTTTAACAAATACTTCAGAAAAAGAGCTGAAAGAATTATGTAAAGCAGAAAACTTAGCTCTAGAAGAAGCTGTTGCCGCGGCTATCTTGCATGATGGGCCAGAAGACGATATTAATTTCCCACTTTCTAAGGCAAAAGAAGAGTTTGGCGAAAACGTCTATAAGTTATTAAAAATCTTAAGTAAACGTGAAAGAAAAAATAAGCCAGTTTATTCAAAAGAAATGTCGAAAGCTGAAATTGCCAAAATAAAAGACAAAGCAGAGCGAGATTATTTAGCCTTCGTTGTGAAATCTGGCAGTAAAGTTGCCTTGCATATTAAATTCGCCGACAGATTCTGTAATCTTCGTGACAGTATTCTGAATTGGCAAAATAAAAAAGGCGACGATTTAAAATATGTGCGCTACGGATTTCAGACAAAAGAAATATTTATGCCACTTGTTGAAAAGTACTCTCCTAGAGGCTATTTGCCGAAATTTAGGCAGTTAGGACTGTTCGCAAGTGTTAAACTTTAATTACCTATGGAAAACACAAATATTCGTGACGTAATAATTATTGGGTCTGGTCCTGCTGGTTTAACCGCAGCTATTTATGCCGCACGTGCAGAAATGAAGCCGCTGGTTATTGCAGGCTTATCTTATGGTGGTCAATTAATGTTAACCACTGTAATAGAGAACTATCCAGGCTTTATAGATGGAATTGAGGGTCCAATTTTAATGGACAATATGTTAAAACAGGCGCAAAAATTTGGTGCAGAAGTTGTTTTCGACAACGTATCTAAAGTGGAATTTTCTACAGACGTTACCCAAGAAGGTGCTGCTCACAAAGTCTTTGTTGGCAACAAAGAGTATTTATCTAAAAGTGTAATTATTGCCACTGGCGCAAAGCCACGAAAGCTAGGTCTACAAGGAGAAACAGAGTTTTGGGGCAAAGGAGTTTCTAGCTGTGCAACCTGCGACGGAGCCTTCTATAGAGGAAAAGTGGTTGCAGTAGTGGGTGGCGGAGACAGTGCCATGGAAGAAGCAAACTTCTTAACCAGATTTGCCACCAAGGTTTATGTAATCCATAGAAGAGATGAATTCCGCGCTTCTAAAATTATGATTACAAAAGCCCAAGAAAACGAAAAAGTAGAGTTTGTTTTTGACACAGTAGTTACAGAAATAAAAGGTGAAAAAACTGTGAACGCACTTTCTGTAGAAAACCTGAAAACTGGCGAGAAAAAAGATTTAGCAGTAGATGGCATGTTCTTGGCAATTGGCTATATTCCAGAGACCGAACTATTCGGTCAATATGTAGATCTAAACCCAAGCGGTTACGCAAAACCTAGCGGCGAGTATCATACAATGGCAAAAACAAAAGGCATTTTTATTGCAGGAGATATTGAAGACGATCGCTACCGCCAGGCAATTACCGCAGCAGCAGACGGCTGTAAAGCAGCACTAGACGCAGAGCGTTGGATGACCGAACACCTCGTGTAATAAAGGTTTAAGAATTCCGAATTACTTCTGACAGAGAAAAAGGCACAAGCATAACCGGAGGCAAATGGTCTTCGGGTGCTTCGCCTGGTGTGTGGTTATGAAAATCCATTCCTAATGTTTGCAAGGTTGCTATTTCTCCTGCCCAAGCCGCAATGCTCTCGTGTGCAGGATCGCGCAAGGCCATTTTCAAAGTTGGAATACCAAGTGCTTTGCTAATAATAAGTTCGTTTAAGCAACCCAAAGATTGGCAATTATCTAGCAAGGCCAAAGTTGCATTAGGGCGAATAGCAGATATGTTTAGGCCCAAACGATCTACTGCAGACAGATATGAGTCTGTCATTTGGGTGTGAGCTAATGCACGAACCTCGCGAGGCAAAGAGTGGTTGCGTAGCGCGGTAATTCCGTCTACACCTAAACTTTCATTAACATAGGCCTCAACTTGTGCTGCACTTTCTCTGTTAGGCAAACCAGCAAGGGTGTGATTATAAAACAGCAAATAATCTGAATTCTCCCAAGGTGTGCCATCTTGGTTTTGCACACGCATTCTGCCTGGAATAATCAGCAAAGATTCAGAATCTATCTGGTTTTGCTGAAATAGAGAAGTCATAATACCTCTTACTAACGTCTTATTCTTGGTGACCATTTCCTCGTGAGGCAAGTTGGTCCTTTTATATGCACCCGAGGTAATTGAGCAAGAAATAAAGTGTATTGGAGCGGCAGGGTTTTCTGCTAATTGCAGATTAAGGAATTCGGAATAACCATGATAAATATCTGCAACGCTACCTGTTAGTGCTTCACCATCGCGAATACCTTTCTTTTGTTTATATTTTTCGGTTAATTCAACCATCGAAGATTATAGAACTTAAAAACCGAAAGTTGCAATTTTGCGTGTTATTATTCTGTATGTAGGCACGTGCCTCATGCGTTTTGACAACAACACATTGTTAGTTAAAGGAGTAATATGCAAGTAACTTTAAATACCCCGAATGGACGCAAACCCTTTTGTTTTAAAATCTCGCCGTTGGCAATTCTGATTGGCCTAGTGGTATTGGCTACAATCATATTCGTCATCCCACGGTTAAGTCCGACTCCTACTGCAGAGCAAAACGCGGCAATTGCTGCTGCAATTGCCGATGGAGAGGATGTCCTCATTAAGGCAGGCAACAATACCGGTTCTCCAGGAGGCCCGAACAATTGCTTCAAACTGGATGACACCAAGCCTGGCTTTCATGTTCTAGAGGACAATTTAGTGGCTGGAACACGGTTCAAATTTAATTCCACTTTGGCGACCACTTTGATGCAGGTTACAAGGGGTGAGGTTTGGATTGCTCGAATCTACCCCGGGCTTGTTGACGTAGTGATTTTAAAAGCTCCCTTGGACAGTTTTAAGTCTTTTGTTGCGCAATCTGGAACCACTGGAGCACAGACTGTGAATGATTATTACAATACGCTTACTCGCGCGAACGACGTTTCGCCAGGAAACGTGAATTATGTGAAGGTGAACAAACCATTCCTTCAAGACAACTTTGGAGGTTGGGACGGAGTAGATTGTCTCTAAAAATAAACAACAAGTGTTGTTTCAGCTTAGGCGTCACAAGTGTGGCGCCTTTTTTATCTAGACATTTGGGCACTTACGCTGTTATTATCCTGCCGGTGCACGCTTATGAGGAACTTCGCGTGCACCATACTAAATATGGCACCAAAAAATCAATAATTTTCCCGTAATATCCCTTAATAACTAGTGCATGAGCTAAAATGAAACAGTTTCTAGTATTTCCGTTTGGAAGCCTGCTAGAGTGGTCGATTAGCTCCGACTCGAAATCGGCTGGGACCCAAAAGGTTCACGGGGGTTCGAATCCCTCGGCTTCCGTGTTTCGAATCCCTCTACCAACAAAGCGGTTGTGGCCTCATGAACTCCAATAAACAAGCATATAAACAATCTTGCAATGCCATGACTCCATTTCGCTATTAGGACTTCGGTTTTCCTATGTTATATTAAGAAAGATCTCATAATTATTTCCCTATATAATCAATACCGGCTTATTAAAATGATTGTAAAAAGAAACATCCTCGCCAAGTTTATTCAGAAAGTAACTCCTCAACCATTTTTTTCTATTGTAATTCCCACCTTCGAAGCCTATGGCGAAGGTCCGGCAATGTTAAGTGTGTTACTAAAATCTATTAACCAGCAAGAGTTTAAAGACTTCGAGGTAATAGTTACCGATCATTCCAAGAGCGACATTATTTTAGAAGTTGTTCAAGAGTGGAAAAGTAAATTGCCAATTCATTATTTTAAGAATGAAAGAGTGCGTGGCAATAGTTCTGTAAATATGAACGATGGAATTGTGCAGGCAAGAGGAAAATATATTAAAGTAATGCACTTCGACGATTATTTCTGCAACAGCAAGGCATTAGGAATGGCCTCTGAAAAAATTAATGCAGACCCTGCAGTTAGATGGGGAGCCTTTGGATTTAATCATTATTTCAATTCTCTAAAAGAAACTAAAGATGAAGTTGTTCCAGATGATTACATTTATGAAGAGCTAAATACCTTTGCCTTAAAAGGTTGCCCAAGCGTGTCGTTTTTTGTAAACGATAAAACAAATTATTACGACGAGCATATGATTATCATTAACGATTTTGATATGCACTTTCGCTTACAGAAGAAGTACGGCAATCCTGTAATTATTCCCGAAACTTGCGTGACTATTCGCGTGCACGAAAATCAGGTTAGCAGTAAATTAAAAGAGTATTCAGAGAAAGTTAAGGAAGAAGAGAATACTTTTAAAATGAAGTTCCCAGCAGAGCACGACTTACTAAGTCAGTTAGCAAATAAATATGCCTCCGACAAAGGCACAATAATTCCCGGAGACGGCAAGAATCATGGACCAAGACTGTTCTTTACTCCAATTTATGATCTGCACTTCAAGAAAATTCGTAAACAAAAATTAAATTTCCTTGAAATTGGTATTGGAGCCGGACCATCTTTAAAAATGTGGCCTAAGTATTTTCCATTCAGTAGTATTCACGCCCCAGATATTCTAGATTACAAAGAGCACGAAACCGAACGAGTTAAAACTTACGTTGGCAATCAGGAAGATAGAGACGATTTAGAGGCAATGATGGAGCAGGTTGGTGATGTAGACATTATTATCGACGACGGTGGCCATGTGCTTGGTCAACAGCAAGTTAGCTTTGCCTATTTGTTTAAATATTTAAATCCAGGAGGGCTATACTTTATTGAAGATCTACATACTTCATATTGGCCACACAATGAATTTAAAGATCTTTATAATCAACCATTGGACGTAAATAAAGATCGCACAAACACAACCGTAAAAATGATTGTAGACTATCAGCGTACAGGAAAATTTAATAGTCCTTTCTTTACAAGAGAAGAGTGTAAATATTTAAACGAGAACGTAGCTTCTTGTGAATTATTCGATCTTCCTTATACAAAATACGGTCCGAATCAATTAGTACTATTTAAAAAAGTTTAAATCTTGAAAATAGTAATCATAGGTGGAGCCGGTTTTATTGGCTCGAATCTTGCTTTGGAACTTGTAAAACAGGGGCACCAGGTAGTTGTAATTGATAACCTTTCTGCGCAGGTGCACGGCGAAGATCCAAGCAAATCGTATTCTTACAATCTTATTAAAGACAAAGTGCAGTTTGTTAAGGCAGATATTACAACTAACCGGGCATATAACATTTTCAAGAAAACATCTTTCGATTCTGTAATTTTTCTGGCGGCAGAGACTGGTACAGGGCAGTCTATGTACCAAGCTAAGAAATACTGCGATACAAACATTTCAGGATTAGCTCTATTTAACGATCTTATTTGTAATAAAAAGATTAAGGTTCCGGGGCAAATAGTTTTATCTTCTTCTAGGGCTGTTTACGGAGATGCCGAGCTAGACAAAGACGGCAATCCTATCTCTACCAAAGAAGATTCGAAGATTAACCCGTTATCTATTTATGCTGTTACGAAGTTGGCTCAGGAATATATTTTGTTTTCAGGATTTAAGGGAATTAGTGTTTGTGCATTAAGATTTCAGAATGTTTATGGACCTGGGCAATCCTTAAATAATCCTTACACAGGCATTCTTTCAATCTTTTCTAAAGCAATCTTAAATAAAAAGCCAATTCAGGTCTTTGAAGATGGGCAAATGAGCAGAGACTTTGTTTATATAGATGACATTGTAGACGCAATTACTCTTTGTATAGGTAATGAGGCCGCAAAAGGAAAAGTCTTTAATGTTGGCACCGGTAAAGGCACTACAGTAATAGAGGTTGTAAACACTTTAGTAAATAGTTACAAAATAAAAGTTCCAGTAATAATTACTGGCGAAAAGCGCGAAGGCGACATTCGCCACAACTTTGCTGACATTAAAAATATTTCAGATATTGGTTTTGTGCCAAAAATAGATTTTATAGAAGGAATAAAAAGGTTCTGTAATTGGGTAAAAACTCAACAACTAGAATTAGCAGATCAATATGAACAAAGTCTGCAAGAATTAAGAGAGAAGAATTTATTAAAGTAGTTGTTTGATTGCAATGCTAAAATGTACACAATGAATAATTCTCATAGGCCTGTTGCTAGTAGTAACAAGCAAACAAAGTTTTCTCCAAATTTTCACGAAGATAGTGCAATTCGTATAGATAACCAGCGTCACGCTGGAATTGTCGTAAAAGACGGCGCAATCTTACTTATGCAACGTAAACGTAAGAGTTATAAATATTGGGTTTTGCCAGGAGGACATGCCAGAGTAGGAGAAATTCCTGCCGAAGTTGCAATGCGCGAAATTGAAGAAGAAACATCTATTATTGTAGAAAATCCTAGAATGGCGTTTGTGTTTCACGATCATCTAAACGACAACAATGACTATTATTATTTCTGCAATTACGTGTCTGGAACTCCAACTTTAGGTGGAGAAGAGGCAGAAAAGAATAGTCCTCAGAACTTCTTTAAGCCCCAGTGGGTAAAGCTTCACAATATTGGCAAACTAAATATCTTGCCTAAATACGCAAAATATTGGCTTTCAGAAAATCTTCAGAAGTTATAGTTACAATTAAAAAGTAACTTAAACTTTGCTTCCCACTCCAAAAGAGGAAAGCATATAATTAGAAATAATGAGCAAAAAGGTCAAAATCTTGGTAGTCATTGCTATTGGAGTAGTTTTGTTAACTTGCTGCGTAGTAAGTACAATATTTGCTGTAATACCTTTCCTTTTAAATCGTAACGTTACTCCTAGCTATAATCCTGTTCCAGTTGCTACTGCAAGTCCTGTTGCCACAGAAACAAAGGAGTTTATTGGCATAGTTCATTCTTCTGGCTTAACAACCGCAGACAAAATGAATATTGGCTTAATTCAAGGTCAGTTTATGCTTACAGACCTAACTAGTGCCGAAGGCAAAACTAAATACTTTGCTTTAGAATCGGAAAAGGTTAGCTTGGCTATGTACGAAGGAAAATGTGTAAATGTACACGCGGTTAGGGTAGGAATAGATACTCCAAAATTACAGCACCCAGAACTTTCTGTTTTGCAGGTAAGCTCTGTAGATTTGCTTCAGAATCAGACCTTTTGTGTTGCTACTACTGGTTTAAGTGGCAATGAGGTTGCTAGAAATAATAAAGCAATTATTAGTTTGCGCGGCACAATTAGCCGCATAACCAGGCCTAGTTACGATGTAAATTATGATTACGGCCTTAGCCTAGACACTCCAATAAAATTGCCTTCTCCAAAGGGAGAGGATGTAGATGTTCGTAGCTTACCATTAATTTTTTCTTCGCAAGCAAATTGGCAAGTGCTAGAAAACAATGTAGGTACTAGTGCAGAAATTACTGGGTTTATTGGCCAAGGCTTTGCAGGGTCTGATGTATTTGTAGTTAATAATATTAGCCCACTTTCAAGATAATTATGGAAACAGAAATTTTAGAAAAGAAACAAAAAATGTTTTGGATTGCATTCCTTACTTTAGTAGCAATTGCCACTATTTGTTTGGGAACTGTTATTTATCGTTTTGTTACTGGAAAGTCTGTTACAGAAATATTGCCTTGGAATTCAATTACTGTTGGTTCAGAAAAAGCACCCCCTGCAACTGCAACACCCATTTTCTCGGCCGGCGAAGGCTCTGAAGTTAGCTATAGTACCTACACCGGTTTGGTTACAGCAATTACTGTTGCTACTTCGGCAGACCTTCCAGACCTTACAGGCTATATGCTTAGAACAACCTCTGCTAGCGGCGCAAAAGTAGACTACTTACTTTATGGAGATAAAACAAAGGTTGCTCCGTTTAAGAATGCTTGTGTAGAAGTAAAGGTTAGAAAAATTAGCGGAACCGGCAACCCCAGAGTAAGCGATATGGATGTAATTCAATTCGTAACAATTAAAGGCGTTAACAAATGCTAACGCCTTTTTTGGTAAATATTAGAATTATTAGTTAGTATTCCAAAGGGTTTCCGTATAAAACAACTGGTCTGCCGCAAAGAGGACAGCTAGTTTGCACCCCAGTGCTATTTAGCTTGTAGTCTGCTGTTGGTGTATTTCTATTACCGAATGCACCTAACAGGTCGCTTAAAAAGCTTGCTGGAGTACTTTTTCTTACTATTTGATAGTCTTGATTGTCTGTAATAGTTGCTCTAGTTGCCAATTCGCTATATGCTTTTTCTCTGTTTGCTTCGCCATCTATTAGCTTAAGCTCTTGTGCAGATTTATTGTCGTAAACCTGGGCTTTAATTACATTTTTAATTGTATTGGCAGAAATTCCTCGCTCTGCAGCAACATGATTCACGAAAGTTTCATAATCGTTGTTCACCAAATTCTGAAAATGCTTAACTTCTTCTTCTGTAAGCCTGCGGTAAGGATTGCCAACGTCTTTGCTTCCACCTGCAGTAAAGTAACGAGACTCAATGCCATTCTGAGTTAAAACTTCTCCTGTTAATAAACTGCCTTCGCTTAAAACCTTGTCGTAGTAGACAAATGGACCATAAATTACACCAATACTGCCTGTTAACGAACCCTTGTCTGCATAAATTGCATCTGCAGAAACTGCGGCCCAATATGCACCAGAAGCTCCTAGACCCTTTACTAAAGCAATTACAGGTTTTCCTCCGGATTTATCTTTGTAGTAATCTATGCCGTCTGAAATTGCCTGAGAACCAGTTATTGTTCCACCAGGAGAATTAATTTCTAGAATAACACCCTTAATATTTGTGTCTGCAGCTGCCAACATTAGGTCATTTTTTAGCTTATAGCCATAAGTGTTGCCAGAAGCACCACTTAATAAGCCTAAACCGTCATCTTCGCCTTCTACCAAAATAGCTCCTTCTACAGGAATACTTAAGAATTTGTTGTTACTATCTTCTTTACCAGAGTAATACGAGTAAGTTAATTCGTTCTTCTTGGCAGAACCGCTAACATCATTAGAATCATTACTTATTGCGCCTATTATAGCCACAGAACCTAAACAACAAACACACAATAGAATAGGCAATAGCACTACAAGTACAAGAACAACAACTAAAGTAGAGCGATTACTTTTTGGCTGTAAATAAACATATTCTGTCTTTGTGGTAGGGGTATCGGACATGAGATTTAAGATTGAGTTAACTTAATTTTATTATACCTCTAACAACTACGGGTAGCTGTAAATAGGGCGCACACCAATGCCGCTTTTTGGCAGCTCATCAGATTTTACCTCAGGTGTAGGTGTTTCTGTAGGAGGAGTTGTTGGAACTGGTGCTGGGTTATTTTTTAGATAGTCGCCAACAAGTTGGTCCAGGTTTGCATCGATAACTGTTTGCACAGAATCTTTTTGCTTGAATTCAATTTCAGCAATATACTGATCTAGCTCTTGCTTGGCTTCATCACTAAGTTTACCAATGTTTTCTTCGTAAAGTTGCTGGTTAAGGCCGTTGGTTAGACTGTCTAAGGTATCGTTATATTGATCGCTAGAAAGTTCTTCCGAGATTTTCTGGAATGTTTCGTCCTTGTCGACAGTTTCTTCGAATCTTTTTAGGAGTTCTGCTTTTGCATCCTCTGGATCTTTTCCTCCGGTAAGTGCTTCTTCATCTAAAGAGCGAGTGAACTTAATATAGCGTTCGCTTTCTTCTTCATTAAAACCTTTCTCTTCTAAAAAGCTTTTTGTATAAGTTTCAATTAAGAAAGATAAACTTGCTTCGTAGCTAATATAGGCATTTTCTAGCTCGGCTTCGGACTTTGTCTGCCTAAGGATTCTCAATATTCGTCTGTCTAATAGGTATATATCCATAATTAGGAAGCTAGGTTAAGTCTTGAATTAGGCGATGTGTTGCTGTTTGCGTAGTTACGCACAATTGTACTTGCCATTCTGTTCATCGATTCAAATGGAATATCGAATAGAGTAGGGAACTTTGCTTTAAACTCGGCATCTGTAAGAGTAATTCCTTGAGACTTTAGACGAACCTTCATTTGGTCGATGATCATTTCGCGACCAACACTATTTAAGGAAAGCTTAGCTTCGACTGCACCTTGTTCGGCTTCGTATAGTCTACGTTTTCTTTCTCTAAATTCTGAGGCATCTTTGCGGTGATATTCCCAAAGATTACGAGCAATTAAACCACCACCACTTACAGCTATAGGAATACCTAGACCAGAAACTGCAGCTAAACCAGGTATTAATAAACTCGCGACTCCAAACCCAGCAACTAAAGCAGAAGGTCCAACACGGAAGATCAATTTCTTATAATTATTAATTTGTCCAATAGTAAGTTGTAATTTCTTAAGGCTGATATCTTGTTCGCGCATCTTATAAAGATCTCTTGCTCTAGACATTCTTTCTTTCAGCAATTTCTTCTGGCTATCACTCAATTGATCATTTTTATCGATCGAATCTTCTAAATATTTAATCTGATCGACACCACTTTCGGCAGAAAATTCTGCAGCAGCTGTCTTGTTTGTTTCTTGAATCTCTGTAAAGACTTTATTAGCGTATTGGAACAAATCAAATACATCGCCCCTGTCTATAATTGGGAAAGTGGTAGGATTAATACTGTATAGGTATAAAGCCTTGCCAGCCATTGTTAGGCCAGGTAAATCTTTATTTAAAGCGGCGTCGATAGATAAGTCGGTTTGTAATTTAGGTGGATTAGTAGTTGAATCAACATAATTTACATCTCCCTTTAAAATCATTGTGCGAACAATTGCCTGGTAATCGGATTTCTTTTTTGCCGCTTCGGTCTCTAATGTTTTTACAGCCTCATTTTTAGCCTCACTGTTATTAGTTGTGCCGTTAAAGGTATCCCAATCCATATTAGGTTGTCTTCCTAATGAAACGTAAGTGTCTAGAATGCTTTTATAAACCGAGTCGATCTCTCTAGCCAAGTCGGCTGTAAACTCTCGAGGGAGCATTCCAAAGTTACTAAGGTCTAGCACAATAGTTTGAGTAGCGAGTCGCGCTTTGCCACTAGTAATTTGATCTCTTACAGCCTCTATAACTTTCTCACGAACTTCTTTTTTTATAGTGCTAATTGTTAAGCCTTTATGGTCAATCGTTCCATCTTTAGCAAGCCCATCCCAAGCCTCTTCAAATTTTATCCAGCTTGTAATATTAAGGGCATGTGGAGGAGACAATACTGCGATAGGATTGCCTAAAGACATTGGTGTGCTAAAGCCAATTCTCTTTACTATTTCCTCAATATAATCGTCCTTTAATTCTAGGCCTAGTTTGATTTTTTCGTTGCTGGTTTCTTTCTTTGCGGTTTCTGCGAATTCACGAGTTAAAGAGGCCTCAAAAGAAGTGTCGCCTGGAGCGTGTCTAAAAGCTTCGGTCCTTATTAATGCTGTGCGATCTGTACCGCCGTTATCTAGAGCCTCTTGAACAACTTGAGTAGAAAGCTTAATAGCGTTTTCGCGTGCAGTTTTTATTTGTGCCAGCAAGTTATCTTTATTGGTTTGGTCAATTACTGTGCTCACAGTTACGGCTCTTTCTGCAGTTACAAATCTGTTTCCTACAAAGGCTGGTAGAGGAGAAGCATCTCTTGTAACTCTAATTTCTCTGTTTATATCGGCAATAAATTTCTTCTGCTCGGCTGTTCCTTGATTATTTTCTATCTGAGTTCTTAATGTTTTTATATCTGCACTTGCTCGCACTGCGGTATTAAGTTCTGCATCGCCACCAGTACCAGTTTGATTTTGAATTTCTGCATCAATACGTGCATCTAATGCAGCAACGTTAGTCAGAGAAGTTGTAGCAATTACAGCTTGTACAACTTGGTTTCTAACGTTTTCAATAACTTTGTTAATTTCATTTTGTAATTGATTTGCTTCCTGGTTAGTAAGTTTGCCATCTACTACCGCTTGCCTAATATCTGCGCGAACTTTTACAAAACGATCTACAGTGGGAGTATTTGCCCGCTGACGGAAGCTCTCAATTAATGCAGTCTTTTCAACTTCTCTTTGGCTGTTAACCTCGGCGTTAATAACATTTGCAAATTGTGTGCGTAAAGAAGCAAGATAATTTGCATCGCCTTGCGAGTGTCTGGCTGCTTCATCTTCAACGAACTTTATAATCTGAGCTTCTGTAGCGTTTGGGGTTTTGGCAATAGCCTCGTTTACCATCTCTGCCGACATCTTTAGCGCAGCAGTACGCGCAGTCTCAATCTCTTTAAGCATTGTGACTCTTGTAGGTTCACTAATTACAGTGTTCAACCTTACATCGTTAGCTGCCGCAGTGAATCTGTCTGCAGTAAGGCCAGCAAGACCAGGATCTTCTCTAGTTGCACGTGTTCTTGCGGTAATCTCTGCGCGGAAAGCTGTTTCTTTGTTTGAGTTTTCTGTGGTACCTAATGCCGTAAATCGATCAACAATTGCTTTGTTACTACGAATTCTAGTTTCTAATTCAGAATCTCCACCGCCGCCTGTCTGGTTGCCAATCTCTGCTTTTATCGCTATTTCTAAATCTGCCGCAGTAGCAGGATTCTTTGCTAGAATTGCCCTAACTGTTTCTTGCTCAACTCTGTCTAAAATTGCGGTTACTTCTTTTGTTAGTTCGGAAACTTCTGCAGGAGAGAAGTAACTAGATGCTTCTTGAGCTCTAATTGCATTGCGTGCAGCGACAAAGCGGTCGGTATTTCTGAAATTCGCTGATCTTAAAAGTTTATTCTTTTCATCTGTTCGTTTTTGATTTTCTCCGTCGGAAGCTTCTTTTCCTAAACGAGCATTTGCGGCTTCTATTTGAGCACGGAGATCTTTACGAGTTTCATCGTTAATAATATCTTCGTTATCTTTTAGATAATTAGTAGCATCTATAACAATGGTTTCAGAAAAGGGAATTGTGCCAAGCCTTTTTTCAAATTCAGAACGCACCATTCTAGAGCCAATTGCTAGAACTTCGCCACGAATCTGGTCGTATTCAGTATTTGTAAGTTCATCTTCAAAAAGTTTTAAATTCTTTAGTCTGTCTCTTAGATCAATATCGTTGCGAATATTTAAGTAGTCCATCTTTGCAACCACACCCTTTACTCTAGCAGCACGGATCTCTTGTTCTGCTTTTTTCTTGTCTGAAAATTCTGCACCAACTTTTGTCTCTTCGAATTTGCTGGGGTCACTAGGATTTGCACGAACGCCGATATACTCAAACCCAAGGTCTAGCTGCCTAATTACATCAGCAATAGGGGTGTAAGTTGTACTTACATCTTCTGCAATACTACAAAGTGACTTTATTCTGCCACGTTCAAAGTTTTCTCTTGTAATGCGATCTGTATTAATTGCTGCAGCATTTAATTGTTCTGCAGTTGCCTTTAAGTTACCAGCTTCTCCAGAAAGACGTTTTTTTTCTGCAATAGCTTGATTAAGACTATTTCTAGTATCCCTAACTTCATCTTTAGATAAACTTCCATCTTTTCGCTTATCTAACTCGTCCATTAAAGCCTGATACTTGGCTATATCAGCCTCTAAAGACTTAGCTTCAGCCTCCTTTTGAGCAGCCTTAGTCGCTGCTTCTAAAGCTTGTGCACTTTGCGGTGTTTTTAGATCTTCTGGACTAGGCATTTATATACTACGTACTTGGCGTATTATTTGTTTCTGGTTTAGTTTCTGTGGCTTCTGAAATCTCCTTGAAATTCTCGAAGAATTTCTCTGTCAAAGTCTCATTTTCAATTAGCAAATCAATTGCCAAAACCATATCAATTATGTCTGTGTCGGAAATTCCGTTACTTCTAAAGGTTTTCACAATTTGCGTTAAAAAATCGTGCGAAATTTTCTTTCTTAATACCAAGAAAAATTTTTGTTGGTCTTCTGGCGAAACTTCGCTAGTAGCTCCACTAGGAGTGGGGCTAGCTGCTTCCTGATCTTTAACTACTTTTAATAGAGTAAGAAGGGGGTCCGAGCTATCTGTACTAGAAGGAGTTGCTATAGGTGTTGGTATGGAACTCTCAATAGGAGCTGCATTTACTTGCGGCACAAGAGCACTAACAGGAGCACTAGACTCCGCAGGAGCCTGGCTTACATTATAAGTAGCAGCATTGTTGTCCACAGCAATTGGAGCTGCAGAGGCAGTATCTTGTGGTTGGTTATCCATTTAGCAGTTGTGTTGAATTAGACGTCTACTTAAATCTATAACATTCGCGGGTCTATGGAAAGCGCATGGAAATAGTTAAATAGAGATGCTAGATTAGAGTACATGGATATTCAGGTTAACGCCCAAGAAACTCAAAAATTAAAGGACTTACTTGCTCAGTTGCAAAGCACTGCTCCAAAAGGCAATGGGCCCGCAGACAAGCCACGCCAGGTGGTTGTCTTAAGCAATGCCAGTAAACTTAGTAGTAGGTTTTTAGCCGAGTATGTAAACTTGCAAAGAGCCAGTGGCCAAGACGATAGCGCAACTTTAGACTATCTCTTAAAGCTAGATCGCTTAGTAGAGGAAAACAATATTACAGATGAATTTTTTGAATGGATGATTAATGAAGAACAAACACCAGAAGAAACAATTCAGTTAGATGACCCTGTAGCTAATCCAACCGATGTAGCGCAAAGTTAATTATGGCTTACACCGCACCAGCAGCTCCAACAGGATCTGAAGCTGCAAACCCTGCAGCAAGGACTGCTTATCAGGAAGCCCTAGCAAGTAGAGGTGCAGTAGAGGCTGTAGACGAAACTGTCGCTCAGTATGTGGCCCTTGCGAAGGCTTTTAAGGATGTCGGGTTACCAGGCGATTCCAAAACTGCTTTAGATGCAGCAAAAACACTCTTAGATTCTCGCAATGTTCCTGCCCAAGAAGCAAATGAGGCAAATGCTAGAAAAGAAGCAGCAAGAGTAGAGGCAGAAAATGCCTTTAAGGACGAGGCGGCTAATGTAGAAGATCTGCGTTATCAGGCACTTACTCGCGAGGCCGAGGATATTACCGGCGGCGCAATGTCTGCAGCAGAATTAGACCGTCAAGTTGACCTTGGTTTTGATGTTCATCCTATGGGAATGGATCTTAAACACATGGTCTTTACTAATACTGCACCAGCAGAAGTAAAGACCAGGCTAAAAGCTATTCGCAAAGATGCTGTAAAGCGTTACATCGATATTCCTGCAATTAATAGTGTTACAGATGCCAATGATGCCTCGCAAAGACTTCAGGACGTATTAACCCACTTAGAACCAGCAGACGCGACTACATTTAGAGTCGAAATTAAGGCCCGACTATTTGTTGTAGGTAAAGAAGCCGTAACCAGTGCTGTTGGCGGAACCGCTTACCCAGACAGATTCTTGTTGGCTAGAGAAGAAATAGACGACCTAAGAGCCTCGCTAGACGAAGCTCAGATAAAAGAGTTAGAAAAGATTGTTACCGACAGACTAGTTGCAGACGTCACCGCTGCTAGAGAGCAATTTACGTTAGAAATGGAAGATGAACGCAGAAATGCTGTATCTGGTGCTACTCCTACCCCTGTAGATACAATTTTGGCACGCATTATTCAAGATACTTTCCAAGACAGTACAGAGGGTAGAAGAGCGTTTATGTTCGACTCGAATGTGCGTAGTAAGCGTAATGAGCAGATAAAAGCAGAAGTTATTAGAACAGAAGCCAGGTTAATTAGTGCCACAGGAAGTTTAGATAATGCAATTAGGTTCCTAGAGAGAGCTGGTAGAGGTATTAATCAAGAGAGAATAAAAAGAGCTAAAGAGTTAATTGAAGACCATAAAGGAATGATTTCTGATTCTAAACCTTCACCACTTCAAGACATCAGAATTGATATCCCCTATTTTTTTAAGAAGGGTTTAAGAGGAATGAGAGCCAATCGTAACGCTGCTTATGCTACAGAAACACAGAACCGTGTAGCGGCAGAAGCTGCTCTAGAGCAAGCTCAGACAATGGCTTTAGAACAGGCATACGTTTATTTATCTTCTAGAACCGGATTGACAATTACAGAAGTTAAAGCCGCGGTGGCTGGCGAATTAAATCGAGTATTTAGCTTAGCAAGACCCTAATTATGAAAGAATACTTCGTCGATCAAAAGGTTTTGCAGTTACTGTATAAAATTCCAGATGAAGAGGCCGTTAAGTTTTATGAAGAATACTTAACCGAAGAAACTGCAGTGGCAATTGCCTATACCGAACAATACCTTGAAGGTAAAGGCTTTTCCGAGCAATCGGGTAAAGTTGCTGCTGAAGTTATTTTAGAAGGCAAGAACCCAACAGTGCCAGTTGCCTGGGATTACTCTGCCGATGCAGAATACCTAAAAGGCTTGCAGGTAATTATTAACCAATTTAGAGGCCAAATGTACTTAAACAGCTGGGAAGCAGGCAACGAAGATGTTAAAGCCGAATTGGAAGTTTATTTATCTAGCGTAGAACTAAAGCTTAAAGAAGCTGGTCTAGAAGTA
>Ga0105047_10002366_pt1 | contig 33701 bp, 30 predicted proteins | sample MAT04_FD_78384 | JGI IMG/M metagenome (GOLD analysis project Ga0105047, IMG submission 78384) | Freshwater microbial communities from Lake Fryxell liftoff mats and glacier meltwater in Antarctica - MAT-04 (megahit assembly) | ecosystem: Environmental > Aquatic > Freshwater > Ice > Liftoff... | reverse complement strand
GCTGGAGGCGATGGCCAGCGGCCGTGTGCTCATCGCCACGGACATCCCGGCCTTCCGCGAGACCATCACGGACGGCCACGACGGGCTGCTGTTCCCGGTCCAGGACGTGCCCGCGCTCGAAGACCGGATCATGGCCGCAGCCGCGGATCCGGCCCTCCGAGCCCGGATCGGGGCCGCGGCGCGTACGCGTGCGCTGGGCTGGTCCGTGGACCGGCTCGTGTCCGGCTGGGAATCGGCCATCGAGACGGCCATCCGCGGATCCGCGGTCGTGCGTGGCGCCAGGTGAGCGGCGTCGGGGAACTCATCGCCCGGCGCGACCTGGCGCTCAACCTGGTCCGCGTGGAGTTGTCGTCGCGCTACCGGAGCACGGTGCTGGGCCTTGCCTGGTTCGTCCTGACGCCGCTCATCATGACCGTGGTGCTCACCGTGGTGTTCACAGTGGTGTTCCAGGTGGGCATCCCCGACTACCCGGTGTTCGTCCTCTCAGCACTGCTGCCCTGGACGTTCTTCCAGAGTGGCCTCGCCGCCGGCACGACCTCGGTCCGACGCTCCGCGAACCTCATCAAGCGCGCCCGGATCCCGCGCCTGTTCCTGCCCCTCGCGGCCATCGGCAGCAACCTCGCGCTGCTGCTCGCCTCCGTGGTGGTGCTGTTGGGCACGATGCTCGTGCTGGGCACGAGGATCCACCCCGAGGTGCTGCTGCTGCCGCTCGCCGTCGGCCTGTCCGTGCTGTCGGTCTCCGGCCTGGCATTCGCGGGCGCCGCCCTCAACGTCCCCTACCGCGACGCGGAGCTGATGGTCAATGCCGGCCTGCGGGTGCTGTTCTACCTCACGCCGGTGCTCTACCCCCTGTCGTACGTGCCCCAGGAGTGGCGGACGCTGTATCTGTTGAACCCCATGGCAGGGACCGTGGAGGTCTGGCGGGACGTCGTCCTGCGGGGCGTGGCGCCGGCGGCGGACGTGCTGCTCATCACGATCGCCTCCAGCCTCGTGCTGCTGGCCGGAGGACTCTGGGTCTTCCGGCGCGGCGAGCCCACGTTCGAGGACTTCCTGTGAGCGCGGAGCCTGGCGCCCGGATCGCCATGATGCACAAGCTCGGCCGCGCCGAGTTCGACATGGTCGCGATGTGCTGCATCCGCACGCTGCGCATGGCCGAGTCACTGGCGCGGATGGGCCACCGGGTGGACATCCCAGGCCTGGGCCCGGAGATCGAGCTGCTGGCGCCAGGTGTGCGCCGTGTGCCCATCGAGGGCCTGGCCTGGTCCTCCTACGACCTGGTCAAGGCCGAGTTCCACGGGGGGTTCGACCGGGTCGTCGCCCACGGCGGCGGCGACCATCCGTTCCTCGTGGTCAAGCTGGGGTCGGTGGTCGGGCCGAAGGACACGCCGGGAGTCTACTTCTTCGGTGATGTCTGGGCGGCCCTGGACGCCACACAGCACGAGATCGCACGGCGCGCACGCTCTGTGGCCATCCTCACCCAGCCGAGCATCGACCTGTGGCAGCAGGTGCACGGGACGAACACACCCGTGCTGTCCGTGCCCACCGGTGTGGACGCCGTGATCCCGCCCCGGCGCGTCGATCCGTACGCCGCACTCGGGCTGTCCGGCCGCGCTGTCCTGTTCGCCGGGAACATCTACGACGACCAGCAACGGGAGGTCAACCTGGTGTGGCAGGATCGACTCAACCGCTTGGGGCGTGCGCTGCGACGGCGCGGGCTGACGCTGGTGGCGATGGGCCGGGGAAGCATCGACCAGCTCGACCATGAGGCGGTCCATCACGTGGGTACCGTGCCCGTGGACGAGACGTGGGACTGGCAGCGAGGCGCGCTCGCGGGCGTGGTCCTGGCCCACGGGCCCGGGCAGCACAATGAAAGCAGCAAGATCTACTACTACCTGCGGACGGGCCTGCCCGTGCTGTGCGAGCGGCCTGTGCCCAACGCGGACCTCGTGTCCGTCACCGGCTGCGGCGCGCTCGTGGAGCTCGACGACATGGAGGCGATGGCCGCCGTCGCGGAGGACCTCGCGGTGCGCCGGCCGCGCTTCGATGACGTGGCGGAGGCGACCGTGCGCGACCATTCCTGGGATGAGCGGGCGGCACGCTACACGGGTCTGATCGCCGAGGCGATCGCGGAGCGTGGCGGGCCGCGCGCCGACCGGGCGACCGGAGCCGGGCGATGAGCGCGACCATGAGCCGGGGCCCTGCCCCGGCCCGCCCGGGCGACCCTCCCGAGATCGTGATCCTGAGCCCGGGGCTCCGGGACACCTCGGCCATCTGGGGCGAGCTCGTGGTCGCCCGCGGCCTGGCCTCCGCCATCCGGCGCCGGCTCCCCGGGACCCGGGTGCGCGTGGTCGACGCGACCGAGACCGACCGGCTCGCGCGGCGGCACGTTGACCTCGTGGTCTCCCTGTGCACCGGGCCGCGCCCACCCTGGCGGGTCGACCACCTCGCCAGCCTCGTGGCAGGCGTGACCATCCTGTGGGTCGCCAACCATGGCGACCTGCTGGACGAGTTCGCGGTCCTGGACCTGGATGGGTTCGCGACCAACAGCCGGAGCGCCGTGGACGTGCTCGGCACGCGCCACCCCGCGATCTGGGTGCCCCTCGGCGTGGATCCACGGATGCGCCGGGTCCGAACACCGCGGTCGGAGCATGCGGACGTGGTCTTCCTGGGCAGCGGCGGACGCGGCAACAAGTCGCCCGCGACGAACCATCGGTACCTCGACCCCGCCAAGGCCTTCGATTTCCAGCTGTGGGGTGGCTACTGGTCCCGCGAGTACTGGGATCCGGTCCACCGCGACGACCCGGCCGCGAACGACTGGCATCGGTTCTGGCGCGGTCCCCTGCGGGACGGCCGCATCGCGCGCCTGTACAGCGCGGCGGGCGTGGTCCTGGGCCACCACGAGGACACGCAGCGGGCCGCGGGCATGTGGAACAACCGGGTGTTCGAGGCGCTCGCGGTGGGTGCGCCGTTCATCTGCGATCGCGCCGCGGGCCTGGAGGACACGTTCGGCGAGGGCATCCTGCTCACGGACGGCGGCGAGGAGACGGCCGACCACATCCGCCGCGCGCTGCGCGATCCGGCGGAGGCGCGGCGGCGAGCGGCCATCGGCGAGACCATCGTGCGGGAACGATTCACCTACGACCACACCGCGGCAGCCATGCTCGCGTTCGCGGCCCGGCTCGCGGACGAGCGCGGCGATCCACCCCGGTTGGCGGAGGCGCTCGGTCGCTCCGCGCCGCGTGCCACGGCCGCAGGGGGGCGAGCCGCGTGACCCCGCCAGGGCCGGCGATGCGTCCCGGGGAGATCGTCGCGGAGGGCCTATCCAAGCAGTACCCGCCGCATACCCGGCGCGACTGGCTGCTCCGCCGGTTGGTCGGCCGCGGTCTGCCGGCGCCCAAGCGGGAGCTGCCATGGGCGCTCAAGGACGTCTCACTGCGCGTGGAGCCGGGTGACGCACTGGGCATCGTGGGCGCGAACGGGGCGGGCAAGACCACGCTCATGCGCATCCTCGGCGGCATCAGCCGCCAGACCTCGGGTACGGCGCGCGTCGGGGGCGTCATCGCGTCCCAGTTCGGCCTCGGGCTCTCGTTCAACCCGTACCTCACGGGGCGCGAGAACGTGCTCCTCGAGGGCACGCTGCTGGGTATGACCAATCGCGAGGTCCGGTCGAAGATGGAGCGGATCCTCGCCTTCGCCGACCTCGAGTCGGCCGTGGACCGGCCCCTCTGGACGTACTCGTCGGGCATGACCAGCCGCCTCGGGTTCGCCGTCGCGAGCGTCGTGGAGTCGGACGTGCTGCTCCTTGATGAGGCGCTCACCGCGGGCGATGCGGCGTTCCGGGGCCGCTGCGAGCGGGTGCTCGTGGACGCGGCCGCGGCGGGCCGGACCCGGGTCATCGTGTCTCACGGCCTGTCCACCCTGCGCCAGCTGTGCGACACCACGCTCTGGCTCGATCACGGTCACGTCCGCGAGCTGGGTCCCACGAAGGGCGTCCTCGCGGCATACGAGGCCTTCTCAAACGGCGGTCAGGACCCCGAGGAAGATCCGCCCACCAGCGCCGCCGCCGTATCGGGGCTCTCGCCGGTGGGCGGCCCGGCAGTCGCCCCGACCCCGACGGCACCTGCGCCCGCGCCGCCCGGCGGATGACCGCTGGCGCGGAGGGACGGCGGCCCATCCGGCTGGCCGCCGTGATCGACTCGCTGGGCGTCGGCGGCGTCGAGACCGGCTGTCTGGATCTGCTGCGCACCCTCGATCGCGACCGCTTCGAACCCTTCGTGTGGGCCTTCCGGCCGGGCGGACTGGTGCCCCGTATCCAGGCCGCGGGCATCCCGCTGTCCGTGGGTCATGATCGGCCGGCCGAGGACCACCGGTGGGAGGAGCGCGATGTGACGGCGCGCGCCACGTGGACCGCGCAGCTCGCCCAGGAGCTGGCCCAGGCGCGCATCGATGTCTGCCTCGTCTATGGCTGGCCGGAGGCGGTCGAGGCGGCCCGCATGGCGGGCATCCGGGCCATCGTGGAGCGCTCGGACGGGCCCCAGCTGGCGGCGCGCGTCGGTGACAAGTCCGGCCTCAGCGCGGTGATCTGCGAGTCCCGCCACATCCGCGACGTGCTGCGCGCCCAACGCAGCCGCTTCGGGCTCGATCCGCGCCGGCTGGTCGTCATCCCCAACGGCGTGGACCTGGAGCGCTTCCGCGTGCGGGACGGCGACCGTGAGCGGGCGCGCGCGTCACTCGGACTGCCGCCGGACGCGTTCGTGGTCGGCTGCGTGGCGCGCCAGGCGCCCGAGAAGAACCTGGTCCTGCTGGTGCGCGCCTTCGCCATGTTCGCGGCCCGGACATCCTCGCCCCGCGCGCCCCTCCGGCTGGTGCTCGCCGGGCCGGACGGCGGTGAGCGCGCTGCCATCGACGCCGCCATCGCGGAGCTGGGCGTGGGCGACCGGGTCAGCCTGCCGGGCCCGGTGGACGACCCCGAGCGGGTGCTCTCGGCCCTGGACGTCTTCACGCTCACGTCGTGGATGGAGGGCAGCCCCTTCGCGGTGCTGGAGGCGATGGCCATGGGCCTGCCGATCGTGTCCACCGCGGCCGGCGCGCTCGCCGAGATGCTGGACGACAACGCCATCATCGTGGACCCGGTGGCACCCCTGGCCACGATGCATGCCCTGATGCTCCTCCACCGCCGGCCGGACCTGCGCGCGACGCTCGGACGGCGCAGCCTGGCGCTGGCCCGTCGCGCATCCCTGCCGCGCATGGTGGGCCGCTACGAACGGCTGCTGGAGGCGGCCGTGGCGGAATCGGCAGGGTGAGGATCCTGTCGCTCATCGACTCCATGGGCCGGGGCGGCGCCGAGCAGGTGCTGGTGCGGCTCGTCACCGGTCTGCCGGAGCACGCGCACGGGGTCATCCATTGCAGCCGCGTGAACGGGGTGCCGGTCCACGGCCCGTTCATCCGGGCGTTGCGCGGGGCGGGCGCATCGGTGGCGGACATCGACTGGCGGTCGTACGCAGACGCCACGCTGCGCAGGGTGGCCATGGGCGGCCAGGAGCCGGACGTGGTCATCTGCCACTGGTGGGGCGGCACGCCATGGTCCGCCTGGATGCAGCAGGTCATGGCCGCACGGCCCGGCGCCGGGCGTCCCTGGTTCGTGTGCGTCCTCCACGCGACCGGGCGCCCAGCGCCGTCAGGGTTCGACCGCTACGTGGTGCTGGCGCGGGCGCACGCCCGCCAGGTGCCGCCCGGCGGCCGGCTGGAGGTCATCCCCAATGGCGTGGACCGCGTCGTGTTCCGGCCCGCTCGCCGAATCCGTCGCCGGTCCGGGTCGGCTTCCGGCATGGCTCCCGGTCTGCGGGTCGGGCGACTGGCGCGGCTCGATCCGGGCAAGACACCTGATGACCTGGTGCGCGTCATCGATGGCTGGGGCGTGCCCGGTGCACGCTGGCTGCTGGCCGGCGACGGAACGCTCCGACCGGCCCTCGAGGCACAGGCCCGGGCGCTCGCCGGCTCGACGGCGGTGGACGTGCTGGGCGCCATCCCCCGCCACCGTGTGGCACCCTGGCTGCGCTCCCTGGATGTGCTGTTCCACGTGACCGGCGCCATCACCGACTGCCACCCGCTGGCGCTCCTGGAGGCCCTCAGCTGCGGCGTGCCCGTCGTGGCCGAGCGGCGCGGCGGCGTTCCCGAGATCGTGCGGCACGGACACGACGGGCTGCTGGGTGACGGGCCGGATGAGGTCGGCGCCCACCTGCGCCGGGTCGCGGCGGACCCCGCACTGCTGGCCCACCTGACCGCCGGCGCGCGGGCCGATGGTGCGCACCTGGACCTCGGCCACCAGCTCGCTGCGTGGCGGGTGCTGCTGGACGAACTGAGGCAGGGCGACCCCACCCCGCTCGGGCACACGCCGCTGGGGCCGGCGGCAGCGACCGGCACGGCCGACGCGGCGGGCCTGCCGCCAGTCGCGGGCACGACGGCCATGGGGGTCGCCACGTGACGACGCGCCGTCATCCGCGCGTGCTGGCCGTGGTGCGCCGCTTCAAGTGGCAGCACATCGATCTGCTCCTCGCGCTTGCCCAGGAGGTCGACCTCTTCGTGGCCTATTCCGTCGAGGGGCACGAGGGTGCCGTGGCGCGCGGCCGGCGACAGGGACTCTCGCTGGAGGACCTGGGCACGCCCGCGGATCCGGACGAGGGGGACCTGGTGGATGGCCTCTCAGCCGTCGTGACGCGAACGCGGCCGGACCTGGTGCACGTCCTGTACTACCAGCATGAGGCGCTGACGGTCCGGCTGCGGGCGGTGCTGGGCGACGGCACACCGCTCGTCTTCGAGTGCCGCGATCCGATCACCACCCTGCGCGGCGCGCGGCCGGGCGAGCCGACCTGGCGGCGGGAGGCGGACGCGCTGCGGTCCGCGGACGCCTGGATCGTGGTCAGCGACGCGCTCCTCCGGTACTACGAACGGTCGCACGGCCTGGCCACGCCCGACGTGCTGGTCGTGCCCCACGCCTTCGCCGCGGCGACCGCCGCGCCGCCGGTGCCCAAGCTGTCGGCCGCGGACGGCCGCGTCCACCTGGCACTCGTCGGCACCGCGTCGGAGTACCCGCGCGCGTCGCGCTGGTACCCCGACATCATCCGGTCGCTCGTGGCCCAGGGACTGGTCGTCCACAGCCACTTCCACGAATCCTCACCGGAGGTCGTGGCGACCTACGACGACCTGGGCCGGGAGGTCCCGGACTATCACCCCCACCCCACGGTCCCTTTCCGCGTGGGCACGCAGCTCGCCGACCTGACCTCACGCTACGACCTGATGGGCGTGTTCCATCAGCTCGACGCGGCGCACAACGAGGCGGCCACGCTGGCCGTCTGTCTGCCCACCAAGGCCGTCTCCGGCTGGTTCCACGGCGCCATCCCGGTGGTCACCACCGCGCACTACGGGGGCATCGTGGAGCGCATCGAACGATGGGGCATCGGGTTCGTGGTACCCGGCGTGGACGCCCTGCCGACGGAGGTCTTCGATCAGCAGGCGATCGCCGCAGCCACCCAGGCATGCCTCGCCGTGCGCGACGAGTTCAGCCAGGAGACCGCTGCACGTCGCGTGGCGGCGTTCCACCGGGCGCTGCTCGCGCGGGGGGGGCCGTGGGGCCGCGAGGCCGGGAACGCTCCACCGTCAGTCCAGGGTGCGTGACACCGCTTCGATGGTGCGCCCGTACCAGCGGCCATGCCGCTCGAGCATCTCTGGCCGCTCCGCCTCCGGAACGCCGTGCTTGACCAGGATCCGCTCCAGGCACGCGACGGCGTGCGACTGGTCGCGCAGTGTCAACCGCTCCCCCTCGTGGTCGCGGGCGTGGTACAGGCTACGGCCCACGAAGGCCACCGTGGCTCCCCGTTCGAGCATCGACCACGGCAGGTCCAGGTCGTCCACGCCCGCCAGGTCGCCGATGGTCTCGTCCAGCCCGCCCACCGCCTCCACGGTGGATCGGCGGAACAGGAAGAAGTGGGTGAGGTAGACCGCCCGTTCGTGATCGGTCGACCGCTGCCGGTAGCCCTCCGCGGTGCGCAGGCCGCCGATGCCCGGGATGCGCGTGCGCCCGTCCGCGCGCCAGTGCGTCTTGCCGCCGGACACGATGTCGGCGGCGTGGGCGAGGCTCGCCTCGAGCGCGTCCCGTTCCAGCCAATCGTCGCTCAGCAGCAGCCCGATGCGCTGAGCGTCGGTGGCCGCGATGCCCTCGTTGATGGCCGCCGCGAACCCGGACCGGGTGCGTTCCACGATGCGCAGGCGGTCGCTGCGAGGGCCTCGCTGCGCCGTCTCGAGCACCTGTCGCTCCGGTGCCGGCGTGTGGGGGGACACGACCACGATCACCTCACCCTTGACGGTCTGGTCCAGCGCCGACCGGACCGACCGCTCCAGGTACTCCGGCACCTGGCGCAGGACCGGCAGCACGATGGCGGCGCTGTCGTAGCGTCGCAACCAGCGGAGTCCCGGGATCCTCACTGCAGGGCCTCCCACGCTTCCCGGATGGTGCGCCCGTACCACGCCCCGTGCTCGGCGCGGACGACCGCCCGCTCGTCGTCGGGGACCCCGTGCTTGGTCAGGATCCGGTCCAGCGCCGCGAGCCGCGCCTCCTTGGGCCGCATCGTGAGCCGCTCGCCTGGGTGGTCGCGGACGTGGTACAGGCTGCGGCCGACGAACGCGACCGTGGCACCCCGCTCGAGCAGCGTCCACGGCAGGTCGAAGTCGTCCACCCCCGCCAGGTCACCGATGGTCTCATCCAGCCCTCCCACGGCCAGCACCGGCCCTCGACGGAAGAGCAGGAAGTGGGTGACGTGGGTCGCCCGCTCCCGGTCGGACGTGAGCGTGTCATAGACCTCGCGTGTGCGCAGCCCGGGCATCGGCAGTCGCTGCGTTCCCGAGGCGTCCCAGATGGTCTTGCCGCCGGTCACGATGTCCGCGTCCCACGCCAGGCTCTCCTCGAGGGCCGTGGGCTCCAGCCAATCATCGGTGAGCAGGAACCCCACCCGGTCCGCGCCGGCCGCCGCGATGCCGTGGTTGAGCGCGGATGCGAACCCGGGGCGCGTCCGCTCCACCACGCGCAGCCGGTCCCCGTGCGGCCACCCCAAGGCGGCCGCCAGCACGGACCGCTCCGGCGCAGGCGTCTGGGGTGACGTCACCACGATGACCTCGCCCGCGACGCTCTGGTCCAACGCGGACCGCAGCGCGATCTCGAGGAAGTCGGGGTTCTGGCGCAGCAACGGCAGGACCAGGCTCGCAGCGGGCCGGGTCACGGCTGGGTCACGGCTGGGTCACGGCTGGTTCCGGATGACGGCAGACGGCTGCCGATGCGCTGGGCGACCCCCGCGGGGATGGCGCTCAGCCGCGGCAGCTCCCAGGCGTCCGCGAGGTAGCGCGGGAAGCCCGCCCAGCCGGCCGGGCCCGCGGTGCCATTGGCGCGGCTGTAGGCGCACAGATATTCGGGGATGGCGCCCAGCGGCCCCTGCGGGTGCGCCTGGAACGCGTGCTCCGCGCGGTCGGCCAGCGTCGCCCCGGCACGCAGCTCCATGAGCACCCCCGGCGGCACGGGCGCGTCGAGAAGCGCGACGAGGTATGCCAGCGTCCATCGCAGGCGGGCCTGCATCCGTCGTGCGCGCCCCTCGCGCAGCAGCAGCTCCCAGTCGATGGTGCCGGCGCGCAGCAGGCTCCATGCGTCCACCACCCAGCGGATGGCCGAGGTCCGTCCGCGGCGCGCGCCGTGCATCAGGGTATGCGCGAGCGAGTCCGTGTCGCCGGGCCGGAGGACGGGGACCTCCCCGAACCGCGCGGGGACGGCTCGTGCCCAGATGCCATCCTCCGCCTCCGGCCGCCGATCCTGCCAGAACAGATGCCAGTGCAGATCCAGGTGGCACCAGTCCCCGTCGGAATGGTGGACCGCGTTCCAGGCGCGCCGGAAGGCGGGCGTCACGGGGTCGCGAGGCTTCCACGGCGCACGGTCCGCGAGCGCCAGCGCCCGATCGGCATCCGCGGCACGGACCAGCAGGTCGATGTCACCCATCGGTCGGCCTCCGGGCGGGATGCCTCGCGCCACGAGCGCGGCACCCTTCAGCAGCAGCATCGGGATGCCGGCCGCCGCGATGGCCGTGACGATCGGAGCCAGGTGGGCGACCAGCCGAGCATACCGGGTGGCCGCCGCATCCCGATCACGTCGCAGCCCGGGAAGCAGCGGATCGTCCGGGTCCCACCGCTCGACCGCGGTGGCAAGCAGCGGACGCAGCCACACCGCCCCCGGCGACACATCGGGCGCCTCCAGCTCGCTGCGCCCGGCCGCCCACGCCGCCCGCCCGCGTGCGTCGTCGAGGAGTGCCGCGAGCAGCAGCGGCCGCTCGGCCGGTCGGGGCCAGTACCCGGCCACGGATGGCGCGATGCCCAGGGCCGTGGCGAGGCGAGCCCCGGGACGGATGCCGCCCGAGGACGTCCGAGGGGGGGCCGTCGGGAGTGGGTCGCGGCGGGTCACGCCAGGAGCTCCAGCAGGGGGTCCACCGCACCGGCCTGGAAGGCGTCCGGGCCCAGGTGCACGGCGAAGGCCGGGAGGCCCGCCAGCCGATCCACACGTGGCCGCGGTCGCTGCGGCGCGCCCACGGCGAGGCCGCGAGCCGATCGGCGAGGAAGGCCGGCGCCCACCGTGCCGGCACGCAGCCGGGTCAGGGCGTCAGCGCGGCCCAGCCGTTCCAGGCGCACCCCACGCGTCGTCGGATCGGACACCGGGAACACCACCGCGGCGACCATCGCGGCCGGTGCCGGTCGCACACCGACCAGCGCGCACAGCTGCGCCGGCGACAGGTCCACGGGCAGGGTCGGCGGACCCGCAGGAGCGCCCCGGCGGGCGTCATCGGTCAGGCCCGCAGCACGGCCCTCTGCGAGCGTCCGCCAGTGATCCGGCCGGTCCGCTCGCAGCCGCGTCTCCACCGACGGCAGCAGCGCCAGGGTCCCGGGCCGCAACGCCACGATGGTAGGCAACCCACGAGCCGTCGCCACCACCCCCCCGGCAGCACCCGACAGGGATCCAGGGACGACGGCGACCCGGTCATTGGCCAGGTACGCCATGCCCGGTTCCGCGAGCAGGCGCAGCAGCAGCGTCGTCTTGCCGGCACGCCGCGGACCGCACACCAGCAGCGCCCGGCCGCCCCGCGCGGCGCCCGCGGCATGGAGCAGGACCGCACCCCGGTCGGCGAGCCGGTGCATCGTGAGCTCACGGACCACGCGCATGAGGGCGACCCGGGCACCGCGGCCGTCCTCCGGTGCGAGGATCCGGACGCCCCCGGGGCCGGGCTGATACCACGTGTCCAGGTGGCTGTCCCGGATCCACGCGCCGCCGTCCGCCGCGAGCCAGCGTGGGTAGCCCAGGATCCGGTCGTCCAGCAGGAAGCAGGGCACGAGCGGGCCTGACGCCGGACCTCCGTCTCGGGCAAGCCGCGCGCAGGTTCGGGGATCGAGGGACAGGTGGACCACCGGGGCATCCGCCGGGGCGTCCGGTGCCCCGCCCATCGGGCCAGCGCCGTCGTCGAACCAGGGCTCCAGGAACTCGCGCAGCCACGCGATCGGCGCCGGGTCGTCGGCGGTCGCCTGGATCGGCCCGCCCAGGAAGTCCAGCAGCACCGCGTGGCCGCCGACGCGGGTGCCCATCGTCGCCGTCAACGCGTCGCCCTGACGGCCAGCGCGCGCAACAGGCCGATCGCCCGTTGCTCCCCGCCCACGCCCGCCGCGCGTCGCCACGCGACGACCTCCGCGAGCACGTCGATACGCCAGAACGTCCAGCCGCGCTCCGGCGGCGTGCGCCACGCCGCGTATCCCGCACGGAAGGCGCCCGCGGCGGCGGCCCCCATGGGCCAGCGATACCAGGTCCGTGCCAGGTCGTAGTCCAGGGCGCGCACGTCGAGTGTCGTGTTGTCGATGAGCCGCAGCCTGCCGTCGAACGCGATGAGCGCGTTCTCGGGTGCCACGTCGCGGTGGACGATGCCCATCGCCAGCGTGTCCGGCTGGTCCGCCTCGGCGCGCGCCACCAGGACGGCCGCAGCGTCGGCGGCGATGGAGCCGTCGGACACGAGTGCCACCAGGCGCTCCCGCAGCGGCTCCAGTCGCGCTGCCGGTGGCAGCCAGCCAGGGCCCGCGGCGAACGGCGGCACGATGGCGTGGAGCGCCCCCAGCATCCTCCCGAGGCGACTCCCCTGGACGGCGTCCCGGGCCGGATCCGGCACGGGATACCCCTCGATCCACGGCTCCAGGATGGCGCGGCCGACGCGATCCAGGACCGGCGGGAAGACGCACCGGTCGACCAGGTCCAGCAGGCCCACGACGCGATCCGCGTGGGCGGTCGACTCCAGCAGGCGCGCCTTGCGACGGGTACCGTCCGCCAGGTCCAGTCGGAACGTCCGGGACCGGGTATGGCCACCGGGCAGGGTGGTCACCGCGGTAGCGCACACCACGGCGGACGGCAGCCGGTCGGCCAGCGCGGCCAGGTCCGGCCCCAGCTGGCTGGTGACGTCGTGGGGCACGGTGGGCACCCGCGCATGGTACCCGGGCCGCGGCCGCGCGGAGACACCACCGAACGGCCCGTCCGCGCCGTCGGTGGATCATTCCAGGAGCAGTTGCTCGTACGGCGTACCCCGCAGCGACAGCGCGATCTCGTCAAGGTTGAGGACGGAGGCGGTGAGGTCGTCCGGTGTCATCTTGGCGTGCGTGACCTGGTAGGCGCGCTGTTCGATGGTGAGGAAGTCCCGCACGCGGTGGACCACGCCATCGAGATCGCGCAGCAGGTCCGCGTACTCCACATCGTGGACGGCGCATCCCGTGAACATCGAGCGCAGCATCGCGTCGGCAGCGACCATCGTGTCGATGACCCCGCGCAGCCGCATGGGTTCGATGAACGAGGGTCCGGGCGCCGGCTCGTCGGGAGCGATCGACCAGCCGCCCGAGGTCGCGGCATGATCGCGCGCACGCACCTGCGAGACGGCCGCCTTGACCACGTTCGCCCGACGCATCCGCACGATCCGGATGCCACCCTCGACGCAGCGTGCGGAGAACCGGTCACGATCGCGGACCGCGACCGCGCTCTCCTTGGAGCCGATGTGCGTGACCATGCCCAGCCCGTCGGTGCGCCGTCCCAGCCCGAAGTGGTCGTCCAGCCAGGCGAGCTGGTCGTCCGAGGTCCAGTCAGGTCGGACTGTCAGCTCCTCGCTGGCCATGCGCAGGCGCGCATGGCCCAGCGACCGGCTCAGGATCCCGACCAGCAGGTGGCTGCCCACCCGACCCCAGGGCATCGCCAGCAGGAACCGGATCGGAACCCCCGCCCCCGACTGCTGGCTCACGCCTGCCTCCCGATGCCCGCTCGGCCCCTCCCTGCCATCCCGACACGTGCGGGGGCAAGGGCAGCGAAGAGGATGCCATCCCGCCATCCCCGCCGCGTGACTTCCGCTACACTTCGTCGCTCGGAGGGGCGATAGCTCAGCTGGAAGAGCATCTGCATGGCATGCAGAAGGTCCGGGGTTCGAGCCCCCGTCGCTCCACCACCCCTCCCCTGATTCCCGCGCCGCGGCATAGCATGCCCATGCGGCCGTCGGGTCTCGCCGTCGCGCGCGGGCTCGGCTACAATCCGACCCCTCATGGCTCACCGAACGGACCGTCCTCCTCGCGCTCCCGGGCTCGTCGCGCTTCGCGGGGTCGCCGGCGCCTGACCGCGCTGCGCGACCCGGACCCAGGACCCGCCCCTTCCGTCCGCCGACCGCAGGAGTCCCTTCCGTGACCACGCCCACGATCCCCTCGCCCTCCGACCGCGAGCGCGTCGAGCGCTATGAGCCCACCGTCATCGAGCCGCGCTGGCAGGAGCGTTGGGCCGAGACCGGGCTGTACCGCACCGACCTGTCGGACACCAGCCGGCCCACCTACTACCTGCTGACGATGTACCCGTACCCGTCGGGTGATCTGCACATCGGCCACTGGTACATCAAGACGCCCACGGACGCGCGCGCCCGGTTCCTGCGCATGAACGGGCACAACGTGTTCTTCCCCATCGGCTTTGACGCCTTCGGGCTGCCGGCGGAGAACGCGGCCATCAAGCAGGGCATCCACCCCGCCGCGTGGACCATGAAGAACATCGCGAACATGCGCCGGCAGCTGCGGTCCATGGGCGCCACGTTCGACTGGGACAGTGAGGTCGTCACCTGCCAGCCGGACTACTACCGCTGGAACCAGTGGATCTTCCTGAAGCTGCTGGAGTCGGGCCTGGCGTACCGCAGGATGGCCGCGGTCGACTGGTGTCCGAAGGACCAGGTCGTGCTGGCGCGCGAGCAGGTCGAGGGTCCCGATCGTGTCTGCTGGCGCTGCGGCACCCAGGTCATCAAGCGTGACCTGGAGCAGTGGTTCTTCCGCATCACGAAGTACGCCGACGAGCTGCTGGACTTCACGGGCCTGGACTGGCCGGAGCCGGTGCGCCTGATGCAGACCAACTGGATCGGCCGCTCGGAGGGCGCGGAGGTCGTCTTCCGGACCGCCCCGGCCGACCACCACGCGGGCGGTGAAGAGCTGCGCGTGTTCACGACCCGGCCGGACACGCTGTTCGGGGCCACGTTCATGGTCCTGGCGCCGGAGCATCCTTTGGTCGCCTCGCTGACCGCCCCGGACCGCCGCGTCGAGGTGGAGGCCTACCTGGCCGCCACGCGCCGGCGCACGGAGATCGAGCGCCTGTCCACGGACCGCGAAAAGACCGGGGTGGCCGTCGGCGCGGACGCCATCAACCCGGTCAACGGCGAGCGCATCCCGATCTGGATCGCGGACTACGTGCTGTCGGGCTACGGCACGGGCGCCATCATGGCGGTGCCCGGCCACGACGAGCGGGACTTCGCGTTCGCGGAGCGCTTCGGGCTGCCCATCCTGCGCGTGATCGCCGGCGCGGACACCCCGGACGACGCTCCCCTGCCGGAGGCGTACCTCTCCAAGGCCACGACCGATCGGCTGGTCCACAGCGGACCGTACTCGGGGCTGCCGCAGTCGGAGGGGTTCGCCGGCATCGTGGCGGACCTGGCCGCCAAGGACGCAGGTGCCACCTCGGTCACCTATCGCATCCGCGACTGGCTGGTCTCCCGCCAGCGCGCCTGGGGCACCCCCATCCCGGTCGTGTACTGCGAGGCGACGCCGTCCTGCGGCATCGTGCCCATCCCGGAGGACCAGCTGCCGGTGTTGCTGCCGGAGGATTTCCAGTACCGCCCGGAGGGTGGCAACCCGCTGGAGACGACCGAATCGTTCCTGCGCACCGCGTGCCCGTCCTGCGGCGGCCCAGGTCGGCGCGAGACGGACACCATGGACACCTTCGTGGACTCCTCCTGGTACTGGTGGCGCTATCTGTCGCCGCACAAGCAGGACGGCCCCATCGACACCGCCATCGAATCGCGCTGGGCACCCGTGGACCAGTACACGGGTGGCGCGGAGCATGCCGTGATGCACCTGCTGTACAGCCGCTTCTTGTGCAAGGCGCTGGCGGACCTGGGCGTGGTCAAGGAGCGCGAACCCTTCACCCGGTTGTTCAACCAGGGCCAGATCCTGGGCGTGGACGGCGAGCGCATGAGCAAGAGCCGGGGCAACGTCCAGGACCCCGACGAGCTGGTGTCGCGCTACGGGGCGGACGCGGTGCGCCTGTTCCTGATGTTCATGGGCCCCTGGGACCAGGGCGGACCCTGGAACCCGAGCGGCATCGAGGGCGTGCATCGGTTCCTGCGACGCGCCTGGACGGTCTCGCTGGACCCGACCGGCGTTGAGCCGGGCGACGCCGCCGCAGGCCGACTACCCGAGGGCCAGGACCTGGTGGCGGCCGAGAAGGCGCTGCGCCAGGCCGCCCATCGAACGCTGGCGGGCGTGACGGACGACCACGAGGGGTTCCGCTGGAACACGATCGTGGCCAAACTGATGGAGCTGACCAACACCCTGATGCGCTACCGCGGGACCCCGGCGGCGGCCACGGCGGGCTGGGAGGAGGCATCCCGGCTGCTGCTGCTGATGCTGGCCCCCATCGCGCCCCACATCGCGGAGGAACTGTGGTCGCGTCGCCTGGCTGCGGCCGGCGAGCCGTGGCGCTCCATCCACACGGAGACATGGCCGAGCGTCGATGCGTCGCAGCTGGTCGCCGACGACATCGAGCTGCCGGTCCAGGTGAACGGCAAGCTGCGGGACCTGGTTCGGATGGTCAACGGGCTGTCGGAGGCCGAGATCGAGGCGATCGTGCTCGCCCAGCCCAAGGTCCAGGCGAACCTGGAGAGCAAGCAGATCGTCAAGGTCATCCACGTCACCGGCAAGCTGGTCAACATCGTCGTCCGGTAGGCGCGGCGCAGACCCCGGTCGGTGGGGTCTGCGGTTTCTGCAGCCTGGGATCGGCGGATCCTGGGTCGGTTAGGCACGGCGCGCCAGCCAGACCTGCTCACGGCCATAGGTCGGCGGGCTGAGGTCAACGTCGGAGTCCTCGCCGACCACCTCGAAGCCGCTCAACTCCGAGAGGTGGTGCATCTCGTGGCGGTAGGTCCAGCGCATGGAGAGCGTCTCCTCTTCGGAGCGCAGCGTCATGCCCGCGGCGTCCAGCTCCGTGAAGCGCCACGTCTCGCGCAGCACCTGCGTGAACGGGTCGTTCGTGCGCGTCAGGACGTCGACCACGATCGTGTGACCGGTCCGGGGATCGATGCCCGAGTCGCTGCGCGGCTCGAACGCACCCGGCACATACAGGTCCAGGCGCGGATCGAACAGGGCCAGCGCCACCACGCCGCCCGGCCGCAGGTGCTCGGGGATGCGCCCGAGGCAGCGACGCTGGTCGGTGACATCCAGCAGGCACATGAACGAGCGGAACAGGATGATGACCGCGTCGAACGCCTGGTCCAGCGCGAAGTCGGCCATGTCGCCCGGAATGAAGCACAGGCGATCACGGACATCCCCGTTGAGCGCATCCCGCCTCTGGTCGGCCTCCGCGAGCATGGCCGCCGACAGGTCCAGCCCGGTCGCGTGGCAGCCGGCCATCGCGAGCGCGATCGTGACGCGTCCCGTGCCGCAGCCCAGCTCCAGCACCCGGCCGCCGGCGCCCCGGACCACCCCAAGGTAGAGGGCCACGTCATCGCCGAGATCGCGCCCCCCGCGGCCGATACCCAGGTCATACGTGGCCGCGTTGAGCGACCGGGAGGAGAACGGTGCCCCGCCCACACTCATGACCGCCACTCCTCGTGCAGGATGCTGTGCTGGCAGAGGTCCTCGAGACCGGCCCAGCGCCGGAACCGGCGACGCAGGATGCCCTCGCGGCGCATGCCAGCCTTCTCCATCACGCGGTGGGATGGCACATTCCGGGCGACGTGCGTGCTCCAGACCGTGGCCAGCGCGCCAGCCCCGAACGCGTGGCCCAGAACCGCGAGGGCCGCCTCGGTGGTGAACCCCTGGCCCCAGTACGGCACCCCGGTCCAGTAGCCCAGCTCGGCCCCATCGAGCGCCCCATCGAGCGCCAGGCTGATCACGCCCAGGAGCCGGTCGTCCGCCCGCCGGATGACGGCCCAGAGCACCAAGGCGTCCTCGGCGCCGGGAGCGGTCCGGGCCGCGATGAAGTCGTCCGCCACGTGCCGCTCGTAGGGATGCGGCACCGTGGAGGTCGAGTCCGCGATGGCGCGGTCTCGGGCGAGATCCCAGACGGCCTCGGCATCGTCGGGCCGGAGCGTACGCAGCGTCAACCGCGCTGTCTCAAGCGTGGGCGGCATCGCTGCACATTGGCACATCGCCGCCGCGGGTGGCAAGCGTCCAGCCGTGCCCGTGGACCTGGCGCGCACCCGCCGTGGACTGGATCGCCGATGGTCCGCCACCGGCGTCGGGATCCCCGGCCTGGCTCCCGGTCAACCGATGCTGCTGGCGACCGTATCGAGGCTTCCGTCACGCCCGGTCGGATGTCCCGCCCGATCCGTGCGTGACGGCGGGGACGATGCCTGACGTCGGACGCGCTGGTGCAACGGTAGCCGGGGCGCCTCCCGGCTAGTTTCGAACCAGTCCGGCGGTTGTCAGGGGGATGGGGGTCAAGGGCGACCATAGGGTCGCTGGGGGCGTCGGTTGACCGGGGGGCACCGTGGATATGGTCTCGTAGAGCGACCGACGACCGGGGCGGCCACGGGCGCGGCGACGGGGCGGGCCCGACGACCGGGGCGGCCACGGGCGCGGCGACGGGGCGGGGGCGGGACGGGCGCGGCGACGGGGCGGGGCGACGGGGGTTCGGCACGCGATGGGGACGCGACGCGTGGCCGACTACCCTTGCGCCGCCACCTCGCCCGCCGGCTCCACGCCACCGACGCCGTCCGCCGCCACGGACTCGCGCCGGGACTTCTCGCGGTGCCGCGCCACCTTCGCCCGATTGCCGCACGTCGACATGTCGCACCACTTGCGCCGGCCGGACCGGGAGGTATCGTGGAACACCCAGCGGCACTCCGCGTTGGCGCACACGCGGATCCGTTCGGGGTGGCCCTGGCTGACCTCGCGCGCGATCGATTCCACCAGCCGCGCCAGAGCGCCCTCCACAGGGTCCCCCTCGTGCTTGTGGTCCATGGACACGCCGTCGGCGGACGGCACCAGCACATACGTGTAGGGCGTTCGCAGGGCGCGGTTGATGCGGTCCAGGTGGCGCGCTTCGGGTGTGCGCCGCTCCACGGTGGCGTCCGCAAGCTCGCGCATGGCCGTACGCACTCGGCGGATCCGGGCCAGGGTGCGGTCTGCCAGGTCAGCATCCGCTCGGAACGCGGCCACGCCGGACTCCATCGACTCCTGGTGCATCAGCGAGTGGGAGCGCAGCCAGCGCAGGGCGATCTCGGCCGTGGGCAGGTGCTCGGCGGAGCGCCCCCGGTCGACCTCCAGCGTGTTCACGAAGGCAAGCCCGACGGCGAGCGAGGCTTGGTGGCCATGCGGACCTTCGGGCTGCGCCTCGGCCAGGTCTGGGTCCTGGCTGACCACGAGTGACGTTCGTCCCATTCCAGTAACCATTGTCGCACGATTGACAGGTTACCCGTCCGGGCCGTAGGATGGACGCCGACAGGTAACCCCTGCGAGTCACTTCACCAGTTACGAGACCGGGCCGACGGCCGCGCCGATCGCGACGTTCGAGCCCCCGGAGGCAACCACGACATGTGGCAGATCCACGCGATGATGGCCAAGGATCAGATCGAGGAACGGCACCATGAGGCCGAGGAGCGCCGCCTGGGCGCGCAGGTGCCCCGGCGGCCGCGCCAGCATCGCCGCTTCCATCTCCCGTCCGTGCACCGGCACCCGGTCCGCCCCTCCTCCCGGACCGCCTGACCGTCCCGCAGCCGTAGCGCCTCGCGGCACGAGACCCCCGGCCCTCCCCGGGGGTCTCGTGCTGTCCGGTGGCGTAGCATCCGGACATGCCTGATCTCACCGCACCCGTCAAGCTCGGCGCCAACTGCTGGAACCAGTACACCGACTTTGCAGCCTGGCTCGCCGCCGGCCAGCGCGCCTCAGCCTTGGGCTACGACTCCCTCTGGACCTGGGATCACGTGTATCCCATCGTGGGCGACCACGAAGGGCCCATGTTCGAGGCATACACCGCCATCGCCGCGCTGGCCGCGACGACCGAGCGGGGCAGCATCGGCCTGATGGTGGGGGCCAACACCTTCCGCAACCCTGCCCTCGTGGCCAAGATGATGACCACCATCGACCACATCTCCGGCGGGCGCGCGGTGCTGGGCATCGGGGGTGCCTGGTTCGAGACCGAGCACACCGCCTTCGGCCTGGAGTTCGGCTCGGGGTTCCCGGAACGGCTGCGCTGGCTGGGTGAGGCGCTGCCCATCATGCGCGGCATGCTCGACGGCACGCGGCCCACGGCGGCCGGCCCGCGCTACGCTGCTCAGGAGGTCCGCAACGACCCGCCGCCCGTCCAGGCACATCTGCCCATCCTCATCGGCGGCAGCGGCCGGGATGTGACGCTCAAGCTCGTGGCCCGGTACGGCGACGCCTGCAACATCGGCGGCACCATCGAGAACGTCCGCGAGGCGGACGCGACGCTCGTCCGTCACTGCGAGGCAGTCGGCCGGGATGAGACGGAGATCGAGCGCACAACGGGCACCGGCACGATCGTCATCCGCGATTCGCGCGAGGAGGCGCAGACGGTCTTCGAGGCGATGTTCGAGCGCAACGGCAAGGCCCGCCTCTGGGAGAACCAGCCGGTCGGCACGCCGGAGGACATCGTGGAGAAGCTGGCGCCCTTCGTGGAGCTCGGCTACCGCCACTTCATCGCCGGGTTCCCCTCTCCGTATGACGAGGAGTCCATGACCCGGTTCGCGACCGACGTCCGCCCTCAGCTCGAAGCGATGGTGCGCTGACATGCCGGACATGACCGCGCCCCTGAAGCTGGGTGCCAACCTCTGGAACCAGCACACCGACTGGCCGGGATTCCGGGACGCCATGGTCCGGGCCGAGTCCCTCGGCTACGACTCGCTCTGGACGTGGGATCACGTCTACCCGATCGTGGGCGATCCCGAAGGGCCGATGCTCGAGACCTGGACGGCGATGGCCGCCGTCGCGGCGCTCACGACGCGCGCCACGATCGGCCACCTCGTGGGTGCCAACACGTTCCGCAACCCGGCGCTGACGGCCAAGATGATCACGACCATCGACCACATCAGCAACGGGCGCGCCGTGCTGGGTATCGGGGCGGCATGGTTCGAGCCGGAGCACACCGGCTTCGGCATCGAGTTCGGCTCCGGGATCCCCGAGCGACTGCGCTGGCTCTCCGAGGCACTGCCGATCATGCGCGGCATGCTCGACGGGGCGCGACCCGCCGCGACCGGCCCCCACTACACGGCGACGGCCGTCCGCAACGACCCACCGCCCATCCAGGCGCACCTGCCCATCCTCATCGGGGGCAGCGGCCGCAAGGTGACGCTCAAGCTGGTCGCGCAGTATGCGGACATGGACAACCTCGGCAACCCCGTGGACGCCATCCCCGATGCCGAGGCGGCGCTGCTCGAGCATTGCCGCATCCAGGGCCGCGACGAGAAGACCGTCGTGCGGACCTCCGAGATCCAACGGGTGGTCATCCGCGACGATGCCGCAGAAGCCTGGCGGATCCAGGACACGATCCTCGCTCACAACCACGCCGCCCAGGACGAGGTCCGGCCCGGGTCCGGGTCGGTCAACCGCTCGCGTGCTGCCGTGGGCACCGTGGACGACGTCTTCGCGCACCTCGCGCCGATCGTGGAGTCCGGTTATCACCACCTCATCTGCGGCTTCCCGGCCCCCTACGACCGTGAGTCGATGGAGCGTCTGGCAACCCAGGTCAGGCCGAGACTGGAGGCGCTCATCGCGCGCTGACCGGGCGGCCCGCGCGCTCTCGGGTGGTGCGTCCGCGCACCACCGCATAAGTCATCGATAAGCGGGGCTCGCTAGCCTCCTTCCACGACCGGCGGCCACCGATTGTGCCCCGGCAGCCGCCGGTCGTGACCCGTTCTCGTACCCGCCTTCGCTCATCCCGCTGCCGCTCCCCGCCGGCTGGAGGATGTCGATGGATCCCGCGATGCCGGAGTGGCGCGCCTTCGGGCAGGCCACCACGGTCGCCTCATCCGAACCCGCGCGCCCGGAAGGCCGCGCCGGTGCCGCCGCTGCCTGGGCGCGGCGCCTGCCACCCACGACGCTGATCGCCCTGGTCGCGGCCGTGGTCCTTGGTGTCGGTGGCCTCGTGCTCGCTCTCGGCACGCCGACCGGGGGTGACATCACGCTGCCGGGTGACGGTCCGGATGGATCGCTCATGGCCGCCGCGGGCGCCGCCCGCTCCGTGGTGGACGGCCCCGCTGTCCGCGTGGCCACCGAGGTCGTGGTGGACGTCGCCGGTGGCGTGGTCCGCCCGGGCGTGGTCCGCCTCGCCGGAGGCAGCCGCGTCGGCGACGCCATCGCGGCTGCCGGAGGCTACGCCGCGTCCGCGGACCTCGCCGCGGCGGCGGTGGCCCTCAATCTCGCCGCCCCACTGGGCGACGGTGAGAAGGTGCTGGTCCCGGAGCTGGGCGCGACCGTCCTCGCGGCCGTCGCTCCGCCCGGTGGGGGATCGGCGGCCGGGGATGGGCGCGTCGACCTGAACGCCGCGACCGCCTCGGACCTCGACGCACTCCCCGGCGTCGGCCCCGTCACGGTGGAGCGGATCCTCGAGGCACGTGGGCAGGCGCCCTTCACCACGGTCGATGAGCTGCGCTCGCGCGGGCTGGTGGGCGAGGCCGTGTTCGCGAAGCTGCGCGAGCTCGTCGCGGTCGGACCCTGATGCCTCGGGCGGGCTGGCTCGCCCTGGGTGCGATGGCCGCGGCGCTCGGCGCCACCCAGGCGCTGCTGCCGTCGGGCATCGTGTCCGTCCTGCTGGCGCTGGCGGCGCTGGTGGCCGCGGCTGGTCTGGGCGTGGGCCGGCGCTGGCGGTCGTTCGCGTTGGTCTTCGGCTTCGCGACCGTGCTGGCGCGTGCTGCGCTGCCGTCCCTGGTCACGGGCCCCCCGCCGGAACCGGGGCCGCCGCCGGTCGGTGTGCGCGCGTTCGTCGCCGAGGTCCTCTCGACCGGCGCGGCTCGTGACGGACTCGCGCGCGGCACCCTGCTGCTGCGACCGGATCCCGCGGACACCGGCTGGCTGGCGCCCCTCCCGCCCGCCGGCTGGCGCGTGTACGCCACGCTGCCGCGCTATCCGGCGCTCGTGCCCGGGGACCGGTTCGTGTTCTCGGGGACCATCGAGCCCCCGCCAGACGACGGCAGCGGGTTCGCGGACTACCTGCTGCGTGGCGGCTTCGCGGGCACGCTGCGGGTCCACCGCCTGTCGGATGTGCGTCATGGACAGGGCGCGATCGCCGCCCTCGAGACCCATCGGCGCGCCGCTGCGGACCTGCTGGCACGGGCCATCCCGGAGCCGGAGGGCGGGCTCGCCGCGGGCATCCTCATCGGCATCCGGGAGCGCGTCAGCCGGGACGTCAGCGACGCGTTCGCCACGACCGGCCTGAGCCATGTCGTGGCCATCAGCGGCTGGAACATCGCCCTCGTCGGGGGCGTGGTCGGCGGACTCCTCGCCGCGGCAGGGCTGGGCCGCCGCAGCCGGTCGATGCTCGTGGTCGTGGCCATCGCGCTGTACACGCTGCTGTCGGGGGCCAGCGCCAGCGTCGTGCGTGCTGCGCTCATGGGCGGGGTCGCCATCGCGGCGCGGGCCACCGGGCGGCCGGGCACCGCCGCGGCCGCGCTGGGCGTCGCGGTCTGGACGCTGGTGCTCGCGGAGCCGGCCATGGCGGCGGACATCGGGTTCCAGTTGTCGGTCACCGCTACGGCCGGCCTGCTCGCCTGGGGCGACCGCATCTCGGCCTGGCTGCAGGCGCTCGGAGGTGGGCGCTGTCCGCCCTGGCTCGCCGAGACGCTCGGCGTGTCGCTGGCTGCCCAGCTGGCCACCCTGCCGCTCGTGCTGCTCCACTTCGGGCGGCTGTCGCTGATCTCACCGCTCGCCAACCTGCTCGTGGCGCCGCTCGTGGCGCCCGCGATGGCCGTGTCGCTCCTGGGCCTGCTGGCCGGTGCGGCCGTCACCGCAGGCGTCCCCAGCCTCCTGGTCGCGCCCGTGGCGCTGGCCGCACGCCTCGTGCTGGGTGGCATGATCGCCATCGCGGACCTGCTCGCAGGGGTGCCGCTGGCGAGCGTGACCCTGCCAGCGCCGTTGGACCTCGCCGGTGGCGCCGCGGGCCTGGCGCTCGTGGTGCTCGCCGTCCGTCGCCGGTCAGCGCGCGTTCCCCCTGCGCGCGCACTCGGCACCCAGACGGTCGCGGATCGACACTCGACCCGGCCCGAGCGGAGACCGGGCGAGCGTCCTGATACCTCCGGCCGGGCGCACCGCGGACCCCGGGCAGGAATCGTGGTGGGCGTGGGCGCTGCTGCGCTCGTGCTCGTCGGCGCGGTCGCCATCGCGGGCAAGCCGGAGGCACGCCTGACCGTGACCGTCCTCGATGTGGGCCAGGGCGACGCGATCCTCGTGGAAGGGCCGCGCGGGTCTCGCATCCTCGTGGACGGCGGGCCCGATCCCGACCGCCTGATCGCGGTCCTGGACGAGCGGCTGCCGCCCTGGGACCGGCGTATCGACCTGGTGCTGCTGACGCATCCGCACGAGGACCATGTGGCGGGGTTCGCCTTGCTGATGGAGCGGTACCGGGTGGGACGCGTGGCGGAGAACGGGATGCTGGGCACCGGTCCGGGCGATGCCGCGTTCCGGGAGCGGCTGGTGGCGGAGGGCCGATCGGCGGCGCGCCTCGCGGCCGGGGACCACCTCCGTCTCGACGATGCGACGGCACGCGCGTGGTGGCCGCGCCGCGGCGAGGTGCCCGAGCGGTCACCCAAAGATGGTCGCGCGGTCAACGACACCTCGATCGTGCTCGATCTGCGCTATGGCGAACGGCGATTCCTGCTCATGGGCGACGTCGAGGATGACGTGGACCCGGAACTGCTGGCCGCGGGCATCGCGGACGACGGCCGTGTCGACCTGCTCAAGGTCGCTCACCATGGCAGCCGGACAGCGTCAACGGAGGCGTTCCTGGCGGCCCTTCGACCACGCGTCGCGGTCACCAGCGCCGGCACCGGCAATCGGTACGGGCATCCGGCGCCGGCAACGCTCGCGCGCCTCGAGGCGGCCGGCGCACGTGTTCTGGGCACCGACACGGATGGCAGCGTGACGGTCTCCACGGATGGTCGCGACCTGCGCGTGCGAACGTCCGGTGGCCGGCCCACGGCGTCCCTGCCGAGGTCCCGGACCCTCACCATCCCGGAGCTCGACGGGTCACCGGCCTTCCTGGCCCTCCCCTGCCTGATCCCGACACGGGCGCCGACCGCAGTGGCGTCGGCGAGGGCAGTGCCCGCGGCCTCGGACACGCCGGCGGAGCGCGGCACGGACGACCCCCGGACCTCGACGGCTGTCCCCGACCGGCCCCTGCTCGCCGTTCCGGAGGGCCGCCCGATCGCATCTGGGTTCCCTTGCTACGATCGACAGCGTGACGATCCCCACCCGGTCCGCCGCGGCCGGCATCCTGCTCGACCTCGACGCGGTTCCCACGCTCATCCGGCACATGTCGGCGGTGGCGGAGATCGCCGCGTTCCTCGCGGAGCGTGCAGCCGCCCGTGGCGTCTCCGTCGACCGCGCGCTCGTGGAGCGCGCGGCGCTGCTTCACGACCTGGACAAGGCGCTGCCCGAGACGAACCCGCTGCGCCGTCTGGGCCACGGCCACGCCGGCGCCGCGTGGCTCCGCGACCATGACCACGCGGAGCTGGCGCCGGCCGTGGACAGTCACCCGGTGATGCGCCTCACCACGCCGGCTGCCGAGCGGTGGCTCCAGCGGTCCTCGTTGGAGGAACGCATCGTCGCCTATGCCGACAAGCGCGCGGCGCAACGCCTGGGCCCCCTCGACGCGCGCTTCGGACGCTGGTTCGCGCGGCACCCGGAGCACGCGGACGGCCTCAGGGTCGCCCGAGGTCGCGCCGCGGAACTGGAGCGGGACGTGTGCGACGCCGCCGGCGTGGATTCCGATGATGTGCGCCGTCTGCGCTGGGTGGCTGACGCCTTCAGGGACGCGGCAGAGGAGCGCCCATGAGTCCCGCGGCGCGGGTGGTCACGGGCGATGTGACCGGTTCGACACCTGTCGCGTGGTACTGGGGCGAGGACGCATGGTCCATCGACCGCGCCGTGGGCGACTTCGGACGCCGGATGGCCGAGGATGCCGGCGAGTCCCTGGACACGTGGCGGGCCCCGGGAGAGGATGAGGGTGACGGCGCGGAGAACGGCGGTGCGGCGAAGCGACGTGTGCGTGTCCTGGAAGAGATCGCGGCGCGGCTGGGCACGGCCACCCTGTTCGGCGGCGGCACGCTGGTCGTGGTGCGGCAGCCCGGCTGGATCGCGCGCGAGTCGGCCGGCAAGGCACGCCTCGCGTCACTCATCCTGGATGTGGCCCCCGGCAACGCCCTGGTGTTCGCGGAGCTCGCGGGACAGGATGGCAAGGTGCCCGCCTCCACCGATGAGCTGCGCGCCGCCGTCGCGGCGGCCGGCGGGAGCGTCACCCAGTTCGGCGCCATCGGCCGAGACCGGATGGTGGGCTGGCTGGAGCGGCGGGCTCGCGACCTGGGCATCACCCTCGGGCCCGGTGCGGCGCAGCTGCTCGCCGAACGCGTGGGCGCCACCGTGCGCGAAGGTGACGTCGATCGCCGCCGGCACTCGGAGCTCGCGAACGGAGAGCTGGAGAAGCTCGCCCTCTACCGTCCGGACGGCACCGTCAGCCGTGAGGACGTGGCGGACCTCGTCGCAGAGGCGATCCCGGGTTCCACGTGGGCATTCCTCGATGCGGTCGCCCAGCGGCGCGGCGGAGAGGCGGCAGGACTCGCGGAGCGGCTGCTCGCGGACGGCACGGCGCTGCCCGTGCTCACGACCCAACTGCATCGACGGCTCCGAGAGCTGATCCTCGTACGCGACCACATGGACGCCGGCACGCGCCCGCCGGACCTCGTCAAGGCGCTCAGGCTGCAGCCGTTCCGGGCACAGAAGCTCACTGAGCAGGCCGCGACCTGGACCGCGCGGGAACTGCAGTCAGCCTTGGCGGGGCTCGTGGAGCTGGACCTTCGGAGCAAGGGCATCAGCACCGACGGCTCGACGGTCCAGATGTCCGACGAGCGCGATGCGCTCGCGGTCAGCCTGTTCCTCGCAGAACACGCCGACGGCCGTCGTCGGGCGGAACCGATCAGGCAGCGCGCTCCGTGAGCACGACGTCGCTCTCGATGGCGAACACGCACCGGCCGTCCGGGATGTCCAGCAGGTCGATGAGGTCCGGGTCCAGGTAGAGCTGGTGGCAGTCGGTGCACAGCGATGCGGGGATCGCGAAGCAGAGGCGCTCACTGCCGTCAGGCATCCGGAACGTGGTGTCGAAGCGCGAGTTCACCAGGCGAAGATTGCACTGCGGGCAGAGATCGCGAAGCCACGTCATGACCGGTTCCCCGGATACCTCGACCGGCATCTGCGGTCGACCTGGCAGGGACGATACGGTGCGCTCATGGGCGGTCCCCATGACCCGGTGGTACCCCGACCCTCCCCCGGATGGCCGGTGCCCGGCGGCACCGAGGCGCTACAGGACGTGCACCAGCACCTTGGCGTCCGCCCACAGCTTCTCGAGCTGGTAGAACTCGCGCTCGGGGACGGCCATCACGTGCACGATCGCGGCGCCGAAGTCGAGCAGCACCCAGTGCGCGTTCGAACCGCCCTCGCGACCCAGCGGCAGCACCCGCTGCTCCTCCTTGAGCGTCTCCGCGACGCCGTCCGCGATGGCGCCCAGCTGCCGCTCGGAGGCGCCCGAGCAGATGATGAAGTAGTCGGTGACCGCGGTCAGGGCGCGCACGTCGAGGAGCACGATGTCCGACGCCTTCTTGTCCTCCGCGACCTCCACGATCCGGCGAGCCATCGCGAGCGCCGCCGGGTCCGGCTCTCCGGGGTCGATCGAGCCGTCGCCCACGACATCGGTCGCCTTCTTGACCGGACGCGCGCGGGTCTGGCCGGGTTCGCGCAGGGGCAGGCCGGGACGACGGCCCTCGGACGCCGAAGCGCTCACCGGGGATTCCACCGAGGTCGTCTCGGCATCGTCGGCCGGGGCGTCAGCAGGGGCGGTCGGGGCAGCAGGATCGGCAGGGGCGGTGGCGGCCCTCTTCGGCGTGCGGCGGGGCTGGTCGGTCACGGATGGCTCCTGGTGGCGGGTTCGAGCGGCGGGCGCGTCAGGTACAGATGATGCTCCTCGATATAGGCGCCGACGGCCGGCGGCACGAGGTAACGGATGGAGCGGCCGTGACGGGCACGCTCCCGGATGTCGGTCGCAGAGTGGCCCAGGTGAGGGCCGTCGAGGAATAGGAAGCGCTCCTCCTGGCCGGGAAGGTTCTGGGTCAGCCAGGTCCGGTCGGGCGCCGGGGTGCCACGCCGGGGCACGACTGCCACCCGGCACAGCTCCAGGATGCGCCGCGGCTCGCGCCATGCGGGAAAGCCCCAGAGCGCCTCCACTGACAGGATGAACACCGGCCGCTCCCGCCCGTCCGCGTCCGCGCGCGCCGCCAGGCCCGCCAGCGTGTCCACGGCATAGCTGGGGCCGGTCCGGTCGAGCTCCACGCGCGAGACCGTGAACCAGGGGTTGCCGCTGACGGCCAGCTCCACCATGGCCATCCGGTGCCCCGCTGCGGAGACCGGCCGGTCTCGCTTGTGCGGCGGATCTCCGGCGGGCACGAACACCACGGAGGCGAGGTCCAGCGTCTCGCGGGTCTGCTCCGCGACGGTGAGGTGGCCGTAGTGGATGGGGTCGAAGGTGCCGCCCATCACGCCGAGCGGCTTGCGCGCGTCCGCGCTCAGCTCCACTCGTCGCCCCACTCCAGCTCCACATCTCCGAAGTGCACGATGTCGCCGTCGCCCGCGCCTGCTCGGACGAGTTCCTTCTCCACGCCCGCCCGCGACAGCTCCCGCTGGAAGCGCTCGGCCGACTCCTCCCGCTCGAAGTCGGTCTGTGCGGCGAGCCGTTCGATGCGCTTGCCACGCACCCGGTAGCTGCCGTCTTCCTCGCGCTCCACGGAGAATGAGGTGTCCATGCCGTCCACCCGATGGACCACCACGCCCGCGGGCTCGCCGGGCGACGCGAGCGTGTCGGCGTCCGGCAGCAGCCGGGCGAGCGCGCCGATCAGCTCCGTGATGCCGTCGCCCTCGGCGGCCGAGATGGCAACGACCTCCAGCCCCTGCTTCTTGCGCGCACGGCGGAACGCCGCCAGCGCCTCACGGGCGCCGGGCAGGTCCAGCTTGTTGGCGACCACCAGCGTGGTCTTGTCCAGCAGCCGCGGGTCGCGCGCCTCGAGCTCGTCGCGGATGATGCCGAAGTCCCGCTCCGGGTTCGCCGCGCCCACGTCCACCACGTGCACCAGGACGCGCGTCCGCTCCACGTGCCGCAGGAACGCGAAGCCGAGCCCTGCGCCGTCGCTGGCGCCCTCGATGAGGCCCGGCAGGTCAGCCAGGGTCGGCCGCCGCAGGTCCTTCGGGTCGAAGGCCTCCAGCTCCAGCACGCCGAGGTTGGGCTCGAGGGTCGTGAACGGATACGCCGCGATGCGCGGGTTGGCCGCCGTCAGCGCCGCCAGCAGGGTGGACTTGCCGGCGTTGGGCAAGCCCACGAGGCCAACGTCGGCGATGAGCCGTAGCTCCAGCCGTATCCGCTGCTCCTGGCCCGGCTCCCCGTTGAGCGCGTGCTTCGGGGTCTGGTGGGTGGACGTGGCGAAGTGCGTGTTGCCCAGGCCGCCCCGACCGCCGCGCGCGACCATCAGCCGCTGACCCGGCGCCACGAGATCCGCGAGCAGCTCGCCGCCCGGTGCCGTGAACACGACCGTGCCCGGCGGGACGGGCAGCTCGCTGTCCACGCCCGCCTTGCCGTGGCGCCGGGAGCCTGTGCCCTTGCCGCCCGGCTCGGCCCGGAAGTGGTGCTTGAAACGGTACTCGCCGAGCGTCGTCTGTCCCGCATCCACGACGAGATAGACGGAGCCGCCTCGGCCCCCGTCGCCGCCATCCGGGCCGCCCCGAGGCACATGCGCCTCACGGCGGAACGTCGCCGCCCCGTCACCGCCGCTGCCGGCGGAGACGGTCAGCGTCACCTGGTCCAGGAACATCCGCGACCGATCAGTGGATCGTCCCGTTGCTGCCGCCCAGGAACGGCAGCGGGAACTGCCGCGATGAGGCCTGCCGTGGATTACCCACGGACACGACGAACCGGAAGGTGCCCCACTTCTGACGCTTGGTCGACTTCCCGGTCGAGTGGACGTCCACCTTGCCCAGCACCGTGCCGGCGCGGACCCAGTGGCCGGGCTCCACGCGTGTGGTGGCGAGGCCCTTGTAGATCGTGGAGAGGCTGGGTCCGTGCTGGATCCAGAGCGTCTTCGTGCCGTCCAGCGTCCAGCCCCGGTAGATCACCCGCCCGGTGGCCGCAGCCGTGACCTTCGCGAGGGGGCTGGTGCGCACGATGAGGCGCTTGTCATTGATGCGGAAGCCGCGTGCCTGCTGGTTCCAGGACTGGAGCGGCAGCCGGAGGTCACGCCGCTTCGCGGCCGCGGCGGTAAGGCGGAGCTTGGGGTCTTCCACCCGGAGCACGAACGCGGGCACTCCCGGTCGGCGGTCGACCAGGTTGACATTCCTGGATCGCTTCATGAGCGACTTGCTGGTATCCCAATAGCTCTGGAACGCCGGGCGGTAGGCGCGCGAGGAGAGGTGCTTCTTCGACGGCCCCGCCTGGAGGGCGACATTGCCGTAGAACGCGGAGCGGCCCGTGCCCACGGTGCTCGGGCTGCCGCTCCAGCCGAAGCGCCGCAGCTCCTGGCGGGACCACCACGCACCGTCATAGCCGCCCATGCCGAGGGGATCCATGACGTAGAAGCCGCCACGACCCTTCAGAGCGTGACCGGAGTACCCCAGGACGAACACCGAGTGGGCGGTCGTGAAGCCCGCCTGGAGGACGTTCGAGCGCAGATTCCCGTACCAGCCCTGGACGACCGCGGAGCGGCCCGAGCGGACCTCACCCAGAAATGACTCCCAGCGCATGTCCTCCGCGATCTGCACCCACTGGCCGCCACGTCCGAAGGCACGCCGGAGGTCCAGGAGGTTGGTGCCCTGGGTGCGGGCGCCGGACCAGCGGCGCATCTGCGCACCGGTGACCATGCGCCCGGTCTGGACCTCGAACAGCATCGCGCCGGCGGCCATGTTGCAGTTGCCACTGGCATAGGGGGAGCCATCGAACTGGGTCGTGAACAGACGCGACAGACCGAGCGTCACTTGGCGCGGGCCCGCGACGGGCAGCGCTGCGACGGTGGCCGCGCCGCGGGCGGCGGGCGTGCCGGTGCGGGAACGTGCGGCGTCCCGGCCCGCGTGGCTTCGCTCGGACGAGCCGGTCGCGGCCACGGCGGGCGCCAGCGCGATGATCAGGACAAGGAGCAGGCCGAACAGGCCCCATAGGCTCCACGGCCGCACGATGCGACGCGTGAGCGCGACGTGCTCTTGGGTCACGACTCTCCCTCGCCGTGGTCCATCTGGTCGGGGAGGATCCGGGTTGGGCACGGAACGCTGCGGGCCCGACACGATGGGACGACGACGGGCCCTATCCTGCCCCAAAACGGCGCGATTGACCAGACCCCACGAAGGTCCTGGTACTGTCCGGAGGGGTCTGGTGCGGTCAGGAGGGCTTGACGGGCCCTGCGGTCGCCCGATCCCGGTATCAGTTCTCGGCCGCGGCGGCCTTGGTCAGGCTGGCCAGGAAGGCGGCGTTGGACTCCGATTTGGAGAGGCGGTTGAGCAGCAACTCGATGCCCTCGTTGGTGCCCACCGCGCCGAGCATGCGGCGCATGGTCCAGACCATCCGCAGGGTCGGCTCTTCGAGCAGCAACTCCTCCCGGCGGGTGCCGGAGCGCTGCACGTCGATGGCCGGGAAGATGCGCTTCTCAGCCAGCTTCCGGTCGAGGATGAGCTCCGAGTTGCCGGTGCCCTTGAACTCCTCGTAGATCACGTCATCCATGCGCGAGCCGGTATCCACGAGACAGGTCGCGATGATGGTCAGCGATCCCCCTTCCTCGAGCTTCCGGGCGGCGCCGAAGAAACGCTTGGGCGGGTAGAGCGCGGCGGGGTCGATGCCGCCGGTGAGCGTCTTGCCGGACGGCGGCAATGCCAGGTTGTAGGCGCGCGAGAGACGGGTGATGGAGTCCAGCAGGATGACCACGTCGCGGCCCGTCTCCACCTGGCGCTTGGCCACCTCCAGCGCGATCTCCGCGACGTGGGTGTGGTGCTCCGTGGGCTCGTCGAACGTGGACGAGATGACCTCGCCGTTGACCGAGCGGCGCATGTCCGTGACCTCCTCCGGGCGCTCACCGATGAGCGCGACCATGAGCAGGATCTCCGGGTAGTTGGTGGTGATGCCGTTGGCGATGTTCTTGAGCAACATCGTCTTGCCCGCCTTGGGCGGGCTGACGATGAGCGCACGCTGGCCCTTGCCGATGGGGTTGACGAGGTTGACGAGCCGCTGACTCAGGTTCTTGGGATCGCTCTCGAGGTTGATGAGCTCGATGGGGTGGATGGGGGTCAGCGCATCAAAATGCGGGCGGCGCTTGGCCGTCTCCGGATCGACGCCGTTGACGGATTCGACCCTCAGCAGGCTCCAGTACTTCTCGCCGTCCTTCGGCGCGCGCGTGACGCCACCCGTGCGATCGCCGGCGCGCAGCCCGAACCGACGCACCTGGCTGGAGCTGACGTAGATGTCCTCCGGGCTGGGCATCAGCCCGCGCCGGCGGATGAACCCGAAGCCCTCATCGACGACGTCCAGGATGCCCGTCACGTAGACCTGGCCGCCGCGTTCGACCTGGCGCGCGAGGATCCGCTCGACGAGGTCATCCTTGTTGATCGACCGTGCATCCGCCACATCCAGGTCCCCGCCGATCTGGACGAGCTCCTTCATGTTCTTGGACTTCAGTTCATTGATGTTCATCGGCACGATGCGCTGCGACCTCAGGGGTGCGATCCGGGAATCGGATGGAAGGGTGCGAAAGTGTGGAACGACCCAGGGATGTGACGCCCGAGCCCGACCAGAGGCGTGTCCGCGGACACGCGCGACAGACGTGCGCCAATGCAGCGGCAGGTCCGGGAAGGGTGTCGGGGCTGCACCGATGATACCACCGGCCTGACGGAGCGCAAGAGGTCGAGCGCTGTCGGTCAGGCGCCGCGACATCCCGTGACACCACCGATGTGGGAGTCACACGTCACGTGGCAGGACCACACCACCGGTGACGGGATGGCACCTGTCGTGGCGCCCGCGGGGTCTCAGCCCTTGGCGGCCGCGGCGGCCTTCGCCTTCGCCCAGTCGGCCTGGAACTGCACGATGCCCTTGTCCGTGAGGGGATGGCGGACCATCTGCTGGAGGACCTTGAACGGCAGCGTCGCGATGTGCGCGCCGAGCAGCGCCGACTCCGTCACGTGCCGCGGCCCACGGACGGACGCCACGATGATCTCCGCGTCGAGGCCGAACACGTCCACGATCTGGGTCAGCTCGCGGATGACCGTCATGCCATCCTCGTTGATGTCATCGATGCGACCCACGAAGGGCGACAGCAGGGACGCGCCGGCCTTGGCGGCAAGCAGACCCTGGTTGGCGGTGAAGATCAGCGTGCAGTTGGTCTTGATGCCCTCTTCGGCGAACTGCGCGATGGCCTCCAGGCCGTTCTCCATCATGGGCACCTTGACCACGATGTTGGGGGCGATCCGCGCGAACGCGCGGCCCTCACGGAGCATGCCCTCGACATCGTCCGCCACGACCTCCGCGGACACCGGTCCGGGCGTCAGGCGGCAGATCTCCTCGAGGATCGTCTCGTAGGAGCCACCGACCTTGGCATACAGGGTCGGGTTCGTGGTCACGCCGTCGATCACGCCCCACTTGACGGCGGTGCGGATCTCGTCGATGTCGGCAGTGTCAAGGAAGATCTTCATGGGGCGCTCCTTGCGGCCGGGCGGCCGCGCGGTGATGGTCGGCTGGGTCAGAGACCAAGTGTACCGTCGCGCGACCCCAGGACGGCCCGGGGGAGGCGCCGGGGGAGGCGGTGGACGGTGTGCCGGCCGATCGGGGGCCGGGGGAGGCG
>Ga0105047_10002365_pt1 | contig 33708 bp, 33 predicted proteins | sample MAT04_FD_78384 | JGI IMG/M metagenome (GOLD analysis project Ga0105047, IMG submission 78384) | Freshwater microbial communities from Lake Fryxell liftoff mats and glacier meltwater in Antarctica - MAT-04 (megahit assembly) | ecosystem: Environmental > Aquatic > Freshwater > Ice > Liftoff... | reverse complement strand
GAGGCTGGCTCAACCGAGGCTGGCTCAACCGAGGCTGGCTCAACCGAGGCTGGCTCAACCGAGGCTGGCTCAACTGAGGCTGGCTCAACTGAGGCTGGCTCAACTGAGGCTGGTTCAACTGAGGCTGGTTCAACCGAGGCTTTGCCGCTCGACGCGCACGCTCCGGCGGAATGAACGGTGGACGACGACGACGCTCGTCGTGAACTGATGCGGCCAGTCCTCGAGGTGGCGATCGCTCTGGCTCGGCGATCCGCAACTGATCCGAAGGCGCCACGACCACCCGCTGCCCTCGTTCCCTTCGTGAAGTTTTCGCGAATCCCCGCTGCGGCATTGACCGCCGCACTTCGCGCGCTCGACGACGACGACTTCCGTCAGCGCGTCAGCGAGATCTGTGCCACCGACGACCAGCTCACCGAGGCGCAACGCGCCTGGCTGGCCCGCGACGACGGCTGGGAGGCGATCGTCGAGAGCGAGGCCAGCCGACTCGCGAGCCAGACGGCGGCGCAGCATCACCTGGCCGCGGAACGGTCGTCGGCGCGTCAACTGGATGCCGCAACCGTCCGCCTCGCGGAAAAGGAGCGGCAGATCGCGGAGCTGAGCCGCCAGATGGCCACGGTGACCAGCGAAATGGAACGCACCAGCAACATGCTGGAGGCGGCAGAACGTCGGGCGACGACTGCCGAAGCCGCGGCGACGGTCCGTACCGAGGAACGACAACGAGCGGTTCGTGAATTGAAGGCCATCGAGGCACGCGAGGCCGGTCGCATCGCCGACCACCGAGCGGTGACGGCCGAACTCGAGCGTCTCCGAGATGTCTCGACAGCAACCGAGTCACCGAATCCGAGATCAGCCTCGACGCCCGCCGTACTCGAGGTCGCGCAGCTCCTCCCGGTGTGGACGTCCCTGGCGGCCCGAGTCGAAGAACTCGCCAGGTTCGCAGCTGAGCTCGCGGAAGATTTGGCGGTATCCGGCGAGTCGTTGGGATTCGAACGTGACGGCCGGGCCGCGGTGACCGGAGTGATCGCTCCCTCGCAGCGACCGGGGGGTAGCCAGAGATCGGCACCGCGGCGTCGACCCCACCGACTGGAGCGAGGGATCGTGGACGGGTCCATCGAGGCGGCTCGCGAAGTGTTCGCGTTGATGGACGCGGTGGCGATCGTCGATGGCTGGAACGTGGCGATGACGGGATGGCCAGCGCTGAGCGGCCCGCTGCAACGGCAGCGACTGATCGACCTCCTCACCGATCTCGGCAACCGCTACGGGACTGAGATCCACGTGGTCTTCGACGGCGTCGACGCTGGGAACAGCCCTCGGGCGACGGGCTCGGCTCGTGTTCGTGTGCAGTTCACTCCTGATGGAATCGAGGCCGATGATCGAATCCTCGAGATGATCGGTGCGGCGCGTCTCGACGCCCCGGTAGTGGTCGTGTCCAACGATCGTCGCGTTCGCGGGGGAGCTCGCGATCGGGGCGCCAACGTGGTGAGCTCCGAGCTTCTCCTACGATTGGGTTCGACATGAGCGATGACTGGTTGGTGCATCTCCTCACCAACGAACGCTACGCCGATCTCCTCGCGAGCGGTAGCGGCGTGGAGCCCGGGCCAGGCGGGTTCGTGCACCTGTCGTCCCCAGCGCAGATCGAGATTCCTGCCAACCTGATCTTCGATGACTCCGATCTGACGTTGGTGTGGTTCCGACCCGAGGTGCTGGGTTCAGCGGTGGTGTGGGAAGCGGGCGATCCGCCGACACCGGGCATGCTGTTCCCGCATCTCTACGGCAATCTCGATCTGGCGCTCGCGTCGACCGCGTCCACCTACCGACGCGAGGATTCGGGCCGTTTCGGCGAGCCGACGTTGCCGGTGTGAAGGCCCGAACCGTCGATGCAGTCGCGAGCCACGAGTCGCCGGGGGAGCTGGCGAAGCGGCTTCGGATCGTCGGGTTCGACGCCGGCTTGGTGGCCATTGAGTGTTGTCCGCTGTCGTCATGGTCGGCGACGCGCACCGCCCTCGAACGGCATCGGGCCCAGGGTCTCGCCGCCACCATGGAGTTCACGTTGCGGAACCCGTCCCGTTCCAGCGATGCCCGCCGAGCGTTGCGCGGTGCTCATTCGATCGTGGTGGGTGCGTGGTCGTACGCACTCGATACCGATGGGCCCGATACCGCGGCACCAGCAGACGATGCCGACCGCGTCTGGGCCCAGATTGCGCGCTATGCGCAACGTGACATGTACGCCGAGCTCGACACGGCGCTCGGGGCCGTTGCCGGTGCGCTGGTCGAGGCCGGCCATCGAGCGCGGGTCGTCAGCGATGACAATGCGTTGGTCGATCGAGAGGCCGCCTGGCGAGCGGGGATCGGGTTCGCCGGGAAGAACTCGAACATCTTGTTGCGAGATGGGGGTGGCAGCTTCGTCGTGCTCGGATCGGTCGTGACATCAGCAGTGCTCGACCGAACGGCGCTCCCCGCGGCCGACGAGTGCGGAACCTGTCGGCGCTGTCTCGACGCGTGCCCGACCGGCGCCATCGTCGAGCCGGGTGTGGTGGATGCCCGTCGCTGTCTCGCCTGGGTGCTGCAGGCGCCCGAACCGATCCCCATCGAACTGAGGGCGGCGGTGGGCCAACGGATCTACGGGTGCGACGACTGCCAGGAGGTCTGCCCTCCAACTCGGCGGAGCACTCGCCGACCGATTGGAACTCCGAGCGGCGCCCCGGGAGCCCGGATCGATGCGATGAGATGGCTGGGGCTCACCGATACCGAACTCCTGTCGCACGCCCGGCGGTGGTACGTGCCGGGTCGGGATGCCGCCATCATTCGGCGGAACCTGCTCGTGGTCCTCGCCAACGCTGGCCGGGTCAGCCCCGCCGTGTTGTCGAGGATTCGATCGCACCTCGATCACCCTGACCCGATGGTCGTCGAGCATGCCATCTGGGCGCTGCAAGAACTCACCCGTGATGAGGTGGCGGCTGGCCTCCCAGACGAGAACAATGTCCCATCGTGAGGCACCTGCTCGTCACCAACGACTTCCCGCCAAAGGTGGGCGGCATCCAGTCGTACCTCTACGAGTTGTGGCGTCGCCTCGATCCCGACGACTGCTGTGTGTTGACGACACCTCACCGTGACGCCGCAGCGTGGGACGCCCGGCAGTCGTTCCGCATCGAACGGACAGCTGCGCCGGTGCTGATTCCCAACCCCCGTCTGATCGCTCGAATCGAGCAGTTGATCGATTCCCATGGCGCCGAGATCGTCATTCTGGATCCCGTGCTGCCACTCGGATTGCTCGGAGCGCGTTTGTCCGTCCCCTATGGCCTGTCGTTCCACGGCGCAGAGCTCGTAGTGCCCGCTCGGCTGGCACCCACTCGAGAGTTGGTTCGCCGGGTGCTCCGGGGTGCATCGGTCTCATTCACCTCCGGCGGCTATCCCTTTGCCGAAGGCGAACGGATTGCCGGTCGGCCATTGGCCGGTCGATCGATTCCACCGGGGGTGGACCTGGAGCGCTTCCGCCCGGTGGAGCGCTCGGAGCGGGCGACCCTCCGGCGACGATTCGGCCTGCCGGCCGATGGCATCGTCATCGCCGCTGTGAGCCGCCTCGTGCCCCGCAAAGGGTTCGACATGGCGATCGAGGCGGTTTCCCGTGTGGCCAAGGCGGGGCATCCCGTGACCCTGGTGATCGGCGGGAGTGGACGTGATGCCAAGCGTCTGGCGGATCTGGCGCGGTCGATCGATGCCCCGGTACGGTTTCTCGGACGAGTACCTGATGCCGACCTCCCGGGCGTCTACCAGAGCGCTGATCTTTCGATGATGTTGTGTCGTGACCGCTGGTTGGGCGCCGAGGCCGAAGGCTTCGGCATCGTGTTCGTCGAGGCGGCGGCATGCGGGGTCCCACAGATCGCTGGACGCAGCGGCGGCTCTCACGAAGCGGTCGAGCATGGGGTGACCGGCTTGGTCGTTGATGATCCCCATGACGTCGAATCGGTGGTGGTAGCGCTCACCATCTTGGTCTCCGACGTCGCGCTTCGGGACAAGATGGGCCTCGCCTCTCGTGAACGCGCCGAGCGCGAATTCGATCCCCGAATGCTGGCCGACGACTTGGCAGCGCTGTTGGAGCACACGGTCCGTGGCTGAGCAACGCCGACCCACCGCTGCCGAAGCACGCGCTGAGGCTGAGGTGCAGGCTGCCGCCCGTCGCGCCGAACGCCGCAGTGCAGACGCGGCCCGGGCCGCGAGCGGCGAGCCGGCCGCGGAGATTCCTGGCCGCGGGTGGATCGTTGCCACGTGGATCATGACCGGGTTGTTCGCCATCACCTCGACCTGGGCGACCCTCGATTACGCCAAGGATTCGTTGACGGTTGCTGACGCTGTCGCCGCCATCGTGGCGCTCGGACTGTTCGTACTGGGTTCGATCCTGTTCGTGGTGGCGCTGTGGTGGGGCGCTCAGCGCAGTCGCACCTCCGAGATGGGCATCGGAGGGTGGTTCCTGTTGGCGGGCTCGGCGCCGACCAGCGTGCGCTTACATCTCCTCGGAGCGGTGGTGGCTCAAATCGTGATCGGCGTGGCCACGGCTGCCGCCCGACCCTTCAGCTCACTCGCCTTCGGCACCCTGGTCTGGGTTGCCGGCCTGGCGATCTGTGGATGCTGGGGTGCTCGGTACGGGGAGTTCCCGGATCGGATCGATGTCGAAGCCCGGGGCCGACGATGATCGATATCTACACAGGCAAAGGTGGGGTCGGTAAGACCACGGTGTCGAGTGCCGCGGCGGTACGGCGCGCTCGGTCGGGGGTTCCGACGTTGCTGATCTCGACGGATCCCGCCCACTCCGTTGCCGACGTGCTCGGTGTCGACGTGGGCGCGATCCCGACGCTCGTCGAGCCGAGGCTGTGGGCGGTGCAACCCGACCCGACCGCCCGCGTCGAACAACAGTGGAGCCCCATCAGCCGTTACCTCGCAGTGCTGTTCGATCGCGCCGGCGTCGAGCAACTCGTCGCCCAGGAGCTCTGCGCCGTTCCGGGACTCGACGACGTGTTGTCGTTGCTCGAGGTCGTCGATTTCAACTCCGACCCCCGCTGGGATCGCGTGATCGTCGATGGGGCGCCGACCGCAGAAACGCTCAGGCTGCTGTCGCTGCCGGCGATGGTCGGGGGATATCTCGAACGATTGGCTCCCCTCGGCCGGCGATGGCGACCATCGATGGTGCCAGCGGTCGCCCGTCGGCTCGGCCTGCCCGAGCCCACCGAGGAGCTCCATCAGGCGCTTCGCCGCGGGGCGGAGCGAATGGGTGAGGCACACCGGGCGTTGGTCGATCCGGCCGTCACCACGGTCCGTCTCGTGACCACCCCCGATTCGATCGTCGTGGCGGAGACGATCCGGACCAACGCCACGCTGTCGCTGTTCGGATACCGCGTGGCAGAAGTCGTGGTCAACCGGGTCCTGGCGAGCGACGATCATCCACTCCTCGCGGCGTGGAGAGATCGTCAGCTGGTGCAGCTCGAACGGATCCATCAGTGCTTCGACGCAGTGCCCGTCACCGCGATCGAACTCCGCTCGACCGAACCGCTGGGGACCGACGCGCTGGCGGCCTTCCTCCCCGAGGTCGGTTCGGACCAACCACTCGACCCAGCGATCTCCCTGTCGCGCCACCTCGGCGGCGAACCGACTGTTGTTCTCGATGGCCCGGATGGCCCCAGCCTCGAATGGAACCTGCCTGGATTGGGCCGTGAGTTACCCGATGTCGCACAGGTCGATGACGACATCTTCGTGACCCTGTTGGGGCACCGGCGCCGACTCTCGCTCCCGGCGCCACTGTCTGGTCGGGCGGTGGAGTCAGCCGCGGTCACTGGGGGGCGGTTGGTGTTGCGATTCCAACGCTCGGGTGAGTGAGCCGGTACCGATCATCGACCGAACCCAGCGTCGACGCCGGAGGAAACCCGCTCGAACCGAATCGTGCAAACTGGAGGCGTGGAACCGTCCCGAGAAGCTGTCGCCGAAGTGCAGGGCGCCGCGAAGGAGATGATCGATGCAGCTCGACGGTTTCTCGATGCCATGGAGCGAGTCGTCAGCGACGAGCTCAAGGTCACCAGGGCCTTGGTGGGCCTGACCGATGTCCTGACTGCAGCGACGGACCTGATGGCACGGGTTTCGCCCCCCGAGGAACATGGCTCGGGACGCCAGGATGATTCCGCCGGTTCCGTCGGAGATGACGACGCGAACGGTGTCGCACCTGGCAGTCCCAGCGCCGACGCCGGTGCGAGATCCAGTCGAGTTCGCCAGATTGTGGTGAGTCGAACCGATGAGGACGTGTCGGTACCGACCGCAAGCGCTTCGGGGGACTCCTCAGGCTCACCGCGTTCCGGCCGATAGAGCTTCATCATGAGACTTCGCCGATACGACGACCAGCTCGGTATCGCATTCGACCTCCATCCACTCCTCACCGTGGTGCGCGGGCTGGATGGTGAGGCACGCGAGCGGTTCTTCGCGCTCGCGCGAGCACTCGGATCTGGAGATCCGATCGCCGCCACCGGCGAGATCGAGGTGCACGGTGTACGGCTCACGCTCAATCCCGACACCATCGAACTCCTGGAACTGAGCGGCGAGATCGATCCCGTTCTCCGCGCCAGCGAGTTGCCCGGCAACATCACCGATCCTGACGACGACCCGTTGGCCGAGGAACGAAACGACGAGATCGCAGACGCCACCGACGCCGTCGACCGTGCGGCCGTCGACCTCGACGCAGCGGTCGTCCATGAACGATCTGCGCGGTCTGCACAGTCCGAGCTCTTGGCTCGTCGGGCCGCCACCGCCACAGCCCTCGCCGCGGCCCGGGAGTCCCTCGACTCGTTCGCGGTCGGCGACCTCAAGGCTGCCAATGATGGGCTCGAGGACCTTCGCCGCCGTCGCCGAGAAGCGGTGGAACAGCAGCGAGTGCAGCGGCGTTCTGAACTCGAGGCCACGCTCGAACGCCTCATCGGCGAGGTCGACACTCTCCGGCGGCGCCAGCGTCGCGCGACCAACGGCGACACCGACGGAGTGGCTCACGCCCTCACTCGGCTCGACGCCACCGCAGATTTGACACCCGTTCCCGTTCCCGAGGCTCGTTCGCTGGCAGCGTTGTTGGCCTCAGCGTCGGACAGCCTCGCCACACTCCAGAACGAGATGGTCGGAGGTCGATCACAGCTCATCGAGCTCACCGCTCGCCGTGATGCGGCCTACGACGCGTTGGTGGCCGCAGAGCGGCTCCTGCGAACTCCGGATCTCGATGCGGCCAAGGTCGCCCAACTCGAGCAGACCCACGATGAGATCTTCGATCTCGATGGTCGCGGCTCACGATTGAGCGCCGCCCGTCTACGTCGACGAGCGGCCGATCTCCGTGCCAACGAAGACCGGTTGCTGGCCGAGCTCGGCTTCGAGTCGTGGACCGCCTACGTGATGGGGGTCGCATCGACGGCAGCCGAGGCCGAACGACTTCGCCGCTACGACGTGGCGAAAGCGACCTACGAGTTCGCTGAGGATGAGCTCGCGCACGCCGCGAGTTCACCGTCGGCTGAACCCCCCGAACTTCTCGCAGCTGAACGGCGACTAGCGGAACTGCGCGAGCAGGCGGCGGTGCTCCTCGGGAGGAGTCTCGGACCAGACCCTGTCACTGAGCTCCGTGAGCACACGGTGACTGCCGGATCGCTCGTCGGCTCACTCGATGAATCGGCCGCCGGGTTGAGGATCGCCTTGTTGGAGGTGGGGGTCGAGTTCGATCGAACATCCGACGAGCTCCAGCTGGCGGCTCGCCAGTGGATCGACGGCGCAACGGAACGGGCAGACGCCACTCGATCGCTCGACGAGCGACTCGCATCTCTCGAAACGGAGATCGCTGAGGCGGCAGCACAACTCGAACGGCTCGAGCACCCTGACGAGGCGACGGCAGCGGCCGAGGACTCCTCGGAGGAGCTCGGCGATGACGATCCAGAGGTGATTGAACTTCGGGAACGGATGGTCATCGCGTCGGAACGAGTCGACCGCCATCGGACGGCACTGGCGGCGATGACCGAACTCCGATCGACTGACGAGGCGCTCGCGACCGAGGAGGCGACGTTGGTGGCCCAGCTCGACGCTGCTCGCCGTGAGATCGGGCTGGCGGAATCCATGTTGGCCGCGGCGCGAGCGGCGCTGTCAGCGATCGAGGAGCGGTGGCGGCTTCGCGCTGCTGAGCAGGCCGCCGTGCATCGGATGCGCGCTGCTGCTGACGGTCCGGCTGATGTTGGCGCCATCGAGTGGTTCCTGCTGGCCCGACTTGCCGCCCAGCGAGCCATGTCCTTCGTCGGTTCGGTGCCCCTCATCATCGATGCCGCGTTCGACGATCACGGCGTTGAACATCTGATGTCGGTCTACGAACGGCTCGTTCGCATGAGCGACGTGGTGCAGATCATTGTGTGCTCCGACGCCGAGGATGTGCTCGAGTGGGCCGACCAGCTCGACTCGCGTGCGGCCGTCGTTGCGGTGCACGCCGATCAAGCGACGTTCTGAACCCGGACCGCGACGATCCAACCCGAATGCGGGTTCGACGAGGGCTGGAGTCCGGACCGGTAGGGTGCGCGGCGTGAGCGGGACAGCGAGTATTGGTATGCCCGTCGGTGGGACACCGAATATTGGTATCGACATCGGTGGGACGAAGATTCTCGGTGTCGTTCGAGGCCCTGCGAGTGGCGAGACCGTTCAGGCGCAGGTGAATGCCCTCACTCCGCTCGAATCCCACGAGTTGTTGGCAGCGCTGGTGGACGTCGTGGATCAGTTGCTGGCGGCAACGCCCCTTGGGTCGAGGATCAGCTCGATCGGCGTCGGTGTTCCGGGCTTCGTGGGGCGCGACGGCATCGCCACCCAGTCGCCGAACGCTCCGGCAGTTGTTGGCCTCGACCTCTCCGGGTTTCTGGCCGAACGATTCGGTGTCCCGGTCGTTGTCGACAACGACGCCAACTGCGCGGCGGTTGCAACCGCCCGCATCGACGCGCCCGACATGGATCATGTGGTGGTCGTGACGCTCGGGACAGGGATCGGCGGAGGAATCGTCGTGGACGGGCGCATCCTGCGGGGACATCATGGCTACGCCGGAGAGTTCGGCCACATGATCGTCGATGTGGGCGGCGCCGAGTGCCCGTGCGGACAATTCGGATGTTGGGAAGTGCTGGCGTCGGGTTCGGGGTTGGGCCGACTGGCTCGACGGGCGGCAGTCGAGGGTCGCGCCGAGTCGGTTCTGGCTGCCGCTGGCGGCGATGTCGAAGCGATCGATGGACCGCTGGTGTCCAGATGCCTGGCGGTGGGTGATGCCGGTGCCGCGGCGATCTTCGACGAGTTGGCATCGTGGGTGGCAGTCGGTCTGGTGAACATCATCAACATCTTGGATCCGGCGATCATCGTTCTCGGCGGTGGTCTGGTGCGCGAGGGCGACGCGCTCCTCGGTCGGGTCCGCCGAGAACTGGCGGGCTACCCGACGGTCGCCGTCGGTCGACAGACGCAGATCAGGGCGAGCGGCATGGGCAATGCCGCAGGCGCCATTGGGGCGGCGATGCTGGCCGAAACGCCGTCGGAGGTCCGCAGGGACCGACATTAAGGTGGTGGGAATGGAGTTCCGCCGCATCACCTCGTTGCCCCCGTACGTCTTCACCATCATCGACTCGTTGAAGATCGAGGCGCGGCGCCAGGGCGAGGACGTCATCGATCTCGGCTTCGGCAACCCCGACCTTCCGTCACCCGAGATTGCCGTCGAGAAGTTGACCGAGGCCGCACACAACCAACGCAACCATCGCTATTCGAGCTCGCGTGGCATACCCAAGCTCCGAGAGGCGGTCGCCGACTACTACGCCGACCGGTTCGGAGTGACGCTCGATCCGGAGACCGAGGTCATCAACACCATCGGCGCGAAGGAAGGCTTCAGCCATCTCATGTGGGTGCTGCTCGAAGCCGGCGATGTGGCCTTGGTCCCGTCGCCCAGCTACCCGATCCACATCTATGGGCCACTGTTCGCCGGCGCCCAGGTCGTGGAACTGCCGATGATCGGGGGAGCGGAACAGTTTTTCGACGCGTTGGTCGACCGATGGCAGTACAGCTGGCCGAAGCCACGCGTCATCGTGCTGTCGTTCCCTCACAACCCCACGACCCATTGTGTCGACGTCGACTTCTTCCAGCGAGTGGTCGACTTCGCACGAGAACGAGACGTCGTGATCGTGCACGACAATGCTTATGCCGAGCTGGGTTTCGATGGTTTCCGGCCGCCGTCGATTCTCCAGGCCGACGGAGCGAAGGACTGCGCCGTCGAGTTGTACTCCATGACCAAGAGCTTCTCGATGGCCGGATGGAGGGTGGCATTCCTCGTCGGGAACCCTCAGGTCATCGGTGCGCTGGCGAAGCTCAAGAGTTACCTCGACTACGGAACGTTCCAACCCATCCAGATCGCCGCCACCGTCACCATGAACGAGGCTCGTGACTTCCCGCTGGAGGTCAACCAGATCTATCAGGCGAGACGCGACACCTTGTGCGGCGGGCTGAGTCGAATCGGGTGGGAAATGGTGCCGCCGAAGGGCACGATGTTTGCCTGGGCGCCGATCCCTGAGCCCTACCGCGAGATGGGTTCGATCGAGTTCGCGAAGCTGCTCGTGACCGAGGCGCAGGTGGCGGTGTCTCCGGGCATCGGCTTCGGTCCCGATGGTGATGGGCACGTCCGATTCGCGCTCATCGAGAACGAGCAACGCATCGGTCAAGCCATTCGGAGCCTCAAGCGAGCGCTCCCCAAACTCGGCTGACCATCGCTCGGGCGACTGCCCGTCGCTGGGGCGAGTCAGCGGTTGGGCAGCGCTCCGATGCCGCCCAGGCAGAACTGCACGACGGAGTCGGCGATCTGATCGGGATCGGCGTGACGATGGTGGAGGTACTCCGAGGTGAGGATGGTCGACACCCCCAAGATGGCGTGAGCCAGTTGCTCGGGATCGTTGTCGGGGATGAGTCCCTCGGCGATGGCATCCTTGACATGAGACACGGCGTCTCCGACCAGGGTCTGACGCCCCGCCCGGACCGCCCCGGCAAATCGCTCGTCGGTCTGGGCGAACTCGAACAGCTGGAACAACTCGCGGTTCTCGCCCGACCAGTGCACGGCTGACCTGACCCCGTCGGCAATGCGCTGCACGGCATTGCCCGACTCGGCGATGTCGCGCAGTTGGCGGCGTCGCAGTTCCTTCTGCGAGGTCCGAAGAATCTCGATGAACAGCTCTTCCTTGGACTCGAAGTACCAGTAGAAAACTCCTTTGCCGACGCCCAGCCCGTCAACGATGTCGGCGACCGACGTCGGGTGGTACCCCTGAGTTGCGAACAGGGTTGTGGCATAGGCGATCAACTGGGCTCGGCGCTCCCGCCCCCGCGGTGTGAGGTTCTTTGTCGCCACCTCCAGACGCTAACTCAGAACTTGACCGTCCGGTCAATACGGGGGCCCCAGGACCGTTCCTCGTGCGTTGTCGGAGTCGAAACATCGCGGACACAACCGCTGGGTATGTTCCTCTCGATGGAAGAGACAGAGTGTGTGGTGGTTCGGGTATGGCTCCCCGATCGCCCCGGCGCGCTCGGAGCTGTCGCCAGTCGAATCGGTGCGGTCCGTGGCGACGTCATCGCTATTGACGTTCTGGAGCGCGGCGGTGGCCGTGCCGTCGACGAATTGACGGTCTCGATGCCAGCGGGATCTCCGCTGGATCTGTTGGTGGCAGAGATCGGCCAAGTCGATGGTGTCGACGTCGAAGACATCCGACCGGCTGGCGATGCTGGCACCGACCGTGCCGTGCGGGCCGTGCGATGCGCTCGGATCCTGGCGTCGCAGTCAGATCTCGATCATGTCGCCCAGGCGTTGTGCACCGAAGCTCTCGGTCTCCTCGGTGCTGACTGGGTCGCAGTTCTCGACGCTGGGGTGGGTGAGTTGGTCGCGTCGGCCGGCTCGGATCCCCCTCCTCTCAGCTGGTTGTCAGCGTTCATCGTCGGGGTCGCATCTGGCGCCCCGACGAACGCCTCGACCCGCCCCGGCGTCGTCGATGAGCTGGCGTACTGCCAGTTGGGCACCAGCGACGTGTCGGTGGTTGTGTCGCGTGCCCAACTCCCACTCCGTGCCGTCGAGCGAAACCTGCTCGACGAACTCGCAGGTCTCGCCGATCACCGCATGGGCGAGCTGAGGCCCTCGCTCAGCGCTCCCAGTCGCGCGAACGCTCGATGGCGCGATGCCACGGCTGAGTGATCACCGCAGGGTCGACGGCCGCGTCGGGCTCGAATGTGGCGTCGCGGCGCCAGTGCGCTGACAGCTCCTCCACCGACGCCCAGATGCCTTCACCGAGCCCTGCGAGCAGCGCTGCTCCGAGCGCGGTGGTCTCTGATTGTCGTGCGCGGACCACGGGCACACCCAAGAGGTCGGCCTGGAGTTGTAGGAGTAGATCCATCACCGACGCCCCGCCATCAACGCGAAGCTCCGCCACTGGCTGAGCCGCAGCGGCGCTCATGGCCGTCATGACGTCCGCCGTCTGAAGGGCCATCGACTCAATGGTGGCGCGGGCCAGATGGGCGCGAGTGGAACCGCGAGTCAGCCCGAGAATCGTGCCGCGGGCGAGCGGATCCCACCACGGTGCGCCCAAGCCGACGAACGCGGGAACGAGTACCACGCCACCGTTGTCGTCGACGGTCTCGGCAAGCGGTCCGATCTCTGACGAGTCGTCGATGATGCCCAGTCCGTCTCGTAGCCACTGCACGGCGGCGCCGGTCACGAAAATGGCGCCTTCCAAGGCGTACTGCGTCACCGGACCATCGGGTCCAGGAACCGTCCACGCCACGGTCGTCAGTAATCCGTCGCTCGGCGGCGGGCACGTCGTTCCGACATTCATCAGGACGAACGAGCCGGTGCCGTAGGTGTTCTTCGTCATCCCCGGTTCGACGCACGCCTGGCCGAACAGCGACGACTGCTGATCGCCGGCGATTCCGCTGATGGGAATCCCGTCCGGGATTGAGCCCAGGCCACTGGTGACCCCGAACCGTCCCGCGGACGGCCTGACCTCGGCCAGCACATGGGCTGGGACGCCGAACATCGAACAGAGGTCGTCGGACCACGTCATGGACCTGATGTCGAACAGCATGGTTCGGCTGGCATTCGACGGATCGGTTGCCAGGACGCCTCCGTCGACACCGCCAGTGAGGTTCCACAACAACCACGTGTCGACGGTGCCGATCGCCAGGTCGTCGGTCACCTCCACTCTGCCCTCGGTCAGTAGCCATTCGATCTTGGACGCGGAGAAGTAGGGATCGAGGACCAGACCGGTCGCCGTTCGGATCCGGTCGAGTTCTCCACGATCGTGCAGCTCCTGGCACCGAGCTGCCGTCCGCCGGTCTTGCCAGACGATCGCTCGGTGAACGAGTTCGCCGGTGCGTCGGTTCCATGCGACGACCGTCTCGCGTTGGTTCGTGATGCCGATTGCGGCGATCGGTCGGTCCAGCGACGCCATCAGCTCCGCCAGTACCGTCGTCGAAACCTCCCAGATCTCCGCGGCGTCGTGTTCGACCCACCCCGGATTCGGGAAGTACTGCGTGAACTCGCGATAGCTGGCGCCGACCTCGACGGTGTCGGTGTCGAACGCGATGGCGCGGACTCCCGTGGTGCCGGCGTCGAGGGTGACGAGAAGCTCGTGGCGGGTGGTCATGAATGGTCCGATCTCTGGTGTTCGGCGATGTCGGCGGGTCGGCTATTCGCTATTCGCCGGTGCGCCCTGGGCTGGACATTTGGCGAACGTCAGCCGGCGAACGGCGCTGAGTCGTCGTTGCACGGTGGCGGTCAACCCGGAAGTGTTGATCTCGTCGTCGGTTGACAACAGGTCCGCGAAGTCGCACGTGGACACGATGTCGGTGTCGCCTCGCTTGGGGGTCGAGATGAGTACAGGTGACCCGTCGACGGCGAAGCGGAACTGACTGGCGTCATCGACGTCGGCGATGCTGAACATGATCTGTGCCACGGCCCGTTGCCGCGAGGTGCCGACGACCTCGGCAAACGGCGCCGACAGGTCCACGTTGAAGCCCTCGTCAGTCCGTCGAACCGAGAGCAACTTGGTGCCAGCGGGAATCTGCGACACGAACCCTGCGGCCTGCTCGGTCGGACTGAGCTCAGCCAGGAGGCCCGACAGGATGGTCGATGGTCGTCGGTCGGCAATGTCGCGCTCCACGGCGACCATCAGGTCCTCTCGAGTGACGAAGAGCAGCGCTTGGCTCTCGCCCTGCGGCGTCGGGTCCTTCCGCGCCACTGGCGTCGGGATGTCGACCGTGGACGCGCGAGCGGTGTCGTCGAGCGGAATGCCGCAGGAGGCGGCCGTCGTCAGGAGTGCAACGCACAGCGCGGTCACTGCCCGATGCCCGCTCAACGTCCCGCTCAACGTCCCGCTCAACGTCCCACTCCGGGCTCGCGATCGTGCACCACGATGGCCGGTACTTCCGAGGTGACTTCCGAGGTGGACGGCCCCACCAGGACTTCGTCGAGGCCGAGGGTGTCGGAGTCCCATGAGGCGCTGTCGTCGTCGTCTGCCTCGACGAGCGGGAGCTCCACGACGAATCGTGCGCCCGATGCCACGTCCGTGCGATTCTCGACCCAGACAGAGCCGCCCTGGAGACGGGCGTGCTCGGCGGCCAAGGCCAACCCGAGGCCTACCCCGAGATCTGTTCCCCGCCGACCACCCATCTCGCCTCGGCTGAACCGGTCGAAGATCCGTTCCCGTTCGGCCTCCGGCACGCCCGGGCCCTCATCCGCAACAGCCACTTGGATCCAGTCCACGGGCTCGCCGTTTGGGGCATCCGCTGGCGGATGGCTGGTTCGCGTCACCGTGATCAATTTGGCGCCGTCTCCGTACTTGGCGGCGTTGTCGATGAAATTGGCGAGGACTCGCATCAGGCGGCGCTTGTCGAGCGTGATGATCACGCCTTCGAGGGACGGATCAGCCTCGATCTCGATGAGGCTCGATGACAGCGTTCGACTGGCCATCTCCACCGACTCGACGATGAGCACCTCGTCGAGCTCGAGCCGAACGGCCCCGGCGTCGAACCGTGAGATCTCGAGGAGATCCTCGACGAGTTGAGTGAAGCGCTCCATATCCGAGCTGAGGAGGTCGAGAGCCAGCTGCGAACGCTCGGGCATCTCGTCGCGGCCGTTGCGGAGCACTTCGAGCGATGCATTGAAGGTGGTGAGTGGCGAGCGCAGTTCGTGGCTCACGTCGCTGGCGAATCGAGCGTCTCGGTCGATGCGGGTCTGCATGGCAGCCACCATGTCGTTGAACGTGCTGACGAGGGGCGCCAGGTCGACGTCGTCGGCCCATTCGGAGTACGCCACGCGCGAGTCGAGCCGCCCCTGAGCCACGTCCGATGCGACCTGTGTGATGTCGCTGAGCGGACGCAGGACTCGGCGACTCGCCCACCATCCGAGCGCTGCGCCGAGCGCGGTGATGACCCCAGCGGCCACGAGCAGCGGCACGAGGAGGCTGTCGAGGCTCTTGTCGATGTCGCCGAGCTGATTGATCTCGAAGTAGCCGGCCGAGCTGTTCGGGATGGGCGCGCCCACGGCCAGCAGGATCTCGCCGTTCCGTTCGAACCGCATGGTCGAGGATTGTCGCTGGTCCAGCACGCGTGCCGTCAACGAGGGCGGCAGCACCGCCGCTCCGTATCGGGTATCGAGGCTGATCGGCACATCGCTGGCGCCGTTGGCGCCCCGAACGATCACGGACGGCTTTCCCGCCGTCGACAATGATCCGAAGAGACTCTGCGTGTCGACGTCGGCGGCGCCGATCTTGTCGGCAACCAGTGCTGAGTTGATCGCCACCCGTTCCGCCACGAGACGTTCCCGTTGGGCCAGCAGATTCTGTCGGATGACGATGATCGAGGCGCTCGTCAACAGCAGCGACACCAACAACGCGCCAACACTGAAGGCAATGGTGATCCGCGCGCGCAACCCGACTTGGGCCAACGGCCGGAACCGCGCTCGAGTCCGGGGCGCGCCGCTGTTCACGGCTGCAATTTGTAGCCGAGCCCGCGAATGGTCACGACGTGGCGAGGGTTGGCTGGATCGATCTCGACTTTGGTTCGCAACCGCCGCACGTGGACATCGACGAGTCGGCCGTCCCCGAAATAGTCGTGGCCCCACACACGTTCCAGGAGCATTTCGCGGCTCAGGACCTTCGAGGGTTGACTGGCGAGCTCGACCAGGAGTCGGAACTCGGTCTTGGTGAGATGGACCATGCGGCCCTCGCTCGTGACGACACCCTCAGACGGGATGATCTCCAGCTCGCCGAAGCGCATCTTGGCGGTGGAACCGTCGGTGGAGCGGGCTCGCCGCAGCAGAGCTCGGATTCGTGCCGACAGCTCCTTGGGCACGAAGGGTTTGGTGAGGTAGTCGTCGGCACCAGCCTCGAGCCCAGCGACCACATCGTGGGTGTCCGCCCGGGCCGTGACCATGATGATCGGGACGTCGCTACGGCGACGGATCTGGCGACACACCTCGAATCCGTCGATGCCCGGCAGCATGATGTCGATCAGGACGACATCGGCGGGGGAGCGGTCGAAGGCGCCCACTGCGTCCTCGCCCCGCGTGGCCTCCTCGACCTCCCAGCCTTCGTCCTCGAGCGCTAGGCGGACAGCAGTGCGGATGCGTTCGTCGTCTTCGACGGTCAGGATTCGGGTTCCCACGACCGACAGTCTCGCCGATCGGCGACCGGCGCGCTGTCAGCTGGGCGAATCGTCGATCTCACGCGCTGCGCGCGCCAAGAGTTCCACGAGTTCAGCCGCCAGCCCGGGGTGGCAGACGAGGACCGATCCATCCGCGATGGGTCCACCATCGAGCGAGGAGGTGTGGGCACCCGCCTCTGCCGCGATGAGTCCGCCTGCTGCGAGATCCCACGGCCCGAGCCCCTCCTCGAAATAGGCGTCGAGCCGTCCGGCCGCCACCGAGCAGAGGTCGACCGCCGCGGCCCCGACTCGGCGGATGTCCCGAACGTTCGGGAGCACGGTGACCAGTCGTTGCGCCTGGCGGCGTCGGGTGTGGCTGTCGTAGCTGAACCCGGTGCCGACGAGGGCGTGGGCCAGCGGTGGTGCGGTATCGGGAAGTTGGAGAGCGGCCCCGTTGCACGTGGCCCCTTCCCCCGCCGCAGCGGAATAGGTCATCGACAGCGAGGGACACGCTACGGCTCCCGCCACGACAACTCCATCGACTTCGACCCCGATCGACACCGCCCAACCGGGATGGTCGTAGACGAAGTTGGTCGTGCCGTCGATCGGGTCGATCACCCAGCGCACGCCGGTGGTACCAGCACGCTCGCCACCCTCCTCGCCGAGCAGCCCGTCGTCGGGCCGAGCCGTGAGAATCCGCGAAACGATCATCGCCTCGGTCGAGCGGTCGACATCGGTGACCAGATCGGTCATCGAGGACTTGGTGTCGACCCCGAATCCGAGGCGGCGTTGGCTCAGCGCGTGCTCTGCCCCGGCGACCGCGATCGTCGTCGACAGCTCACGGAGTTGTTGGGTCAGCGTCGTCACGTCAAGCTGGCGTCGGCCGCTTCGGGGGAGCGGATTCTTCGATCGCGCGGACGGTCTTCCACTCGCCCAGCGCTCGGAGAGTCAACGCCGAAACGAGGGCGGCACCGCTGGCGCCGAGCACCGAGCCGACCCACAACGATGAACCGATCCAGAGGTCACACGAACCGTTGCATTGCAGATCGGCGAATGATCCACCGATCACCGCGCCGAGTGCCCCGCCGATGAACACCGAGACGAAGGCCAGCCATCGAGCCCCGACCGATGGGAGCGCGGTGGGGGGATCCTCCGAGGTGACCATGGGGCCACCGTAGTCCGGGCGTCCGGGCTCCGAGGGTCCGCCCGCATCGTTTCGCCACGCGTGACGCCGTGGGTTTCTTTGTTCAAGTACGTCCACGCTGGCGCCGATCTGGGTTCATGGCTCCCTCTGCATTTCGAGATCCCATCGACGACGATCTCATCGCCTCCGACGCCTTCGAACATGTCGGCGTCGTGCCCCCACGACGTCTCGGTGCGTTGCTGAGCTCGGAGCGTGTCCGTCGCGGGCTGACGATCGAGGAGATCTCCGAGGCGTCGCAAGGGCGCCTCCCGTTGCATCGGTTGTCCTCGATCGAGCGCGGAACCGCCCGCCTCGACGATCGCGAGTTGGCGCTGCTGATCGATCTTTACGGCGTGGCGGCCTCCTCGCTGGTTCCCGAGCGAAGCCAACTGATGATCGACCTCGACGAGGGACTCCTGTGGGTCAACGAAACATCGAATCGAACGAAGGTCCACTCGTCGGCGGGTCGAGACGAGGTGCTGTCCCGCTACCTCGCGATGGTCTATTCCATGCGCCACATCGAGCCCGGCACTCATGTCTCGCTACGCGTCGATGACGTCGATGTCCTGGGACGCGCCCTTCGCGCGGGAACCGACACCATCATTGCGGATCTCGATGCGCTGATGAGTTCGCACGGCGGATCAGTGTCGTGGCGTGTGGCGGCGCTTCGGTCGCGGATCGTCGTACCGGCCGCCGGCGTACTCGTGGCGTTCTGTGCGGCCGGTGCACTGCTGCTGGTGCAGGGCAACGCCGTGGCTGCGTCGGCAGAGGTTCGACCCGAGACGACGCCGACGACCATCGTGTCCGCTACGGGTGGAACCGTCGTCCAGCCGGTGAGCGTGGGGACCGCCGTGATCCAGGAGCGAAATGCCGACGGCACGCCGGGGCCGGTGTTGCCCCGCTGAGTTGACCGTTTCGGTCGGTCCGACGGCCAGCCGATATCGTCTCCAGGGTGCATGAATCGGCCCACGAACGACCGGCGAGCGCTGATTTCCCCAGACAGCGTCGGCGACGCCAGACCGTGGTGTCGACTCTCGCCATCTGCGCCACCCTGATGCTCGCGGCGGGTGGCTGCGGTGGCTCGACGAACCAGCCTGAGTCGTCGACAGGCCCCACCGCGACCTTCGGTGTCGATGCGTCGAAGTTCGTTGACATGACCAGCAAGGCCACGGTCGAGATCAACGTGGTGGACAACACGTTCGAACCCTCGTTCGTGAAGGTGTCGAAGGGCACGAAGCTGGTCTTCACGAACAACGGGCGCAATGAGCACAACGTCACCGCGGCCGAAGAGGGCGCATTCACCGGCATCAAGCAAGCGGATTTCAGCCCCGGCAAGGTGGCCTCGCTGACCGTGGGCGGCCTCGGTGAGTATGGCTACTTCTGCAGCATCCACGGCACGAAAAAACTCAATGGTCAGTCCGGTGTGATCCTGGTCGTCGGCTGACACTGATCCCTGAGCGCTGCTCGTTGATCCATATCCAGTAGTGCCGAATCGGTAGTCTCACCGGATGTTGAGAATCCCGTCGATCGTCGTTGCTGGCCTGCTCCTCGTTGTGTTGCCGAGTTGCGGGGACTCCTCCTCCGAGGGATCGAGTGATACCACGACCATTGCGGCCCGGCTGTCTGCGATCCGGGTGCCGGCCGACAAGCCGACCATCCAGGAAGCGGTCGACGGTGCCAAAGAGGGTGACCTGATACTCGTGGCCAAGGGCACCTACAAGGAGAGTGTCTCGGTCGAGACGAAGAATCTGGTGATCCGAGGCGAGGATCGAAACGACACGATCATCGATGGTGAGTTCACTCGTGAGAACGGCATCAAGGTCTTCTCCGACGGAGTGGCCGTCGAGAACCTCACCGTCAAGAACCACACGTCCAACGGGATCTTCTTCACGGGCGACTACGGCAAGGGCGTCACGTTGCACGGCTACCGCGCCAGCTACATCACCGCCTCCAACAACGGTCTCTACGGGGTCTACGCCTTCTCCGCCGAGGACGGGATGATCGACCACTCCTACGGCTCGGGACATCCCGACTCGGCGTTCTATGTCGGTCAGTGCCAGAACTGCAATGCGCTCCTCACCGACAACGTTGCCGAGAACAACATGTTGGGTTACTCGGGAACGAACTCCACCGGCGTGACGATCGTCAACTCGACATTCAGCCACAACCGAGCGGGCATCGTGCCCAACTCGCTGTACTCCGAGCAGTTCGGCCCCAACAGCGGAACCACCATCGTCGGCAACATTGTCGATGACAACAACAATCCCGAGGCGCCCGACAACAAGAGCTTCTCCACGGCGTACGGCAACGGCATCGTGATCGGCGGCGGCAGCAAGATCATCGTGGAGCGGAACCTGGTCACCGGGAACAAGAACGCCGGGATCGTCGTGACCGACCTGCCGACTTCGAAGGATCCCGCCGACGGTCAGGAGAAGGCGTTCAAGCCGGAGAACAACCAGGTTCGTGGCAACGTCCTCACGGGCAACCAGTACGACTTGGCCTATCTCACCGCCACGTTTGCCTCGAACACGTTCGGCAACTGTTTCGAACAGAACGACTTCTCGACGTCGTTCCCCGCTGACCTCGAGAAGAAGATGACCTGCAGCACCGACCCGGGGACCGACCTCGGCGATCTGGCAGGCATCCTGACGAGTCTCATCCCGTCGCCGCCCGACATCGACTATCGCAAGGTGACCGCACCGCCTCGCCTCGACGGCATGGCTGACCCGCTGACGGCTCCCGCCCGCCCCGGAGCGGCACCCCCCGCAGTGGACGTTGCAGCCATTGTCGCCCCGGCGAAGAAGTAGCGGTCCACGCCATGTCGTCAGTCGCAATCGACACGATCTCTGGTCGCGTCACCGGGACGACACTCGAGGGCGTCGGCACCCCGGTCCGGCGGTACCTCGGGATTGCCTACGGGGCGCCACCGATCGGCCCGATGCGATTCCAGGCTCCGGTTGCGGCGAAGCCTTGGACGGGCATCCGTGAATGTGTGGAGTTCGGCAACTCGGCCATCCAACCGAGCGGTGCGATGTCGTCGTTCGGGCATCCCGAGGACGAGGACTGCCTCGGCCTCAACGTGTGGGCGCCGGTCGATGCCGAGCGAGCTCCGGTGATGGTGTGGTTTCACGGCGGTGGTTTCACCACGGGATCAGGGGCGATTCCTTGGTACGACGGGACGCGCCTCGCTCGTCGCGGAGTCATCGTGGTGACGGTGAACTATCGGCTCGGCCCGCTCGGATTCCTCAACGTCGGCGACGGTGGTGAGCGCTTCGGCTGCGCCGCCAACGCCGGGCTGCTCGACCAAGCCTTGGCGCTCCGTTGGGTACAGGAATCCATTGGGGGGTTCGGCGGTGATCCCGCCAACGTGACGATCTTCGGCGAGAGCGCCGGCGCCATGAGCGTCTCGCTGCACCTCGGGATGACCGAGTCCGCTGGACGGTTCCGCCGGGTCATCGCCCAGAGCGGCGCGTCGGGTCACGCTCAGACTCCAGAGCACAGCTGCGAGGTGGGCCGCCAGGTCCTCGAGTTCGTCGGGGTCGATGCGGGCCAGCTCGATCGGTTGTTCGACGTTCCCGCGCGGGCCTTCGCGGACCTTCAATCGACGGTGACGGTGCCTGGGGCGCTCCTGCCACTGGCCTTTGCTCCGACCATCGACGGCGACGTGATTCCGGCCGACGTGACGGCGTTGCTGCGAGACGGCGCATCCAGCGGCGTCGATCTGCTCTGCGGCACGACGCTCGACGAGATGCGGCTCTTCACCGCCTTCGATGGAGCCACCGAACCCCTCACGACGGAGCGGGTCGTGAGACGGGTCGATCGTGCCCTATCGGCTCGCCAACGTCACGGAAACGGCTCCGATGTCGTCGAGCTGTACCGCTCCGCCCGACCTCAATCGAGCCCCAATCAGATCTGGGTCGCCATCGCGACGGACCTCGTGTTCCGGGTGCCGTGTCATCAGATGGCAGCTGCACACCGATCCCACGGCGAGACCAGGCTGTACCGCTACGACCATCCATCCACCGCGTTCGGTGGAACGATCGGTGCTGCCCACGCCATGGAGATCCCGTTCGTCTTCGACAATCTCGACGCCACCGGGGTCGAGATGTTGGAGGGCGAGATCACACCATCACGGCGACAGCTGGCTGGTCAGCTCGCGGATGCATGGGTGGCGTTCGCCGCAACGGGTGACCCGGGGTCAGCGTTGGGAGAGGCCTGGCCGATCATTGGATCGAATCGTTCCACGATGTGCATCGATCTGGTGTCCTCGGTTGAGGTTGATCCGTCGGGCGACGAACTCGCGGTCTGGGTGGAGTGATGCGCCGCTGGCAGGTAGCGGGAGCGTTGATCCACGGCCCGGTCGCGTCGGCGGACAGTGGCCACGGGGTCCTCTTGGTACAGAACCGTCGGAAGAACGGAACGCTCGACTGGACCCCACCTGGAGGCGTCGTCGAAGCGCATCAGGGCGAGGCGATCCTCGACGGGTTGGAGCGCGAGGTCCGCGAGGAGACGGGCCTGGTCGTCACGAGCTGGGCGGGCCGGGCGTACCGGGTCGTCGCCACCGCCCCCGGACTCGGTTGGGAGATGTCGGTCGAGGTGCACATTGCCGACGGCATCGAGGGTGACCTCGTCATCGGCAACGACCCGGACGGGATCGTGGTGGCGGCTGACTACTTCGGTCACCAGGAATGCGACGAGTTGACGGCACCGGGTCACCGGTGGGTGCGGGATCCGCTGATGGAGTGGTTCATCCGAGCCAACGCGGCGGACATGGCGAAGGACGCTGCCGACGAGGTGTATCGCTATCGGGTCGAGGGTTCGACTCCGGGCTCGACCACGATCCATCGGATCTCGTGAATCCGCCGTCGGGCGGCCCGGTATCGGCCGACCGTCGGTCCATTCTCCATGTGGATATGGATGCGTTCTTCGTGTCGGTCGAACTGCTGGATCATCCCGAACTCCGCGGTCGTCCGGTGGTGGTCGGGGGCAACGGGCCTCGCGGAGTGGTGGCCGCCGCCTCGTACGAGGCCCGATTCCACGGAGTCTTCTCGGCGATGGCGTCGGCAACGGCGATGCGATTGTGTCCTGACGCGGTGTTCCTCGACGGCCGTCACGGCCGCTACGCAGAGGTGAGTCGGCGGGTGATGTCGATTTTCGGCGACGCCACGCCGTTGGTCGAGCCGCTGTCGTTGGATGAGGCATTCCTCGATGTGACGGGCGTGGCGAGATCGATCGGCGGGCCGCGGGTCATTGCCCGTCGAATTCGCGCCCGGGTCCTCGACGAGGAGGGAATCGAGTGCAGCGTCGGGATCGGACCCAACAAGTTCATCGCCAAGCTGGCATCGAAGCAGGCGAAGCCGACACCGTCGCCGAGCGGCCCGATCCCGGGCGCCGGCATCGTGGAGGTCCAACCGGATCGAGTTGCGGAGGTGTTGGAGCAGTTGCCCTTCCGCGCTCTGTGGGGCGTGGGGCCGAAGACTGCCGAGAAACTCTCGAGGCTCGGCATCGTCACGGTGGGCGATGTGGCCCGAACCCCGATCGAGGGGCTTCGTTCCGCCGTGGGTGGCAGTGCATCGGAGCATGTCTGGGCGTTGGCGCACGGGAAGGATGATCGTCCCGTGGTCCCGAACATCGCCGCCAAGTCGATCTCGAAAGAAGAGACGTTCGTGTCGGATCGATTCAGCGTCGACGAATTGCTGGTCGATCTGTCGCGAATGGCCGACGCGGTCGGCGACGAACTGCGCCGAGTAGGCGTGGCAGCCCGGACCGTGCAGCTCAAGGTTCGGTTCGCGGACTTCTCTTCGATCACCCGATCTGTGACGCTGCCCACGGCGACCGATGACGGATTGGAACTGCTGAGGTCAGCCACGGCGATGTTGTCACGCGTCGATTGTTCTGTAGGCGTGAGGTTGATCGGTGTCGGCGGAACCAACCTGGCCGCTGGCGGGGTGCGTCAGCTGCGACTCGGAGGCATGGATCCTCTTGCTGGCGCGGCGGGCGACGTCCGGCACGAACTCAACGCGGTGGTCGACGACGTCCGGCGACGATTCGGTCGTTCGGCGATCGGCCCGACCCGGTCGGTGGATGCGCCGAGAGAGGTTCGGCCGTGGGGTCCAGAATCGGGTGATGGACGTGGCAGCCCTGGTGGAGGTCAGTAACATGGAGCCATGACCCGGCGCGTTGTCGTTCACCACCTCGTGTGCGAACATGGCGGAACACCGTTCGACATCACCGTCGTCGGCCGATCACGAGCATTCAGGACGAAGGGGGAGCAGCGTGCCGCTCTCTGAGGACGAGGAGCGAATCCTCACCGAAATCGAATCCCACCTCTACGCCTCTGACCCCGCGCTGGCCAAGCAGGTCCGCTCGACCACTGTCTATACGGCAGGGCTTCGGGGCGTCCGGTGGGGAATCTTCGGTGTGATCGTGGGGCTCGCAGCATTGCTGGGGCTGCTCCAGGTCAACGTCTTCGCGTCGTTCCTGGTCGGCTTCGGTCTCATGTTGTTCTCGGCGTGGCACCTCGAGCGAAGTATTCGCAAGCTCGGCCGGACGGGTTTGCAGCAGGCGACCCAGAAAGTGCGATCGTCGAACGTGCGCACGTACATCTCGGGCGCCACCGATCGTGCCCGCGAACGAATGCGTCGCGACGACGACGACATGGGCCGCTGATCCGACACTGATCCGACCCGGGAGCTCACTGCTCAGTTCTGCGGATACCCAACTGTCGGAGATACCGTGACCATCGCGACAGCGACGCATTGACCGTGGCCCCGATGGCGGTGGATGCGTCCTCTGCTGCCGCCCGTTGCTCATCGGTGAGCTCAATCGGGGAATGGACCCGGGTCGTCTCCAGGATTGCCAGCTGGCGGAGCGCGGAGACCTGGTTTGGACCAAGTGCCGATTCGACGTCGACACGCGTCGAGAACTCGTCGGGGGTCTCCCATGCTCGACGATGTACGCCGGCGTCCGCTAGCCACCCCACGGCCGTCTCCCACGCCAACGCCACCCTCGCCCCAGAGGTCGTGGCGGCCGACCGCCGTTGCGCCGCCCGAGCCGCAACCGCCGTCACCCAGATGGCGATCACCGCTGCGGCGACGACCGCCAGGATTCCCGCGATGATGAGTGATCGCAACCACCATGGGGTGTCGTCAGTCGGCGGCGCGTCGACACGTCGTGGGTCGGTCACTGCGGGCTCAGTCGATGATCGGGGGATGGTCGTTGTCGGCGTGAGGGTGGTCGCGCCTCCTCCCGGAGTCGCCCCGGGGCTCGTGGTGGCCACGGTGGTGGTCGTTACGCCAGGGGCCGACGCAGCGCCGGGGCCGCCGTCCTGAGCGGCAGCGACACCCCCGTACGCCGTGGAATCCGGATTGCCCCGACCGGGGGTCGGTTCGAACGGCACCCAGCCCAGACCATCGAAGTACAGTTCGGGCCAGGCATGGGCTTGGCGACCCCGGACGATGTACGTCGTCTCTCCGGTATCGGTCGTGCCCGCCGGTTCACCCCAGGTGAAGCCGACCCCGATCCGCGAGGGGATCCCGAGCTGTCGGGCGAGCAAGGCAAACGCCGACGAGAACTGCTGACAGAAGCCGACCCGGGCGGTGAGGAACGCATCGATCGGCACGGGCGCAGTGGAATAGTCGACGTCGGTGGAATAGCGGAACTCCGACCGGAACGTGGACTGAAGTGCCTGCGCCAGTTCGAATTGGCTGGCCTCTGGCTGGCGTGCTTCGAGGTCGTCGAGCAACTGGCCCGCCACCGGGCTGAGCGGCGCAGTCGTGGTGTAGTTGGCAGCGACGGCGGAGCGGTCAGTGGGGCCAACCGGTGCATCGGCAGGGTCGATCTGGGCGATGGCGGCGCTGATCTCATACGAGATGTCGGGGACCTGGGCGGCACCGCTGATGATGATGCTCGCCGTGTCCGGGTCGTACCGTAAATCTCGATCCGAGGTGACCGAGCGGGGACTGAAGGGTGCTGGCAACCAGATTCCGGGCACGTTTGTTGCGTCGACTCGAACCGTCTGGTCGCGAGGGTTGTGACTCCCGCCCACCGGTCGCAGCTCATCGCCGGAATCGATGTCCCGATAGCTGCGGCGCGTCTTCCACTGCCCGTCGTCGGGGTCGTAGTTCTCGAGCGCAGTGATTCGCCAGTAGTGAGGCGAGCTCGAGGTGACACGGAACAGCTCGGCGTCGCTCTGGTTCCCGAGCAGATTCGTGATGCCGACCAGGGGGTTCGACACCTCGACGGGGCCGTTGCCGCGACCGACCTTGAGCAGATCCACGAGTGGCTCGGTACCAGCACCCGGGAGCAACGGCGTCGCAAGGGCACCGAGCAACATGGCGCCGCCGACAATGAGCAACATCGATCGGACACTGGACAGGGTGCCTCGGGTCGGGTTGTCGTCGGCCCACCGCTCGTCGGCGGTCGTTGCGGCTCGATGACAGCCGAGGTGGATGAGGATGGCGGCAGTCAGCAAGGTGGCGGCAACGGTCGCATCCAGGCCGCGAGCAAAGATCGAGATGGCGGCGAACGTGGCGATGTCTGGCAACACCGCTTGAAACGGGGCGCGGCCCCGAAAGGTCGCCAGGTCCGTGAAGGTCGCCAGCCAATACAGGCCGAATGCCATCACCAGTTCGAAACCGACCGACGGCGTCACTGGGGCAACAGCGGTCCTGAACGATCCGAACGATGCGTGTACTTCTCGGGTCGCCTCGGCCCAGGTGGCGCCGGTCGGAATTCCCGCGGTCAACGAGTCGCCCAGGTACACCCAACTCAGGATCAGCACGGCGCCGGTGCCAGCGCCGGCGAGGGCTCCCACGATCCCCACGTTGAGTCGCCGGAGCCCGGTGCCGATGGCGTGCGCCGCCAACGCGACGATGAGCAGGCGGGGGACGGGCGCTGCTGTGGAGAAGAGTCTCGCGGCACCGAGCGCCATGGCGACGGACACCAGGGGGGTGGCCAGCTCGGACAGCCCGATCCAGTTGCTCCACCCAGGGCCGCGCATCAGCCGACGAGGACCGGTCGCCGGGTCGACGGGTCCGGGAGCATCGATCGACGACTTCACGTTCGCCATGTGCCCGCCACCGACGTGGCCGTCGCTCCGGGTCGAACGCTGCTGCTTCGGGCTCGCGTGCTGAACAGCAGCGCGTCGGACCACAACGGCGCGAATTCGCCGTGGTCGCTGAACACGATGTGTGCACCGCGAGCTGTCGGCGCCACGCTCCGCGGGAGCGAGGGGTGGGCACACTCGACGATCACGTGCCGGCTGTACTGATGGGCGGCCGCCTCCAAGATGCTGGTGGTTCGGGCTGAGAGGTTTCCGCACACGCTGACCAGCGACCCTCCCGCCTGGGACGCCGTCAATGAACGCAGGACGATGTCGAGCGCGCCGCCCGGCGACGGTGCCATGGCGGCCAGCTGGTCGATCAGCGCCACCACGTCGCTCGGGGTGGCCACGAAACCGGAGTCGGTGCCCCGGGTCGTGACCAGGCGGGCGAGCTGACCGGACTCAGTTGACGACTCGAGAACCGATGCCGCCACGCTCATCGCCCGTTCGAAGCTCGCCGGGTCGTGGTGGTCGGTGTTGGTGTCGATGACAACGGTGAGACGGCGTTGCCACGGCTCGTCGTATTGACGGACGACGGGGTGGCCCAACCGTGCGGTCGAGGGCCAATGCACCCGCCGAACGTCATCGCCGGGCTGATAGTCGCGGAGCGTGCTGATCTCGTCGGTGGCCGTCGACAAGCTGCGCTGTTGTCGACCGACATCGGGTTCCTCGCCGGCGGTAGGTGCCATGGCCGTCAACCGTTCGATCCGAGGAAGGACGATCACTTCGACGAGGCTGTTCACGATGCGGTCGCGCCGCCAGAGGCCGAACGGATCCTCGCCGCTGATCGAGATGGGTCCGATCGACACGATGCCACGGCGCGGGAGCGGCAGTCGGTACTGGACTGCGACAGGATTCGTTGTGGTGATCGGGGGAATCCGGAGCCGCGCCCGCTGATCGTCGCCGACGGTGTCGGTCAACTCGACCGAGCCGGAGCCGAGCACGGAGGTGGCGCGCAGGTCGAGCTTGACCCGGCACCATCCGCCGGCGACAACTCGACGAGGCGCGACCGAGCGAACGAGGTCCATGTTGAGCGGGTGGAGGGCCTGATAGGCCGCGCACAACACGATGACGATGACGAGTGCCGACGAGCCGACGAACCACTCACGGAGTCCGAAGACGCGGCCCACCAGACCCATCGCTGCCGCGCCGACAGCCGCAGCCCACCCGGTTCGTGTCAGGCGCATGATCGTGAGCGGCGCACGTCAGCGCGGCGGGCGGGCCGCGTGGTTGATCGGGGTGGCGGTGCCAGTTGGTCCATCGAGCGGTACGGGGGTGGAACCAATGATCTCGCGGATGACTGTCGCCGCATCGATGCCCTGCAGCGCGGCTTCGGGTGCAATCGCCACGCGATGAGCGAGCACCGGCACCGCAAGTGCTTTGACGTCGTCGGGGGTGGCGAACTCGCGATTCTGCGCTGCGGCCCAGACTCGAACGGCTCGTTGGAGCCCGAGCACCGCTCGTGGCGAGATCCCCAGGGTGAGGTGCCGGTGCGTTCGGGATGCCTGGGCGATGTCGAGCAGATAGCTGGCCAGAGCGGAACTCACATGAACCTGCTGCGCTGCTTCCGTGAGACGCTCGATCAACTCGGGTGACACCGCCGGTGAAAGCCGTGCCAAGGCGGGGTCTCCGCCATCATTGGCGAGCAACTCGAGTTCGTTGGGTCGGTCGGCGTAGCCGATCGAGACCTTCATCAGGAAGCGGTCGAGCTGGCTCTCGGGCAGCGGATAGGTGCCGTGGTGCTCGAGGGGATTCTGAGTAGCGATGACCATGAATGGCCGGGGCACCGGTCGGGTCGTCCCGTCGGCGGTCACCTGCCGTTCTGCCATTGCTTCGAGGAGCGCCGATTGGGTCTTCGGCGACGCGCGGTTGATCTCATCGGCCAGCAACACATTGGCGAAGATGGGTCCTGGCCGGTACTCGAATCGTCCCTCGCCCTGATTCCACACGGACGTCCCCAACACGTCAGCGGGCAGGAGGTCGGGAGTGAACTGGACCCGGCCGAACGATCCACCGAGTGACAGCGCCAAGGCCTTTGCCAGCGAGGTCTTACCGACGCCGGGGACGTCCTCGACAAGGAGATGCCCCTCGGCGATGAGGCACGTCACGGCTAGTCCGATCACATCGTTCTTGCCGCGGATCACGGTCGCGACGGATTGGCACACCGCTCCGAACGCTTCGGAGAACGAGAGTTGTTCATTCGACATCACAGCAGCCACATCGGTGAGGCTACCGTCGGAGCGTGGTCAAACAGAAGGGCACAACCCCCGATGTCGTGGTCGGGCTCGACATCGGCGGCACCAAGCTGATGACCGCACTCGTGACCTCCGAGGGGACAGTTCTCGATCGTCATCGGGCACCGGCACCGGCGAGAGACGGCAACGCCATGGAGGCAACGGCATTCGATCTCGTCGAACAATCCCTGAGCGATGCCCGCCGCGATGGCCGCAGGATCAAGGGAATCGGCGTGGGATCAGGTGGTCCGATGAGTGCCGGAGGGAGACTGCTGAGTCCGTTGAACATTCCAGGGTGGGTCGAGTATCCGCTCGTCGATCGGTTGCGGGATCGGTTCGGGATTCCCTGCGAACTCGACAACGACGCCAAGGCCTTGGCGTTGGCGGAGGGCTGGGTCGGCGCCGCGCAGGACGAACGAAATTTCTTGGCCATGGTCGTGAGTACCGGCGTCGGCGGCGGACTGGTCGTCGACGGCCGGTTGCTCGACGGTGCCACGGGCAATGGTGGACACATCGGCCACGTGATCGTGAATCCCGGTGGGCGGCACTGCGCGTGCGGGGCCCGCGGGTGTCTCGAGGCCGAGGCGTCGGGGACGGCCATCGCCAGCTTCACGGGTGCGCCCCCTGCCGAGGCTCCGCCCGACGTGCGTGCCCACGTCGGGACCATGGTGGGTCGAGCCGTCGGTTCGGTGGTGACGCTGCTGGACCTCCGCCTGGTCTGCGTTGCCGGTTCCGTGGCGCTCGGCTTCGGCGACGAGTTCTTCGACGCCGCCCAGCTCGAACTCGAGCGAACGGCACGGTTGTCCTACTCGCGGGGCGCCCGAATCATTCCCGCCGGATGCGGCGCCGACGGCCCGCTGATCGGCGCCGGAGCTGTCTACTACTCGCGCCATGGATTGCTGGTCCCCAGCGGGTCCGCTGACCTGGGAAGCGAAGCTACCAACGGGTAACATCGGTGCCGTGAACCCCGTCTTTCCCCCCGAAGCCGACGAGTTCCGGACACGGATCCGGACGTTCCTCGCCGAGAATCTTCCCACTGGTTGGGCTGGTCTGGGAGCCGTGCCCACCGAGGACGTCCATGATTTTCTCACGCAGTGGCGCAAGACCCTCAATGGCGAACAACTGCTGGCTCCGTCGTGGCCGGCAGCGTATGGGGGCGGCGGTCTCAGCCACATGGAGTCGGTGATTCTCTTCGAGGAGTTCGCTCGCGCTGGCGCCCCTACCGGCGGCGAAAACGACGTCTTCAACATCGGCATGATCGGCAACACGATTCTGCACTGGGGGACCGACGAGCAGAAGTCGGACCTGATCCCCAAGCTGCTGAGCGGCGAGCACCTCTGGTGCCAGGGGTTCTCCGAGCCCAGCTCGGGCTCCGACCTAGCCGGTCTGGCATGCAAAGCCACCCTTGACGGCGACGAGTGGATCATCAACGGCCAGAAGATCTGGACCACCTACGGCCACTACGCCAACTACATCTTCCTGTTGGTTCGTTCCGACACCGATGCCCCCAAGCACAAGGGAATCACGTTCCTCTTGGTGCCGATGGATCAGCCAGGCGTCGAGGTCCGTCCGATCGAGATGATGTCCGGCGAGAGCGAGTTCAACGAGGTGTTCTTCACCGACGTCCGGTGCCCCAGGGAGAACGTGCTCGGTGGTGTTGGCAACGGGTGGGCCGTGGCCATGACCCTGCTCGGCTTCGAGCGGGGAGAGGCGGCTGCGGTGCTGCCCATCCGCTTCCGCGAGGAGTTCGACCGTCTGTTGGTTCTGGCCAAAAAGCACCAGCGGACCGAGGATCCGGCGATCCGTCAGCGGCTGGCGTGGTGCTATTCGAAGGTCGAAATGATGCGGTTCCTGGGGATGCGGACACTGACGTCGTTTCTGGCCGGCAACTCGCCCGGTCCGGACGCATCGATCATGAAGCTCTACTGGTCGGAGTATCACAAGGTGGTCACCGAGTTGTCGCTCGACATCATGGGCGCTGCCGCCCTCGCCCCGGAGGGACGCCGTCCCTCCAGTTCGATCCAGTGCGACGATCCCGGGGCGCCACCCGATTCGGCCAGTTGGGTCGGGACGTTCTTTGCGGCATGCGGGGGAACGATCTACGCGGGAACCTCGCAGGTGCAACGCAACATCATCGGTGAGCGCATCCTCGGCCTCCCCAAGGAACCTGCGCCCCGCTGAACAGGGCTCGGGTGGATAGCTTGTGCGGGTGGCTGAACCTTCCTCGACGTGGATCGACGTCGTGGCCCATGTGGCGCGGCGACCAGATCTGTATCGGGTAGCGCTTCGCCAAGGGCATCGAATGATCCCGAACCGCTGGTGGGCCCGTCGGCCGTTTCTCCCCGTCCCTCCGGCGCCGTACCTCCGGTTCCGAAAGATGACGTCCGAGGGGGGCGACGGGACCGGTGCTCCATCGTCGAGCGACGTCGTGTCGTATCTGGAGTGGTGCCGGACGCAGCCGTGAGCGGCGTCAGCGGCGTCACCGCCGACCTCGACGTTCGGCCCGCCTCGCTCACCCTCCATCGTGTTCGCCTGACGCTCGAAGTCCCGCACCGAGCAGCCCACGGCACGGTGTCGGATCGGGATCTGATCCTTGTTCAATGGACGAACGGCTCTGGCGTGGTCGGATGGGGTGAGTGTCCCGCGCTCAGCGCCCCGACCTACGTCCCGGAGACGACGGACGTGGCGTGGGCCGCGTTGCGGGATCGTTGGTGCCCCGCCGCCATGGTCGGTGGACTCGATCCGATGCCACCGAGCATGGCAACCGCTTCCTTGGCAGACGCCCGATTCGATGCTGGCCTGCGAACCCGCGGCGCCAGCGCTGCCGGCGTGGTGGGCGAATCGCTGTCGACATCGCCATCGGCAACGGTTGCCATGTGCCAGGTCATCGACCTGGGCGTCGATCTCGACGCGCTGGTCATCGAGCCGGGGGTCACCATGGTGAAGGCCAAGGTGACCCCCGAATCCATCGAACGGGTTCGGGTACTCGCCGAGCGACTGGCCGGACCGATGACGTGTGCGTTGGACGCCAACGGCAGCTTCGGCGGGGCGAGCGATGTTCCCCCATGGGTCGACGATCTCGGGCTGATGTTCATCGAGCAGCCGTTCGCGGTCGGCAACGAAGGCGCGGCGTCCGAACTTCGTCGACGAGGACTTGCCGTGGCGTGGGACGAGAGTGTGAACGGACGCGCCCGATTGTTGACGTTGATCGACGACTCGTTGTGCGATGTGGTCTCGATCAAACCCTCCCGAGTCGGAGGTGTGGTCACCGCATGCTCAGTAGCGCTCCTGGCCAGTGAGCGCGAGTTGCCCTGGTTCGTCGGAGGCATGCTCGAGGGGGGCATCGGTCGAGCCGCGGCGCTGGCCATGGCTGCGTCGTCGTCACTCCCCACCGATCTCGGCCCGTCTGTTCGCTACTTCCGCGAGGACATCTGTGAGCCGGTCGTCGCCCACGAGTCCGGTCTCGTCGTTCCTGGGGGAGCCGGATGGGGTCGTGTCCCCGACGCGGATCGGTTGGCCGCAACCACCGTCGATCAGCTCACGTGGGAATGACCATCGTGCAGCACGCGACGGGGCACTGATCACGCTGGGGTGATGTCGATCGGGGGGTCTGGCCGGGCACCGGCGGCGATGTCAGGCAGGAACTCGCGTAGTCGCGGCGGCACGGTCGGGCTGTCGTCCGCCATCAAGTCCTCGAGGGTCCACCATTGATGCTGGACGAACGCCAGCGCTTCGAACGTCTCGAGCTGGGTGGCGCCGTCGATACGCCCGCTGCAGTTCGCCACGTGGACGACCTCGTGCTGGTCGAAGTCCCACCCGGCAAACGTGAACTCGGCGTGTTGTGTCCACACGATGTCGCCGATGACAGCGTCGAGGATGCCGACCTCCTCGTGGAGTTCGCGTTGGCAGCACGCTGCTGACGTCTCACCCGGGTCGATGCCACCACCGGGCAGTTCCCACCACGCTGGTTTGGATGGATCAGCGGGATCGCGGGATTGGATCAGGAGCAAACGAGCGTCCGGGTCAAAGCAGATCACCCGGGCGGCGCTGCGTTTGAGAACGAAGGCCATAGCCGCCGGAGACTATCCGCCCACAATTGGTGCGGTCATCCGCTCGGAGGCTCCAAACTGTCCCCATGGTCGAGGTCATCAGCGGAACTGCGCAGGAACTCCATGATCTCGATCTTCATGAGCGACGTGGTGAACGCCTGATCGACGTCGTAGAACTCGTGCCGACCTCGCCGGCAGTCGTGCTCGGTTCAACCCAGCAGCTGGACATTGTTGATGTTGAGGCGGCTCGGGACGCCGGGTTCGCAGTGGCTCGACGTCGGAGCGGGGGAGGGATCGTCGTGGTCGATTCTTCGACAGCACGATGGCTCGACATCACGATCGGTCGTGAGCACCCGATGTGGGATGACGATGTGGTCCGGGCATCGAAGTGGGTCGGTGACGCATGGCGTCGTGCCGTGATCGGAACAGCGCCAACCGGAACAGCGCCAACCG
>Ga0105047_10002364_pt1 | contig 33717 bp, 26 predicted proteins | sample MAT04_FD_78384 | JGI IMG/M metagenome (GOLD analysis project Ga0105047, IMG submission 78384) | Freshwater microbial communities from Lake Fryxell liftoff mats and glacier meltwater in Antarctica - MAT-04 (megahit assembly) | ecosystem: Environmental > Aquatic > Freshwater > Ice > Liftoff... | reverse complement strand
GATCCCGATCGGTACGCAGCAGAGAAGCGTGGAGGCGATGGCCAGACCGAGCCCGTTGTCGGGTTTCGGGAAGGGCGGTGGGGCGCCGCCGTAGCCGGGTGGGCCATACCCCGGCGCTCCGTACCCCGGCGCTCCGTACCCCGGCGCCCCGGACCCGGGCGCTCCGTACCCCGGCGCTCCGTACCCCGGCGCCCCGGACCCGGGCGCCCCGTAGCTCGGAGGGCCGTAGCCGGGTGGAGGTCCGGTGGGTGGTTGTGGGGGTCCGCCCGATCCGAAGGGCGGTGGTTGTGCGTCGCTCATGTCGTTCCTTCCCGTTCGCCCGCAACGTACCCGACGTTGTGGGCTGTGTGCGCTCCTCGCGAGGAACCAGTGAGCACTACCGACCCTTGACCAGCTTCACCAGTTCGGGGCCGAGCCAGGTGGACACGAGCCAGTCGGCGGCGGCATCGGAGAGGTGGCTGCCGTCGGGGCGAGCATCTTCGAGCCCGCCCAGCGTGTCGGAGTACTCGCCGCCAGGACAGAGTTGGCCGAAAAGGTCGAGGGTGACCACGCGGTCCTTCCGGCTTGCCGTCATCTTGGGAATGAGGTCGTTGTTGAGGTGGCGGGGGTCCTCGCCGAACCCTTCGAGGGCGTAACACGGTGTCGTGAGCCACGCCACGATCGAGTTGCGCGAGGCAAGCACGTCGGCGGCCGCGCCGTACTCGTTCACCAGGTGTTGATCGAACACCGGGTCGCCGAAAGCTTTGAAATCGGCCCAGGTCGGGAGCTTGCGTTTGTGCCAGTCCCAGCCCCCGGTGAGCACCACCACCACATGGGGTTTGAACGTGTCGAGGGCGTTGGCCCAGTTGGTGGGCCACTCTTCGCAGATGCCGCCGGTGGTGATCTTCCCGAGGAACTCATACTCCCCGCCCCGCACGATCCCGCAGCCTCGCACCGACTGGTTCCACGCAGCCGCGGCGCCCCCGCTCCGTTCGCTCCACCGCGTGAGCGCGTTGCCGATCACGAACGCCTGCGAGTCGCCCACGAACAGGATGCGAACCGGGCCGGTTACCTGTCGAGGCGGTGGCTGGCTCGGCGTGGTGGAGGGGGGAGTGGCCGTGGTGGGCGGCGGGGCCGTGGTCGTCGCCCCGGGAAAGGGCAGGATGACGTTCGTCGATGGCGTTGCCCCCACCACTCCGGGGACGCTTCCCGTGGTGCTGGCCGAAGCCCCTCCCCCGACCACCCCGACGGGCAACACATCGTCGATGACGAGCCCTGGTATCGAGGGGGGGGCGGCCTGATCCGGCCCCTCGAGGTTGACCCCCGGCTTCGGTGGATTGACGGTCACGAGGAGGATCGCCGCAACCACGCCGATCGTGGCCGCGGGAGTGACGACCCACGTTCGCCAGCCGGTAATGCGTTTCCCCACCCGAATGGGGTGCTCGAAGTACTTGTTCGATGCCCACGCCAAGGGGATCGCGATGCTCATGCGCACGGCGAACAATGCCCAACCGTCGATCCCCAGTCGGCGTTGGTCGAGCCACAGGAAAAGGGGCCAGTGGATGAGATAGGTGCCGTAGGAAAGTCGGCCCAACCAAGCGACGGGCTTGGCCGACAGCACGATCTTCACCAGGTTGAAAGGCTGGGCCGCCGACGCGACGAGGATGCAACTCAAGACGGCGTAGACGGCGAATCCACCGCGGTACAGCCATTCGTCGGTGCGTTCCACCGTGAAGGTGAGGTACAGGATCACGGCCAGCGCCATGGGGCCGGCTGCGGCAAGCATGGGTCGGATCCACCGATGCGTGTCGGGGCGCCAATGGGTGAGCACAATGCCGAGAAGCACACCGAGCGTGAGCTCAGGAAGCCGAGTATCCGTGCCGAAGTACATCCGGTCGATCACGTCGGAGGGCTCTTGTGCACCGTTGACGATCCACTGCATCCATGCGATCGAGGCAACCGTGATGGCCCCGACCGCAATGCCGACACGCCGCCAGTTGCCCCGCGAGAGGGCCATGCATCCCACGATCAGCAGGGGCAGGAAGATGTAGAACTGCTCTTCGATCGACAGTGTCCAGAAGTGCTGCACCGGGGACGGGTTCGAAAGCCCGGCGAAGAACTCGGCGTAGGAGCGGTCGCCCAGTACGAAGTTCCAGTTGGCCACATAGAAAAGGGCGGCGAGACCGTCGACGCGGAGCCGTTGGAGTTGCGTGGCGTCGGCCACGAAGAACCCGAACACGGCGACGATCAGCAACGTGAGCAGAGCGCCCGGCATGAGGCGGCGAAAACGGCGCGACCAGAAGCCCCGCATGCTGATCATGCCGGTCTTGTTTCGTTCGATGACCAGCAGCGAGGTGATCAGATAGGCCGACAGGGTGAAGAAACTCGATACCCAGAAGAAGCCGCCCTTGGCCCAGAGGAAACCGTTGTGGCTGGCCAGCACGAAGAAGAGACCCACCCCGCGGATACCGTCGAATGATGGCTGATAGGTGAGTTTGGCGTGGAACGGCGTGGTTCGACCGACTACCAGGGGCAGTGGGCCGGGCCCGGCCGGGCGGTTGGCCGCCGGGGCCACCGGAGGGTCAGAGATCACGGTCACAGGTAGCGAAGACGATAGTGCCGGAGCCCCCGGCACCGAATGCCCGGGGATCTGCCCCCGGGGAGGCAATGGCGGATGTGCCGCCGCGCCGGTGGCAGTGGTCGCACTACGTGTCGGCGGTTGCGGGGCCAGCGGGCGGCGAGCCATTCGCCCCTTCTGGCGCGAGATGGGCGAGACGATCGAGCTCTTCGAATCCGATCTGGCTGGCGTGCGCGGCGGCGGCCGCACAGCTGCGTTCGTGGGGAAGCATCGGGCGTGCCCCCACGCTCCACTTTTCGCCATCCATCGAGAAGGCCGATGACTCGTTGGCCGCCCGCCGCAACGTTTCGTGGTCATCGAGCACGGGTTGGCCGACCAGCATGGTGCAGAGCACACCATCGGGAAGGGTGGTGTCGGCGGGGAGAAACGAGATCGCCGCGGGCCACACTGGCAGGTCTACGGGCAGGTCTGCGGTCGGGGCACCTTGCGGCGACGGAAGAGACCGGATTCCCCAAGCATCCGGCCGAACCGGTTGCATCACCGGATCGTCGAGGAGGGCGACGAGCGCGCGCCGGAGATCCCGCAGCTTGTCGCGCTGCGCCCGCGGTTCATCGCTGCCCGCCGGTGGATCCGTGATGGTGAGAAATGGGGCAGCGACGGCAGTCGAAACACCACTCACCCGAGTGACGAACACGGAAGCGGACCCGCCCGTCGCCCCACGGGCGGTACCCACCACGGATCGTTGACCACCCTCCACACCGGCGGCGCGAGCCTGCGAGAGCAAGGTTTGGACCCGTGCAGAGTCGATCATTCCCTCCACGTATTGGCTTGAACTCACTTTGCCATCGGGGAAACGGGTACCGACCACACGACCAGAGGGGTAGACGGCGAGCAGCGGGGCTGCCCAGGCGTCGACCGTGGGACAGTCGGCGTAACACTGGCTGAGAAGCTCGAGGGTGGGTGGTTCGTTCTCCGATCCGACCCGTTCGGTGAGACCACGGTTCGGACGACCGACGGTGGGGGGTGGGGCCGGTTTGGGGTGGAGGCAGGGGCGGATCCCGACGGGGCCGTACCGGGCGACTGGTCGACCGGAAGTCGCCCCGCAACGGTGGTGGCAGGGGTAGCGGTGGCCACCGGAGAATCCGTGGCGTTGGGGACGGTGGTGGTCGCGCAACTGGCGGTCAACGAGATGGAGAGGGCCAGGAGGATGGGTCGGACGCGTGCAACTCGGTGGGGAGCCCTGGAATACATGAATCGTGTTGACACAGGTCGCCACGCTATCTGCCGCAGAGCGACGGTCCCGGTCGGCGAGTGGTGAGGTCGCCCCGTGACACAACCGTTCGAGGCCCGTTTCTGATGTCTCGCGAAGCCAGCGGGTGTCGAACGGATGAACGGTTGGCGAATCTCGTCCTGGTTGTACTCCCGGTCAGCGGCTGATGCGGGAGGATGGCGACGTGCGGCATCCTTCCCGAACCCTGCACGTCGTCATCGGGGTCCTGTTCTTGGCGGCGATGGTCGTCGGGGGCCGAACGGCGTGGATCGGATCGGCGACGGCCCAGACGCCAGAGGCCTGCACGCCGGCCTCGCTCCCGAGCACGGTGCCGCCTTTGTGCCAGGCCATCATCGTGGAGGTTCCCGATCGCGCATCGTCCACGACCGATCCGTCGTCGACATCGTCCTCGAACACCAGCACGACTTCCACCATCCCGTCGACCGCGACCTCGGTGCCGGACAGCTCGGCGACAACGGCATTGGACCCGACCTCTACCGTGTCGACGGTGGACCTCGGAGGTGGCGGCAATGGCGGGGGTGGCGGAAACGCCGGTGGCGGGGGCGGCGGAGGAGGGGGATCGGGTTCGGCCGGTCAGCTTCCGACGACAGGTGCGGGATCCGCCGTGCTGGTGCTCACCGCCCTGGGGCTCGCGCTCATGCAGGTTGGTGTGGCGTTTCGCCGGTGGGGTCGGCGCCGTGGTGTTGACGGGACCGCCGTCGTACCACGGCCATGACCACTGCGGCGCCGAGCATCGCCATAGTTGCGGCGACACCCACGCCGATCATCGCAATCGATGGCTCGTCGGTGGCTGGCCCGGCAGGAAGCGAAACCTCGGCGCCCGTCGTGGCGCCACAGGCGTTGGAAACACTGGCCCGGACGGTGTAGCCCATCCCGGGCAACAATCCGACGAGTGAGACAACGACCGGTTCGTCGTTGCCGCGTGAAGCGGTCGCTGCCTCGGCCGGTCCATTGGTGGGGGCAACGTCGATCGCTGCCCCCGGAACCGGAGCACCCGTTTCGTCGCGAAGTGCCACCCGGACCGACAGGGGTTGGTCGGCACACCCGCGGCCGTCGAGTCGGACAACCACGGTCGCGCCGTGCCCGTCGTCGCGGGTGGTGGCAACGTCCCGAATCGTGGGGCCGGATGGTGGCATCGCCGAAGCCGGAACCGCGGGCTCGACCGTTGGGGCCGGGGTGAAGAAGACCACATCGTTGATCTGCGCAGTGGTACCGCACGAGTCGTTGGCGGTGAGCCGCACGTGATACTCGGTGCCCGGTTCGAGCCCGGTCACCGTAGCCATCACCGGCGTCGGGAGGTTCGAAGGTGCCACGAAGGCACCGAGGGCAGCGTTGCCGTAGTTGGTGGTGGAGCCGTACAGGAAGACGGGCTGGCGACCCGACGGGCAAGATGACGGCAGAACCGTTCCCGTGAGCACGGCCGAGGTGGCGGTGATGTTCGTCGCCGCGCCGGTCGTGGCCGGAGGGGCGGTCGCACCGGCTCCGCCGCCGTTCCCCACCGGCTGGGTGTTCACCGGGGTGCTTCGGTGATCGCCACGTTCGTGATCGTGACGACCGCGGATGGGGTGCCAGTGGGGGAACCAACTGCGTTGATCGCCGCGATGGTGGTGGTGAGGCCCTCGGTAACCCGGCCGAAGATGGAGTACCGCAGGGCCAGACCTTGGTTCGCCACCACGACGAGGAACTCGCTGCCGTTGCGGTTGGCGGCAGTGCTCGTCATCGCGACGACGCCGGGGGTATAGGCGGACCTGTCGGCGGGGAGCTCATCGACGAAGGCGTAGCCAGGTCCCTCCGCCTGCTCCCCTGCGGGTTTGCCGGATTGCACCACGTAGTCCGTCACGATGCGATCGAACGGTGACCCGTCGTAGAAGTGGTATCTCGCCAACACGACAAAGTTGTTCACGGCGATCGGCGCCGCCGCGGAATCGAGGTCGATCGTGAAGGCGCCCTTGGTGGTGGTGACCACCGCTCGGTAGGCCAGCGCGGGATCGATGCAGGTGGGCGGTGGCTGGTCGAACGAGGTTCGGCGTTTGGTCGAGCCGTCCGCAGCAGGGCACGTGGTTGGAGGGGGAGCGGTCGTCTGGATCGTTGGTGCTCGGGTGGTGGCGGTTCCTCCCGCCACGGTTGACGCGCCATTGCACGCCCCGATCAGCGCGCTGCCGACGAGCAGGGCAGCGCCACGGACACCGGCTGGCCGCCGCCCACCGGCGGGGTACCGGGCACGACGGGGCCACGGAATGGAAGGGAGCAGCGGTCCGAGGTGGGGCACGGTTCGGAGGTTTCTCGATCCCCTCGCAGATTCGCAAGCCGCAAACGCTTTCCCGGCGAGAAGTTTCCTGCTGGTCGGCATTCGTTCACCTCGCGTTCAACCAAGCACCCCGTGGGCCTCACCTGGCGGTGCGATCGTCTTCCCGTGCCGAGGTTGCAGGAGCAGTTGTGGAGACGGTGATCGCTCCCGGTGGCCCCACGGGCCCCGAGGTCAAACGCACTCGTACACCACGGGTGGTGATCGACGAACCCGGCAAGGCCGACAAGGTGTTCAACGCGATCACCTTTTGGTCGGGCGTGTCGGTGCTCGTACTGCTCACGATCGTGGGTGTGTTCTTGTTGCTGCGCAGCCAGGATGCCCTGAGCGAGACGGGTGTCTGGACCTTCCTCACCCGAGTGGAGTGGCGCACCGACGTGTCGCCGCCTCGCATCGGCGTTCTCGGCCTGCTCGTGGGAACCGTCACCGTGGCCCTGATCGCCGTGATCATTGCGGTGCCGCTCGGCACGCTCGCCGCGCTGTTCATCACCGAGTACTCCTCGGCGCAGGTGCGCAAGGTGCTGATCGGCCTCGTTGATCTGCTTGCGGCCGTGCCCAGCCTGTTGTTCGGTGTTTGGGGCTTCAAGTTTTTGTCCGACCAACTGGTGCCGGTGTCGCAATGGCTGAGCCGAAACCTCGGGTTCATCCCGTTCTTTGCGACGGAACAAGGCAGCGACCTCACCGGGTCGGTGTTCATCGCGGGGGTGGTGGTAGCGCTGATGGTGCTCCCGATCATCACGGCCGTCTCTCGTGAGGTGTTCAGTCAGACCCCACCCGGCGAGAAAGAAGCCGCCCTTGCCCTCGGGTCCACCCGATGGGGCATGATTCGCACCGTCGTGTTGCCGTACGGCAAGGGCGGGATCATCGGTGGGTCCATGCTGGCGCTCGGCCGGGCGCTCGGGGAGACCATCGCGGTCGCGCTGCTCCTCCCTCAGGTGCCGGGTGTGTCGGCGCGGATCCTCGAGTACGGGGGGGCCACCGTGTCGGGCTTCATCGCCAACCGTGCCGGGTCGGATGCCTTCACCGTGTCGGGGCTCATGGCCGCCGGCCTCGTGCTGTTCCTCATCACCTTGGCCACGAACATGATGGCGTCGGTCGTGGTGGCCAAGAGCCGATCGGGCGCGGGGGTTGACCTATGACCGCGGTGTCCACCCGCGGCCCGTCCACCGCCGGAACGGGTCGAACGCCTCGCCGCCCGCGAGAGCTCACCGTTTCGGACCTGCTGACCCTCGGCGCCAGCGCGGTGAGCGCGGCCTGCCTGAACTGGTTGGTCTTTGCAAGGTTCGTGGACGGCATCGGCTGGTTCGCATTCCTGGTGAGCGCTTACCTCACCTTCCTCGCCATCTTCGCCGTGGCCACCACCGATCGGTTGGGCCGGCTCGTGGCCACCGACCGTGTGGTGACCGTCGTCGTGATCAGCGCCGGTGCGGTGGTGCTTGTGGCGTTGGCATCGCTCATCCTCTTCATCGTCGTGCTGGGGGCCAAGGCGCTGCGGCTCGGGTTCTTCACCAACGATCAGTCGGGCATCACGCCGGTGATGCCCTCGACCGCCGGTGGTGGCTCCCACGCGGTGGTCGGCACGATCCAGCAGGTAGGTCTGGCCCTCGTGTGGTCGCTCCCCCTGAGCATCGGGGCGGCCGTGTTCCTCAACGAATCACGATCGAACTGGCGCCGCCCGGTGCGCATCTTCGTCGACGCCATGAGCGGGCTGCCATCCATCGTGGCCGGCCTGTTCATCTACGCCATCTTCATCCTTCCCTTCGCCAAGTCCACCACCATCTTCGGCTACAACGGGTTCATGGCGAGCCTGGCGCTAGCGCTCGTGATGGTGCCCACGATCACCCGCACGATCGAGGTGGTGCTCCGTCTCGTGCCCGATGGTTTGCGGGAGGCCAGCTTGGCCCTCGGTGCCAGCCGCGCTCGCACGGTGTGGTCGGTGGTGTTCCCGACGGCGCGTACCGGCATGACCACGGCCATTGTTCTGGGCATCGCTCGGGCTGTAGGGGAGACGGCTCCGCTCATCTTCACCGCCTTCGGCTACGACCTCATGAACTCGAATCCGTTCAACGGTTCGCAGGAGAGCCTGCCCCTCTTCACCTATCGCAACATCCAGAAGCCCGACCTCACCGCGGTCGAGCGCGGGTTCGCCGGCGCCCTCGTGCTGATGATCCTGGTGATCGCCCTTTTCGGCGCTGCCCGTTGGATCGGTCGGGATCGCAGCCGGCGCTCCAGCCGATCCTCGCCGCTAGCCCGGCTTCGCTTGAAGGAGTCCTCCCGTTGACCGCCACCGTGTCGAACTCTCCCCACCCCCCGTCCAACAACGATTCGTCGGCTTCCGCCGCCGGTCGGGTGAAACTGATCGGCGGTCCGCCGCCGGGTTCCGCCACCCTGGACGCCCGCGATGCCTGCGCGTGGTTCGGGGACCGACTTGTGCTTGAAGGCGTCGATCTGGTGATGCCGGCGGGGCAGGTCACCGCTCTCATCGGACCATCGGGCTGTGGCAAGTCCACCTTTCTCCGACTGCTCAATCGCATGCACGAGCTGGTGCCCGGCGCCGCCCTCGACGGCGAGATCCTCCTCGATGGCGACGACATCTATCTGCCTGGTCGCCGAGCCCAGGAGATCCGCACCCGCATCGGCATGGTGTTCCAGAAGCCGAATCCCTTTCCGGCCATGAGCATCCGCGACAACGTCCTGTCGGGTCTGAAGCTGGCCAAGATCAAGTGCACCGACAAGGACGGCCTCGTGGAGCAGTCGCTCGAACGAGCCGGACTCTGGAAAGAGGTGCGCGATCGGCTCGCTTCGCCTGGTGGGGCGCTCTCTGGGGGTCAGCAACAACGACTGTGCATCGCCCGTTCACTGGCGGTGCATCCCAACGTGTTGCTCATGGACGAGCCGTGCTCCGCCCTCGACCCCACGTCCACCCGCCGGATCGAAGACACAATCGGCGAGCTGCGCAATGAGGTGACGGTGGTGATCGTCACCCACAACATGCAACAAGCGCAACGGGTGTCGGATCGCTGTGCGTTCTTCCTCGCCGAGGAGAACGAGCCGGGTCGAGTGATCGAGCAGGGAACCACCACCCACATGTTCTCGACCCCCAACGACACGCGCACCCTCAACTATGTGGAAGGACGATTCGGATGACGAGAGACCCGTATTGCCGGCGGCAACGACCCGCGCACCTGGCACCGCTCGCACCACGCATCTTGGCCATCGCGCTGGCGGTGTTGGCTATTGCCGTGTCGGCCTCGCCGGCTTCAGCGGCGCCCGCTCGCATCAACGGCTCGGGGTCGTCGTACGTCGCCCTCGCCATGCAGCAATGGGTGGCCGACGCCCAGGTGCAGGGACTTGCCGTGAACTACCTGCCCACTGGCTCGCCGCAGGGACTCCAAGGATTCGGCAGCTCCACCATCGACTTCGCCGGCACCGAGGCCGAGTTCTCGGCGCTCCAGTCGTCCGGTGGCGAGGAGGCCCGAGGCTTTCAGTACGTGCCGAGCGTCGCTGGCGCGGTGGCCGTCATGTACAACGTGAAGGACAAGGCGGGCCGGAAGGTCGACTATCTCAATCTCTCGCGCCGCACCATCGCCCGCATCTTCATGGGCGACATCACGAAGTGGTCGGACGCCGCCATCACCACCGACAACCGGGGCCTCGTTCTTCCCGACGAGCCGATCACCGTGGTGTACCGCGGTGGTCAGTCCGGCACCACCGGCCTGTTCTACGACTTCGTGGCCAACGTTGCCCCCGACATCTTCGGCGGTTGGGCTGCCCGCAACCAGTTGCCCACCAACGTGCGCATCGTCCAGCTCGACAGTGCGCCGAACTTCGCCCCCAAGACCCGTGCGTACAACGGCTCCGATCAGATCGCCCAGGGCATCGCCGGGTCGAACGGGCTGTGGAGCATTGGCTACGACGAGTTCGGCTACGCCAAGACCTACAGGAACACCACCGCCTGGGTGGAGAACCAAAGCGGAGAATGGGTGAAGCCCTACGCCGAGAACATCTCGGCCGCACTCGAGGCGGCCAAGCTCCGGCCAGACCTCAGCCAGGATCTCACCAGCGTGTACACGAGCAGCAACCCCCTCACGTATCCCATCTCGGCGTACAGCTACATCGTGACGCAGTGCAAGAGCGACGGCAGCCGTCCTACCTGCAAGGACCCGTACACCAACCCCGGCATCACGGAGACGCTCGCCAAATGGCTCCGGTACATCGCCTGTGAGGGGCAGGTGAACATGGCCAAGATCGGCTATTCGCCCCTCCCGCCGATCCTCTCGCAGGAGGTTGCCAACGCCATCGGTCGGCTTGAAGGCAAGGCGGCCGAACAGCTCAACGCCGACAACTGTGTGAACCCTCGATTCCGGGGCTCGCTCGGCGAGGGTTTCCGGGCTCCGGAGAACCCCCTCAAGAACAAGACCTCGCTAGCGCCCGGCGCCACCAACAACAACACCACGAACACCACCGCCAAGAAGGGCACCACAACCGGGAAGGCCGCCGGCGCCGCCGGCTCCGCGGGGGCGGCAACCGGCGCGGGCGGCGGTGCCGGGGCCGTCGATCCGGCAACGGGTGAACCGTTGGCCGAAGGTGAAGTGCTCTCGGAGGGTGCGATCGGCGGGGAGGGGTCCTCGTTGTCGTCGGACACCGCTGGGCAGGGCAACGGAAACACCCAGTTGGTGGCCGGAGGCTCCGGTTCGTGGCGTGACGCCGCGCCGGTCGACTACGACCGACCGGGGCCCGCCTCGTCGTCGTTGTTGGTGCTCGGCCTGCTGTTGTTGCTCGTGCTCGGGCCACCGCTGGTGGGGAGTTTCCGGCGGCCTCGGCCCGCCGGGAAGTAAACCGACCCGCCCCGCCAAAGACGCGTGTGAAATGAACGCCGACGGCACCACAAATGGACCCGGCGCGCCCCTGGGCCGGTCTCGGGCTTCGCTCCCTGTTGCGCCGCACTTCACCTGGGGTTTGCTCGCCACGGCGGGGTCGTTCACATGGGTATGGGACAACTAGAGAGCCGAATCGAACGGGTTCGGCGACTCGAACCATCGGTGAGACACACCGAGATCGAAAGGACCCAACCACAGTGAAGAGCTCACTCCTCAAGCGAGGCTCACGAGTCGGGGTGGCCCTCGGGCTCGCCGCCGGCCTCGCCGTCACGCAGGCCACGCCGGCGCAAGCCGTGCTGCCCCCCGGCCAGACGGCGTTCGCCCTCGGCGGATCCGACACCACCGACCAGGTGATGAAGGCCATCCTCAACGGCACCAATCAGTACAACATCCCCGCCCTCCCGGGCACCACCGGCGCTCAGAACTTCGTCGTGCCCGGTGACGACAACTGCATCCAGGACATCACCTGGACCAGCGCCACCAGCAGCCCACCGGCCACACAGATCGCACCTTTCGGTTCGAGCGCGGGCCGTAACAAGCTCAAGGCGATGCAAACCGCCGGTGCCGGTCAGACGGGCTGCATGGACGCCGCCCGCAGCTCGGCCCCGCCGCGCACCTCGCTCACCGGCGATGCCCTCACCTTCGAGTACTACGCCTTCGCGATGGACGCCGTGGCCTGGGGCAGCACCAGCCTCGCTGCGCCGGCCACCATGACCAAGGCACAGTTCAAGGACATCTACGCCTGCAACATCACCGACTGGAGCCAGCTCCCCGGTGGCGGTGCGGGTCCGATCCAGCGCTACATGGCGCAGAACGGTTCCGGCACCCAGGCGTTCTTCCTTGCCGATCTGCTCGACAGCGTGGCACCGGTGGCGTCCGCCCCGGGATGCCCCGCGGTCATCCAGATCGAGGAGAACCAGGCACAGACCGTGGCGACCGCTGACTACCAGTCGGCGATCTTCCCGTACTCGTCCGGTGTGTGGACCTTCCACGCCAACAACAAGATCAACCCCACCATCGATCGTCGCAACGGCGCTCGTATTGCCGGCTTCACCACGGCGGGGGCCAACGCCAACACCGTGGCATGGAACGGCCTCGACGGGGCTTACCAGCTCAACGTTGGCACCCTGGCCAGCACCCCGGTGAACGAGAACAACATCAAGCTCAACAACCCGACGCCGGACTACCCCGGCATCCGGTACGTGTTCAACGTGACCGACACCGCGAGCCCCAGCTACACCGTGGCCAACGGCGTGCTCGGCTTCACCAACGTGCCGGCCGGCGCCAAGAGCCCGATGTGCAGCGGCGCCAAGATCAGCCCGATCCTGAGCTTCGGTTTCGGACCGCTCAGCTCGTCGGGCAACCCCGGCGGCACCAGCAACCTCGCCGGTGCCACCTGCCGCAAGTACGTGCCGCTCTCGTAGCAGCCGAACCGCGAATCCCCAACTGGGTCCTTCCGTTCGACGAGCGGCCCGTGGTGGGGGAGTCGGGCAATGACTTCCCCACCACGGACTCTCGCTTCAGCCCCCAGTATCGCAGTCCGCACGCCACAACGTGCGGTCAGCGATCTGGGGCGCGGCGAGGCCGCACGACGTTCCAGACCTGGTAGTTCCCCGTCCCTTCTCCCTCACCCTTCGTTTTCACTCTCGCTTCAAAGGAGCACCCCTTGTACGCAACCCCCCTCGGTCGCCGCGGCAAAGCCGCAGCCGCCGTCAGCGTCGCCGCCGCCATGTGCGCCGCCATCGGCTTGCCGATGCTCGCCGGGTCGGCCAGCGCCGACACCGTTCCCATGCCCGTCAACGCCACGGCCACCGTTCCTGCCGGCCAAGGCATCGTGTCGGGCAACTCCATCAGCGGTTTGAAGGCCGGCAGCGTCATCACGATCAACGTCGATGCCTCCGCCGCTGCCAACGGTGGCGTGGGCTCGTCGATCTTCGGTTTCGATGCTCGCATCTGCAAGCCCGGCTCGGATCTGCAGTTCTCGGCCGACTTCAACCCCACCCAGACCGGCAACTGCGCCCTCAATCCGCTGGCGGTGGGTGCCCACAGCATCCGCACGATCGCCACGGCACCGCCGAACCTCGTCGCCACCCAGACCTTCACGGTCGCTCCCGGTGCCGATTCGTTCCTCGACGGTGGGGGCAACACCATCAACATCACGTGCACCGCTGCCACCAACGCCGCGCCCTGCGGGCTCTGGCTCCGTATGGCCGTGCCTGGTCAGTCGGCGTTCAAGCACTTCGACATCACGTTCGCCGGCCCGGCCTCCGCGCCCACCGGCGTCGCGGCCGTGTCGGGCGACACCACCACCAACCTGTCGTGGACCGCACCGAGCAACTCCGGTGATGCCCCGATCGACTACTACGTGGTGACCCCCTACATCGGCGGCGTGGCCCAGCCCACGATCCAGACGCCCACCAACGCCAACTCGTTCAACGTCACCGGCCTCACGAACTTCACGGCCTACACGTTCGATGTGGCGGCCCACAACACCTCGGGCTTCCTCGGCACGGCGTCAGCTCCGGCCGGTCCCGTCACCCCCACCCCGCCCGCTCCCGGTGGCGTGACCGCATCTGCGGCCAACGCCCAGGCCACGGTTGCGTGGTCGCCGGTTCCGGGTATCACTCCGGTGCGTTACCGGGTCACCCCTACCACCGGCGGCGTTCCCGGCGCCCCGGTTTTCACGGCCAACGGCAGCACTACCAACCTGCTGTTCACCGGCCTGCTCAACGGCTCGGCCTACACCTTCACGGTGGCGGCGGAGTATGCAGGCCCCGTGTTCGGTCCGGAGTCGGCTTCGTCACCGTCGGTCACCCCCAGCAACATCTTCGTGACCCAGACGATCATCGCCGCCCGTCCCCAGGGTGCGCTCACGCTCACCGAAGCGGGGAACACCGTCACCATGCCGGCCGCCGTCCTCAACGGCACGGGCACCTTCTACAACACCTCTGCGGCGTTGAACCAGGTGACCGTCACCGACACCCGTGACACCAACCCGGGCTGGAACATCAATGCCCAGGTCACCGACTTCACCTCGGGCCTCAACACCTTCAGCGGCACCAACCTCGGTTGGGTTCCGGTCGTCACCACGGCTGCTCCCGGCCAGACCGTCACCGCTGGCGGCGTCGTCGCACCCGGCACCAACCCTGGCCTCACCGCTACCACCCCGTTCGCCTCGGCGCCGGCTGGTGCGGGCCTCGGTGTGTCGACCCTCGATGCCACCCTCAACCTTCAGATCCCCGTGGCTGCCCTCGCCGGCACCTACACCGCCACGATGACCATCACGGCGATCTGATTTCCGCAGTTCGTAGTACCCGCAGTTCGTAGTACCCGCAGTACCAGCAGTACCAGCAGTACCAGCAGTACGAGCGAATCCATCCGGGGGGAGGCGACCACCAGTCGCCTCCCCCTACGTGGGTGTCCGCAAGGCCATGCCCGCCCGTAGTCCGCCCTGACCATCCCGCCATGCAGCGTCCTCGTCCTCGCCTCCCGAAAGCAAGGGGGCCTTCGGACTGCGTCCTTGCCTGTCGAGCGTCAGAACGGCCTCGGTCTGGGCGGGCCTCCCGGACCCCCACGATCGCTCGTCCGTCCCACCCGAAGAGAGCACGTGACCTCCACTCTGCGCCAACGCCCGCCCCCCGCCCCCATCCGCCGGGTCGTCACGGTCCTTGTTGTCCTCGCCGCACTGTCGTGCGGCTTTGTGGGTCCCGCGCTCGCTCAGGGTGTTCCACCGGCACTGACGCCGCCGGGCGAGCCGGGGCGCAACTCGTGGGCGCTCACCCCGACGGGCACGAATCCCAACGAACCGGGCTCCCGCCCGAATCTGTCGTACGAGGTGCCGCCCGGTCAGGTGGTCGACGATTCGGTCACCGTCTGGAACAACAGCGATCACCAAATGAGTTTCCGGGTGTACGCCACCGATGCCTTCACCACGCCCACGGGGGGATTCGACCTGCTCACGGGAGCGCAGAAGCCCATCGATGTGGGCGCATGGGTCACGGTCGACAATCCGGCGTTCACCCTTCCGGCCAACAGCAGAACCGAGCTCAAGCTCCGATTGTCGGTCCCGGCCGATGCAGCACCGGGCGACCACGCTGCCGGAGTCGTGGCATCGGTGACCAGCGGCGCCACTGATGATGATGGGAACCAGGTGACGGTGGATCGCCGAGTGGGCACCCGTATGTACGTGCGGGTGCAAGGCCCGATCTCCCCCGTGCTCGCCGTCGATGCGGTGAACGTGGCCTATCGGGGTACCGCCAACCCCCTCGGCAGTGGCTCGTTCGATGTGTCGTACACGGTGCGGAACACGGGAAACATCCGTCTGTCGGCTCGTCAAAGAATCGCCACGAGCGGGCTTTTCGGCGTGGGCGCAGAGTCGCGTTCCCCGGCCGACCTTCCGGAACTGTTGCCGGGCGCGGTGGTGACCCTGACGGAGACGTTCGACGGCGTGCGGCCATGGGTCCGACTCTCGGGCGATGTCACGATCGAGCCGTACTCGGCCACGGCCACCCTGGATCCGCCTCCCGAAGCCAGCACCCGGTCGGCTGGCGCCTGGGCGGTCCCGTGGACACTTGTGGCCCTCCTGGTCCTGCTGGTTGCGGGGCTCCGGTTCGTGCGTCGTCGTCGGATCGGCGCGGATGAACCGGGTGCCTCCACCCGCGCAACGCGTCACGGAGGCGATGGGGGCGAAGACGGTGATGACGAAGGGTCGGTGGACGATCGCGACGATCCGGCGGAAACGCCCGTTGCATCCCGACGAGGGGGACGGTCCACCGTCCCGGCTGGGCTCGCCACCCTCGTGTTGTTGGCGTCGGTCGTCGCCACAACCGGCATCATCGGAACATCGGAGGCGGTGGCGCAGGCTTCCCCTGCGCTGTCGGTATCGCCGATGGGAATGCGGCAAGGCGACCCGATCACCGTACGGCTCTCGGCCTTTCAGCCGGGCACGTTGACGGTGGCGGTGTGCGGGAACGGTGCCCGCAATGGCTCCACCGACTGCGACCTCACCGGAGCGCAGGGTGTGAGCGTCGGCGCGTCGGCGCTCGCCCATGTTTCGTTGAAAGCAACGCCCCCTATCGGTTGTCCGTGTGTGGTCCGAGCCTGGGGCGCCTCCGGCACCGTCCCGGTCACGATGCCGATCGAGGTCTCCGACCTCACGGTTCCTCCCGCACCGACCGGCGAGATCGTGCCAACGACGGTCGTCGGACGGGCGGAGGATGTGGTGGTGGAGGCTCGGCTCACCGATGCCGGACATGCGGGGCCAGGATTCGGGTTGGCCGAAGACCGCTCGCTCGTTCTGACTCTGCGCAACACCGGCACGTCCACGATCGACGGTTTGTCGTCTACTTTAGCGGTCGGGCGTGATGCCGATTCGGGTCGCCCGATCACTGCGCCGCCATTCACCCCGCTGGCGGCGGGAGAGGAGCGGACCTACGCCATCCCTGTGGTGCTCGATGCGCCTGTCGCTGGCACCTACACGGTGTTCGGCCGGATCCACGGTCTCGATCGGCCGGTGCCGTTCGCGGTGTCGAAGAGCACCCACCCATGGGGGCTGTACCTGCTCGCCGTTGTCGTGGTGGTTGGTCTGATCGCCTTCCGCACCCGCCGGTTTCTTCGGGCGCGACCGACGTCCTCGTCATCGGAGAATGACCCGGTCGACCATGACCCGACTGACCATGACCCGGTCGACTCGGACGCTTTTGACGCGGACCTCCTTGATCTTCTCTGCGACCCACCCCAGGTTGGCCCCGCACCTCACCTCATCGGAGCTCGTTCGTGAAACGCCTTGCCCAGAACCGGCCCGCGCTCGTCGCCGCCATCGTTGCCATCGTGGCGCTCGTGGGCGGGATCGCCATCTTCTCGTCTCGTGCGCCCACCACGGCCTCGGGCGTGGATATCGCCGCGCCGTCTACGCCGCCGACCCTCCGAACGGGCACCACGATGGCGGAATCGGCTTCCACCGCGATCGGCGCCAGGGGAGGCACGACGGCCACCGACGTCCCTGTCTCTCCGGTCACACCGCCCTCGGCGCTCGCCCCCAACCCGCCGATCACCCCGCCAGGGCCCACCGTGGTGGTGCCTCCGGGTGACACCCCCATCACCGTTCCCGCCCAGGTGAATGTGTCGGGCAACAACGGTGCTCGCGACGGCACACCGGTGGTGGTGCGCGTGCAGGCCGATGCGGGTTCGAAGCTCTACGGCATCGAAGCCCGGCTGTGTCGAGCGGGTGCCACCTTCACCTTCGACGCCGACTTTCTCCCCACGGCCACCGGCAACTGCATCGCACGGCCGTTGTCGTCCGGTTCCGACGCAAAGGTGGAGGTACCCGTCCCCGCCCCGAACCAGAGCGGGGAGCTCACGTTCCGGGTTGGGGTGGGTACCGATGCCTTCAACGATCGAGAAGGCGCGCTGGTGAACATCACCTGCGGCCCAGGGAACCCCTGCCAGGTGGTGGTGAAGGTGCAGTATCCGAACGGTTTCGGTTTCAAGACCTACCCCGTCACCTACGGCTGAGCGGGTGAAGTGGTGATCGAGTGTTGTCAGCGGCGACCGAGTGTGATGGGTTCGGCCGCCGCAGCCGGTGCGCAGCAGACGGTGGTGCCGTCCGCAGGGTCGACGTCGCCTTGCAGCAACTCGCTGTCGCCCGTCTTCACGTACCACTCCCATCGGGCACCGTCGGGATCGGCCACCCACGTCTCTACCTTGGTGGCGTAACAGCAGATGGTGTCGTCGATGCCGGTGGTCTCGAGCCCCGTGCCGGACAGTCGCGCCTCGGCCGCTTCCACCTCGGCCGCAGACTCGGTCTCCACCCCGAGGTGGTTGATCGTGCCACCTTCGCCGCTGCCGGTCGGCACCTCGAACAGCACGAGCTTGAGTGGCGGGTCGGCGATGGCGAAGTTGGCGTAACCCGGCTTGCGTTTGGCCGGCTCGGCGCCGAAAAGCTTGGTGTAGAAGTCGACAGCAGTGTCGATGTTGGTCACGTTGAGGGCGAGTTGGAGTCGGGACACGAGTTCCTCCTGGTACGGTTGTATCGACACTTGTCGATGTGTGTGTCACTCTAGCAATAGATCGATGGTTGTCAATACGTTGATGCGAATTTCCTCTGCGTTGTTTGGAGTGCACCATGAAGATCGAGCTCAAGGACACCTGTTGCCAACCCGTCACCGCGGGCGTGCTCACCGAAGGATCGGCCGAGGAACTGGCCGCCCTCTTCAAAGTGCTGGCCGACCCGGCGCGGCTCCGACTCCTGTCGTTGGTGGCGTCGGCCGCAGGTGGTGAGGCGTGCGCCTGCGATCTGGTGGAACCTGTCGGAAAGTCACAACCCACGGTGTCGCATCACCTCGCCGCACTGGTGGAGGCCGGGCTTCTCACCCGGGAGAAGCGGGGCAAGTGGGCGTGGTATCGCCTCGTGCCCGAGCGGCTGGAGCTGCTGCGTGCGGTCCTAGCGACTTGACCTGAAGAACTCTTTGCGTTTGGTCAGGGTTTTGGTCAGGGCTTTGGCCGTCCGGTCGCGGGGTCCCAACCGACTGCCTCCACCAGCTTGATCCCCGGTTTCATCGGGTCGAGCCGGAAGCTGGCCACGACCTCGGTCGCGGCGTTGGGTTCGCGGATCGAGGCGGGACTCCGGTACTCCACGTCGGCCCCGTCGGATCGGAACCGGAACAGGCCATAACCATGACGATCGCCATCGAAGTAGCGAGCATGAGGGTTGGCAGGACCGAAGGCGCCGAGCAGCGTCTTGGTCTGCGGCCCGGCCGTACCGCCTCCGATTCGTTCGTCGGCGTTCGAGCTCGAGATCCCGCCACAGAGGAAGTCGGTCATGATCGCGGGCGAGTTCGGATCATCGATGTTCCTCGGCACCTCCGCCGCCCAGAACCAGTGCATATCCCCGCTGACCGCCACGGTGCCGGTGCGGCCGAGGCGAGCGACCTCATCAAGCAGGCGCAGGCGTTCGGCCTGATACCCATCCCACTGGTCGAGGTTGACGTAGGTGCCGTCATTGAGCGCCTTGGATCCGTCGCCGGCTCGAATTCGTAGGGGCGAGAACTGCTTGGTGCTCCCGATCACCTGCCAGACCGCCTTGGTGTCGGCGAGGCCGTCGAACAACCAGCGTCGTTGCTGGTCGCCGAGGTAGGTGACGTCGGGATCCATCATGTCGAGATCACCGTCGGTGTTCCCACTGCCGCGTTTGCCCGGGGTGGCGAATCGCTGGAGGTCGAGCATCCACACGTCGAGCAACCGTCCCCACGTAAACCTGCGGTGCGTGCCGAGGGGATCGTTGGGATCGGTCCGAACCGGCATCTTCTCGAAGAACGCCTGATGGGCGCCGGGGTACATCGAGTCATCTGCGAGGGGGGCCCCGTCGTGATTGTCGGGAACGGCGATCAACGGACTACGGGCATGCATGGCTTGGAGGTTCACGTCGGAGCGATAGTGCTCGTACTTGCCGCGGAAGTCGTCGAGTGACGTGGCGTCCTGAATCGGATCGTCGCGCCCCGGTACGGTCACGCCGTCGGCTGCTCCGGTGTTGTACACGTAGTCGCCGAGGCAGAGCACGAGGTCCGGCGCCTGCGCGGCCATGTCGGCGTGGGCCGTGAAGTAGCCGTGGGTCCATCGCTGACAACTGAACACGGCGACCGTGAGCTCGTCGACGTTGTCGTCGGGCTGGGGAGCGGTGCGGGTGAGGCCGATCGGACTCACCTGCTCGCCGATACGGAAGCGGTATGCGTACGCCGTGTTCGGCGCGAGACCGTCGATCATGAACTTCGTGGATCCTTTGACCGCAGGGTCGGGAGTGCGTGTGGCGGCGGCATCGATCGCCGTGAACGAAGCGTCTCTGGCCAGCTCGGCCGTGATCGCCGCACCCGATGCGAGCAGCGCGGCGGACGGCCGAGTCCAGAGCACCACGCCGGAGGGGAGCGGATCCCCGCTCAAGATCCCTTCGGGAAAGTGGGCGGAGGGCGCGTACGCCGGCAGATCCGCTGCCTGCAGCCCAGGCCTGGCAGGGGACGTGGGGCCACCCGTCTTGGAGGACCCGCCCGTGGCGGGATTTCCCGTCGGTTGAGGCGCCGTGGTCGTGGCGTTCGGGGCTGCGCAGGCGGTCAACGATCCCGCCAGGCCCCATCGCAACACCTCGCGGCGGGTTCGCTTGTTGTTCACGTTCGATGCTCCTTGCCGTTGCCCCGAGTGCCCGAACGTCGTTGTACTCCGCCCGGATGGACGCACGGCAGGGCCTACATGGCCAGTGGGTGAACAACGGCGTCAAAGAACCACGTTGCGATGTTCACCCACCGTTGTGGCGCCGTTCGTGTTGGAGTCAGTCGCTGCTCATACGCGCCGGGCACGCTGACGACCGTCTTGGTGGGGAATCGCCAGGGCATGCCGCCGATCGGATTCAGGAGACCTTCCCGATGTTCACCCCTACCGCCCGACGACCCTTCGGAGTACTTGCCGGGTTGATCGCCATTGTCACCACGGTCCTTGCGTCCATGGTGAGTCTCACCACGATGGCGGCTGCCGAGCAGACGTCGTTCCCGGTGACGATCAGCGCCACGCCCACCACCGGTGTGGTGGACGGCACGGTCATCAACATCAACGTCGATGCCCAGAGCCCACCAAATGAACTCCCCAGCCAGATCTTCGGCGTGGAGGCTCGGCTCTGCAAGGCCTCCTCCGTCATCGACTTCTCGGCCGACTTCAACCCCACCCAGACCGGCAACTGCATCCTGAATGCGCTTTCGGTCAACTCCGACGCCAAGACCCAGGTGGTCACGGCCCCGCCGAACGCCACGGCGGCCCTGCAGTTCCGTGCCGGCGTGGGCTCCGACACCTATGAGTCGCAGTTCAACGGCACGATCAACATCTCCTGCGGTCCCGCCGACCCGTGCAAGCTGGTGCTGAAGTTGCAGGTGCCGGGCGCCACGATGTTCAAGAGCTTCCCGCTCACCTATGCGGGCGGCGCCACGGCGCCGGGCGCGCCCACCGGTGCCACGGCCTCGGCCGGCAACGCCTCGGCCACGGTCACCTGGACCGCGCCGGCATCCAACGGCGGAGCGGCGATCACCGGCTACACCGTCACCTCCATTCCTGGCGGCCAGACCTGCGTGTGGACCGCCGGCCCGCTCACCTGCAACGTCGCTGGCCTCACCAACGGCACCCCGCATACCTTCACCGTCACGGCAACGAACTCCGTTGGTACCAGCGTTCCGTCGGCACCGTCGAATTCGGTCACCCCATCGGCGCCCCCGGCGACCGGCGACCTCTTTCATGCCCTCACGCCCGCTCGGATCGTCGACTCCCGTCCAGCCCCCGAGACGGTTGGACCCTTCGCCACCCCGTGGACGGCGGGCCTCAGTCGTGACGTGCCGGTCACCGGAGTGGGCGGCGTGCCCGTCGGCGCTGATGCGGTGGTCCTCAACGTCACCGTCACCGGCACCACCGCCGGCTCGTTCCTCACCCTCTGGCCGAAAGGGGCCACCAAACCCACGGCATCCAACCTCAACTGGAGCGCCGGACAGACGATCCCCAACGCCGTCACGGTCAAGCTCGGCACCGGAGGTCAGATCTCGGTGTTCAACAACTCCGGCAACGTGAACGTGATCATCGATGTGGTGGGCTACTACGCAACGGCCGCCGGAGCCGGAGCCACGCTTGCCGTCGATGGCGACGGATTCACCTCACTGGCCCCTACCCGTATCCTCGACTCCCGTCCCGCCCCCGAAACGGTTGGGCCGTTCCCCACCCCTTGGGGCCCAGGCGTCACCCGCGATGTGGCGGTGACCGGCGGCACGACCGGCGTCCCCACCACGGCCTCGGCGGTCGTCCTCAACACCACGGTCACCGGCACCACCGCCGAGTCGTTCCTCACCGTGTGGCCGAAGGGCGCCACCAAGCCCACGGCGTCGAGCCTCAACTGGGTCGCCAACCAGACCATCCCCAATGCGGTGACGGTGAAGGTCGGCACCGCCGGCAGCATCTCGGTGTTCAACAACTCCGGCAATGTGAATGTGATCATGGACGTGGTCGGCTACTTCGAGAACGGCACCGGCGACATGTTCCATCCGCTCACCCCGGCTCGCATCCAAGACTCACGTCCGGCTCCGGAGACTGTCGGCGCCTACGCCACCCCGTGGACGGCCGGCACCAACCGCACCGTGGCCGTCACCGGCATCGGTGGGGTCCCCGTCGGCGCGACGGCGATTCTCACCAACGTGACCGTCACCTCCACGTCGGCCGAGTCGTTCCTCACGGTGTACCCCACGGGCCAGACCAAGCCCACGGCGTCGAGCTTGAACTGGAAGACCGGCGTCACGGTGGCCAACGCTGTCACGGCCAAGGTGGGCACCGGTGGATCGATCTCGATGTTCAACAACTCCGGTTCCGTGAACGTGATCGCTGACGTCGCCGGTTGGTACGGCGCTTGACCATGACCACCGCGTTCCGGGGATCGCCCCGGCGTCGGGCCTTGGCCGTCGTCGTTCTTGGGCTCCTGCTCGCCGCAGTGCTGGCGGGAACCGGAGCGCTCGACGGCGGCGCCCGGGTGGCCAGTGCGTCGCCTTCTGAACGACCGGATCGGCGTGCCGTGCTCTCGCAAGGGGGCGTCACGGTGAAGGCGGACCCCACCACGCTGCTCACCGACGGGCAATCGGTGGCGATGAACGTGAAGACCACGGCCGACGTACCCGTCTACAGCGCCGAGGCCCGCGTGTGCCGAGCCGGCGTCACCTACCAGGTGAGTAACGAAGCCCGCCCAAACGACGACTTCAAGGCCAACGGCGCCAACTGCCCACTCAATGCCGTGTCGTCGTCCGGGGATGCCGTGGCGGTGGACAACTCCATGTTCACGTTCGCCCCGACGCCGGAAGGTGAGACCTTTGCGTTGCGAGTCGGGCTCGGGGTGGTCGCATGGAAGGATGGCGTCGAAGATCGCCTGCTCACCTGCGATGCCACGAACGCATGCTCCCTCGTCGTGCAATTGCTCATGGGCGCGGGCGTCCCGTCGTGGACCCCCTTCGTGTTCCCGCTCACGTACCAACTGAACGATCCGATCGCGGCGTGTGGCGGTGTGGCCCCGTCGGTGCTCGCCACGGGTGGCTCGGATCGCATGGCCGATGCTTGGGTGCAGTGGACCCTCGGCTCTTGTCGGCGGGCCGGCTCATCGGGCGCTCCCAGCCGGGCCTCGTTCACCGGGGAGGGATTGGCCACGTCGTCGTTTGCCGCGGGTGGCATCGACCTTGCCTACACGGCCGCGGGCTACGACGACACCGTTGGGCTCGTGCCGGCCGACATCATCCCGCCGGCGGATCGTCGGGCGATGACGCCGGTACCGGTGGCCGTCAACGCCACCGTGCTGGCTCTGGCCAACGGCATCCCGGGCAACAACGGAAAGAAGGTGCCGTATCGCGACGTGAAGCTCACGCTCCAGGAAGCGGCGGCGCTTCTCGGGGGCGGCACCTACGGCATCGAGCCGTATCTCGACACCATCCTGGCCAGGAACCCGGAACTGAAGAAGGCCGGCATGTTCCAAACCGGCACGCAGTTCCAGGTGGGCGCGGCGTCGACCGAAGATGCCACCACCTGGTTCCAAACCCACCATGTCGATGCCCTGCGTCCAAATGACTGGAAGGTCCCCAGCCTTCCGGGCGTGTTCGGTGCCGAGGCGGGAAGGGCCCGAGGTTCGGACGTCGACTACGCCACGGCCGTCCCGTCCTACCAAAGTTCGCTCAGCCTCTACACCGGACGCCCCGCGCTGCAGCGCAACGTCACCGGACTGGCCGAGTTCGGTGGCGTCTGGGTGTTCACCGACCTGGTGACCGCCCGCTCGCTCGGCATGACCCCCGTCCAGCTCGAGAACGTCGCCGGTGCGTTCGTGGCCCCCACTCCCGAGAACATGGTGGCAGCCGTCACCAAGATGCGGCCGGGTGCCGACGGTATGCTCCTGCCCGACCCCAACGCGGTGGCCGCCGCCGGCGAGGTGCAGCCCTACCCGCTCACCCACGTGGAGTACGCACTGGCCCCCACCGAACCGCTGGTCGACGAGACCTGCCAGCCGCGAACCGGCTCGCAGGCGTTGCTGGCCGACTGGCTTGGTTACATCACCGGCGCCGGCCAGCAGTTGCTCCCCGCGGGGTTCGAACCTCTGACGCCGTCGCTGGCCGTGCAGGCCAACGCCAACCGAGCCAAAGTGGGCGCCAGCCCCCTCACCGGCGAGTGCGCCGAGCAACCTACCGACCCCGAGCCGGAGACGGCCCTCCCGCCGGAGGTCCCCGACATTCGAGGCACCGATGATGCGGTCGATCTCTCCGGGTTCGGCGACGACACCGACCTCAGCAGCTCAGCTGATCTCGGCGCCGATGGCTCCGGGGACGGGACCGACGCGGGAGCGACTGGGGCCGATACTTCCGCAGGGTCGGCCGATGTCGACGGTGGAGCCCCGCCCCCCGGCGACACCGTGGGCACCACGGCACCATCGGACGGTGCCGCGATCCAGTTGGCGGCGAGCGGCGTAACCTTGCCGGACTACGCCGGAGGGGGCACAGGCGGCAACCTCGGCGCAGCGGTGGCTTTGGTGGCGTTGGCCGCCCTCCTGTCCATGGCGGCTTTCGCCACGGCCGGGCGGCGCGTGCCGGAGGCGGCATGACCGACGTGGTGGACATACGCGAGACCCGCCGTGAGGCGGCCCAGCGAGCGGTGCAGGAGGAGACGAGCAACACGTTCGCGACGGAGCAGACCGGCGCCCGCCCTGGTCCTGCCGCGAACGACCCCGGGCATGGCGCTGCGAAGGTTCGATCCATGCCGCGCCCGACTCGCATTGCCCGGATCTGGGTCGGTGTGTTCCTCGCCGGTCTGGTGCTCGTGCTCTACGGGCTCGAGCCGGGCTTTCAACAACGCCACCAACGTCTCCTGTTCGATCGGTATCAGAGCGACATCCACCAGGCCACCAACGAGGCACAGGGCCTCCCCGGGCTGGTGCCTCCCACCAAGGCGACCGCGTTCGGTGCCCCGGTGGCCATTCTCGAGGTGCCGCGGCTGCGGCTACAGCAGGTGGTGGTGGAAGGGGCGCTGCCGAGCAACACCTCCACCGGCCCGGGGCACGTGAGCGGAACGGCAGGCCCAGGTCAGCCCGGAAACTCGGTGGTGGTTGGCCGGCGAGCGATGTTCGGGAGCCCGTTCAATCTCGTCGACCAGCTGCAAAAGGGCGATGAGATCTTGGTGAGCACGGTGCAAGGCCAATCCGTGTACCGGGTCGACACGGTCCGGCAACAGACGTTGGAGCTACCCAAAGACGCGTCGGCGGTGGGCGACGCCGACAACTCCGCCTTGGTCGACGAGTTCGCCGAGGTGTCCGACGAGGTCGCCGCCGATCCCACCGCCGCCAACCCGGTCGCCGTCGACACGCTCTACGGGCCGACGCCAGACGATCGCATCACGCTCGTCACCTCGGCATCGGGCAGCCCGTTCAACGGTGCCGACGCCGTCGTGGTGGTAGGAAAACTGTCAGGTGCGGGATTCACGCCTACGCCGCAGAACGGTCGGCTGGACTCGGCGACAGGACTCCAAGGCGATGCGGCATCGTGGCCGTCCTTGCTGCTCGTGCTCCTTGGGGCCGGCGCCGCCGTCGTTGCCGCGGTCGTGCTCTACCGCCGTCTTCGCGGCCCGGCTGCCTACCTCGTCACTGCGGCCCCATTGCTGGTGGCGACCGTGCTGGTGGCCGAGGCGGTCAGCCGGCTTCTTCCGGCGTGGGCATAGGGCGCGTCTGCCGACAGGGGCAGCGGGTCGCCACCGTTGGTGGTCGGGCGGTGGCAATAGGGTTCGCAAGAGGTTGGCGCCAGTTGGTGTCGGGCGAAGTCCTATGCGTGGAGCTACTAAGTTGCAGGCATGACGAAGTTCGTGATGCTTTCCATCCTTGGCCCCGATGGATCGGCCACGCTCCGCGACAATCCGGTGCGGATCAAAGAAGTCAATGCCGAGGTGGAGGCGATGGGCGGCACCGTGCTCCAGCAGTACGTGCTTCTCGGCCAGTGGGATTTTCTCACGATCATCGATGCGCCCGATGAGCTCACCATGGCGCGCATCGCCACGGTCCTGGCCAGTCGGGGCACCGTGAAGACCCGCACCCTCACCGCAATCGATGTCGACGACTTCATCGCGTATATCGCCGAAAAGGGCGACTGACCCACCGTCTGGTGGCTTCAGTCAGTACCACCAGTTGTTGCGGCGGCGTTCCTTCCGGACATCGTCAGGGGGAAAGAATCCGGGCAGCGCCTCGCCATCGGAGACGCGCACGAGCCGGTACCCCTGTTCGGAGAGGCGAAGAACCTCGAACCCGGCGGTCCACCGTCGGTCGAACGAGGAGCGAACCTCCACCTCCGTACCCGGTTCGAGTTGGCCCACGCCGCGGCTTGGCGTGGCGGTTTCCCCAACCCGCAGATCGGCGAGGGTGAGCTGGTTGACGGGTGCGTGGATGTCGGTGACGCTCATGGAGCTGTCCTCCGTGGCCGGATTGCCTAGGGGCAGTGTGTCAGAACCCATCGGCGAAGGGGAAGGCTCACTTGGAGGATTGTGGGGGAGTTCTTCCACGGTTCACACAGTCGTCGCAGCGCAGTAGCACGTGCGTCGGCCCGGCAGCCTGCCTGCATGTCGGACCCGCATCGATGAGCATAGGGAGCGCGCCAACCCCGCGTCGTTTCCTGAGGGGTCGTCAGCTGCGACGTGGTGATAGGTGCGCCGTTCAGCGAGGTCCTACAGTGACCCCAAGCCGTCAACTGCTGTCCATTAGGGGGACATCGTGCAACCTCGCGCAAGCCAGGAACCGACTCGTTATGCCACCAATCATGCCCCGCCCGTTCGGGTGATCGCGGTGGCGCTGTTGCCGCTTCTCGCCCTTTTTGCTGTGGCCTGCGGCGGGGGGTCCAAAGAAGACGCCGCCAAGCCCGATGCCGGACTGGAGAAGAGCGCGGGAGGTGGTAGCACAGCCAATATCACGATCGCTCCCAAGGCCGATCCGAAACCCGGCGGCACCTTGGTGTACGGGCTCGAAGCCGAGACCGATTCCATGCTCCCCACCCAAGCTCGATTCGCCGTGTCCGGATTGATGTATGCCAACGCGGTTTTCGACCCCGTCGCCGCCTACGACAAGGACGGCGAGCCGCAGCCCTACCTCGCCGAAAAGTGGAGTCATAGCGACGATTACCGCACGTGGTCGATCACGTTCCGTTCGGGTATCTCGTTCCACAACGGCGAGAAGCTCGACGCCGAGGCGGGCATCATGTTCATCAATGCCATCAAGGATTCGTCGCTCACCGGGCCGGCGGCCCGACCGATCGAATCGGTGGTCAAGACCGGTGAGCTCAGCGCCGACGTGAAGATGAACGTGCCCTGGGTGTCCTTCCCCCACCTCATGACCGGTCAAGGCGGCATGCTCCCGGCCCCCGCGCAGCTCAAGGCGTTCACTTCCACCGATGAGAACACCCGTAAGGATGCGGCGCGCAAGCCGATCGGCACCGGGCCGTTCGTGTTCAAGGAATGGATCCCCGACAGGGAGTTCGTGGCGGTGAAGAACAAGAGCTACTGGCGTAAGGACCTCAAGGGCAACGCATTGCCCTATCTCGACGAGGTGCAGTTCAAGCCGCTCACGGATCCGGATTCTCGGGTGAGGTCGCTTCAATCCGGCACGGTGAACATGATCCACGACTCTCGCGGCCGCACCGTGAAGAAGCTCAAGGATCTGGCCGCCGCCGGCGAGCTGCAGTTCGTGTTGGGCGGCGGTGAGGACGAAGAGTCGTTCATCATGCTCAACACCCAGAAGCCGCCGCTCGACGACCTCCGCGTACGTCAAGCGTTGGCTTACGCCACGGATTTGGCCGAGTACTTCGCCGTCACCGAGGAAGACCCGACCCTGCAAGCCGACAGTCCCTTCAACCAGGACAGTCCCTGGTACACCGAGACCGGCTATCCCACCTACGACCCGGCCAAGGCCAAGGAACTGGTGGCGGCCTGGCAGAAAGACCACCCTGGCGAGCAACTCGAGTTCGATCTCGGGGCTACCGTCGGCTCCACCGACAACGATGCCATCATCCAGATGCTGAAGAGTCAGTGGGACAAGGTGGGCATCACCGCCACCGTGCGACAGTCGGAGCAGGTGGTCTTCATCCTCGGCAGCGTCACCGGCAAGTTCGAGGCCAGTCTGTGGCGTCAGTTCTCCGCCATCGACCCCGACTCCGACTTCCACTTCTGGACCGGCAAGAACGCGCTGTCTCCGGACAAGGACGGCATGCTTCGCCTCAACTTCGCCAACAACGTGGACCCAGAGCTCGACAAGGCGCTCGACGAAGGCCGATCGAACCCCGACCCCGCAGTTCGCAAGTCGTCGTACTCGACCGTGGGCAAGCGGTTCGCCGAGAGCGTTCCCTACCTGTGGTTGCAACACGTTCGGTGGTCGATCGCCGCCGACAAGACCGTACGGGGAATGCTCAACGGTCCGCTGCCCGATGGCAAGGAATCGCTTCCGGTGCAGGCTGGTGTGCATCGACTCACCTCCACCTGGCTGGAGCGCTGAGCCCGGCGTTCGCCCGCCGTCACTCGGCCTACCCATGACCTGGTCTGGCGTCATCCACCTGCCCGAATCCGGCGCACAATCCCCATGACCCAGCCAGCCGTGCGCCTCACGGAATGGGCTGGTCCTGGCGGCGCCTCCGCCGCATGGCCGAGCGCGCTCGTCGAGGGCTTGGCCTCTGGCCTGGCTCGCCATCGCCCCCCGGGGGTCGACATCGTCGTGGGGCTTTCGCCGGTGGACGACGCCGCCGTGGTCCGGTTGCCCGACGAAGTCGCCAGCCTGCTCGGAGTTGGCCTGGTGTCGACCATCGACGGGTTCCCCCCGATGGTCGACGATCCGCACGACTACGGCGCCATCGTCACTGCGCACGCCTGCGGGAATGTGTTGGCCATGGGCGCGCGCGTGCTGGCCGGACAAGCGATCGTTGCGTTCCCGGTCGAGCTCGGTGCCGAGGTGGTTGCCGCCGTGTGTGAAGGCGTGGCCGACACGCTCTTCGCCGCTGGTGGCGCGCTCGTCGGTGGGCACACCGTTCGATCCGGTGAGCCGATCTTGGGGGTAGCCGTGCAGGGGATCGTGGCGGCGGGCGAAGCGAGGACACGCGACGGCGCCCAGCCGGGCGACGTGCTCGTGATCAGCAAACGTGTCGGTACGGGCTTGGTGCTGGCGGGGGGCACCCCCGACGATCGTCGTCGAGCGGTCGCCTCGATGTGCACGGTGAGCCGAGCTGCGGCGCAGTCACTGGCCCGTTGGGGCGACCGGGTGCACGCGCTCACCGACGTGGGCTCGTCGAGCCTGGTCGGCGCGGCATGGTCGTTGGCCCGTGGTTCGGGCTACCGGGTGGCGATCGATCTCGAGATGGTCCCTGCCTACCGGGGCGCCCTTGCCGCGGCTGAGGCCGGTAGTCGCGCGGTGGGTGCGGACGGCAACGCCGAGTTCCTCGCCCCCCACGTCACCTTCGAGCGACCAGACCTGCCCGCGGCCGCTGCGGCTGCGGCTGGCACCGGCACCAGGGAGCCGGCGCCAGGTTCGAACGCGGCGTTCTCGGAGGTGGCGCATGAAGCGCTCGTGTTCGATCCCCAGACCGCCGGCGGCCTTCTCGCCGCGCTGGATCCGCAGTTGGCCTCAGCGGCGGTGGATGCCGGGTTCGTGGTGATCGGTGAGGTCGGCTCCGCCCTTCCCGGGGTCACCCTCCTGTCGAGCCTGTCGCCCACTCCTCCACGGGGATACCAACACTGGTGACGCTAGGGGCTGTTCCGAGCGTCTTGGCGCGACGCGGCGTCGTTCGTTTGCGCGGACGGGGTTTCGACGGGAGCGCCAAGCCAGCGGGGTCGTTGGTTGCGCCCGCCGATCGCAAGCACCGATCCGGCGGAACCGATCGAGAGCACCGAGCCGGCGGATCCGATGGACAGGACCGAGCCAACGGACCCGATGCTGGCGATGCTTCCGGCGCCACCGACGCTGAGAATCGAGCCGAACGACCACAGGCTCCAGGCTGAGAGCACCGATTGATGGGATCGGATCGAGGCCACGCTGAGTCGTGATTCAGTGGACCACCACGAGAACCCGTTGCTTCTAGCCGTGTCCCAATGGTTGGTGACGCCGGCCCTGAGGCGGGATCGGGCACGGGCCTGGCGGTGGCCCCGTCGGCCTCGGCCTGTTGCAACCGATGCTGTTCGCGCCGCGACCCGATAGCCGGTGCGGGCCATCCAGCGGGCAGTGGCGGCGCCGAGGTCGACCGTGGCATCGAAGGCTTGGAGGCTGAGCGGCGTGGCTGGAGCCGGCGGCCGCTCGTGAGCCACGACGTCGGCCAGCGTGGTTGGGGCGAAGCTCAGGTCCTCCATCCGCTCAACCTACCGCCATTGCCTCCCACCATCCCCGAACTGTCACCTTTCCTCTACAGGAGGGACCGAAAGGATGCCGGGTCGAGCCGCTACCGTCCTGGGGGATGGCTTCTCCTGCTCGATCCGCTCGTCGGTTGCGACCGGCGCTGGCCAAGGCGGCGCCGGGCCGGATCAACGAGCGCGGGTTTTGGGACGAGGGACTCGACGTCGTGGTGGGCGTCGACGAGGTGGGGCGTGGTGCTTGGGCCGGTCCGTTGATGGTGGGGGCCGCCGTCATCCCTCGCGACCGCAAGATCGTGGGCGTACGGGATTCGAAGATGCTCACCGAGGTGGAACGGGAGCGCCTGTTCCCGAAGTTGGCGGCCTGGTGCGAGGTGTGGGCGGTGGGCGCTGCGTCGCAACAAGAGTGCGACGAGCTCGGCATGTCGGCTGCGCAGAAGTTGGCCGCGGCGCGGGCGATCGAGGGGCTCGCCGTCACGCCGGATCGGGTGTTGATCGACGGCAACTGGGATTTCGTGGGGGGAGGCAACACCACCATGATCATCAAGGGCGACGCCACCTGTCTGTCGATCGCCGCCGCGTCGGTGCTGGCGAAGGTCACCCGCGATCGGATCATGCGGAAGGAAGCCGAGCACTTCCCGGCCTTTGCCTTCGACCAGAACAAGGGGTACCCCTGCCCGCGCCACAAGACCGCCCTCAACGGCTACGGGCCCACATCGATCCACCGTCGGTCGTGGGTGTTCATGGAGCACATGATCTGGACCGGTTATCCCCGGGTGATCCCTGCCCACCTGGTCGACCCCCAGCTCTCGTTGTTCGATTGAGGACTGCCCCGCCCGCCGCCTCCTCCTCCCGCACGGGGATCTCGATGACACGGTCGTGCGCCCTGCTGCTGAGGCAGACTTCACCAATGGGGCCTGAGCATCCGGCGGCGCACGCGGTCGGCCATCCACACAAGCTTGCGGTCGTGATGGGGCGCTCGGGCGAGTCGCTCACCTACGCCGAGTTGGATGCGGCATCGAACCGGGTGGCCCACCTGCTCCGGGCCAATGGGTTGGCGGTGGGTGACCACGTGGCGGTGCTGCTCACCAATGGTCTGCCGTGGTTCGAGATCGTGTGGGGCTGCCTGCGGGCCGGCATCTACGTCACGCCGATCAATTGGCACCTGGTCGCCCACGAAGCGGGCTACATCGTGGCGGACTCCGGTGCCACCGCACTCTTCGCCGACGCGGCTCTTGCCCCGACGGTCACCGCGTTGGGTAGATCACTCGACGGTGTCCGGCATCGTTTCGCGGTGGGCGGCGACCTCGCTGGTTTCCGGTCGTATGCCGAGTCGACGGCGGAGCAACCAGCCACACCGATCGACGACGAACGGGAGGGAACCTGGATGTTCTATTCGTCGGGCACCACGGGTCGTCCGAAGGGGATCAAACCCGCGCTGCCTGCCCTCGGCGTGGGCGACCCGCAGCCCTTCGGGATGTTGCTCCAATTCCTCTACGGGTTCACCCCGACCACGATGTACCTCAGCCCGGCCCCGCTGTATCACGCCGGTCCGGCCGGATGGACCACACAAACGCACCGCTTGGGCGGAACCGTCGTGGTGATGGAGGACTTCGACCCGGAGCACTTCCTCCGGCTGATCGAAGTTCACGGCATCACCCATACCCACGTCGTTCCCACCCATCTGATCCGGATGTTGAAGCTGCCGCCTCACCTACGTGCCGCGCACGAACTTTCGACCCTCACCCACATGGTCCACGCCGCGGCCCCCTGCCCCGTGGAGGCCAAACACGCCGCACTCGAGTGGTTGGGGCCGATCGTGCACGAGTTCTATTCCGGAAGCGAAGGCGTGGGGTTCTGCACGATCTCCCCCGAGGAGTGGTTGGTCCGCCCAGGATCGGTGGGCAAGTCACTTCACGGGGTGCTCCACATCCTCGGTGACGACGGCCAAGAGGTGGCACCGGGGACCGAAGGAGAGGTCTGGTTCGAAAGCCCGCACCGTTTCGAATACCACGGCGATCCGCACAAGACCGCCGGCGCATGGAACGATCGAGGGTGGAGCACGCTCGGCGACATCGGCTACGTCGACGATGCCGGCTACCTCTACCTCACCGACCGGCGTGCCAACATGATCATCTCGGGCGGCGTCAACATCTATCCCCGCCAGATCGAGGATGCGCTGGCCATGCATCCTGCGGTGGTCGACGTGGCGGTGATCGGCACACCCCACGCCGACCTGGGCGAACAGGTGACGGCCTTCGTGCAACGGGCTGACGATGTGCTCCCCGAGATGGCGTTGGCGGATACGTTGCTGGCGCACTGCCGCGAGCGATTGAGTGGGTTCACCTGCCCGCGCGAGATTCGATTTGTTGCATCGTTACCCCGGATGCCGAACGGCAAGCTGCTCAAGCGCCACCTCACACCCGGGTTCGCCACAGTGGCGCTCCCCGGCGGGGCGGAGATGCCGGCGAAGGCTCCCGATGTCCACTGACGGCGTGCCGGTACCGACCCCCACTCCCACGCGCCTTGCCTTCGTTCGTCACGGGCAGGCCAACGCCTGGGAGCGGCGGATCGTGGGTGGACCGACGGGGTGCACCGGCCTGACCGACACCGGCCGCCGTCAATGCGAGGCGTTGCGCGACCGACTCGCTCGCACCGGCGAGATGGCGGGCTGGACCCTGCTCAGCAGCGCGTTGCCCCGCGCCGTCGAGACCGCAAACCTCCTCATGTCGGCGGTCGACGGCACGCCTCCTGAGATCCTGGAGGATCTCTCGGAGATGAGGCCCGGCGCTTGCGACGGCATGGGTTTCGCGGAGTATCAAACCACCATGGGGTTCGACATGTTGGCGGAGCCGGAGCGACCCATGGCCCGCGGCGGCGAGAGCCTGGTCGCCTTCGACCGTCGCATCCGTGCCACCGTCGACCACCTCGTCACGCACTACGCGGGGCGACAACTGGTGGTAGTCAGCCACGGCGGGTTCATCACCGGCGCGAGCCGATACCTGCTCGAAGCCCGCGCCCTCTATGAACGGTCGGGGCTTTTCCTTGATCTCGCCAACGTGTCGCTCACGGAGTGGCACGTGTTCCGCCCGATCGACGGACAGCCGTCGGCCGACCCCGCGACCGAGCAACGGTCCACGCCTCGTGCCGACGATGGGCGGCCACTCGATGCCACTGCCACCCTCGTGCGTTTCAACGATGTCGCCCACCTCGCCGACCTCCTTCCCGCTCCCGCTCCCGCTCCCGCTCCCGCTCCCGCTCCCGCTCCCGCTCCCGCTCGTCCGGCTCG